>Ga0247735_1000650_pt1 | contig 13591 bp, 10 predicted proteins | sample UWRJL178409R2_FD_180934 | JGI IMG/M metagenome (GOLD analysis project Ga0247735, IMG submission 180934) | Plant litter microbial communities from Arlington Agricultural Research Station in Wisconsin, United States - UWRJ-L178-409R-2 | ecosystem: Environmental > Terrestrial > Plant litter >...
TAGTTGTTCGAGCAGCGCGTGATCGAGATGTTCATACCGTGGGTGCGGTGGTAGCTGCGGGCGAGCAGGTCGCTTCCGGCCTTCGAGGCGGAGTACGGCGAGTTCGGCTCGAGCGGGCGCTGCTCGTCCCACGAGCCCTCGGCGATGGAGCCGTAGACCTCGTCGGTGGACACGTGCACAAAACGCTTGAGGTTGCTGCGGAGCGCGGCGTCGAGCAGCTGCTGGGTTCCGAGCACATTGGTCTCGACAAAAATCGAGGCGTCGCGCACCGAACGGTCGACGTGCGACTCGGCGGCGAAGTGCACCACGGCGTCGATGTCGGGGAAGAGGGTGTCGAGAAGGGCCCCGTCGCGGATGTCGCCCTTCACAAAGGTGTAGCGGGGCGAGTCGGCCACGGAGGCGAGGTTCTCGAGGTTGCCGGAGTACGTCAGGGCGTCGAGGACAACAACCTCGGCACCTTCGAGTCCGGGATAGGCATCTTCAAGGGTGCGACGAACGAAGTTGGAACCGATGAATCCGGCACCGCCGGTAACGAGGATTTTCAACGAATTACTGCTTCCTTTTCGGGGGCATACCGATGAACAGTCTACCCGTCGTCTGCGTGGTAGACCGGTCGGTCGTGTCTACCCCCGTTGGCGGCACAGTAACATCGTCGAATGCGAGCGAAACTTATAAGATGGCCCCTTTTTGTCGGCGCACTCGCGATCTGCGTGTCCGGCACAATCACCTCGGGGCCGCTCGCGCCCGCATCTGCGGCAACGAGCGAGGTCGCGGATGCTGCGACCGACCCGGTATCGCCCGCGGTCGAGCCAGCTGCGACCGAGCCTGCTGCGGCCGACGCGGTTCCGTCGGATTCTCCCGCCCTGAGCGAGTCAGACGCCGACGCCCTCGGCGCAACGGTTGTCGCCCCCGTCATCGGTGACGGTCAGCGCCAAGTCGCCGCGGCCTACCTCTCCAGCTTCAAAGCCGGCCAGATCATCTCCGACGCGAACTTCTACAACGGCTGGGCCATGACCGCCTCCGAGGTGCAGGGATTCCTCGACGGCCGCAACCCGTCGAAGTGCAACACCACCTGCCTCGAGACGTACGTCTACAGCACTCCCACCCGGGCAGCCAACGCGTTCTGCCAGCCGTATAAGGGAATGAACAACGAGCGGGCCTCGGCCATCATCGCGAAGGTCGGGCAGGCCTGCGGCATCAGCCAGGAAGTGCTCCTTGTTCTGTTGCAGAAGGAACAGAGCCTCGTCAGCGCCCGCACCCCCAACGATCGCAGCTACGCGGCGGCCACCGGATTCGGCTGCCCCGACACCGCGGACTGCGACCAGGCCCGCGCCGGATTCTTCGACCAGGTCTATTACGCCGCCTACCAGTTCCGCAATTACGGCAGCGCGAACTGGAAGCAGAACTACCCCGTCGGTAAAACGGTGAACGTGCGCTACCACCCGAACGCCTCCTGCGGCAGCGCAGCCGTCAAGATCACCAACAAAGCCACCTCGGCGCTGTACACCTACACCCCGTACCAGCCGAACCGGGCCGCGCTCGCGAACCCCTACGGCGAGGGCGATGGATGCTCCGCCTACGGCAACCGCAACTTCTACACGATCTACTCCGGTTGGTTCGGCGACCCGCTCGGGGCTCCCGCCGTGGCCGTCGACCGGGTCTCCGGCAACGAGCGCTACTCGACCTCCGTCGCCATCTCGAAGTCCACCTACTCGGGCACCAAGGTCCCGGTTGTCTACATCGCCACCGGCGAGGCATTCCCCGACTCGCTCAGCGCGGCCTCCGCGGCGGCCACCCAGGGCGGCCCGCTGCTGCTCACCCTGCCCAACCGGGTTCCAGACTCGGTTGTGAAGGAGCTGCAGCGCCTGAAACCCCAACGCATTGTTATTGTCGGCGGAACGGCAGCGGTGTCGTCCGCCGTATTCGACCGGCTGAAAAAGATTGTCGGAGATACCACTCGCGTCGCGGGCAAGGACCGGTTCGAGACCTCACGATTGCTCGCCCAACGCGTCTTCCCGAATGTCACGTCCGCCTATGTGGCGACGGGCAACAACTTCCCGGACGCTCTGTCGGCCGGAGCGGCCGCGGGAACGAAGAGAATCCCCGTTGTGCTGGTGAACGGTGGGGCGTCGTCGGTCGACAGCGCCACCTCGGCGTACCTCAAACGGATGGACACCATTACCGTGGTCGGCGGTCCGGCAGCGGTGTCTGACCGGTATCTCTCGAGCCTCAAGCCGCTTGCCTCCACCGTCACCCGCCAGTCTGGGGCCACCCGCTACCTGACCAGCATCGCAATCAACAACGCCGCGTTCCCGAAGGCCGGGCGGGCGTACGTCGCCACCGGCAACTCGTTCCCGGACGCGTTGGCCGGGGCAGCCGTTGCCGGTGCGACCAACAGCCCGCTCTACGTGTCGCCGCCCGAATGCCTCCCGTGGGGCACGCGGGACTCGATCAACAGTCGTGGCGTCGACCGGGTCAGCCTGATCGGCGGCACCTCGGCGCTGTCCTCCCGGGTCGCAACCCTGCAGCCCTGCTAGGAGCCTGGTCAGCAGGCCAGTTGGTTGCGCACCCCATTGGTGAGGACGGAATCGCCGCCGACCAGCACCAGCTCCGTGGTGTCGAAGCGGCGGAGCCCCGCGAGGGTCGACGCCGGGATGCAGTCCTGGCGGACGACGTACAGCGGGGCGCCCTTCGCCGCCGCCAGCGTCGCCCCGGCCAGGGCGTCGGGGAAGTCGCTGCCCGTCGCGAGGTAGGCGATGGGCGCAGCGCCGTAGGACGTGGTGTTCAGGGCGCTGGAGGTTCCGAATCGGTCGGCACCCTCCACCCGGGACACCGTGGAGAGCTTTGTGGCGGAGGCCGCGATCCCGGAGGACACCGCAGCCGGCCCGCCAACAATCACCACGCTGGTGATGCCCTGCGTGCTGAAGAACTGCCGGGTGGCTGTGTCCAGCGCAGCATCCGTCCCGTTGACCAGGAGGATGGGGACCTTCTCTTTGCCGGCGACGGCCGCGGCCGACAGGGCGTCCGGGAAATTCCGGCCCGTCGCGATGTAGGCGCGGCGTGCGCCGGGGAACGAGGCACGGGCGATCTGGCGCGCGGTGTCGAACCGATCGATGCCGGCGACGCGCACCACCGTGGTGGTGGGCGATTCCAGCGATGCGGCGACCAGGGGCGAGATGGCCTCGTCCCCGCCGATCACCACAATTTTTGAGGGTTTGAGGCGCTCGATCTCCGCCCGGGTGCTCGCCAGGATGCGATCGCCGGGGGTCAGCAGCAGTGGTCCGCCCTCGGCAGCCGCGGCCGGGGCCGCCGCGAGGGCATCCGGGTAGTTCGCGCCGGTGGCGAGGTACACCACCGGTGCCGTGGTGGGGAACGCCGCCCGCGACACCTTTACCGCGGTCGAATAGCGGTCGTCGCCGGCGATTCGTTGCGTGTTGATGATCCCGGCCGTGTCGGCCTCGTACCCGGCGAAAATCTGCACCCAGGAGTTCGTGGCCGCGTTGTAGCCGACCCCGAGACGGGTGAAGGAGGGCCGGACGAGGTTCTGGTAGTGGCCGGGGGAGTTGATCCAGCCGGCCATGATGTCGGACGCGGTGGTAAACCCGGCGCCGATATTCTCGCCGTGGGTGGACCAGCCGGCGGGGATCCGCTGCTCGCGCCACTTGTTTGTACTGTGCTGCAGGTTGTCGATCGACAGGGTTTTCGCCCATTCCCGTGCCGCAGCATCCAGCGCATCGTCCTGTACCAGCGGCGGCTGCCCAACACCCTGGCGCAGCGTGTTCGTCTGCGACAGAACGTCTTCGGCGGGTGTCGCTGCCGAGGCACTGTTTACGCCGCCGCCGAGGACAACCGCCACGGCGACGGCGATGGCGACTGCGACGGCGCCGGTGCCGGTGCCGGCGGAGATTCTCGAAAAAACAGGCATGGTGGATCCCCCCGATAAACGTGCGGGCAGGCGACATGGTGCTGGCCCACGGCCGCCGGTGCCCCAGGCCCAGAGTAAAGGAGGCGACCGGCAATTCGAGGCTGTTTGCTGTCGCGCGCGAGTGTCCAGAGGGCGCCGGTGGGCTCATTGCTACACTTGCGACGTGCAAATTCGCGAACTTTCTATCCCGGACTCTTACGAGATCACCCCGAAGCAGTTCGGCGACGACCGGGGTGTATTCCTCGAGTGGTACCGCTTCGACAAGCTCAGCGAGGTTGTCGGGCATCCGATCGACCTCCGCCAGGCCAACACCTCGGTGTCGAAGAAGGGCGTCGTCCGCGGCATCCACTTCGCCGACGTGCCGCTCGGCCAGGCGAAGTACGTCACCTGCACCCACGGCGCCGTGCTCGACTATGTCATCGACATCCGCGTCGGGTCCCCGACGTTCGGCCAGTGGGATTCCGTGCTGCTCGACGACGTCGACCGCCGCGCCATCTACATTGCCGAGGGCCTCGGCCACGCGTTTGTCGCCCTGAGTGACAACGCCACCGTCTCCTACCTGGTGACCGACGTTTTCAACGCTCCCAAGGAGCACGGCATCAACCCGCTCGACGCCACCATCAACCTGGTCTTCCCGCCCGAAGCCGGCGAGGCGCTGCTGTCGCCGAAGGACACGGATGCTCCCGGCCTCACGGAGGCGGCTGCCGCCGGCCTGCTGCCGACCTGGGACGACATGCGGGCGTACTACCAGTCGCTGAACGACGCGACTGCCGCGAAGGCTGCCGCTGCAGCATCCAACGAAACGAGATAAGTACCATGCGCGGAATCATTCTGGCCGGGGGATCCGGGACCCGTCTGTGGCCGATCACCAAGGGCATCTCGAAGCAGCTGATGCCGATCTACGACAAGCCGATGATCTACTACCCGCTGTCGACGCTGATGATGGCCGGGATCAAAGAGATCCTGATCATCACCACCCCCGAGTACAACGCGCAGTTCAAGGCGCTGCTCGGCGACGGTTCCGCCCTCGGTATCCGCCTCGAGTACGCGGAGCAGCCGTCCCCGGACGGCCTCGCACAGGCGTTTATCATCGGTGAGGAATTTATCGGTGGGGAGAGCGTCGCGCTTGTGCTCGGCGACAACATCTTCCACGGTGCCGGCCTCGGCTCGTCGCTGCGCGGCAACCACGACATCGACGGCGGACTCATCTTCGCCTACCACGTCGCTAACCCGACCTCCTATGGTGTTGTCGAGTTCGACGACGACTTCAAGGCCGTCTCCATCGAGGAGAAGCCGGTCACCCCGAAGAGCAACTACGCCGTTCCCGGGTTGTACTTCTACGACAACAGCGTTGTCGAGATCGCCAAAACCATCGAGCCGAGTGCCCGCGGGGAACTGGAAATCTCCACCATCAACGAGCGGTACCTCGACGCCGGCAACCTGCAGGTGCAGGTTCTCGACCGCGGAACCGCCTGGCTCGACACCGGCACGTTCGAGTCGATGATGCAGGCCTCCGAGTACGTACGCGTGATCGAAGACCGCCAGGGCTTCAAGATCGGCTGCATCGAGGAGATCGCCTGGCGCGCAGGCTGGATCACCGACGCCCAGCTCGCCGAGATCGCCGTACCGCTGCGCAAGGGTGGCTACGGGGTTTACCTCGACACCCTGCTGGCCAGCAAGTAACTCCGGCCCTCAGCACACAACGCCACACTTCGCGGGATTGCTTCCGCGGGGTGTGGCGTTTGGTGGTTAACGCTGCTGCGCGGGATGCTCGCGACGCCGGTATTACGAGCGGCGGGAGAGCCACCGCGCACGGATCCGCAGGGCGATTTTGAGGCCGAGGCGCACGGGGGCGAAGATCGGCCCCGAGTAACGCTTGGAGAGGAACAGGTACGCACTGTCGTGGTGTGCGCTGACCATCGCCGCGGACACCGAGCGGGTGGAGTGCGCGCCGACATGGGTGATCGTCGCGCTCGGCACATACAGGTTGGTGAAGCCGTTGTCGAGGAAGCGGCGGCCGAGTTCGACATCTTCGAAGTACATAAAAAATGCCTCGTCGAAGCCGCCGACCTGCACAAATTTCTCGCGGTCGACCAGCAGGCAGGCCCCGCTCAGCCAGCCAACGGTGCGCTGTACCGGGTCGAGGGTGGCCAGCTCCTGGCGGTAGACGGTCGACCACGGGTTGCTCGGCCAGACGCCGGAGAAGAGGGCGTGTCCGAGTCCCGTGCGCAGCGACGGCTGGTTGCGGGCGGACGGGTAGACGGTGCCGTCGGGGTTCAGGATGCGCGGGCCCGTGACGGCGGCACTCTCCGAGGCCAGCAGGGCGTCCCTCAGGGTGGTGATGGTGCCAGGCTCGATGGTGAGGTCGGGGTTCGAGATCATCACGTGGGTGATCTGCGCCGGCAGGGTGCGGATGGTGGCGTTGATGGCGCCGCCGTAGCCGAGGTTGCGCTCGAGCTTACGGAACGTCGCGCCCAGTTCGACCGCGATCTTCTCGGTCTCCGCCCACTCGGTCGAGTCGTTGTCAACAACGTAGACCAGGGGGTCCTCGATCTCGGAGTCCCGCACCGACGTCAGAAAATCGGCGATTATGGTACTCGAGTTGTAGGTCACCGTAACAACGGCGATCGTACTGAGGGGGGACGAAGGCATAGGAGCCCCAGTCTAGCCGTCGCCTCCCTCCGAAGCGGCTCCACCACTGGTGTGCCGGTAGGCTCGCACGCGTGAACTTTCCCCACCGCCTCCGGCTGCAACTGAAGGCGTTCGCCGCCAACTCGATCAAGAAGCAACTGCTCGCCGGTCGCTTCGCCTCGAAGTCCTTCCGCTTCGCGAGCCTCGACGGCCAGGAAGCCGTTGTGGTGATGTGCCTGTGGAACAGGTCGGTGCGGATGCCGGAGATTTTGCGGCAGCTCGACGCCCAGGACCACCCGGCAGGGGTGCGGCTGTACCTCTGGAACAACAAACGCTCCGAGCACGGCCACTACCTCGCCGCACTGAAGGCCCATACGTCCTCTGGGGCGCTTCGGCGGGTGGACATTGTCAAAAGCCCGTTCAATCTCGGGGCGATCGCGCGCTTCTACTGGGTGCGCAAACTTGTTCTCGGCGGCTACACCGGCCCCGTGGTGACCCTCGACGACGACGAGGATGTGCAGCCGGCGTTTGTGTCGACCGCCGTCGCCGCCTACCGGCCGCGTACCCTCACCGCGTGGTGGGCTTTCACCCTCGGTGACGGCTACTGGGACCGCACCCCCGCAACGCCGGGCGACCGGGTCGACTATGCGGGCACCGGCGGGATGGTGCTTGATCCGGCCGTTTTCAGCGACACCGGATTTTTCACTGGGATGCCGCAGCAGTTCTGGTTCCTCGACGACATGTGGCTCAACTACTTCGCCAAAAAGCAGGGCTATACCTTCGCCAAACTGGATGTGCAGATCGACTTTGTGATGCATGAGACCAACCAGTTCCACGAGCAGGTGTACCTCAAAGAGGACTTCTACAACTACCTCTACCCGCCGGCGGCGTAAGCCAGCGGTCGCACCTCGCGAAGGCGTCGGAGGGTGCCCGGGTAGAATTGGGCCCCATCGCCGCAATCCCGACCAGGCGTCGCCTGGCGGTTCGTGCTTGTGTGCGGGGAACCGGAAGTAGGGGGTCCATGAAGTTAGTGATGACCATGATGGTCAGGGACGAAGCCGACATCGTTGGCGCCATGATCGAACACCACCTGGCGCAGGGGATCGACTTCTTCATCGTCACCGACAATGGATCCGTCGACGGCACCACCCAGATTTTGCAGGGATTCGCAGACCGGGGCATCCTCGAGCTTCGCCACGATCCTGTACACCGCAAGCAGCAGGGTGAAACCGTCACCGTGATGGCCAGGGACGCGTACACCGTGCACGGCGCAGACTGGGTGCTGAACGCCGACGCCGACGAATTCTGGATCCCCGTGCGGGATGGCCTCACCGTGCGTGACGCTTTCGCGGCGACCGACCCCGCCATCCAGAGCTTCCCGGTCGAGGTTGTCGACATGATCGGTGCACCCGCACTGGCGGGCACCGGGCTGCAGCGCCTCACCTACCGTGACTACCGCAGCCTCGACGCGCTGCACAGTGTCGGCCTGATCTCGCACTCCACCTACGACAGCCCCCACGTCGGCAGTGCCGACGTCACGGTTTCGCAGGGCAACCACTTTGTCAGCCTGGAGAGCCGCGGCACCCCGCCGGAGGGTTTCGAGATCGAGGTGCTGCACTTCCAGTGGCGCTCCTGGGAACAGTTCAGCCGCAAGGTGTACAACGCCGGCAGTGCCTACGAGAGCCAGACCGGGCTGGTGCCGAGCCCGAACCACCACGGTATGCGCGAATACGGCCGGCTGAAGGCCGGCACCCTGATGGCGTCGTATGTCGTTCGCCATCCCTCGGCCGCCGAGCTTGATGCCGGGCTCGAAACGGGGGAGTACCAGCGCGAGGACCGTATCGCCGCGACCAGCGCCTCGACCGTTCCCGACCTGCTGTTCTACACCACCGAAGAGACGAAGGCGCCGATCGAGTTGCTGCTCGGCTCGATGGCCGAGGTTGTTAAGCAGGCTGCCGCCGACAAGATCGCTGATGCCGAGGCAGCGCGCGGTCGTGAGGCGGAGCTGAACGCGCTCACCGACGTTGCCAACAACCGCATCGCCGACCTTGAGGCGGCGCTCGAGGTTGAGCTCGCCAATGTGCGGCGCTGGACCGGCGAACTCGAAGTCGAACGCGTGGAACACCAGGCCACCCGGGACAACAGCGATGCTCTGAAGGCCGAGCTCCTCCAGCTGCAGTCGCGCCGCTCGGTCAAGTTTGTGAACGAGCTCGCCGAGAAGGCGGCAAAAATCACCCGCAAACGCTGAGCCGCCGGGCGCGCAGCATCCGCTCGCGCCCGCCGGTTGGTGGTGGCGCCTTACGCCGAGAGGAGTTTGAACTCCGGCGCCGCGTGCAGGGTCCCTGCGGCGAGTGTGTAGTCGGGGGCGTCGAACGAGCAGGCCTGGCTGAGGTCGTGCAGGTGGGTGCCGCTCAGATCCATCAGGGACACGTTGATAAAGTATTTGCCCGCACCGAACTGGGTGTTGCGCAGGATGAACTGCACGTCGAGCTCACCCTTCAGCTGCGGAAGCTCGATGGCGAGGCGCTTTGTGGTGGTGCCGTAGATGACCTGGCCCATGGCGTTGTCGATCTGGATGGCGCACATCCAGTTGTCGAGGCCGGTCGGATGCTGCAGCTTGATGTCGATCTGCAGGTCGTCGCCCGGGTGAACTCCGTCGCGGTTGTCGAGGTCGACGGAATGCACGGTGGCTTCCACAACCTGGCCGGAGGCGACAACGGGGATGTCTTTGTGCGCGGCGACGGTGGCCTCGTCGCTGATGCGACGGTCCTCGAGGATGTCGCGGAACGCGGACACGGCCTTACGCGGGTTGCCGTCGAAAACGACCTCGCCCTTGTTCAGCAGCACGGCGCGGCTGCACATCTCGGTGACCTGGCTGAGGGAGTGGGTGACCAAAACGATGGTGCGCCCCTCCTTCTGGAACTCGCGGATCTTGTCGAGGCATTTGCGCTGAAACGCCTCGTCGCCCACGGACAGTACCTCGTCGACCAGCAGTAGGTCGGGGTCGGTGTGCACGGCGACGGCGAACGCGAGGCGCACGTACATACCCGAGGAGTAGAACTTCACCTGGGTGTCGATGAACTCGCCGATGGAGGCGAAGTCCAGGATGTCCTGGAATCGCTCGTCGGTGGTCTCGCGGCTCAGCCCGAGGATCGAGGCGTTCAGGTACACATTCTCGCGGCCGGTGAGGTCGGGGTGGAAACCGGCACCGAGCTCGAGCAGCGCGGCGATGCGCCCACGACGCTCAACCACTCCGGAGGTCGGGTCGATGATGCCACCGATGACCTTGAGCAGGGTGCTTTTTCCCGAACCGTTGTGGCCGATCAGGCCAATCGTGGTGCCCGCCTCGATGGTGATGTCGAGGTTCTTCAACGCCCAGAAGTCTTCGCGGTGGCGACGCCCGAGGCGGCCGAGTGTAACAATGCGCTCCTTGAGCGAGTTGTCCTTCCGCATCACAAAACGCTTGGATACGCCGGCGACGCGCACGATTGCCGGGCGGGCCTCTTTGGCGGTGCTTACGGACACGTTGTTACTCCTTGGTGCAGTTCGAGAGAAAGCTGGATGCTGCTCATTAGAGTTGCTGCGCGAAGTTGCCCTGCAGTTTTGCGAAGATGCGCTGGAAACCGAACAGCAGGATGATGCCGATAACGATGGCGATTCCCAGTCGCAGCATCAGGTGCTCAGGATATTCGACAACCCCGTGTCCGCTGATCCAGAAGGTGCGCTGGAACCCGAGGACGGCGAGCGTGATCGGGTTGTTGGTGTACAGCTCCATCAGGAATCCGCCACCGATGATGCCGCGTGCCATCTCCCACGAATACACGATGGGGGAAGCCCAGAGCATCAGCAGCAGGCCAACCTCGACCAGGTACTGGATGTCGCGCAGGTACACGTTCAGCGCACCGAGCAGTAGTCCGAAAGCGGTGCCGTAGATAACAAGTACCAACAGGGACGGGATGAAGTAGACCGCCTCGAGTGACCACGGGAACGCACCGAGCAGGGTCGCCGCGATAATCAGGATGCCGAGCTGGATCACAAAGTTGAACAGGGCGGAGCCCACGCTGGCCAGCGGGAACACCTCCCTGGGCAGGTAGACCTTTTTGATCAGTCCGGCGTTGCCGATGATCGAGGCGGTACCGCCACCTACGATCTCGCTGAACAGGCCGTACGCGGTGAGGCCGGTAAACACGTAGACGGCGAAGTCCGGGATGCCGCGTTCGGCACCGAGGAACTTGCCGATCACGATGTAGTAGATCGCCAGCTGGGTCAGCGGGCGGATGGTCGCCCAGACCAGGCCGAGGGCGCTGTCTTTATAACGCGACTTGATGTCGCGGCGCACCAGCAGGCCAAGCATTTCGCGGTTGCTGAAGATGTGCTTGAGGGATGTTGTGGTGCTGGCAAAGGTGTTCGAGTACGTCGACGTTGACGTCATCGGCTCCTTCGCGAGCATCCTGTAACGTTCTTGTTCCGTCATCGACATTTAGTATTCATTCCTCCACAAGGCCGGGATAAGTATAGGTCGGGGTTGCTGTGCGTCCCACTAGCCGGGCGGACGCACCCTGTGACACCCCGGGTGGTCAGCGGAAAAGGGCGTCCCGCACGGCCAGCAGGTACGTCTTGCCAAAGCGCTGCGACGGTTCGAGCACGGCACTTTCGGCCCACTCGTTCCAGGCGTTGATAAACACCACCCGCTTGTCGTATTCGCGGTCGGCCACGGCCGCCACGGTCGAATCGAGCCAGCGGCGGAACGTGTACGGATTCGAGCCGTACCAGATATCCGGCATCCACTGGCGGCGTGCGGTGTTGTCGAAGTTGACCATCACGCCGGGGTAGCGCCACTCGTCGACGGGCTCGCTGAGGGTGGCTTCCGCCCGGTCGGCCATCGCGCCGTAGTTCATGATGTTGCCCTCGAGGCGCCGGTCGACCCCGAGCTCGGCGCGGTCCTGCGCCTTCCAGTACATGTTGTGCGGGGCGAAGCCGAGGGTGGCGTCGAAGCCGAAGTCCGCTGGGGTTCCCTCGACCCCCTGCATGGTGGCGCCGACATCAACGGTCACCAGGTGAAGGCCGTTCAGGCCGGCCTCACGGGCGATGCGCTGCCAGTAGTCGAGCACCTCGAGGTAGCCGGGAATCTGGGTGATCCGGTAGACGGCGAGCACGGGCTTGTCATCGATGCGGATGTAGCGCTCATCGGTGATCAGCGGAAGCACATCGTGGATGAACTGGGTGGCCGGGACCTTGTCGTAGTCCTGGCCGATCAGGATGTTTTTCTCCGAGCCGTCCCAACGCCTCGTGAAGTTCTCGTTCGCCCACATAATGCAGAACGGGGTTTTGCTGTCACTGGCCAGCAGCGACTCGATCGGGAGGTTCATCAGTTTTTTACCGGCGAACCAGTAGTAGTAGTACATAAAGCCCTCGATGCCTGCACCCTCGGCGAGGGCGAACTGCTTCTCGCGCACCTCGTCGGAGGTGAGGTCGTAGAAGCCGAGCTCTGCGGGCAGGAAGGGCTGGTTGTGGCCGCGGAAGACGGGGGTGCCCGCCGTGACGTTCGACCACTCGGTGAATCCGGTGCCCCACCAGGAGTCGTTCTCGTCGAAGCGGTGGAACTGGGGAAGATAGAAGGGGATGACCCGGGCACGCGCGTGGCGCTTCGCCGGGTTTTCGAAGCGCTGCCAGGCTGCAGCATCCACCTCGATGTCCGTGGCGCTGGAACGCTCGCGGGTGTCGTAGCCTGCCTCGGTCGTGACAATGCCGATGATGCGCTCGATCGCGTGCGCGGTGGTGCCGTCGACCTGGCCGTGCTCCTTCTCGAAGTCGGCAGCGGCGAGGTCGAGGGCGCGCAGGCCCTGCAGGATAAAACCGCGGCTCCAGTACATCGATCCTGAGGCGAATTTCAGGGTCTCGTCGACGGCGGGGAGCTGGAGCCGGCGCAGCAGGTCGGTGACGATGTGCTGGTCGCCGCCCCAGAATTCCTTGCCGAGCACGTTGCCGTCCGCGGTCAGCACCCCGAGCATCGGGTCGCTGGCGAACGCGCCGAGGATCTGCTGCACGTTCTCTTCGGTGCCGAGCAGGGCGGAGAGGAAGTCGCCGCGCCACGCTTCGCCGGTGCCGGCGAGGTCGGGGTGGTCTTCGCGCCACTGGCTGCGCTTGGTGTGCACCTTGAGGATCAACTCATAGGGCTCGAGCAGCTCCGCATTGATGAGGGACACCAGGGGAAGGATGTCGCGGCCGTGGTTGTGCAGCTCGAATACCTGCACGGTGCGCAGGTGCGGGAGGGACGAAGTGTCCAGCTCGAGCGGCGAACCGGAGGCGTTGGTGACCAGCAGGTCGAAATCGACCGGCAGGTTAGTGAGTTCCTCGAGGATCTCCTCCACCAGGTCGAGGTAGAAGACGTGCATCACCACGGCGACCGAGGGGTGCCCGGACGCTTTCAGGTCGATCTGGCCGCGCCACTGCGCCGGGAAATCCGCCTTGAGGCGCGGGGTGCGCCGGTCGAGGTAGTTGGTGAACGAGGCGGCGAACTCCGGGGCAGCCGGCGCAACCGGTGGCTGGCCACCGAGCACGTTGACTACCCGCGACAGCTCACGTCGAACGTGACGCTGGGCGCCGGCGACGGTAACTTTTCTCATAACTTTTCTAAAATCCTTGGGGTTCAGGTCCAGGAGCGCGGGTCTGCGCCGTACTGGGCCAAGACAATCTCCGGAAGCTGTTCAGCGTCCGGTACCAGAGCCGGGTTGACCACCAGCTCCCGTTTGACAAACGGGAATCCCAGCTCGAGCAGGCGCTTCCAGCCCCATACCGAGGGGTTCAGCCCGTTTTCCACCACGAGTTCCGCCTGGTAGCAGGCGGTGACGGCGTAGGCCTCACCGAACAGGAACCGGCTGAGGCCGAGTTCGTACTGGTGGATGATGCGGGTTTTATCGGTTTCGACCTGCAGGTTGTTCCAGAAGAATTTCATCGGGCCGTCGTTCAACACGTTCCGGTGGAAGCCCATAAAAAAGCTCTGGATGTGCGGGAAGAACTGGGTGGTGTTTGTCG
>Ga0247735_1000653_pt1 | contig 13557 bp, 12 predicted proteins | sample UWRJL178409R2_FD_180934 | JGI IMG/M metagenome (GOLD analysis project Ga0247735, IMG submission 180934) | Plant litter microbial communities from Arlington Agricultural Research Station in Wisconsin, United States - UWRJ-L178-409R-2 | ecosystem: Environmental > Terrestrial > Plant litter >...
TGGCGCACGAACACACCGGCATCGGTCATCTTCGCGATCCAGCGCAGCGCCGTGGTCGGCGCGACCGCGGCCGCGATGCACAGGCTCGAGACGGAGACCTGGGTCTGTTCAAGCTCCGCCGCGAACAGGTCGAGCAGCATGTCCCAGGCGGGATCCTCGAACAGGCCGCGCTCGAAAAACTGGTCACGAAGTCGCCGGGCCCGAATCACCTCGCGCACGTCGCGCGCCGTGACCGGCACCGACCCGGATGCCGATGCCATGTCAATATCGGTCGAATAGCCCGCCAGGCCCGCGCCGCCGTCCGTGGACTCGCTCCCCTCCTCATCGTTCAGGCGCGCGATGATCTCCGCGATCCGCGCAATCTCCTTGTTCAGCCGCCGCAAGCGTGTCGAATCGGCGTCGCGCGTCGAATCCTGAAACCGGCCCGTGCGCGGCATCAGTGCGACCGCAAGCGCGCCCACCCGGTCAGCGACCGTGGGCGAGCAGAGCAGATCGACATGGGCGCCGAACAGATGAGCCGCGACCAGATCGATCTGATGGCGGGCGAGAGAGACGATGACGCGCGCGTCAATGGCGCGAGCAAGGGCATCGACGTGCGGCAGGACGGCAGCAATGACGGCATCGGGAACATCCTCGGTTTCGACCACCAGCAGGCCCAGCACATTATGCTGTTGGAGACGCCCCGCAGCTTCCGCCCAGCCGACGCGGCCAAGCGAACGACCGCCGGCAAGCGAGATCGCCTCCAGCGCGGCCATTGCCTCCGCGCCATCGTCAGCGACGATCAGCGCGGGGACGGTCGTGGCGTAGGTCGCGTCCGTTGCCGAATGCATCATAGCCCCCACCATCGTGCGGTCCGGTCGCCCCCCTCGGCCCGGAATTCCGCAAAATACGCTTTTGGAAGGAATGAGTTAGCCATGAGTATGTCCATAATGGATGAATGAGTCCAGAAATCGTTCAAAACCCTGCGACAAAGGCGCAGCGCTTCAAACCGAAATGGATACAATCCCCATCCCACGCCACATCAGAGGTTGTTGGATCGCATGGTGGCGGGTTCGGAGGCCGCTCGCGCGCCTCCGCTCAATCCAGCGATTTGACGATCTCTTCGACCATCTTCTTCGCATCGGCGAGCAGCATCATGGTGTTGTCCATGTAGAAGACGTCATTATCGACGCCGGCATAACCAACGCCGCCCATGCTGCGCTTTACGAACAGCACTGTCTTGGCTTTCTCCACGTCGAGCACCGGCATGCCGTAGATCGGCGAACTCTTGTCGGTCTTGGCGGCTGGATTGGTCACGTCGTTCGCACCGATGACGAAGGCGACGTCGGTCTGAGCGAACTCGGAGTTGATATCCTCCAGCTCGAACACTTCGTCATAGGGCACGTTCGCCTCGGCGAGCAGCACGTTCATATGGCCGGGCATGCGACCAGCGACCGGATGGATCGCATATTTCACGCGGACGCCGTGCTCCTTCAGCTTGTCGGCCATCTCGCGCAGCGCATGCTGCGCCTGGGCGACCGCCATGCCGTAACCGGGCACGATGATGACCTGCTCGGCCTGCTGCATCAGGAAGGCTGCATCCTCGGCCGATCCGCGCTTCCACGGCCGGTCAGTCGCCGCAGCGGCGCCGCTGGCAGCACTGTCGCCGCCGAAACCGCCCGCGATCACGCTGACGAAGCTGCGGTTCATCGCGCGGCACATGATGTAGGAAAGGATCGCGCCCGACGATCCGACCAGCGCGCCGGTGATGATCATCGCCGTGTTGTGGAGCGTGAAACCCATCGCGGCGGCGGCCCAGCCCGAATAGCTGTTCAGCATCGACACCACGACCGGCATATCGGCGCCGCCGATCGGGATGATCAGCAGGAAGCCGATCGCGAAGCTCAGCAGCGTTACCGTCCAGAAGATCCACGGGCTCTGGTCCTGCGTGAAATACGCGATCAGGCCGAGGATACCGGCGAGCACCCCCAGATTGATGACATGGCGGCCGGGCAGCATGATCGGCTTACCGCCCACATTGCCGTTGAGCTTCAGGAAAGCGATCACCGAGCCGGAGAAAGTGATCGCACCGATCGCGACACCCAGCCCCATCTCGACCCGGCTGACCGTCAGAATCTCGCCGTCCGGCCCCATGATGCCGAAAGCTTCGGGGTTGAGAAACGCCGCCACGCCGACCAGCACGGCCGCCATGCCGACAAGCGAGTGGAAGGCAGCGACGAGCTGCGGCATGTCGGTCATCGCGATCTTGCGCGCGGTGACGATGCCGATCGCGGCACCGATCGCGATCGCGACCAAAATTTCCGGCAGCGATGCGATCTCATGCGTGAACAGCGTGGTGCCCACGGCGAGCGCCATGCCGATCATGCCGTAGCGATTGCCCTGCCGCGAGCTGGCCGGCGACGACAGGCCGCGCAGCGCCAGGATGAAGCAGACGCCCGAAATCAGGTACGCCAGCGCTACCCAGGGATTGACCGGTGCTGCTTCGTGCATGTGCTAAACCCCCAAAACCCTCACGCCGCTCACTTCGCGACAGGCTTTTCCTTCTTCTTGTACATGGCGAGCATCCGCTCGGTGACGGCGAACCCGCCGAAGATGTTCACGCTGGCGAACACCACCGCGAGCAGCCCGAGCCATTTCGACGACGCTGACCCGCCGGCTGCCGCCGAACTCGCGATCAGCGCGCCGACGATGATGACCGAGGAGATTGCGTTCGTCACCGCCATCAACGGCGTGTGCAGCGCGGGCGTGACCGACCAGACGACATAATAGCCCACGAAACAGGCCATGACGAAGATCGACAGGATCGAGATGAAGTCCATTTTCTACTCCTGATCCTCCCCGGAAAGGGGAAACCTCATGCCAGCAGGCGTGCGTTGACGACCTTTCCGTCCCTGGTCAGCCGGATCGCATCGCCGATCTCCTCGTCGAGCACCGGTTTGCCGGCTTCCTTGTCCCAGAAGGCGCTGAGGAAGTTGAGCAGGTTGCGCGAGAACAGGGCCGAGGTATCCGCGGCAAGGCGGCTCGGCACGTTGCGATGGCCGACGATCTTCACGCCGGAGACAATCACGACCTCACCCGCGACCGCGCCCTCGACATTGCCGCCCTGCTCGACCGCGAGATCGACGATCACGCTGCCCGGCTTCATCGACGCGACCTGCGCCGCCGAGATGAGCCGCGGGGCCGGGCGTCCCGGGATGAGTGCCGTAGTGATGACGATATCCTGCTTGGCGATATGGCCCGAGACCAGTTCGGCCTGCGCCGCCTGATATTCGGGGCTCATCTCGCCCGCATAACCGCCCGCGCCCTCACCCTCGATGCCCGCGACATTCTCGACGAAGATCGGTTTCGCGCCGAGCGACTGAATCTGCTCCTTGGTCGCCGAACGCACATCGGTCGCGGAGACTTGAGCACCAAGCCGCCGGGCGGTGGCGATCGCCTGAAGCCCCGCGACGCCGACCCCCATGACGAACACACGCGCGGCGGAAACCGTGCCCGCCGCCGTCATCATCATGGGGAAGGCGCGGCCATATTCGGCCGCGGCGTCGAGCACTGCCTTGTACCCCGACAGATTCGACTGGGAGGACAGGATGTCCATCGACTGCGCGCGCGTGATGCGCGGCATGAATTCCATCGCCAGCGCTTCTATGCCGGCCTTGGCGTAGCCATCGATCCGCTCACGTTCGCCGAAGGGGTTGAGACTGGCGACGAGCCACGCGCCCGGCGCAACCCCGTCTAGGCCGGCCGGGTCGGGGCCCTGTACGCCGAGGATGATCTCGGCGCCCTTCAAGGTCGCAGCCCGCGTGCCGACGGTCGCGCCCGCCGCGGTATAGTCGGCATCGGCGCAGGAAGCGGTCTCGCCGGCCCCCGACTCGACTGCCAGTTCGGCCCCGAGCGTGATGAACTTCTTGACGGTTTCGGGGGTCGCGGCGACGCGTCGTTCGCCTTCGGCCTGCTCCTTGAGGACGGCGATCTTCACCCGCGGCCGCTTAACCGGCGATCAGCCAGATCACCAGCATGGCGATTAGGGCACAACCGACCGCGCCCCATTTCAGCATACCGATCACCTTGTGATAGGTCTCTTCGTGGAACTTGATATTGCCGTCTCCGGCCATCGCCTGAATCCCTGTAACCGCCCGTGGTAATGCTGCTTAGCGGGCGGCGCGCTGTCCCTCAAGTCCCGCCTTGGGGCGTTTAAGGCGGCTTTTACACCTGACCGCTATGGTTACCGCTTGAACCGGGACGATTGGACAAGCGGAATGACACGCAACGGACAGCGGCTATTGATGCTGATCGACGACGAACCGGCGCAGCGCCGTCTCGTCGCGGCGCTCGCCGCGCGGCGTGGCTGGCGTGCGGTGTTCGCCAATGACGGTGAGATGGCGATCGCCATGCTGGGCACGCAGGACGGCATGCAACTGGATGCGATCCTGCTCGATCACTGGGCGCCGGATGCCGATGCGACCGCGCTGATCACCGAAATCCGCCAGCGCCGTCCCGCGCTGCCGCTGCTCATGCTGACCGCAAACGGCTCCGTCGCACATGCTGTCGCGGCGATGCGCGCCGGTGCGAGCGACTTCCTGGTGAAGCCGCTCGCGCCTGAGCGCCTGCTCTGCGCGCTAGACGCCGCCGTCGCCGGCAAGGCCGCAGGCGAACTGCGCCCGCTGACCGAAAAGATCCCCGCCCTGCTCGCCTTCGACGAGATCGTCGGTTCCGCCCCGGATTTCCGCGCTGCACTCGCCATCGCCGCCAAGGCGGCCCGAGCCCGCGTGCCAGTTCTGATCGAGGGCGAAAGTGGCGTCGGCAAGGAAGTAGTGGCCGAGGCGATCCACGCTGCCTCGCCGCGCGGCAAGAAGCCGATGGTCGCCGTCAATTGCGGGGCGATTCCCGCCAATCTCGTCGAGTCGGAGTTGTTCGGGCATGAAAAGGGCGCCTTCACCGGCGCGTTCGAGCGTAAGATCGGCCGATTCCAGGAAGCGGATGGAGGCACCTTGTTCCTCGACGAGATCGGCGAAATGCCGCTCGAGGCACAGGTCAAATTGCTCCGCGTGCTGCAATCGGGCGAGATCCAGCCGATCGGCGCGCGCCACACCAAGGAAGTCGATGTCCGCGTCATCGCCGCGACCAACAAGCGGCTGATCGAGGAAGTCGAGGCCGACCGGTTCCGCGAGGACCTTTATTACCGCCTCAACGTCGTCCAGGTGACCATCCCGCCACTGCGCGAGCGCACCGGCGACATACCGGCGCTCGCCCGCCACTTGCTCGCACGCATCGCCGAACAGCCCGGCCTGCGCGAGCTTGGCATCACTGACGACGCGCTGGCGCTGCTCGGAAAATATGACTGGCCGGGCAATGTCCGCCAGCTCCAGAACGCCTTGTTCCGCGCCGCCGTGCTGTGCGACGGCGATGCGCTGACCCGGCTCGATTTCCCGCAGATCGCGGCACTCGGCTCGCAGCGGCATACCACCCCCGGCCCGTCGCCGATGGCCACCAGCGGAGGGGTCACGCTGTTCCACGCCGACGGCAATTTGCGCGCGCTGGAGGAGATCGAAGCGGACGTGATCCGCCTCGCCATCGGCCATTATCGCGGCAGGATGACTGAGGTCGCCCGGCGGCTCGGGATCGGCCGCTCGACACTGTACCGCAAGCTCGGTGAACTGGGCATCGACAACGCGGCCTGAGCCCTGTCACCGGTATCTCGTCACCGACTTTACGGAATGCTATAGGATTCTCCAGGCCCGCGACTCTCGCGAGAAGCCGGTAGGAGAGCCGCATGCCGAACGAGATTTCGCGCCGTACCCTGATCGAACTCGGCCTTGCCGGCGCATCCGTCGCCGTCGCGGGCGCAGCGGTCGCAAGACCGAGCGGCAATCCTGTCGGTGACCCGCAGGACCGCCCTACCCTCCCTGACAAGGACAAGATCGGCTTCGCAGTCGTCGGGCTGGGCAAGCTCGCCCTGGGCCAGATCATCCCCGGCCTGAAAACGGCGAAGAGCGCCAAGCTCGTTGCGGTCGTCAGCGGCGATCCAGCCAAGGCGAAGCGCATTGCCGCGGAGAACGGCCTGCCCGCCGACGCCATCTACAATTACACCGATTACGACCGGATGGCGAAGGACCCCCGCATTCAGGTCGTCTACATCGTCCTGCCCAATTCGATGCATGCCGAATATACGATCCGCGCGCTGAAAGCCGGCAAGCATGTGCTGTGCGAGAAGCCGATGGCGACCAGTGTCGCCGATTGCGAGGCGATGATCGCCGCCGCCAAAGCCGCCGACCGCAAGCTGATGATCGCCTATCGCTGTCATTACGAGCCGCTGAACCTGGCGGCGATGCGCCGGCTCCGTTCGGGGTCACTCGGCAAGCCGCGCATCGTCACCACCGATATGGGCCGACAATCGACCCTGTCCGACCCGTCCGACGCGTGGCGGCTCGACATGAAGATGTCGGGCGGCGGCGCGCTGGCCGATATGGGCGTCTATGGCATCAATGCCTCGCGCTACCTGCTCAACGAAGAACCTGTGGAAGTGCGCGCCTGGGCGAAGACCGATCGCACCGATCCGCGCTTCAGGACCGTGGAAGATGTGGTCTCCTGGCAGTTCCGCTTCCCCTCGGGCACGATCGCCAACGGCACCACATCCTTCTCCTGCGCCGCCACCATGGCCTATCAGGTGTTCTGCGAGAATGGGCGGCTCGTCGCCGATCCGGGCGCCTTCTACGGCGGCAACAAGCTCAGCCTGATCGGCGTGCCCGCTGCGCAGGGCGCGCCGAAAATCACCGAGATCGACCAGTTCGAACGCGAGATGGACTGGATGGCCGATGTCGCGCGCGGCAAGGTGCCGCTGGTCACGCCAGGCGAGGAAGGGCTGCAGGACGTCCGGCTGATGACCGCCATCCTGGAATCGGTCTCGAAGGGCGGCGCTTCCGTGAAGACCGACTGGGGCTATAAGCGCGCCCATGATCCGGCGGCCGTGGTGGATCTGCCCGCCTAACGCGACGCAACCAGCGCTGCATCCTTGAGCCCACGCCAGACACGCAATGCCTGCGCGGTCTCCGCCACGTCGTGGACGCGGAGCAATTGCATGCCCGTCTCGATGCCCTTGAGGGCCAGAGCGATCGACCCGCCGAGCCGCTGCTCGGCGGGTGCTTCGTTGGACAGCGCCCCGATCATCCGCTTGCGGCTGGCGCCGAGCATGATCGGGCAACCCAGGCCGTGGAACAGCGCCAGCCCGTTCAGCAGCGCCAGATTGTCCTGCAGCGACTTGCCGAAGCCAATACCCGGATCGACGATGATCTTCGTCGGGTCGACACCAGCCGCCGTCACCGCCGCGACGCGCGCTTCGAGCCAGTCGAACACGTCCGTAAGAACGTCGCGATAGCCTTCGCCACCATGCGGGCCCTTTTTCGGATCCGGCGAGTGCATCAGGATCACGGGACAGCCCGAGCCCATGACGACATCCAGCGCCCGATCATCCCACAGCAGGGCGGACACATCGTTGACGATCGCCGCGCCGGCGGCCAGCGCGGCCTCCATCACCACTGCCTTGCGAGTGTCGACCGAGATCAGCGCCCCGCTCTTCGCCAGCCGCTCGATGACGGGCACGACGCGTTTCACTTCGTCGCCCTCCCACACCAGTGGGGCGCCGGGCCGAGTGGATTCACCCCCGACATCGATCATCGTCGCGCCCTTGACCGTCAGGTCGAAGCCGGCCTCGGCCGCCGCAGCCGGATCGGTCAGCTTGCCGCCGTCGGAGAAGCTGTCGGGTGTGACGTTGAGGATCGCCGCGACGCTCGGCTGGTCGAACCGCAACACACGGTCGCCGAGCGTCAGCGCGGGGCGAGGCGCAGTGATCGCCCCATGCAGCCTGGTCGCCCGCTCGTTCCCGCCAAACTCGGTATCGAACGCGGCGATCGGCACTGTGCGACGCTTGCCGTCCTCGATCACTTCATAGGCGGAGAACCAGGTCATCCCGCCCGCCAGCCGCGCGACCTCGCCGTCGCGGCCTACCGGCGTATCGACGAACTGGACGGGACGGAGATGAAGCGTCACGCGACGCTCAGGGCTGAGTCGCCAGCAGATAATTCTGCCGCAGCGTATCGATCGGCTTCAGTCCCTCCGGCGTCTCGTAATGCCAGAAGGTCCAGCCATTGCACGCGGGCGCGTTCTGCAAGGTAGCGCCGAGCTTGTGGATCGATCCGGTCACGTCGCCGCTCATCACCGATCCGTCGGCGCGCACTGTCACGCGATAACGGCGCTTCGCATCGGTCAGCACCACGCCGGCGGTCAGCATGCCGTTCTCGACGATGGTGCCGAAAGCGACGCGCGGCGCTGCCTTGGGCGACTGCATCGTCACGAGGGACGATTCATCGAGCGGCAGCGCCGCTTCGATGCGCTCGATCGCGGCCGAGCAATAATCCGCTTCGCGCTCGATGCCGATCCAGCGCCGGCCGAGCCGCTTTGCCACCGCGCCGGTCGTGCCGGTGCCGAAGAACGGGTCGAGCACCACGTCGCCCGGCTTGGTGCAGGCGAGCAGGATGCGGTAGATCAGTGCTTCCGGCTTCTGTGTCGGATGGACCTTTACCCCGTCGCGCTTCAACCGCTCCTGGCCACCACAGATTGGGAATTCCCAGTCGCTGCGCATCTGCAGTTCGTCGTTCAGCGTCTTCATGCTGCGATAGTTGAAGGTGTAGCGCGCCTTCTCGCCCATCGACGCCCAGATCAGCGTCTCATGCGCGTTGGTGAAGCGCGTGCCCTTGAAATTCGGCATCGGATTGGCCTTGCGCCACACGATGTCGTTGAGGATCCAATAGCCGAGATCCTGGATCGCGCTGCCGACCTTAAAGATGTTGTGATAGCTGCCGATCACCCAGATCGCCCCATTGTCCTTCAGGATACGCTTCGCCTCGGTCAGCCAGTCGCGGGTGAACTTGTCGTAGATCGCGAGCGAATCGAACTTGTCCCAATCGTCGGTCACCGCATCGACATGGCTGCCGTCCGGCCGGCTCAGGTCGCCGCCGAGCTGGAGATTGTAGGGCGGATCCGCGAAGATCAGGTCGACCGACTTGGCCGGCAGGGCACGCATCGCCGTGATGCAATCCTGCATGATGATGCTGTCCAATGGGAGTTCGGCCTTCGGCAACGCGTCTGCCACCGGCACAACCGCGCGCGCCTTAACCTTCTCGATCACACCCATCTTTAGTCACCCCCTTGGAAGAGCGGCGCATCCCTGCGGATGTACGGACTCGGGTCAAGTGGAGTTTAGTTAACGAAATCGGTTGCCAAATCGTTAACAAACCGGAACATTTTAGGAAGCTGTCCAGATATTGAGTCGAGTTATCCACAGGGACTCAATCCATGGTGTGTGGCCGAAAAGACTCACAAACCGGGATATGGGCTAAAAATTGAGCCAGGCCTGGGCGACCGGGGCGAAGCTGCGCCGATGCAGCGGTGAAGGGCCATGGATTCGGAGGGCGTCGAGGTGCGCGCGGCAGCCATAGCCCTTGTTCGAGTGCCATCCGTAATGCGGATGTGATTCGGCGTGGGCGATCATGATCGTGTCGCGGGTGTGCTTGGCGATGATCGACGCGGCGGCGATCGACAGCGAGATCGCGTCGCCCGACACGATCGCGGTCGCCTGATGCGTCCAGCGCGGCAGGCGGTTGCCGTCGACCAGTATATGCGCGGGCGCCTGGCCCAGCGCCTCGACCGCCAGCGTCATCGCCTTCATCGTCGCCCAATAGATGTTGAGCTGATCGATCTCGTCGGCCTCGACGATGCCCACGCCGACCATCGCGCAATCCCGCAACCGATCGTGCAGCCGCAGGCGCTCGGCGGCGCTGAGCTTCTTCGAATCGTCGATGCCGCGCGGGATACCCTTGGCCGGCAGGATCACCGCCGCAGCGACAACCGGCCCGGCAAGCGGCCCGCGCCCGGCCTCATCGACGCCGGCGACCGGCGCAAGGCAGAGTTTTTCATGCTTGAGCGAAGGGCGCGTCACGGCAGCCGCCATGGCGGAAAACGCCGGTTCTCGCCAGCCTGATAGAGGCAGATCGCATTGCCCGCGGGATCGGCGAGCCGCGCCTCGCGCCAGCCCCAATCCTCCAGGACCGGATCGGACACGGCGATGCCGGCCTCGCGCAGGCGCAGGACCAAAGCGTCGAGATCGCCGCATTCGAGGAATACCACCGGCTTGCCCGCGATCTCGCCGGGCGTCTCGATCGACAGCGTGGCGCCGCCCGCGCTTTCGAACCGGGCATAGCGCGGCGCTGATTCGACGATCTGGCGCAGGCCAAGCAGCCGGTAAAAGGCAGTGCTCGCGTCGTAATCGGCGAGCGGCAGCGTGACCTGGTTGAGCATCGCCCCGCCGAGGTCGCTGTCGAGCCGCACTGCCTGATGGCCCATCGGTCCGTGGCCGCCGCCGAAGCCCGGCGCCTCGCGCAACGCCAGCCGTACGAACAGCCGCGCCCGGGCAATCGAATCCGCCAGGGTCAGGCCACGCCCAAGGCCGGTCGCAATGGCGCTTGCCAAGGTACAGCCTGTGCCGTGGCTGTGCCGCGTCTCGATACGCGGATCGGCCCAGCGAATCTCGCCGCCATCGGCGAATAGCAGCCGGTCAACCACCTCGGCGGCATCTGCATGTCCGCCCTTCACCAGCAACGCCGCGGTGTTGGCGCGAACCCCAACCTCGCCTCCCAGCGCGTCCAGCTCGGGCAGGTTGGGCGTAGTCACCCAGGCAACGCGCATCAGCCGCGCGAAGGCGGCGATCGTGGCGTCATCCGCCAAAGTGGCACCGCTGGTCGCGACCATGACCGGATCGAACACCACCGGTACGCCCGGCATCGCTTCCAGCCGATCCGCCACGGCATTGGCGGTTTCGGCCGAGCCGATCATGCCGATCTTCACGGCATCGACGCCGATGTCGGAGACGACCGAGTCGATCTGCGCGATCACCATGTCGGTCGGGATGAGATGCACGCCCTGCACGCCGAGGGTATTCTGTGCGGTGATCGCGGTGATCGCGGTCATCGCGTGGCCGCCGAGCATGGTGACGGTCTTTATATCGGCCTGGATACCCGCGCCGCCGCCGGAATCGGAGCCGGCGATGATGAGAATGCGCGGGGTCACGCGCGCCCCTTGAACTTCCGCTCGGTCGAGGCCGGATAACGCAGCAGCGCGTCATCCACCCGCGCCGGGCGGTCCATCAGCTCGCCGCCGCAATTGGGGCAGCGATCGTCCATCGCCTCGGCGCAGGGGGCGCAGAAGGTGCATTCGAACGAGCAGATGAAGGCGCCGGCCTCGTCGGCGGGGAGGTCGGTGCCGCAGCGTTCGCAATCGGGGCGCATCTCAAGCATGAGTCAGTTCCATTCGATGTCAGGCAGCCGCCACGCGCACGGCGTCGCAGATCCGGTCGACCACGCGCTCGACCTGCGCCGGATCGTCGCCCTCGGCCATCACGCGGATTACCGGCTCGGTGCCCGAGGGGCGGATCACCAGCCGGCCCTTGCCCTCAAGCTCCGCCTCGGCCTCGGCGATCACGGCCTTGACCGCCGCCGCTTCGAGCGGCTTGCCGCCCTTGAAGCGGACATTCTTCAGCAGTTGCGGCAGCGGCTCGAAGCGGTGGAGCAATTCGCTTGCCGGAATGCCGCTCTCGACCAGTTCCGCGAGGATCTGCAGCGCCGCGACCAGGCCGTCGCCGGTGGTCGCATAGTCGGACAGGATGATGTGCCCCGACTGCTCGCCGCCGACATTATAGCCCTGAGCGCGCATCGCCTCGAGCACGTAACGGTCGCCGACCTGCGTGCGGATCAGCTTGATGCCCTGGGTCGCGAGATGCCGCTCGAGACCCAGATTCGACATCACCGTCGCGACCAGCCCGCCATTGGCCAGCCGCCCCTGACGCGCCCAGCCACTCGCGATCGTCGCCATCAGCTGGTCGCCGTCGACGACATGGCCAAGCTCGTCGACCACGATCAGCCGGTCGGCATCGCCGTCGAGCGCAATGCCGATCGCCGCGCCCGAGGCGACCACGGTCTCGCACAATACCTGCGGCGCAGTGGAGCCGACCCCGTCATTGATGTTCTTGCCATTGGGCACGGTGCCGATCGCGATCACGTCGGCGCCCAATTCCCACAAAGCGGAGGGCGCGACCTGATAGGCAGCGCCATTTGCGCAATCGACAACGATCTTGAGGCCATCGAGCCGGAGATGTTCGGGGAAGGTCGATTTCGCGAAATGGATATAGCGCCCGCGCGCATCCTCGACGCGGCGCGCCCGGCCGATATCTTGCGAGGCCGCCAGCGGCACGTCGCCGTCGATCAGTTCCTCGATCGCCATCTCATCGGCGTCGGAAAGCTTGTAGCCGTCGGGCCCGAACAGCTTGATGCCGTTATCGGCATAGGGGTTGTGGCTGGCCGAGATCATCACGCCGAGATCGGCGCGCATCGACTGAGTCAGCATCGCGACCGCCGGCGTCGGCATCGGACCGACCAGCACCACGTCCATGCCCACGCTGGTGAACCCCGCCACCATCGCGTTCTCCAGCATATAGCCCGACAGCCGTGTGTCCTTGCCGATCACCACGCGGTGCTTGTGGTCGCCGCGCACGAAATGGGCGCCGGCCGCCATGCCGACCTTCATCGCCATCGCCGCCGTCATCGGGGAGATATTGGTCGCGCCCCGAATCCCATCGGTGCCGAAATATTTTCTTGCCATGTCAGCGCGTCCGTTCCGCTATGCAGCCCAATTCAGTGAAGCGGCGTGATAGCGCCGGATAAGTCGAAGGGCGAGCATGTCGCAAGCAACCCGCATTCTCCTGGCCCTGGTTCTGGGGCTCGCCATCGGCATCGGCCTCGCAACCTGGTCGCCTAGCTCGGCCGAAAGCGGCCTGATCGTCGCGCAGCCGATCGGCACTGCCTGGCTCAATGCGCTGCAGATGACGATCGTGCCGCTGGTCGTGTCGCTGCTCATCACCGGCGTCGCGGCGACCGCTGCGGCTGCGCGTGCCGGGCAGGTCGCCGGTCGTGCGCTTGGCCTGTTCATCGGGCTGTTGTGGTTCTTCTCCACCTTCGCCGCGATCGCCACCCCGTTGCTGCTGGGCTGGTTTCCGCTGCCGACCGAGGCGGCAACAGCGCTGCGGGCCGCGCTCGGCGCGACGGCACCCGTCGGCCCGGTGCCACCCTTTACCGACTTCATCGTCTCGATCGTGCCGACCAACCCGGTCACCGCCGCCGCCACCAATGCCTTCCTGCCGCTGATCGTCTTCACCATGGTGTTCGCCTTCGCGCTCACCCGCCTGCCGGTCGAGCCGCGCGAGCTGCTGACGAAATTCTTCCAGGCAGTCGCGGACGTGATGCTGATCATCATCGGCTGGATCCTGTGGCTCGCCCCGGTCGGCGTGCTCGCTCTGGCCTATGTCGTCGGCGCCAAGGCCGGCACTGCGGCGTTCGGCGCGCTGCTCCATTATGTCCTGATCGTCTCGTCGATCGGCATCCTGGTGTGGATGACGGCCTATCCGATCGGTGCGATCGGCGGGCGGATCGGCCTTGCCCGCTTCGCCCGCCCGAC
>Ga0247735_1000656_pt1 | contig 13537 bp, 11 predicted proteins | sample UWRJL178409R2_FD_180934 | JGI IMG/M metagenome (GOLD analysis project Ga0247735, IMG submission 180934) | Plant litter microbial communities from Arlington Agricultural Research Station in Wisconsin, United States - UWRJ-L178-409R-2 | ecosystem: Environmental > Terrestrial > Plant litter >...
CCGTTGACGCAATAGGTGCCCTGTGGCGGATCGACCAGCGAGAATTGCGTCACGTCCTGCCAGCGAGTCAGGTTGCGGATCGAGACCGTGTCGCTGAAATCATGGCTGAAGGTCGCGGTCGCCTGATCGAGATTGGTCTTCTGCTTGTCGACGTTGCGATAGCCGTAATAGCTGCTGCGATCCGCGCCCGGCACCGGGCCGGCGTTGGTCGCGGTGATGAAATACGGCACGCCGTATTGCGGGATGTTGCGATCTTCCTGATGGACATATTGCAGCGTCAGCTTGGTCGGGCTGTCGATGCCGATCGTCACCGCCGGCGCGACGCCCCAGCGCTTGTAATTCTCGACATCGCGGCCGGGCACGTCATTCTGGTGAACCATCGCGTTGAGGCGCACCGCGACCAGATCGCTGACGCGCTTGTTGATATCGACGGTGCCACGGTAATACTCGTCGGTGCCGATGCCGGCGCTGAGCGTGGTCGAATCCTTCGCCTGCGGCTTCTTGGTGATGATGTTGATCGATCCGCCCGCCGAACCGGCGCCGTTGGTCACCGAGTTGGCGCCGTTGGTGACTTCGAGCTGTTCGAGGTTGAACGGATCGGTGCGGGTATATTGCGCGCTGTCGCGCACGCCGTCGATCAGGATGTCGGTATTGGCCGAATAGCCGCGGAAGGTGATGCTGTCGCCATAGCCGCCGCCACCTTCGCCCGCGCCGAAGGTGATGCCCGGCACGGTGGAGAGCACGTCGCGCAAGGTCAGCAGGTTCTGCTGCTGGATGGTTTCATTGGTGATGATCGTGACGGTCTGCGGGGTGTCGCGCAGCGGCCGGGTGGCCTTGGGGCTTTCCTGACGGCGGCCGGGTTCCTGCGTGATCGCGGTGTCGGTGACGGTCACGCCGCCGAGCGCGGGCGCATCCTGTCGGCTCGCCTCGTCGGCGGTCTGCGCGAGCGCGGCGGGTGCAGTCAGCGCACCGACGCACGACAATGCGAGGAAGGCGTGGTGCCGCGCGGCGCGCGTGTTGGACTTTGTCATTATTCCCCCAGAACGATTGTGGTGCCGGGTCGATATTGCGAGTCATTCGCAGCGTCAATTCAGAATGCGACGCGTTAGCGATTTATTGGCCGTGTGTCTTTCCGGTATGGCGTCACGTCCGCAGCACGAACGGAATCGTCACCATGCCGCGCACCATCACAGCTTCGCCGCCACGCATCAGCGGCGACCAGCGCCAGCTTCGCACGGCGGAGAGCGCGGCGTGGTCGAGCCGTTCGAACCCGCTGCTGTGCGCAACCGAAATCTCCTCGACACGCCCGTTGGTGGCCAGCAGCACCGCCAGCACGACCGTCCCTTGCTCGCGCAGGCGACGGGATTCGAGCGGGTAGCTCGGCGGCTTGGCGGACAGCATCTTGGCCGAGAGATCGCCGCCGGCGGCGGGCGCGGGCGGTGCCGGGGGCGCGGCGGGTGCTGGTTCGGCGCTGGCGGCGGGTGCGGGGCGGGGCGGCGCGGTGGTTTCGCTCACGAACACGGCAGGCGCTGGTGTGGGCGTCGTGACCTGCGGCACCGGCGCGACGATTTCGGACACACGCGGCGGCGTCTTGTGGACCGTCTTGGGTGCGGGGGCCGGAGGCGCGGGTGGTGGCCGGCGGGGCATCTCCAGCATGTCGAAGACGAGCCGTTGCCGGTGGTGGCGCTGATGGTGGTGATGCCCGGCCATCGTCATCAACACCCCGAACAGGCCCGCCATGATGAGCAAGGTCGCGGCCAGCGATATCGGATCGAAGCCACGCGCGCCGTCATATGCGGTGCGCTCGGCCGCGTTCGCCAAGACCGGACGAAGCGTGCGTGGCGGTACGAACGGCGCATTCATGCTCATGCTTCCCCAAGCAATAATGAGAGTCATTCGCATAAGAGCGAAATCGGCTGGCGTCCAGTCGATGCGGTGGGTTGTCGAAACGCAGCGGCTCGGTCACTCTGCTCCTGTCACCACAGGGGGATCGCCTGCCATGAAGCCCATCCGTCGCGCGACCCCGGTCGCGCTAGCCGCCCTGCTCGCCAGCACCACGTCGCTTCACGCCGCACCAGCCGATCCGCGCGGCGGCGAGCCGGCATTCCGCGCGCTCTACAAGGAACTGGTCGAAACCGATTCGAGCTGGCCCGACGGCAGTTGCACGCTCGCCGCAGAGCGGATGGGCGCGCATCTCAAGGCGGCGGGCTATCCGGCCGCCGACGTTCAGGTGATCGTCGATCCCGCGCACCCCAAGGAAGGCAATCTCTCCGCGATCCTGCGCGGCAGCGACGCCAAGCTGCCGGCGGTGCTGCTGCTCGCGCATATCGACGTGGTCGCCGCCAAGCGCAGCGACTGGACTCGCGATCCGTTCACGTTGATCGAGGAGAACGGCTATTTCTACGGGCGCGGCACCTCGGACGACAAGGCGATGGCGGCGGCGTTCACCGATGCGATGGTGCGCTTCCGGCAGGAAGGGTACAAACCCAAACGCACGATCAAGCTCGCGCTGACCTGCGGCGAAGAGACTGAGAAGGCGCTCAACGGCGTCTCATGGCTGCTCAAGAACCGGCCCGAGACATTGCAGGCCGGCTGGGCGCTCAACGAAGGCGGCGGCGGGTCGCTCGACGAGGCGGGCAAGCCGGTCAGCCAGGGCGTGCAGGCGGGCGAGAAGGTGTATCAGGACTTCACCTTCACCGCGTCCGCGCCGGGCGGGCACAGCTCGCGCCAGGCGCCGCACGTCAACGCGATCGGCTGGATGTCCGATGCGCTGGCGCGGATCAACGCGTATGACTTTCCGGTCGATCTGACACCCGCCGCCAAGGCGTATTTCGGCGCGTCGGCGGCGCTCTATCCGAAGACGCAAGCCGCGATGGCGGCGATCGGTGCCGGCAAGGCCACGCCTGCCGATTACGCGGCGGTGTCGGCCGAGAACCCGAGCTGGAACGCGACGCTGCGCACCACCTGCATCCCGACGATGATCGCGGGCGGGCACGCCACCAACGCGCAGCCGCAATCGGTGACGGCGAACGTCAATTGCCGGATCATTCCGGGGGAGAGCGTCGAATCCATTCTCGCCACACTGACAAAGGTCGCGGCCAATCCCAAGGTGAGCGTCGCGCTCGCCGATCCGCCCCAGCCGAAATCCTCCGCGCCGCCGCTGACGCCGCAGATCATGGCGCCGATCGAGGCGCTGACCAAGGAGATGTGGCCGGGCGTGCCGGTGATCCCGCGCCTCTCGACCGGCGCGACCGACGGCCGCTTCACCAACGCGGCGGGCATCCCGACCTATGGCGTATCGGGGCTGTTCTCGGACCCGGACGGGCAGGGGGTGCATGGCCTCAACGAGCGGATTCGCGTGAAGTCACTGATGGACGGGCGCGTGTTCCTGTACCGGCTGGTGAAGGCCTATACGGGCTGAACGGCTAACCCCGTTCGCCCTGAGCGTGTCGAAGGGCGTGCCAAGCACCTCAGCGTTTGCGGCACGTGCTTCGACACGCTCAGCACGAACGGGGGAGTGTTATCCTGCCGCCCACAGCGGCAGAACCTCCCAATTCCCCGCCGACATCAGGTGCGCGTAGATCGCCGCGAGCGCGCCGCCCTCGCGTAGCCGCGCAAACGCCGCCGGATCGAGCGTGTCGAGTTTGGCGCGGGAGACCGCGTCATATTCCACCACCAGCGTGCGCTCGCCGCCGGGTGGATTGTGATACGCCTGACGCGGTTCGAGCAGCCCCAGATCGTCGAGCATCGCGACGAAAGCGCGGGTGCGCGCTTCAGCGGCATCTGCCGCGTTGCAGACGCCGATCGCCTCGCGCACCAGTTCGCTGGGCTTGCCGCGCTCGAACAGCGGCACCGCGCCAGGCGTGCCGAGCGGGACCAGCCGCTCCGATGCTTCGTCGATGCAGATGACGTTGCCGTCCGTCTCCTCGCGGCGCGCGAGCGTGAACGGGTGGCGGCGCAGATAGGCGGGCACATAGGCGCCGGGCGCATAGCTGCCATCGGGCGCGACGAACAGGTTGCGGTCGGCGGTGAGGCCGGTAACGATCACCGCCTCGCGTTCCGCCGCGAAGAAGAGGATCGGGTAATCGAGCGCGGCGCGGTCGAACTCGTCGATCGTCACCGCGATCAGCGGGGCTGCGCTGGCGAAACGATAGGGCGCGTCGGCGGGGAGCAGCGCGCAGTCGCCGTGACGCCGCGCGTCGAGGATCGCGACTCGCTCGTACAACGGCAGATTGCCGTGCAAGGTGAACGCATCATCCGCCATCAATGTTAGAAGCGGAAGCCCTTGGACACCGCATAGGCGAAGGCGATCGCGATGACCAAGCCGATCGCGGCTTTCCACGGCGACGCGCCGAGCGTTGCCGCGACCGCGTCCGCGCGGGCCTTGCGGCGGCCGTGGATCATCGGCGCGACGAGATTGTGCCGCAGCCCGACAAGATAGAACAACACCGCCAGCACATGCAGCGCGACGAGCGCGAGCAGCACGTTGAAGACGAGATGATGCACGTCCGCCGCGACGCGACCGGCATCGAAGCTGACGTAATCGGCGAGCGGCCCCGATTCCAGCCCGTCGACATCGACCGAGAACAGCCCCGCCGTCACCATCACCACCAAAGCGGCGAGCATCAGCACGACGCTCCACCCGCCGACCGGGTTATGCCCGTCCGCCGCCTGATACGGCCGCTTGCCGAGCGTGCGGAGATAGGCGAACGCGGCGCGCGGGCCGCGCACGAACTGCGTGAAGCGCGCGGTGCGGCTGCCGGCGAAACCCCAATAGATGCGGAACACCAGCAGCGCGAGGATCGTGTAGCCCGACAGCCGGTGCCACTCCATGTCGTGATGCTCGCCGCTCCACCACGAAAAGCCGAGCAGGGCGACGAGCAGCCAGTGGAACAGCCGGACAGGCAGATCCCACACGCGCGCGGTTGTCGTGTCAGGCGTCATGCGGCGGGATCAGGTGTCCGAGCGGAACTGGCGATGGCAGGCGCCGCAGGTGCCGCCGACCGCCTTTATCTGCGCGCCGATCGCGGCGGCATCGCCGGTGCCCGCGACGGTCACGAGCTTGCCCGATTCACCGACGAGCTTCGCCATCGCCGCGTCGAAGGCGGCGCGGTCGGTCCAGATGTTGGGAAGCGCATCGGTCTTGACGCCGGCGGCCGGGCCGGTGCCGGCCGGGAACAGCTTGCCCTGCGCCTTGGCGGTGGTCGCGATGGTCTGCGCGGCGGCGACGGTCGTCGCCTTGTTGAGCGCGCCGCTCTTGAGCTGATCGCCGATCGCCTTCATCGCGCCGCCCATCTTCTTGAAGCCGGCGACGCGCGCGTTGACGACGTCCTGCGGCGCGGGGGCTGCGGCCATCACCGGCGACGACAGGATCACGGCGAGCGCCGCGACGCGGAGGGTCTTGAAAGCAGGTGCTACGATCATGAACGGTCTCGCTCTCGATTTAACATGGATCATGGCCGCGCGGCCAGTTGCTGTCCTCCCCGATTTGCCGGCTTTGCGCCAGCCCCGTCGGGAAAGGTTTCGACGAAAATCGCCTTCACGTCGTTGAGACCCTTGGCGGCGATCTCGGCGGCGGTGCCGTATTTGCTCTTGATGTCGGTGCGCGCGTGATGCGCGGCGAGCGTGCGGAGCATCGCCGCGAGGTCCGGGAAGGGCCGCCCGGCGACGAGGATGTGGAGTGCGGTAAAGCCGTTCGCATTGGCGACATCGACGTTGGGGGCGACCTGCAACGCGAGCCGGAGCGCGGCGTCGCTGCCGCCCTTCGCCGCCGCCAGCACGACGTTGGTGCCGTCCGCCGCGACGAAATGCGGGTCGGCACCGCCGGCGAGCAGTGCCGCCATCGCCTCGGCATGGCCGGATTGCGCCGCCCACAGCAGCGGCGGTGTCGGCGGGACCGGCGGCGGCGCGACGCCGAAATTGGCCTCGGTCACCCATTTGATCGTGGATGGCCCGCTCAGCGCATTGGCATCGGCGCCGCGCGCGAGCAGCAGCTTGACCAGCGTCGCGTCGCCACCCTCGGCGGCGGCGTCGAGCGGGGCCTTGCCCTCACGGTCGCGCGCGGCGAGATCGAAGCCATAGGGCACGAGCAGCGCGGCGGCACCGTAATTGTGCTGGTACAAGGCGAGTTGCAGCGCGCTGGTGTTCTCCGGGCCGCGATAGTCGGGCTTCGCACCGGCGGCGAGCAGCGCGGCTGTGGCCGCCGGCACACCGCTTTTGATCGCGAAGAACAGCGGGGTGAAGCCGCCTTTTGAGATGCGATTGGCGTCCGCGCCCGCCTTGAGCAGCGCGGCGACCGCTTCGGTATGACCGGCGGAGGCCGCCCACATCAGCGGCGTCTGGCCGCGTGCATCGGGCGTATCGGGCGCGGCGCCCGCCGAGAGCATCCGCGCCACCGCGTCCGCTGGCCCGAAGCGCGCGCAGACCGCCAGCGGGGTGGTGCCGTCGGGCGCGGCGGCGCGGACATCGACCCGCGCGTCTAGCAGGTGCGAGACGATCGCGGCGTTGCCGAGTTCGCAGGCGAGCGCGAGCGGCGTGACGCCGTCCTCGTCGGCGATGTCGGGTTTGGCATGCGCGGCGAGCAGTACAGCGACCAAGGCAGGGTCTTGCGTGTTGACCGCGAGCGCGAGCGGCGTCGCGCCGAAATCGCGGCGTGCGTTGGGATCGGCTTGCGCGGCGAGCGCGGCTTGCGTCGCGGCAAGATCGTCGGCGGTGATCGCGCGGACCAGCGCGCCGTTATCCACGGGCTTGCGTGCCTGCGCGGTGCCGCTCGACAGCGCGAGCGCCGCGAGCGCGAGGGCGATCCGCGCGCGATCAGGCACGCACCAGCTCCGCGAGCGGCGCATTGCTGTCGCCGAACGATTTGGTCGGCACGTCGAGCACGTTCAGCGCGGCGAGCAGCAGGTTCGACATCGTCGTGCCCTTGGGCACCGCGATGCTGCGGTCGCCCGGCACCAGCCCGCCCGCGACGATCACCGGCAGGTCCATGTGATCGTGCTGGTTCGAATCGCCGAACGCCGAGCCGCGAATGACCATCGTGCGATCGAGCAGAGTTCCATCGCCGTCCTTCACCGATTTCATCCGGTCGAGATAATAAGCGAAATATTCCATGTGATGCCGGTTGATCTTGGCGAGCTTCGCCATCTTCTCCGGGTTGTTGCCGTGGTGGCTGAGCATGTGGTGCGAATCCGGCACGCCGATCTCAGGATAGGTGCGGTTCGAAAGCTCGCGGCCGATCATGAAGCTGCCGACGCGGGTGATGTCGGCCTGCATCGCCAGCACCTGCAAGTCGATCATCATGCGGACATGCTCGTCGAACGAATCCGGGATGCCTGCCGGCCGCTCCATGTCGGTCTGCTGCCCGCCGGAAACGGCGGCACGCTGGATGCGCTTTTCGATATCGCGCGTCGCCTCGAGATATTCGTCGAGCTTGCGGCGATCCTCCACGCCGAGCCGGCCCGACAGCCGCTGCGTATCGTCGCGGACGAAATCGAGGATGCTGGTCTGGCGACGCGCCTGCGCGAGCCGGCTCTGCGCGTCGAGCGCGTCGCCATCGCCGAACAGCCGCTCGAACACGTCGCGCGGGTTGGCGGTGACGGGCAGCGGCACGTTCGGGTTCATCCACGAAATGCCGTTGGTGTAGGCACAGCTATAGCCGATGTCGCAACTGCCGAGCAGGCTGGCCGGATCGATGCCGAGTTCGAGCGAACTGAGCATCGTCGCGTCGCCGAGATGCTGCGCATAGACCTGATCGATCGACACCGCGCAGCGGATATCGGTGCCCTCGGTCTGCTTGACGTGCGTGCCGGTGAGGAAGGCGGGGCAGGAGCGGCCATGCCCGGCGGCGATATCCCCCATCGCCGCCGCTTGCGGATGGCCGAGCCCGCTGAACACGCTGATCTGCGCCCGGTGCGGCGCGAGCGGCTCAAGCGTCGGCGGCAGCGCGAAGCCCTTGCCCTGCGTGGCCGGGCGGAAGGCGTCCATCATCATGCCGTTGGGCGAATAGAACACCTGCAACCGCTTGGGCCGCGCCGCGAGATCGGCGGCGTGCGCGCTCGGCATCATCGCTTCGAGGAAGGGCAGCGCCAGCATCGTGCCGGCGCCGCGCAGCATCGTGCGGCGGCTGATCGCGGGGCGCGGGAGGATCATGGTGTCGGTCCTTCATGTTCCCCCGCGAAAGCGGGGGTCCAGAGCCACAGTCGCGGCGCTGCTTGGCTCTGGTCCCCCGCTTTCGCGGGGGAACGGATGGGGTGTGGGGCAGAGCGGTGCGTCATTTCGCCGGGGTCTTTCTCAGCGTGAACGGCGCGCTGGTGGCGATGCCCTTGATGATCGTCTGGATGCGGTAATCGTCGCCGGCCGCGCTCGCGGCGATCTTGCGCACGGTCGGCATGTCCTGCGCGATCAGCCCGCGTGCGAGCGCATAGGTGAGCAGGCGGCGGGTGAACGCGCCGGCGAACTCGTCCTTGCGCGCGAGCAGGATTGTCTGGAGCCCGTCGAACCCCGCGAACTTGGTGCCGTCTGGCAGCACCGCCGCCGCGTCGATGATCTGCCCGGCGTTCTGCTTGCGCCAGCCGCCGACCGCGTCGAAATTCTCCAGCGCGAAGCCGATCGGGTCCATCTTGACGTGGCATGAGGCGCAGGCCGGATTGGCGCGGTGCATCTCCAACTGCTCGCGCGCGGTCAGCTTGCGGCCGTCGTGCGTTTCCTGGAGCGCGGGCACGTCAGGCGGCGGTGGCGGCGGCGCGGCGGCGAGGATGTTTTCCAGCACCCATTTGCCGCGCTTCACCACCGACGTATGGTTGCCATAAGACGTGACGGTGAGGATGCTCGCCTGCCCGAGCAGCCCGCCGCGATGCCACGCCGGATCGAGCGCCACCTTGCGGAACGCGGTGCCGGTGACGCCGGCGATGCCGTAATGCGCGGCGAGCCGCTGGTTGAGGAAGGTGTAATCCGCCGCGATGAAATCGAGCAGGCTGCGGTTGTTGTGCAGCACATAGCCGAAGAACATCTCGGTCTCGCGCGCCATCGCCGCGCGCAGCCGCGCGTCGAACGCGGGATAAACGCTGATGTCGGGCCGCTGCTGGTCGAGGTTGCGCAGGTACAGCCATTGGCCGGCGAAGTTCTTGGTCAGCGCGTCGGCACGCGGGTCGGCGAGCATCCGCGTCACCTGCGCCTCGATCGCGCCGGGCGTGGCGAGTTGCCCCTGTTCGGCCGCCTTCAGCAGCGTGTCGTCGGGGATGCTGCTCCACAGGAAGAACGACAGCCGCGAGGCGAGGTCGAGATCGCTGACGCGGTGGACGCTGCCCGGCGCGCTGCCGGCGGGATCGTTCTCGACGAGGAACAGGAATTGCGGCGCGACCAGCACGCCCTCCACCGCGGCTTCGATGCCGTGGTCGAAATCGGATGCGGCGCGCTCGCTCAAATAGAGCTTCATCAGCGGCGCGACATCGGCCTCGCCGACCGGGCGGCGATAGGCGCGGTGCGCGAGCGCGGTGATGATCTTCCGCGCGCACGCCGTCTCCGCCGAGGCGGCGCGCGGGCGGCACAGGAAGATGCGCTTGCGGCTCGGCGTGTCGTCCTTGGTGCTGGCGTCATACGGTCCGGCGACGTCGATCTGGAGCACGTCACGCGGGAAGTTCTGCTGCGAATAGCGCGGTGACAGCCGGTACGACGGCACGCTGATCTGCTTCACCCGCACGCCATCGACCAGAATGTCGAGCGGCAGCGGCTTCGGCGCATCGACCGGCAGCGGCACCTTGTCGAGATCGTTGCGCAACGTCTGCACGCTCTCGTCGGGCGCGAGCGTGCGGTGGAAGGTCATGCCGATCGTGTGTGCGCCCGCCTTCAAGGGCACGCGCACGCTAATCTTGTCCTCCTTGAGCCGGTCGGTCTCGTTGTTGGTGTTGGCGTTGAGCCAGCCGCTCACCTCGTAGATGCCGGCGTGGCGCGCGTAATAGGGAAACGCACCGCCGCCACGCGAGCCGAGCGGCAGCGCGTCGCCGGCGCGTTCGTTATAGGCCGGGCGGCCCGAGTTGAGCACTGAGCCGTCCTTGGGCAGTTCGTAGCTGGTGACGAACGCGCGGGGGCTGCTCATCCCCGTCGCCATCCGCGCGACCTTGCCCGCTACATTGACATAGCGGTCCATCAGCGTCGGCGAGACGGTCAGCACGTCGGCGATATTGTCGAAGCCATAGCCCGAATTGTCCTGCGGCAGATCGCGGCTGACATCGGTATCGAGCGCGAGCAGATCGCGCACCGCATTGGCATATTCGACGCGATTGAGCCGGCGAATCGTCGCGCGGCCGGGATCGGGATGCGCGGCGGCATAGGCGTCGAGCGAACCCTTGAGCCACTGGACGAACGCAGCGCGCATCGCCGGATCGGGCTGCGGCTTGCCCCGCGGCGGCATCTCGTCGAGGCTGGTGCGGCGGAGGATCTTCTCCCACTCATCGGCATGCTTGCCGATCAGCAGATCGTTATCGCGCAGGTCGGCGATCGAGAGGTTGGCGACCTTGTCGTCGTCATTGTGGCAGCGCGCGCAATATTGCTCGAGCAGTTCGGGCGGGCCGTTCTCGACATGCGCGACCGCCGGTTGCGCGACTTGCGCGCGCACACCATCCGAATGCGTCGCCACCGCGAGCGCCGCGACGGCGGTGCTGAGCAGCAACAGCATGCCGCCGAGCGACGGGCGCGACAGCGTCAACGCGCAATCTTTCGAAGAAGGCAGGGAACTTTCAAGGCGCGACCCGATTTTTGGCGATTGCGGACCTAGTAAGCGCGTGGGTGCAAGCGTCCATTGCCGTTAACGGCACGACGGCATCGAAAAATGCGCGCACTCGCCCGCGCGCATTTGCGCAACGCAATGTGCTTTTCATTGCGGTTGGCGAAGCACCCCCGATCGCCTAGCGCCGCCTCCGGGGTTATCCGGGGGAAAAGCATGCGTTCGGCCGCACTCATCATCGCGCTGTTGCTGGCGAGCGGCGCGGCCTCGGCACGCGAGGCACGGCCGCTATCAGATGAAGCGCGCACCGCCGCGCGGCTCGATGCGATCGCCGACAGCCCGCCCCGGCTGCGCGTGTTCCTCCAGACCATGCCCAAGGGCGGCGACCTGCACAATCACGGCGGCGGTTCGATCTATGCCGAGGACTGGTTGCGCTGGGCGGGGGCGGGCGGGCTGTGCATCGCCACCGACACCGCCAGCATCGTGCCGCCGCCCTGCGACACCCCCAACCGCGTGCCCGCCGCCGGGCTGGAGCAGAATTACGCGCTGTATAGCCGCATGCTCGATGCGCTTTCGACACGCGGGTTCGAGAGCGGCGTCAACTTGCCGACTCGCTCCGGCTACGACCGCTTCTTCGCGACGTTCGACGCGTTCGGCACGGCGTCGCTCGGCAACGAGGCGAAGGAACTCGCGCTGACCCGCGAGCAGGCGGCGGCGGATCGCGTGTCCTATGTCGAACTCGGCAGCGGCGCGCGTCAGGCGCGCGCGCTGGGCGCGGCGGTGAAGGATGTCGATCCGACCGATTTCGCGGCGCTCTCCGCGAAGCTCGCGTCGCTGCTGCCCGATGCGGTGGCACGCGCGCGAGCCGATTACGATCGCTTCGAAGCGGAATCGGCGAAGATCGACGGGTGTGGAACGGCCGCACCCAAGCCCGCCTGCGGTGTGGAGATGCGCTATCTCTACACGGCGATCCGCACGATTCCGCCCGCGCAGACGTTCGCGCAACTCGCCTTCGGCTTCGCGCTGGCCGAGGCCGATCCGCGCTTCGTCGGCGTCAACATCGCCGCGCCCGAGCATGATCCGATCGCGGTGCGGGATTACACCCTGCACATGCGCATGATCGCGTTCCTCAAGGCGAAGCACCCCAACGTCGCGCTGTCGCTCCACGCCGGCGAACTGACGCTCGGGCTGGTGCCGCCGCGCGATCTCGCCTTCCACATCCGCGAGGCGGTGGAGGTCGCGGGCGCGCGGCGGATCGGGCACGGCATCGACATCTCCTATGAGGACGATGCCGCCGGGCTGCTCAAGGAGATGGCGGCGAAGCAGATCGACGTCGAGATCAACCTGACCAGCAACGCGGTGATCCTCGGCGTGAAGGGCAAGGCGCATCCGCTGTCGCTGTACCGCGAGGCCGGCGTGCCGGTGACGCTCTCGACCGATGACGAAGGTGTGTCCCGCAGCGACATGACCAACGAATATGTCCGCGCGGTGGTGGAGCAGGGGCTTCGCTACGCCGATCTCAAGCAGATAGTGCGGGATAGTATCCACTACAGCTTCCTGCCGGGCGCGAGCCTGTGGCGGGCACGGGCGGGCGGCGCGAAGGTGGCGGCGTGCGCGACGGAGGGGGCGGCCTGCGAGGCGTTCGTGGCGGCGAACCCCAAGGCGGCGAAGGAACGGCAGGTGGAGCGGGAACTGGCGGTGTTTGAGGCCGGGGTGCGGTAGCGGGCAGCATAGGCCGCGTGTTGCCGTCAAAACCTGTTCGCGCTAAACTGCACCAATAGTATGACAATCCGGGAGCGCGCGATGGCGACGGTTCGCAAGACCATCACCCTTACCGAGCAGCAGGACGCCTGGATTTCCGGGCAAATCGCGGCTGGCCATTACACCAACGACAGCGAAGCGATCCGCGATCTCATCCGGCGCGAACAGGCACGCGGTTCGGAGATCGAGACGATCCGTCAGGCCCTCCTGGAGGGCGAGCAAAGCGGCGAACCGGAGCGCTTCGACTTCGCAGCTTTCAAGAAGCGCAAAGCCGCGCTGCATGGCTGAGTTTCGGCTCAGTCCGAAGGCCCAGCGCGATATCGACGACATTTTCGAGTATACGGTGAGACAGTGGAGTTTGGCTCAGGCGCTGCACTACACCGATCTCCTCGAAGCCGCCTGCGCCAGTCTGGCCGAAGCCCCGTTGCGGTCGCAGGATTGCGCCGCGATCAGGCCCGGCTATCGACGGAGAAACGTGGCGCAGCATGTGATCTATTTCAAACGGATGGATTACGGGATCGCGATCATTCGCATCCTGCATCAGCGCATGGATCAAACCCGGCACATTTGAGGACGATCCCAGCTTCCGCGAAACCTTCGCGAAAGTCGCCGATGATTCATCTTTATAGAGTTTTCCCGCGCACGCGGGAATCTAGAGCCGCGCAAACAACGATTTACGGCTCTTGCGACTCTGGACTCCCGCGTTCGCGGGAGAACAAGATGCGCTTTCGCAAAGATCTCACTTCCGCTGGGTTGGCGTACCTACACGCTCACCTCGCTCTCCGCCCGCCCATCACCCCCGAACACCCGCAGATACCGCGCGATCTCGTCCGGTTCGCCGGTTGCCTTTGCGGGATTGTCCGAGAGCTTCACCGCCGGTCGGCCGTTCGCGCGCGTCACCTTGCAGACCAGCGAGATCGGCTCGAGCGCATGCCCGCCGCGCGGGTCGCAGCCGCGGAAATCGTTGGTGAGGTTGGTGCCCCAGCCGTAGCTCATCCGCACGCGGCCGTGGAAATGGCGGTAGGTCTGTTCGATCGTGTCGATGTCCATGCCGTC
>Ga0247735_1000657_pt1 | contig 13537 bp, 10 predicted proteins | sample UWRJL178409R2_FD_180934 | JGI IMG/M metagenome (GOLD analysis project Ga0247735, IMG submission 180934) | Plant litter microbial communities from Arlington Agricultural Research Station in Wisconsin, United States - UWRJ-L178-409R-2 | ecosystem: Environmental > Terrestrial > Plant litter >...
GGTCAGTGAGGAGCTATCTCTGTGATCAATGCCACTCCATCCTTGCGTAAAGCCAGGTTGCTCGCGGGCGCGGCGACCGCCGTCGCCTTCCTTTCGATCGGCGCCACGCCGGTCTTCGCGCAAGACGCGGCGCCGGCCGCGCAGAACGCGCCTGCGGCCGACCAGACCGATCAGGCAGCCGACGCCGGTACTGACATCGTCGTCACCGGCTCGCTGTTCCGCCGCACCGACACGGAGACGCCCTCGCCCGTCACCGTGCTGACCTCGGACGATATCGCCAAGCGCGGCATCACCACCGTCCAGGGCGCGATCCAGTCGCTCTCCGCCAATAACGGCCCGGCGCTAACCAACAGCTTCACCGCCAATGGCGCGTTCGCGGGCGGCGCTTCGTCGGTTTCGCTGCGTGGCCTCACCACCTCGTCCACGCTGGTGCTGTTCGACGGCCTGCGCGCCGCTTATTATCCGCTGGCGGATGACGGCACGCGCAACTTCGTCGATCTCAACACCATTCCGGACGCGATCGTCGACCGGGTCGAAGTGCTGAAGGACGGCGCATCCTCGACCTATGGCGCCGACGCCGTCGCCGGCGTGGTCAACATCATCACCAAGAAGGAAATCAAGGGCCTTCACGCAACTGCCGAGGCCGGCATCAGCCAGCGCGGCGATGCCGCCAACCACCGCCTCAGCGCGACCTTCGGTTATGGCGACCTGAGCGAGCAGGGCTATAACGTCTATGTCAGCGGTCATTATCTCGACCAGTCCGCGCTCTACAATCGCGACCGCGACTATCCGTTCAACACCGACGATCAGACCGGCATCTGCTATCAGGGCGTCTGCGGTCCGAACAATATTGCGAACGGCGTCACCAACGGCAACTTCAACGGCCTGTCGACCGCGCCCGACATCTTCATCGTGCGCCCGTACAACGCGACCAACACCACGCCGCTCGGCGCCTATCAGCTGCTCAACGGCTGCGGCAACCTGACGCCCTACACGCTGACCGACGCGCAATATGCCGCCGCCAACCCGACCACCAACGCAGCCGGCGCGCCGATCCCGCCCGTAACGCCGCGCACGGTCTGCCAGCAGGACATCACGCACGACTATGGCCAGATCGAGCCCCAGATGCACCGCTATGGTGGATCGGCGCATCTGACCGCGAACGTCCTGAACGGCAGCGAGCTGACCGCTGAGTTCAACTATGAGCACAGCTATTCGGCCTATACCGGTCTTGCCAGCATCTTCCGCGCGAACGCCCCGGCCGGCATCGACTTCCCGGCGTACAGCACCTCGGCCGGCGCGACCGTCATCACCCTGCCGGTCTATGTCTGCGCCCGCGGCACCACGGCGGCCTGCACCGCCGCCAACGGCACCCTGAACCCGAACAACCCGTTCGCGGCACAGGGCCAGGTCGCCCGCATCGCCGGTCGCCTGCCGACCAGCACCGAGTTCAATTCCTCGCAGAGCGACACCTTCCGCGCGGCCCTCGGCCTGCACGGCTCGTTCGGCGATGACTGGAACTATGCGATCGACGGCACCGCCATGATCAGCAAGCTGAAGACGACCGCCAAGGGCTATGTCTATATCCAGCATCTGCTCGATGTGGTCGCCGACGGTTCGTACAACTTCGTCAATCCTGGCCAGACCAGCCAGGCGACGCTCGACTATCTGACGCCGACCCAGATCAACAAGCAGAACTCGCATCTGTATCAGGTCCAGGGCAGCATCTCGAAAGACTTCTTCCAGCTCCCCGGCGGTGCGCTGCAGGTTGCTGTCGGCGGCGCCTTCCGTCACGAGTCGCTGTACGATCCCAGCGGCAACCCGGACTATAACGGTCCGACCGAGCGCTATTTCCGCCTGAACGCCTTTGGCGCGACCGGCAAGCGCGAGGTTGAATCGGCCTATTTCGAAATCAACGCACCGGTGCTCGACATCCTCGAGATCAACGGTTCGGGCCGGTACGACCATTACTCGACCGGGCAGAGCAACTTCTCGCCAAAGATCGGCGCCAAGTTCACGCCGATCAAGCAGCTTGCGATCCGCGGCACCTTCTCGAAGGGCTTCCGTATCCCGAGCTTCGCCGAATCCGGCGCGCTGCCGACCTCGGGCTATGTCACCGTCACCCCGGGCAACCTGCCGACGAACTTCACCGATCAGCATCTGACGTCGACCGGGCAGTTCAACAACTATCTGACCAACTACAGCATTGGCCAGACCACGGTTGGCAACCCAAACCTCAAGCCCGAAAAGTCGCGTAACTTCACGGTTGGCGCGGTATTCGAACCGGTCAAGAACATCAGCTTCACGGTCGATTACTACAACATCCAGAAGACCAACGCGATCACGTCGGTCAACTTCCAGTCGGCGATCGACAATTATTACGCGACCGGCGACCTGAACTATAACGGCGTGACCATCATCCAGGACGAGGCCGACGTCGATCATCCGACTGCGCAGAAGCGCGTTGCCTTTGCACAGGGCAGCTTCATCAACGCCAACAAGATCCACACCTCGGGTCTCGACTTCGGCGCGCGCGGCCAGTTCAACCTTGGCTCGAACGTGAAGTTCACCACTGATGTGGAGGCGACATACATCATCGACCTCAACACGACCTTCCCGGATGGTCACACCGAGCATTACGCAGGTACGCTCGGCAACTACAGCCTGACCGCCGGGTCAGGCACGCAGCGTTGGCGTGGCAACTGGCAGAACACGCTGGACGTCGGACCCTGGTCGCTGACCGCGACCGCATACTACACCAGCGGCTACAATTATTCCGCCGAGGATCAGGGCAATGTCGCAGGCGACTGCGGTTATGTTCCGACCAACCTCGACGGGGATGCGTTCCAGCCCTGTAACGTGAAGTCGTTTATCTCGGTCGACCTGCACGGCCAGGTGAAGGTGGCCGATCGCTTCACGCTGTACGCCGACGTGATGAACGTTGCTGATCGCAAGGCACCGATCGATGCCGCGACCTATGGCGCGTATCTCTACAACCCCGTCGTGGCCGAGGCCGGCATCATCGGTCGCTCGTTCCGCGTCGGTGCCAAGGTCGACTTCTAAGCAATTCCGGGAACGGGCGGCGCGCCATGCGGTGGCGCCGCCCGCTTCCGGTCAGGATCACGATCGCTTCGGTAGCTCCTTCTAGACTGGTCACACCGAAGCGACCGCGATGCGCAGGAGGGCAACCTCATCCTGCGTTGACGTTCAGCCGATTCCCTCGATGGATGTCAGCGCAGGATTGCGTAAAACTCGGTGCCCGGACCTCGCGGTCCGGGCATTTTTTGTTGGCCGATACGTGCGAGCGTGGCGGTGGTCCTCGGTACTTTACGTAATGCGCCGCTCGCCCGGCGCTGCGACACCCTGGCCATGTCTCGATTGCCCCTTCATCCCGAACGCCACACGGTATCGCGCGTGGGCTGGCTGCGCGCGGCGGTGCTCGGCGCCAATGACGGCATCGTCTCCACCGGCAGCCTGATCGTCGGCATTGCCGCTTCCTCCGCGGCCAGGCCGGAGATTCTGCTGGCCGGCATCGCGTCTCTCGTGGCGGGCGCGATGTCGATGGCCGCGGGCGAATATGTCTCGGTCAGCTCGCAGGCCGACAGCGAAAAGGCCGATCTTGCGCGCGAAAGCGGAGAGCTTCGGGATCAGCCGGGGTTCGAGCGCGAGGAGCTTGCCGGTATCTATGTCGCTCGCGGGCTCACCCCGGCGCTCGCCGGACAGGTGGCGGATCAGCTGATGACACGGGACGCGCTCGGCGCCCATGCCCGCGACGAGCTGGGCATTTCGGACGTTTCTACGGCGCGGCCATTCCAAGCGGCGTTCACCTCGGCTGCGACGTTCAGCGTTGGGGCAGCCGCGCCGCTGCTGGCGGTGACGGTCGCGCCGACCGGATCGATCATCCCGCTCGTGACCGGGGTGTCGCTGCTCTGCCTGGCGCTGCTCGGCGCACTGGGTGCGAAAGCAGGCGGCGCGCCAGTGATCCGGTCGGTGCTGCGCGTGTCGTTCTGGGGCGCCCTTGCCATGGCGTTGACCGCCGGCATCGGCAAGCTTGTCGGTACCACGGTCTAGCCGATCGCGGCGCTGCTCGCGCGGCCGGCATCAGCGCGCGCTTATCGGCGCGCCAATAAGCGCTCTCGCAATGGCGCGCGGCGACCGGGGCGCCAATCGGGGAGGATCACCGGAAAGGATATTGGACATGCGCTGGAAACGACCGACCGCCCGCACCGGCACCGCGCCGGGACAAAAGGAGCACGACCATGCCGGCAAGTGACGCGCCACGCCGTGTCCGGCGCTGGGACCCGCTGGTCCGCCTCACCCATTGGGGAATCGTCGCATCCGTAACCGTCAACGCGCTCGTGACGGAGGAGGGATCGGGTCCTCACCAATGGGTCGGTTATGCCTTGGCCGCCCTGCTGGCGCTCAGGCTGTTATGGGGACTGGTCGGAACGCCGGAAGCGCGCTTCCTTGCCTTTCCGCCAAGTCCCGCCAGGGCGCTCGCTCATATCCGCGACATGCGCGCAGGGCGGCAGGTCGATCATGCATCGCACAATCCGCTCGGCGCGCTGATGGTCTATGCGATATGGAGCTGCCTGGCTGTGATCATCGCCAGCGGCCTTGCCATGGCGCCGCCCTTCGCGGCCCCGAAAGGCGAGCCGGCCTCGAGCGGCACGCATATCGAAAGCGCGTCCGTCGCCATCGGCGGCGACGAGAACGGTGAAGGCGGCGAGCACGAAGAAGGCGTCCTGACCGAAGTGCATGAGATCGCAGTCAACCTGCTCTATCTCCTGATCGCACTCCACCTCGCGGGCGTCATTTTCGAGACTCGCCGCAGCGGCCCGCAGGTCGTTCGCGCCATGCTTCCCTGGCGGAGCCCCGGGCGGGAATGACCATAGGCCCCTCCCGGATACGGAATGGCGATGGCCGTGCATGGGCCGTCGCCGCGATTCTCGGACTTCAGTCCATCGCCGCGGCATTCTTCGCGGCGGATGCGCTTGCCGATTTGAGCAGGGACGGGCTTTCGGCGCACATGGCGGTCGAAGCGCCCGTGGCCTTCGCGCTGCTCGCCGGGATCGTGTTGGGCGCGCGACACCTGCGCATGATGATGACGGAGGCGCGTCGGCGCGACGAAGCGCTCGCGGTGGCGTCAGGCGCACTCTCCGATGTGATCCGCCTGCGCTTCGACGCCTGGGGCCTCACCGCGGCGGAGGCCGATGTTGCGCTCTTCGCGCTAAAGGGATGCGACGTCGGAGACATAACGCGCCTGCGGCACACTGCCGCTGGAACGGTCAGGGCCCAGCTAGCGCGCGCCTATGCCAAGGCAGGCGTCAGCTCCCGCGCCGCGTTGACGAGTCTTTTCATCGAAGATTTGCTGGATGCAATGCCGCCGCCGCGCACGGATTCCGTCGCGGCTCACATCTCCGGCGGCGGCGGCGATGTGACGCCTCCGCGCGGCACCGGCACGCCCGCGGTCCAGACGATGCCGTTCAGCAGGAATCGCCGGTAATCCGCGAAACTGTGCATGTTGTCGTGGAAGTCGGACCCGCCCCATACGAACGAGCGCCCGCCGTCAGGCCGCTCATAGGCCCATGAAATCGGGTCAGGCCCGCCATTCTTCGGGTCCTTGGGAGTGCCCGACAGCAATTCGGTCCGTTTCGGGTTGGTGAACAGGAAATAGCGCGAATACATCTCTTCGCGGAACGTCCAGGGCTTCACGCCGCTCAGGATCGGGTGCTTCACCGGCAGCGGTTTGACCGACCAGGTGTCGACCGGGTTGTGCGAGGCATAGGGCATCCACAGCCCGCCCAGCCAGTCGAGAAAATAACGCTGGCCGGCCCAGTTGTTCACCCACATCGTATAATGGAACACGACCACGCCGATATGCTTCTGCTTGATCAGCGCATCGAGCTTCTTCAGCCACTCCGTCGTGGCCGCATCATAGGTACGGCCATCGGTATCCTGCGCCTGAGGGAAGAGCATGCCCGTTTCACGCTTGAGCCAGTCGCCATTGCCGTCGATCACGATGACGGCGGCATCCTCATAGACGCTCAGGTCGCGCGGCGGCTTGCCGACGATCACTTCGGTCCTCAGCCCTTTCAGATTGCCGGCATGATCGATCGACCAGGCGAGCTCGCGCAGATCCTTCTCATATTCGTGCCGGCCGGGCGAGCCGTGCTCCTTGGGGCCGGCGAGAAACAGGATCTTCTTTGCGGCCCCTGCCTCGGGCTGGCCCGAGACGATCGGCGCCGGCTCCGCACTCCCGCGCGCCGCGAGCAGCACCAGCGCCACCACGCCCGCCGCCCCACTGATCGAACGACCGATCCGGATCACCACCGCTTTCAGCATTGCCTCTCCCCCAGATGCGCCAGCCCCGAATTCGAAGTCAGGCAATCAAATATACTATATGATTCGCGCGAGAGCCTAGCCCGGCTGGCAGCGCAATGAAACAGGCTTGGCGAACAGACCCGACGTCAGATCAGGAAGCTGAATTCTGGGCAGCGCCCACTCGGATCATGGACGATCACCTGATGCGGCAGATCTGGCCCCCAATGCAGAGCACGAGATTATTGTTGTCCGCGGTCGCGTCGGGCATGAAGCTCGGCACCAGGATGGTTCCGGACGGCGGTCGATGCCGGCAACCCGGAAGCGATCGGCATCGTCAAGCAACCCGAGATCGCGGCACTCCTCACCAACGGCGGATGAGCGATGCGGTGTGGCCGACCGGTTTCAGTCGGTCGCGTCGCGCCCCAGGAACCGGTGCATGATATGGAGGCCGACCAGCCCGTGCTTCGGGTGATCGAAGGCGGCCGGCACCGTCCCGATGATCGAGAATCCAAGGCGCTGCCAAAGCGCGACGGCCCGGACATTGGTCTCGACCACTGCATTGAACTGCATCGCGCGGAACCCGCCCGCGGTCGCCCAGTCGAGCACGTGCCGCGCCAGCGCGCTGCCGACGCCCAGGCCATGCGACGCGGGGCCGACCATGAAGCTCGCCGTGGCGACATGCGACCCCGGCCCGGCCTGGTTCGGCCCCATTTTCGCGGTGCCGATCAGGCTTCCGTCATCGGCTTCGGCAACGATCACCGCACCCCCAGCCTGGCCAAGCCAGATGTCCCGAGCGCGCGCCTCCGCAATGTCGCGATCATACACATAGGTTTCGCCGGCCTCGCTGACGCCCCGAATGATCGGCCAGAGGCTTGCCCAGTCCCTTTCCGCATAGGGCCGGATCGAGAACCCTTGTGAACCAGCCATGCCTCTCTCCCCAATTCCCCGTCTGAAACTCAATGGCCGAGCGCCTGGAGCATGGGGCCGGCTGGCGTCAACGTCCCATCACGGGCGGGTGGCGGCCGGTTGCCGACGTTCAGTCGAGCGGCGCCGCCGCACCGCCCGAGGCTGGCGCAGGCGCATCCGGCGACACCGGACCCGGCACTGGCCCCGGTTCGGCATCGCCGCCCGGATTACCGGGGAAGCGTCGATGCAACAGGGCGAGCAGCCGCTTCTGGTTCGCTTTTGACGGACGCGGCTCCGGTGTACCCCACACATCCTTGTGCGGGCCGGGCAGATCATGGCGCGGCTGGTTGCGTGACATGCCTCGAAACTACCACCCGCCTCGGCGACTTTCCACCGTTCAGGTCAATTCACGGGCACCGTCCGGGTGCATGTCGCTTATGTATCGGCGCCCCGAACCCGGGCATCCCACCCCAGCAAGGTCAGCCGGGCCACGGCCTCCAGCTCGTCACGGTGCGCGCCGTCGCGGGCAAGGATCGACATGCCGTTCTGGATGGTCTGCACGAACCGGGCGAGCGCGTGCACGTCAGTCGACGCAGGGATTTCACCATCCTCGATCGCCCGGTCGAAGCGCGTCTTCAGACGCTTGAGCGTGACGGCGCGTGCCGACTGGACGAGCGTGCCAAGCGCCGCATGACCTTCGCTGCCGACTGCGGAGAGCGCCACCATGCACCCGCGCGGAATGTCGGCGACACAGCCGGTCAGCGCCGCGGCCGAATCCATCAGCAAAGCCGTCACGGCCGCGCGCGCGGTGCCGGCCGCGAAGAACCCGGCCCAGACGAAATGCTCGTTGTTGTCGGCATAGTGGCGCAGGGCCTCGGCGTAGAGCGCTTCCTTGGAGCCGAAGGCGGCGTAGAGGCTGGGCGCGCCGATGCCCATCGCCTGGGTGAGATCCGCCATCGACGTCGCCTCGAAGCCCCTGGCCCAGAACAGGCGCGTCGCCTTGCCGAGTGCGGCCTCGCGGTCGAACGCTCGCGGCCGCCCCCGACCGCGCGGGACGCCCGCTTCGTTTTCCGGCGATTGGTAAGAATTCTGCATCGATCGATATATAAATCGATTGACCGCACTTCGCAACGCTCCTAAATATTCTGTATCAATCGTTATAGAAAGATCGGATCATGACGGAACTGACGGGAAAACATGCCCTGGTCACGGGCGGCTCGCGTGGTATCGGCGCGGCAATCGCGCTGGCACTGGCGGACAAGGGCGCGGACGTCGCCATCACCTATGAGCGGTCCGTCGATCGCGCTGCCGAATTGGTGCGAGCGATCGAGGCCAGGGGCCGGCGCGCCATTGCCATCCAGGCCGACAGTGCCGATCCGGCGGCGGTGAAGCGCTCGGTCGATGAGGCAGCAACCGCGCTCGGCGGTCTCGATATCCTCGTCAACAACGCCGCGATCGCGCTCTACGCCACCGTCGCCGAGGTCAGCGTTGCCGATATCGACGCGCTGCTGGACATCAATGTGCGCTCGCCGATCCTCGCGGCGCAAGCGGCGATCCCGCATCTCCAGGCGGGCGGGCGCATCGTCACCATCGGCTCCGCCGGTGCGGAGCGGATCGTCGGCGATACCGGCACGATCTATTTCATGACGAAGTCGGCGCTCCATTCGTTCACGCGCGGCCTCGCCCGCGAACTGGGGCCGCGCGACATCACGGTCAACCTCGTCCAGCCGGGATCGACCGATACCGACATGAACCCAGCCGATGGAGAGTCGGCCGAGTTTCAGCGCAGCCTGAGCGCGCTCGGCCGCTACGGCACAGCCGAGGACGTCGCGGCGGCCGTCGCCTTCCTCGCCAGCCCCGCGGCACGCCACGTCACGGGCGCGATCCTGACGGTGGATGGCGGCCAGACCATTTGAGGACAGCCGACCAGGAAGCCATGCGAAGAGGCCCGTCCGCGGCCTCTTCGCGGTTCCGCCAGGTCGCGAACCACGTCATTCGAAAGCGCGCCCGGATCAGGCCGCCGGGATCGGCTGCCCCACCCCAAGTGTCTCGCCGCGCGACACGATCACCCGGTCGCCCAGCTTCACGGCGTTGAACAGCAGTCTGGCGAACTTGTGCGGCGTACCGACACAGCCATGGGTGACATAACCGTTGCCGACCTCGCTGCCGTGAATCGAGATGCCGTCATTGGTCAGCCGCAGCATATAGGGCATCGGCGCGTCATAGATGTTGGACACGTGATCGGCATCCTTTTGAGAGATGTCGAACACGCCGAGCGGCGTCGGCTTGTCATCGCCGCCGAAGATCACCACCGCGGTGCCGATCTCATGCCCCTCACGGAATACCGACAGCACTTGCGCCGCCAGGTCCACCGTGATCACGATCTGCCCGGTCTTCGGCGCGGCGGATTCGTCCCAATGATATTCGCCTTGGCGCATCGCATGGTCGATCGGCAGCACGCTCTTCACGACATAAGACGCCGGATCGACCGCGGCTGCGCGCGCGGCGGCGGTCTTCAATGCCGCGACCGCGCGCGCCGGCGCCGGCGCGAGCTTGGGCAGGGTCCGCACGACCACTGGCTTGGGCGTTTCGCGCGCGCCGACCACATAGCCGCCGGCAATGGCGCAGGGGGCAAGGAACATCGCCCCGATCCACAACATGGTCTTGCCACTGATGGTCTTGATGCGCGTCTTCATGGGCCGCTGATCGCGCACCCGCGCGGCTTTTTCCAGCCGCTGATTCCGCGCGTCCCGGGGCGGGACGAAGCGACCTGTCGTTCATGATTTGCCAGTGACCGCGTTTCTCGATCATCATCGCGGCGACGGAACGGACATTGGTCACGTGATCGCCCGGACACGCATCACTCTGATCGCGCGGCCCGCCAGCTTCCCTGTCCATAGTGCATTCGAGGAATGCGGCGCTGACGCCACGGCACTTCCACAGCAAAACTGTAATATCAGACTCGCCAAACTGTCATAAAACCACAGCTTTACTGACAGAAACCCTCCCTACAGCGCCCCCAACTTAGATCACCCGGGGGCATTATGACATCACGTTGCAAACTTCTTTTCCTGTCCGGCATCAGTCCGCTGGCGCTCGCTGTCGCGGGGCCGGCCTTTGCGCAGCCGGCACCCGACACGCCGGCCTCGGCTCAGCCCGCGGCGTCCGGCAGCGCCGAAGACGAAGACATCGTCGTCACCGGCGCGCGCCCGATCGCCGAGTCCGAAGCCTCCGCCTTGTCGATCCAGAAGAACTCCGACTCGCTGGTCACCGTCGCCGCGGCCGACGGCGTCGGCCGACTGCCGGACCAGAACATCGCCCAGGCGACCGGGCGCCTGCCCGGCGTCGCGGTCGAGCGCGACCAGGGCCAGGCGCGCTATATCTCGCTGCGCGGCGCGCCCAATTACTGGACGACCCTGTCGTTCGACGGGATCAACATCGTCAGCCCGGAGGGCCGCGACGCGCGCTTCGATTCTATCCCCTCGGCGATCGCGTCGCAGATCATCGTGTCGAAGGCAGTGACCCCCGAAATGCCGGGCGAGACGGTGGCGGGCAACGTCAATGTCGTCACGCGCTCCGCCTTCGACTATTCGGGCGCGCATTTCGCGGGCAAGGCCGGGTTCGGCATCGCCGAACTTGGCAACCGCAAGCAATATGAAGGCTCGGCCGTCGTGTCCGATCGCTTCAACCTGGGCGGGGGCGAAGTCGGCGTGCTGCTGTCGGGCAGCTATTATCAGCGCGCGATGGTTACCGACAATTTCGAGAATGATTATGAGCGCGTTGCGCAGGATACGCGGCCCGGCAATGCGACGCGCTTCTGGGCGCATGAGACCGAGAACAAGCTGTACCGCCTGACCCGCCGCAACTGGTCGGTCTCCGGCCGCGTCGATTATAAGCCCGATGCCGACAACACCATCTCGCTGCGGTCGATCTACACGATCTTCACCGATGACGAGGCGCGCGACAATTATCGCTTCGATCTCGACGATCGCCAGGGCGATCTCGTCGCCAACAGCGCTGCCTGCCCGACCACGGTGAACACCACGCCGACAACCAGCGGCTATGCCGATATCTGCATCGGCAACACCCCGCAAAAGGGCACGGTTTACGGCATCGACATCCGCCAGCGCTCGACCCTGCGCGCCTTCCGCCAGTCGATCTTCACGAACACCATCGCCGGCGATCATGATTTCGGCGACAGCTGGCACCTCGCCTGGGTGGGCAATTACACCCAGTCGAAGGACGATCGCTCGGTCGTCGGCGAAATCGCCTGGGACAGCCCGAGCACCCGCACCCTGCGTCCCACCGTCAGCTATGATTTCAGCGACCCGAATTTCTCGCGTCTGACGCTGTTCACCACCACGCAGCTGAGCGGCCCGACGCGCTATCAGGCCGGCACGCAAGTGACCGCGATCGACAGCTTCACCAAGCCGCCATCGTCCTTCACCGTGCTCGACGCGGTCGACACGACCGATGCCTATACCGGCAAGCTGGTCCTCTCCCGCGAGACCGGGCTGTTCGGCGGCGAGGCAGTGCTCAAGGCCGGGTTCCAGTTCGATCAGCGCACCAAGGTTGCGGACGAACAGCAGATCCTGCTCAGCAGCGCGGCGCAATTCACCACGATCGGCCTGCCCAACGACTTCAACCAGTTCGCGCTGAGCGATCCCTTCGCCGGCAAGATTCCGCTCGGCTACAGCTTCCACTATTTCGACACGGACAAGATGCGCGCCGTTTCCGACGCCGCCCGCGCCAATTTCACTTTCACGCCCAATACGGGCAACAATTACCGTGTGCGCGAACAGGTCTATGCCGGCTTCGTGATGGGCACGGTCAAGTACGACTGGGGTTCGGTCCTCGGCGGCGTCCGGGTCGAGCATCTGAAGAACAGCGGCGAAGCGATCAAACTGGTTGGCACGACCCCGAGCGGATTGGTGACCGCAGAGTCGAGCCAGACGTTGGTTTTCCCCAGCCTGCACCTCAATTTCAACGTCGATGACACCAAGAAATTGCGGCTCTCGTTCAACTCGGGCGCCGCGCGGGCCGACTATGATCAGCTACGTCCGAACATCGTCATCAGCGACGCCAACCAGACGATCTCGAGCGGCAACCCCGACGTGAAGCCGGAACGCGCTTATGGCGTTGACGCCTATTTCGAATGGTATGTGCGCCCGCAAGGCTATCTGATGGCCGGCCTGTTCTACAAGAAGGTCAACGACGTTCTGTATCGCCAGACCCGAAAGTTCGGATCTGCCGAGTTGGACAGCGGTGTGAATATTCGTTCGGGCTATGACTTTTCCAGGATCACCAATGGCGGCGACGGGCGCGTTTTCGGCGCGGAAGTGGCCGCCCAGCTCCAGCTCGAACCCTGGACCGGCGATCTCGGCCTGCCCGGCTGGATGGGGGGCTTCGGCATCTCCGCCAATCTCACCGTCAATGACAGCGAAGTGACCAAGCCCGCGATCGGCGCCGTCCCGGCGCGCAAGGTGCGCCTGCCCGGCACGTCCGACCTGATCTACAATGTCGGCGCCTATTACGAGAAATACGGCGTGTCGCTGCGCGTTCAGTATCAGCGCCGCAGCGCCTGGCTCGACGGCATCGCCGACGACCTGACCGACGCCGGCGACACCTATTGGGCAGCGGACGACGAAATGGACATCTCGGCGCGCTATGCCATCACCAAGAATTTCGAGATCTTTGCCGATGTCTCGAACGTGCTCAACAAGCCGGGCCGGCGCTATTCGGAGCCCGGCAACCTGCTCACCGCGACCGGCACGCCCAGCCCGACCAGCACTGTCCAGACGATCGAATGGGAACGTTTCGGCCGCCGTTACTCCGGCGGTGTCCGGGTCAACTTCTGATGCACCCGCGTTCGACGATCGCCTTGCTCGGCCTGCTGTCCTTCGCGGCGGCAGGCTGCGCCACCACCGAAAAGCCGCCGGTCTTCTCGACCGCGCCGACCGCCGCGGTGCCGGCGCGCGGCGAAACCCAGGCCGTCGGCACCGCCAATGCCGATGCGGCGGACGATCCCGCGATCTGGCGCAACCCGGCCGATCCGGCGGCGAGCCTGATCGTCGGCACCGACAAGAAGGCGGGGCTCTACGTCTATGACCTTGCCGGCAGGCAGCGGTCGTTCTTCAATGCGGGCCGGGTCAACAACGTCGATCTGCGCGACATGGGCGCAGCCGGCATCATCGTCGCGGCGAGCGACCGCAACGATCCGCTGAACGCGATGCTGGCGCTGTTCCGGCTCGATCCGGCGAGCGCGACGCTGGTCCCGCTGGGCAAGGTCTCGGCCGGTACGGGCGAA
>Ga0247735_1000659_pt1 | contig 13516 bp, 13 predicted proteins | sample UWRJL178409R2_FD_180934 | JGI IMG/M metagenome (GOLD analysis project Ga0247735, IMG submission 180934) | Plant litter microbial communities from Arlington Agricultural Research Station in Wisconsin, United States - UWRJ-L178-409R-2 | ecosystem: Environmental > Terrestrial > Plant litter >...
GAGGCTGCGAAATGAGCATGCACGCCGATAAGGTTGTAGCTGCTGCCGAAACGTATATTGGTTTAGTTGAATTTGGCGTAGGCGTTATTCCCGGCGGTGGCGGTAGTAAAGAGATGGCCTTGAGAGCATCTGACCTTTTCCATAAAAACGATGTGGAGCTTAACGTACTACAGGAATATTTTTTAAGCATTGCAATGGCAAAAGTATCAACATCGGCTTATGAAGCTTTTGATACCGGGATATTACAACACGGCAAAGATGTTATTGTAGTAAACAAAGACAGGCAGCTTGCAGAGGCTAAAAAACACGCTAAGCTACTTGCCGAAGCAGGATACATTCAGCCTATAAAACGTAAAGATGTTAAAGTGCTTGGTAAACAGGCTTTAGGTATGTTCTTGGTAGGTACCGATAGTATGGAGGCCGGACATTACATATCTGAATATGACAAAAAAGTTGCCAACAAGCTGGCTTACGTTATGGCTGGTGGCGACCTTTCTGAAGCTACCCTTGTTACGGAACAGTATCTTCTGGACCTCGAAAGGGAAGCGTTTTTATCGCTTACCGGCGAGAGAAAAACCCTTGAAAGAATACAGTTTATGCTTACAAAAGGAAAGCCTTTAAGAAATTAATTAAGTACAAAGATATTAGTATTGAGAATTGAGACTGTATGCATAAAGTAGAAGATTTAAAGATGTGGCAAAAGTCAATTGCATTAGCTAAACATGTTTATAACATAGTTGCAGATTTACCATCTGATGAAAAATATGGACTGTCTTCTCAAATTAAGAGATGTGCGGTTTCAATAGCTTCAAATATTGCTGAGGGTGCCGGAAGGAATTCCAACAAAGAATTTAAACATTTTCTCAGTATTGCGAACGGTTCTTGCTATGAACTACAAACTCAATTAATACTAACATATGAACTTAATCTAATTGAAAAACACAAAATTGACGAACTGTTACCGTTACTAACTGAGATTCAAAAAATGAATTATTCATTTCAGAAAAGTCTTCAGGACGTCTCAATTCTCAATACTAAAATCTAATATCTATTAAATGAAAACAGCATATATAGTTAAAGCTTACCGTACTGCGGTAGGCAAAGCGCCAAAGGGAGTTTTTAGATTTAAACGTCCTGACGAACTGGCCGCTGAGACCATACAGTTCATAATGAATGAATTGCCTGATTTCGACAAAACACGTATTGACGACGTTATGGTGGGTAACGCCATGCCGGAGGCAGAGCAGGGATTAAACTTTGCACGCCTTATCTCCCTGATGGGGCTAAAGGTAGACGATGTTCCCGGGGTAACCGTAAACCGTTACTGTGCCAGCGGACTGGAAACCATTGCTATGGCTACAGCCAAAATACAAAGTGGCATGGCCAACTGTATTATTGCAGGCGGTGCAGAAAGTATGAGTTTTATTCCTATGGGTGGCTACAAACCGGTGCCTGATTATCAGGCTGCCAAAGCAGGCCACGAAGATTATTACTGGGGCATGGGCTTAACCGCCGAAGCTGTGGCTAAACAATATAAAGTAAGCCGAGAAGACCAGGATGAATTTGCGTTCCAGTCGCACCAAAAAGCACTTAAGGCTCAGGCCGAAGGTAAATTTGACAAACAAATAGTGCCCATTACCGTAGAGCAGGTATATGTAGATGAGAACGGCAAAAAAGCAACAAAAAGTTATACGGTAACTAAAGATGAAGGTCCGCGTGCCGATACATCTGTTGAAGCATTAGGTAAATTAAAACCCGTTTTTGCCGCCGATGGTAGCGTTACTGCAGGAACCTCATCGCAAATGAGCGATGGTGCTGCCTTTGTAATGGTAATGAGCGAAGACCTGGTTAAAGAACTTGGCCTGGAGCCAATTGCCCGTATGGTAAGCTATGCCGCCGCCGGTGTAGAACCACGCATTATGGGTATAGGCCCGGTAAAAGCTATTCCTAAAGCATTGCAACAGGGAGGTTTAAAACTGGAAGATATAGAGCTTATAGAGCTTAATGAAGCTTTTGCATCGCAATCGCTTGCTGTTATACGCGAGTTGGGCATCAATAAAGATATCGTAAACGTTAATGGTGGTGCAATTGCCATGGGGCACCCACTGGGTTGTACCGGAGCAAAGCTTTCAGTTCAGTTATTTGACGAAGCAAAACGCCGCGGTAACAAATATGGCCTTGTAACCATGTGTGTGGGTACAGGACAGGGTGCTGCGGGGGTGTTTGAAATTCTTTAGCGAAGACCTGAGATAATAGATAAAAGATAATAGACAGCTCCCTGTATGTTAGTTACAAACAGTAGAAAACAGATGCTTGATGACTGATTTTAAAAGACATAATTTCAAGAAATTGAAAATTTGGCAGATGGCTATGGAGATTGCTAAAATAGTTCTTGATGTTACGGACGCGTTTCCGTCTCATGAAAAATTTGGACTAAAAAGTCAGATGGACAGGTGTTCTATTTCAATGCCTTCTAATATTGCTGAAGGTTCAAGCAGAACTAATAAATCGTTCAGGCACTTTATAGACATTGCATTGGGTTCTTCTTTCGAACTACAGACCCAATTATTGTTAGCACAGCACAGAAAATATGTATCGGATGAGGCTACTGAAAGTCTCGAAAACAAAATAGAAGAATATCAAAGGATGACGATGGGTTTTCAAAATACTTTGTCTGCAGACTAAAGTCTATTATCTCTCATCTATTATCTAAAAATCTAAATTATGGAAACAATAGAAAAACAATTAGCGAGGGGCGGCCAGTTCCTTGTTACAGAAACAAAAAGTGAAGATATATTTACTCCCGAAGATTTCTCTGAAGAGCAGCTGATGATGCGCGACTCTGTAAAGGAGTTTATCGACCGCGAAATATGGCCTAACAAAGACCGCTTCGAGAAAAAAGATTACGCTTTTACCGAAGAGAGTATGCGAAAAGCAGGGGAGCTTGGCTTTCTTGGCGTAGCGGTACCGGAAGAGTATGGCGGGCTGGGCATGGGCTTTGTAAGCACCATGCTGGTATGCGATTATATATCGGGTGCCACAGGTTCATTCTCTACGGCTTTTGGTGCACATACGGGTATCGGTACCATGCCTATTACCCTTTACGGAACCGAAGAGCAGAAACTTAAATATGTACCCAAATTAGCTTCGGGTGAGTGGTTTGGTGCCTATTGCCTTACAGAGCCGGGCGCGGGCAGCGATGCTAACTCGGGTAAAACCAAAGCGGTTTTAAGCGAAGACGGTACGCATTATAAAATTACCGGCCAGAAAATGTGGATCTCTAACGCTGGTTTTTGCAGCGTCTTTATAGTATTTGCAAGGATTGGTGATGATAAAAACATTACGGGCTTTATTGTTGAGAACGATCCGGCTAACGGAATTTCGTTAGGTGAGGAAGAACATAAACTGGGCATCCGTGCCTCCTCTACCCGCCAGGTTTTCTTTAACGATACTAAAGTACCGGTAGAGAATATGCTGAGCGAAAGAGGCAATGGTTTTAAAATAGCTATGAATGCCCTTAATGTAGGCCGTATTAAACTTGCTGCTGCCTGCCTTGATGCACAGCGCAGGGTAACGTCGGCTTCGGTTAAGTATGCTAACGAGAGGGTTCAGTTTAATACGCCTATTGCAAACTTTGGTGCTATCCGTGCTAAACTTGCCGAAATGGCTGCTAACTGTTATGCCGGAGAAAGTGCTTCTTACCGTGCTGCAAAAAATATTGAAGACCGTATTAATGCACGTGTTGCCAATGGCGAAAGCCACCAGGATGCCGAACTTAAAGGTGTAGAAGAATTTGCTATTGAGTGTTCTATCCTAAAAGTTGCTGTGTCTGAAGATATCCAGAATTGTGCCGACGAAGGTATCCAGATATTTGGAGGTATGGGCTTTAGCGAAGACACCCCTATGGAAAGTGCCTGGAGGGATGCCCGTATTGCGCGCATTTATGAAGGTACTAACGAGATTAACCGTATGCTAAGCGTGGGCATGCTGATTAAAAAAGCCATGAAAGGCCACGTAGACCTTTTAGGCCCTGCCATGAAAGTTGCCGAAGAACTTATGGAAATCCCCTCTTTTGACACTCCTGACTACAGCGAGCTTTTTGCTGAAGAGAAAGAGATCATTGGCAAACTTAAAAAAGCATTCCTTATGGTTGCCGGTAGTGCTGTACAAAAATATGGCCCTGCGCTCGACGAGCACCAGCAATTGCTAATGGCAGCATCTGATATACTTATTGAGATATACATGGCAGAATCGGTTATTTTACGTACGGAGAAACTTGCCAAAAATAAAGGTGCCGTAGCTGTAAAAGAACAAATTGCCATGGCGCAACTGTACCTTTATAAAGCTGTAGATATTGTAAACACTAAAGGTAAAGAAGGGATAGCTTCTTTTGCCGAAGGCGATGAGCAACGCATGATGCTTATGGGCTTAAGGCGTTTTACAAAATATAATAATATGCCTAATGTGGTTGCCCTTAGGGAAACCATTGCGGCAAAACTGGTAGACGAAAATAACTACCCGTTTTAAGACTTAGTTTTTTAAGTTAATTTAGAAGAGGCCGGTGCAAGTTAATTTGCATCGGCTTTTTTGTGCTGAACAATACGCCTCAGCTTCGGAGAAGCGACATGTTTATAGAAAGTTATTACATGAACAGTAAAGAGTTCCGGAGGAACGACATGAAATGTGCCGTTACTCCGGAACTCTTTGTAAATCTGTATGCTGATTCTATAAACATACCCCTCTGGGGTTCATAAAAATTATTGATATACAAAAACCCGCTAAGATATAATCAAAGCGGGTTCTCGAAGTAACTGCCTAAGTTTCCTGTTAGTCTATTGGCTTCCTGTTGCCACGTAGTAAATTCAGTAAAATCATGATAACTGCAACTACGAGCAGCAGGTGAAAGACAGCGCTGGTTACATGATAAGCAAAGCTGCCCAAAGCCCATGCGACCACCAGTATTAAGGCAATTATATACAGTATATTTTTCATAGCATTTTTTTTACGGTTATTTAACCGCGTCTACTTTTTCTTTAGCCATTTTAGAGTGCTCAAGGTGTTTTCTTAATTCAGGAAGCATTTTTGCAGCCCACATCCTTACATCAGGATCTTTTGCTTTTTCTGATGCTTTTTCTATCTCTTTAATCGTTTTTTCATGACCGTCTACCATTGCATCGGTATATGCTTTATCAAAATCTTTACCCGTTTTATCGTTCAGGTCTTTACGTGCATCTTCACCTTTATCAGTTAATGCTGCCGGCAGAGTGATACCTTTTTTAGCTGCAAGAGCTTTTGTATCGGCAGATGCTTTAGTGTGCGCATCAATCATCATTTTAGCTAATGCTTTAACATCAGCATTTGTACTTTTCGTTTCAGCAAGCTTACCAAGCTCTATTTCTTTCAGGTCAACTTCGGCAGCATCTACCAGGTATTCAGAATCATCTTCTAAACTATCTGTAGCTTCGGTGTCTAGGTTTTGTTCGTTTGCGTCTTCAGCAACTTCTTTCGGATCTTCTGCTTTAGGCTCATTTTTGCATGATCCCATACCAAAAGACATGGTTACCACTGCTGCTCCTAAAATCGCTTTACTAAATAATGATGTCTTTTTCATGTTCAGGTTGTTTAGTGTAATTATTTGTTCCATACGAAATTAGAATATAATTACATACCCCGTTGTTAGCATTATCACAATAAGTGTTAGGAAAATATTAAATGTATTTTTAGGAAGTTGCAGAGTTGCAGAGAAGCTAAGTTGCAAAGTTAACTGTAGTTTTCCTGTTACTACTTGTTACTTTATATCTCTGCAACTTTGATACTCTTCAACTTTGACACTTTGTAACTATTATAGTATTAACAGTCTAAATTTGCATAGCTTTGCATCATAATAACCTGATGATGATTAACCCTTCTGCCAGTGGATGGATAAACAAATTTTTTGGGCAGCTTAAAAACAGGCTGTCTGTTTACGACAATTCCCATGCCCTTTACCGGGCAATACGGGACACAGGTTTTATATACGGGCATGTGCTCTCTTTTAATAATATTGATGCGCGCGAAACTAAAGGCTGGAATACCGAAGAAGTTACTAAAGCTGCACTGCTTAATACCCTGTATGATGTGTACAGGCTTATTACCCAAACTGAAGATACTACAGATTTTATAGCCAAAGCCATAGCTTTTTATAAAGAAATGGAACCAGGCGGTTTTGGTATTTTAAACAGGGTTTTACCATCATCCGGCCCAAGCCACGAGCTTGAAAACATACTGGACGCCCGCATTAAAACCAACGAGAATATTTTTAGCCGAAGCTTTAGCCACATACTTACCAATGCTTTACTGTTTATGGATGTACTGGCCTTTCGCCATTTTTTGCTAAACATGGAACGACCGCAAAAATACCTTAAAAAACTTGAAGAAACCGTATTAGGCATTGGCGCGAATGCTTTAAACAGTAAAGAACATAAAACCGATTATGACAATTTGCTTATAAAGCTATTTGAAGCCTCCGCCCGCTACACGAAACTTTCTGAAATTAATGCCGAACGGAAACTCGACAGGAGCTATGATTATTTTGAATCGAAATCAGAAAGGAATTATCTGCTTGATATGGCTGCTATGGCTATATGGAGCGACGGTTTGGCACAACAAACAGAGATTGAATTCATGTTCCGATTATCAGAAAGTTTGGGTTTAACTGATGAGGCCGCTGCCGAAAGCATGGCATCGTATGATGTTTTTTTGCGCATAAACAAAAAAGACATTCCGTATTTTAAATACAGTAACCCTGTTAAGCATTTTTACGACCATGCTTCACAAAGTGTTAAGCAACTTATAATCCGAAATAAGAACCGTCTGGTTAAAGAGCTTAGCAATAATGGCGAACTCGTGCTGCTCCTTACCCACTCTACCCACCGTAACCTTAACGACAAGGAAAAGAAAAAAGTAAAAAAACAATTGCTCGAAATTTGTAAAACCGTGCCCTCGCTTACCATATTTTTATTGCCGGGCGGTAGCCTTCTGTTGCCGCTGCTCATTAAATTCATCCCGCAATTATTGCCGAGTGTACTTAATGAGAATTTAGAAAGAGATGTTGATTGACGGGTATAACACCTTAAATTGTTATATTTGGTAAACCACAAAATACTACTGCATGAAACGTATTACAATAGAAATTAAATGGGCTCTTGTATTTACACTAATGACCTTAGCATGGATGTTTGCCGAAAAACAGGCCGGACTTCATGATATCCATATAGATAAACACCCCATTTACACCAACCTTATTGCAATACCTGCCATTATAATTTATGTTTTTGCCTTGCTTAACGCCCGTAAAAAATATTATGGAGACACTATGACGTATGTCCAGGGAGTAAAAACCGGGCTCATTATTACTGCAATGGTAACTGTATTAAGTCCGCTATCTCAGTATGTTACCTCAACATATACTACCCCACATTTTTTCGAAAATGCCATTAACTATGCAGTGAGTAAAGGTTTCTCTACCCGACCGGATGCCCAGGCTTACTTTAACCTTAAAAGCTACATTATACAGGGACTTATTAGTGCACCAATAATGGGAGTCGTTACCACGCTTATTGTGGCAGCTTTTACAAGAAAGTCTAATACCCAAACTGTAATATATTAAAGCGAACTAAAATGCCATTAACTTGGGCCGCAACTATAAATACATTAATTATTCAACTTTAGTTAACGGTTTACAGCAAATTATGTTTATAAAGCAATACACGTACATTATTGTAATCGCAATTACTCTAGTTTCCTGTTCTAAAAATATTTCGGGGCCTGCTACAAGTATAGCAATATCATCTGAAAAGCATATAACCACTTATGAAGAAGTGCTTGATTCTATATGCAAAACAGAAATTTTAAAAGCAAATAAGGACATTGAAAATAACGTATTAAAATATTCTTATCCTCTTGCTATTGGCAATAATTATAAGCCTAAAAACGAAATGGATAGTTTACTCTCTCACTATAATATCAGTACAGATATTGCAATTTACAATTGTACAGATTCGGGAAAATTTCAGAATTGTTACAGTTCGAGAATGTTACAAGAGATACAACAACGGTATGGCGAGCAATTTATTGACTCGCTTAAAAACATTGCTGATATTCAGTACATAAAAAATAATATTAATAAAGTTTTTTATTTTCATGACTGCGATACTATATCACGATATCCAAACGCTAAATCCTACAGGCAGCATTTCGAAAATTCTAAAAAAGACTTTTTTGCGAATGTACCCTACCCTGAAGGATTTCAGTATAAAAATGAAGAGCATTATTCTTACATTACGGCTAATTTTATTTTATACAAAGACGGGCATATAAATGATATTGATATACAAGTTACTTTTCAAAACGAAGCTAACAATAAATTTATATCATATTATATAGATAGACTGAGAGACTTTATTTTAGCCACAAAATGGATTAGTGCCACAAGCCATGGCATTAGTGTAGATAGTGAGGTTCCGCTCACTATTCTTTTTAAATAATGAAATCATAATTACTCCCCATTCAATTTTTCGTATTAAAAAACCCTCAAAATATATGTATTATGAGGGCTTCTAAATTATTATAATCTGTTATAGTAAAAAGTTAAGACGATCTACTTTAGAGAGTTCCTGATTATTAGAAAAGTTTACACCAAGGTCTTTTACTATGCCCGTATCAAGGCCATATACCCAGCCATGAAGCACAAGCTCCTGGCCTCTGTCCCATGCATTTTGCACTATAGATGTCTTGGCAAGATCTGTAACCTGCTCTTTAACGTTAAGCTCTACAAAGGCATCAAAACGTTGTTTTTCGTCTATAATAGAGTCAAGATACTGGTGGTTTAACCTGTAAGTATCTTTAATATGGCGAATCCAGTTATCTATAATACCTATACTGTCATTACCCATTGCTGCTTTAACACCACCACAGCCGTAATGGCCGCAAACTATAACGTGTTTAACCTTAAGCACATTTACAGCATAATCGAGTACGCTAAGCATATTCATATCGCTATGTATTACCATATTAGCAATATTACGGTGCACAAACACTTCGCCCGGCACAGCCCCAATAACTTCGTTAGCAGGTACGCGGCTATCGCTGCAGCCTATCCATAACAATGGTGGTTTTTGTACACTTGCAAGTGTTTTAAAATAGTCCGGATCTTCGGCCAATTTAGTTTTAGACCATGTTTTATTATTGTCTAATATCTTTTTATAAAAATCGTCCTGTGCCATAATATAGGTTTTCTAAGTAATTGCAGGTTTTAATCTAGGGCTTGCCCTGTATGCGAAATTAGGAGAAAATTCTTAAAGTGCCAACAGTAGTCCTGTTATATTTCTTCTTCGCTCCAGGCTTTCATCATCCAGATGGTTTTTTCCTGTTCTACAATAAAATCGCTCATCATGCTGTTAGTTCCCTCATCGCCTATTTTTGCAGTTTCGTCCAGTATAACCCTTTCAATCTGTAACAAATCAGCCAGTGATGCCATTACAAGATGTACCGCTTCTGTATCTTTAGATACGTTTTTACCCACAGCCAGTTTATTGTTTGCAATATAATCTTCAAACGTATGCAGCGGTGTGCCACCCAGTGTTAGAACCCTCTCTGCAACAAGGTCTATTTTTGCCTGTGCATCGTTATATAATTCTTCAAACTTTACATGCAGCTGGAAAAAACGCTTTCCGCGGATGTTCCAGTGAATGCCGCGCAGGTTTTGGTAATATACCTGAAAGTTAGAAAGTAAAATATTAAGCTCTGCAGCTATAACTTCGGTTTCCTGTACAGGCAGCCCCAGTATGTTTAAAGTATCTTTTTCTTTAGTTTTCATTATGTATGTTGTTAATTGTTGTAAGTATTTACTTGTCTAAATTTAAGTAAAAATAACCATTAAAATTATAGTTAATATCAATGGTTTTTATAATTTTATCATAAAAATCTATATAGATGACCATAACCCAATTACACTATGTGTTAGCTGTAGCAGAGCACAAAAACTTTACGCTTGCCGCCGAAAAATGCTTTGTAACCCAGCCTACCCTTAGCATGCAAATACAAAAGCTTGAAGAAGAACTTGATGTGCAAATTTTTGACCGGGGCAAAAAACCCATACAGCTTACCGATGTAGGCCTTAAAATAGTTACCCAGGCGAAGAATATAGTTAACGAAAGTGGCCGTATTAAAGATATTGTAGACCAGCAAAAGGGTTATATAGGTGGCGATTTCAGGGTGGGGATCATCCCTACGGTAATGCCTACGCTGTTGCCTATGTTTATGGCAAATTTTATAAACAAATACCCAAAGATTAACCTTATTATAGAAGAGCGCCCTACCGAGGAACTTATTAAAATGATAAAGAACGGCCAGCTCGATGCTGCCATTGCCGCCACCCCACTCGATGAAGAAACCATTAAAGAAATAGTACTTTACTACGAACCGTTTGTGGCCTACGTTCCGGAGAATAACCCTGCCTACCAAAAGAAAGAATTTGAAGTAGCCGACCTCGAGGCTAACCTCAGTAATATATTACTTTTACAGGACGGGCACTGTTTTAGGAACAATGTCCTTAATATATGCAGGGCAACATCGATAATAACAGAAAATCATTTCCAGATTGAGAGTGGTAGTTTTGAAACCATGGTACGCCTGGCAGACGAAGGCCTTGGCATGACGCTCCTGCCTTACCTTCATACACTGGATATGAACGAAAAAAGCAAAGCCAAGCTGCGCCAGTTTAAAGAACCTAAACCATCGCGCGAGGTAAGCCTTATTTACTCTAAAAAAGAACTCAAGCTGCATATTATCGAGGCATTGCGCAGCACAATATCGGGGGTGGTACGTGGTGCCATTGCATTTCAGAATGTTGCGATTAGCAGCCCTTTACATAAGGTAAAGTAAATAGTATTGCATTATGATTTTAATCTATGGCATGTGTATGCTTGTACTTATTACATCTGGAGTAAGCTATTTATTATTAAAGCATTACGGATATAAAAAAACAGGATTTTTTGTTAGCTTCGCAATCGCTTTTATAGTAATAATACCTGTATTATATTTAATTTTCGAGTCTGAAATTTATTCTAAAAATGATGTTAGGGAAGATTTAAAAAATGCAGGCGTTGTTTTAAATGATGATTTTGAAATTAAAGAGAACGATATTATCGGGTTGTCTGATTACTATCAATTTACAAAAATTAAAATATCTGATACTGACAGAGATAAAATAATAAGACTGATAAAAAACGCTAAGAATTTTAAAACATTGGCGGAGATACAATATCACGACAAAGGCACATTACGAGATACTAAAAATATTAGGTTTATTTGGCATTATAATGTGAAAGATGAATACATCATTGAAACCTATGAAAGGAAACAAGAGCATATTCCAATGGAATTGATTCTTTCTGTAAACGAGCATTCAAATGTTTTAGATTTAAACGTCACGCGCGACTAAACAATAAAAAAACGCCCCAACTGGGGCGTTTTAAGTAATTAAGTAACTATTCGTTTTGATTTGATTTAGTCGTTAAAGTAAAAGCCATTAGGGCCTACGCCAACTGTATATGAATTTAGCAATGCACCGGCAAGCGAGTAAGTGTATATTTTGCTGTCCTGCGAAAAATTGCCACCATCTGCAATGTATATTTTATCATCTTTTACATTAAAACCATACATAGCTCCGTACTCAGAGTCAGACGTGTAAGTTAACAATGGTATTACAGGTATAGTTGTAGAATTTAACGGCATAGTATATACAGATGTTTCTGCTGTAAAATATAGTTTATCATCTTCTATTACTAAATCCTGTGCCGAATAGGTTAACGCCTCCGGCAGGTTAATACTCCCTGATAACTGGTTTGTGGCAAGGTTTATCCTGCTTAATTTTCCACCACCTAAAACATACAGGATTCCATCTTCTTCCTGGAATGATTCCGGAGATGCGCCAAGTTCTATAACACGTTCAGTAGTATTGTTAGATGGGTTAAACACTGTTACAGCAGTTCCACTTCCGTAAAATCCGTTTGCAATGTATAATTTGCCATTTTCTTCGATGATCTTTTCAGACCAGTTGTTTAAAGCAATTTTAGATGTTGTATAATCTGAAAGGTTAACAACCGTAAGAAAATCATCTGCTCCGGTACCAAAGCCGGCATAGTTAGTTATATAAGCTTTTCCATTTAACACTACACCATATCGTGGATTTTCTAAATTTGTATCTACGGTAGCAATATATTTAAATGTATAACGGTCTACAATAGTTATTTTATTGGCCGAACCTGAAATTATAAACGCTTTATCATTGCTAAAAAATAAATCCTGCAAGTAAGTACCCAATCCCGGTTTGTCAGGATTTACCGCCGTATAAATATCCTGTTGTACAGTGCCATTATTGCCAAGAAATGTAACCGATGCCGTACTTGGCGTGCTGTTACCTTCGTTAAGTATAAATGTACCATCAATATAAGCACCGGCCTGGCCCGCATTATTATCATCGTCACTGCTACACGATACTAAGAAAACAGATCCCGCCACAAGGGCTAAAAGGCATTTTTTAATGTTCATCATTTTTATTAAAATTTAAGGGTTAGGTATATATTAAAATTTCTGCCGGGCAGGTACCTGCTTTCAACACTTACGTAGTCGGCATTCCATACATTTAGCAGTTGCAATCCAAGTTTATAGGTGTCCGTTTTACCAAAATTATATTCGGCACCGGCATTTCCTGTAGTGTAGGCATCTACGTTGTAGCGCGCATTATTGTCAGATCGTGTAAATACTTCGCCGTTGTAAAGTAGCTGGTAATAGGCAGAGATTTTTTTATAGCTATAAGACAATGATGCCGTAGCTTTATGGTAAGGAACATAGATGAGCTGTTTGCCGGTAGCTTCATTTCGAGATTCTGTGTAACCATACGTGGCATTAATTGCAAGGTTATGCACCCCTATGGTTTTTGTAAACCCTACTAACACTTCTGCTCCATACGTTTTAACCTTGTCGGTATTTACAGGGCGCCAAATACTGCCGGTGGGAACCCAGCGCAGCATATCTTTAATTTTGATATAATAACCCGTAAGGCTAAACGTGAAATTTTTTGCTGCAAAATTATTGCCTGCCTCTGCCTGCCAGGAGTTTTCCGGTTTCAATTGGGTATTGCCGCTGCCCTGCCAGTAAAGGTCGTTAAATGTAGGTATCCTGAAATTTTTAGACGTGTTGAGCTTAAGCGTATAATATGGTGCAAACTTGTATTTTGTACCTAACGAGAACAACAAAGGGCTGCGGTAGTTATTAGTAACCTCTTTGCGGAGCCCTGCCTCATACATAAACCTACTAACCGGGCTATGGCTTACAAGCACACTCGCCGAACCTATTTGCCGTACATTATTAAGTATATCGCTACCATAACCTTTATTCTGCGTAAAATCTAAAACGGTATTAATTTTAAAATTATCACTGCCTTTATACAGCAGGTATATTTTGCTATTACCGA
>Ga0247735_1000660_pt1 | contig 13499 bp, 17 predicted proteins | sample UWRJL178409R2_FD_180934 | JGI IMG/M metagenome (GOLD analysis project Ga0247735, IMG submission 180934) | Plant litter microbial communities from Arlington Agricultural Research Station in Wisconsin, United States - UWRJ-L178-409R-2 | ecosystem: Environmental > Terrestrial > Plant litter >...
TGTCTTATCCCCCACGAGTACAAAGACAATAGGGCGAGGAATGGCTTGCAAATAGACCAGCGCATCGAAAACAGGCAGAAGACGTTCGTCCAAGGGAACGAACAGCCTTGGCCCTCGGATGGGAGGCGACTTTCTAAGTAGTGCCACTGGCACGCCTCTTCCCAGGTCTGGAGGTCGTGATGCAGAGGATACGGAGACTGTGGTCTCGAAAGCTGTGACAGTTCTTGCCACCATCTCTCCTATTGGGTCGGCAAGCTCAACGGCCGCCATATCAGAGTAAACATCAAATTCAGTGCCCGGAGATATGGCATTGGTGGACCCAATTTTGAGGAAGTGGCCATTCTCGTTCTCAGAGTTGTGAATCTGGTAAATTTCGTGAATGGTAAAGGGACGTTTTTTGTTGAACAGGGGCCGATCTTGGTGTCTGCCTTCACAATGAGGGCTCGGAATTGATGATCTTGACGCAACTGTTAGCTAGTAGAATATTGTCGTGTGGTGGGCCGTGCTGCTCACTGTTTCGGGATGTTGATGCGTCTTAGAGCTTCAGTATACGACAATTGTCCTGGAGGAGTGGCCTTCAGAAGCGACAGCAGGGCCTTTGTGAATACACCCCTGCCAGCCACCTCTCTGGCGACTTGTGTTTGCATACAAGCGCTGAGAAGAACATGACTGTCAAGGGATCGCAAGGCGTCTCTTCGAGAGTAGCCACAGTCGAGGATCAGGGTCTGAAAATCAAGTTTTGAGCGGCGAGATGTGAGTCGGATAGTCACATACTATATTATTGCCTTTCGCTTCAGATATTTCTGTGGGCAAGCTGCGTATGGTGTCATCTGAAATGAGAGCTGAAGCACCATCATCCTCGTGGTGATCTTGTGGTACGATTGCCGAAATCTTTCCTGTCCCTTCTGAGCATGTATCAGGTATCCAACCAGGGGCTCCAGCGTAGAAGATAATTATCGCATCACCCCTCTGAATATCCTCGTTGGTTTTCAGACGTTCAAAGCCATTTATTATTGCTGCCCTAGAGGCGGCGTGGTTCAGGAGGACGGTTATCCGTTTAGAAGGAACTTTGAGAGTCGTCTTCAAGTAGTCTTCAACAGCAAGGGCATCTGTACATGCGCTACGCAGCCCGCTTTGATCTGCGTAGTTGTTGATCCCAATGATTAATGCAAAAAGACGTGGCTCAAAACTAAAGTTCGCAATATTGAGTGGTAGACATTTCTGGTCCTAAGTTTGAACACTTACGCTGAGAAGTTGGTGCTTTTTGGTAACATAACCTCACTGACTTGGCACCTTCAGTATTGGTACTTGTAACATGGGTTGCACGTACTCGCTTCGCTTCCTGTCAGAATGAGTTCCGATTATCAGCAAAAATATGTTCAAGGGGATTATGCTACAAACATGGTTTCCAGGCGTTTGTAACGCTCATCCGGGGGAACCCTGGAATGTAGAAATAATTAGTACGATCAAAACACCGGTAACCGTGACCAGTGAAAATTTGGAACGAACTGGGCCAAAATCTTCAGCAAGTCAGTATAGTTGTCGATGAATATATTATCGAGCCAAGGCAGCGTAACACCAGCATTCTTCGTGTCCTGGGGTTGTATACCTTCGCAGTTGTGATCTTGTGCCAAACGCTCGATGGTACTGCTAAGAGTATCGAGTTTATATAACATATGCGATGGGCAGGATATGCCTTTTCTTCGACAATATTCTTCGATGTTTAATCTAGATTTCAGCATGATATGAACAAGACCTCAACCGAGGACACATTAATATGTACCTCACCTGTAAAGTGTCAGAAAAAAGATTATCCTAAAAGTAAACCAAGGCTCACCATAGCTACAGCGGCCTCTATCTGTGTTTTGCTAAGACGCAGAGCGCCTTCCAAGCGAGTGCGATAACCTATAGGGAAACTCACAACGAAGTTTTGACGAATCGTCAGGAGGATACTCGTACCGTGATTTGACAAATGAGGGCTTATCTCTTGCAGTGCTTGGAACCGAGTTTCTAAGGCTTGTATAACACTAATCGAGGGTAAGGAGATTTAATTGATATGGTTTGAAAGGGAGTTTGAGACAGGCTGACACACAGTAGGAGAGGATTTTGTGACTGTGCCCACAATATTATCTGAGGGTACGCTGTGGTCGTCCCAAGTAGTTGAAGAAATTATGTTGCAAGCTGCTGTGCTAAAGCCTGCGCTTCAATTAGAGGTGCACCGAATAGACGAAGACAAATTCATACTCGATGGACGACGAAAGTAGCACATGTCCGTTCGAAAGCTTCAACCTGCTTGGTAAACTTCTGGAGTTTGTCCATACGATGGCTCGAGTCACTTTGAGTGCAGATCCCGTGAAGAGCACCGTTTTCTAGGACAAAAAGGATGCCTACGTGCCAGTGGAAGGATTCCAGACTGCGCGGGAAGCCGATGTGCCGGGTGTGATAGATGGCCAGTGCTGGTGATGATGCCTACTGTAATCAAATGGCTGGTCAGGCCAGTGAGCCATACCTTTTACTAGCCCAATATGTTTGACCACGCTCGCAACACAGTCATACACAATGCCTCCGTTACTGAGGTCCACGGGGATCAGCACGTCCACCACACCCAGGGCACGACGGTAGTCGGCGACCAACACAATTATTATTCTGTTCAAGTTAGAGGTACGCCCATATGTACGATGCGTTCTTCCTTTCTACAAAACTGAGCGAAAGCTAAGGCGTCGATGACCTCCACCAACGTACCCCCATTGCTGCCCTCTTCGGTTCGAATGCCAGGCCTCAGCAACCAAGATGCATGGAAGATACTCGCGTCGATATAATCCAGCGGATCACGGGCTGGCTCTGCAGCGGCATCGACACCTCCACCATTCTCTGGCTTTGGGGATCTGCTGGTACCGGGAAGACCGCTCTGGCGCACACAATCGCAGCTCTCTGTAGAACTGAACAACGTCTGCTTGCAGCGTTCTTTTTCTCCAACAGAGAAGCTACCTGCAGCGATGGCAAAGCACTCATCACCGCGCTGGCGTCCCAACTCGCAGCGGCAATTCCTAGGACACAGTACTACATGAACGAAGCAATGTCAAACGATCCTCATCTCCTCAGTCGCTCCCTGGAGTTACAAATGGACCAGCTTATCGTCCAACCTATTAAGCAAGTCACAACGATCATACGGCTATTCAAATGGTTTGGCCTCGCGTCCTTCCCGATTCTCGTCGTAATTGATGGTCTGGATGAATGCTCTGACAAGACTGTTCAGCAAGAAATCCTCAAGACCATTGCCAACGCTATTCAAGACCTTCGCCTACCCCTTCGTTTCCTCATCGCGAGCCGACCAGAACCCCATTTACGACGAGCTATGCACAGCGTCCGATCGCTTTTACCGCACGACGGCCTGTCTGCCATCGAATTGACTGACGATGACGCGACTCGTCATGATATTCGCGTGTACCTCATGGCAAAATGTGACGAGATCCGAGCACTTCACGACGACGTACCGGATTACTGGCCCAACACAGCTGATATCGAACGGCTTGTCGATAATGCGTCAGGCCAATTTATCTACGCGACTACAATCATCGCGTATATCAGCTCGCCTTATTATTCGCCAGTGAAACGGCTCCGGGCCATCCTCGGACTAGAGGCGCCTACTGATCCTGAAGACAATCCCTTTGCCCAACTCGACAAGTTTTATGCTCTTGTTGTGGGCGATGTAAAGCGCCATGACACCATCCTACAAATTACGGGCCAAGTGATCATCGCCAAAACCATGTCCTCCGATGCGAACATATCTGGCTTCTCCACAATCTCGTTGACATCACCAACGACAATTGGGACAATCCTTGGCCTAGAACCTGGCGACGTTCAGCGTTGTCTGACGGATATGCACTCTCTAGTCGAGGTCGGGAAAGAAAATGAAGACATCCGAATTCGCCACAAGTCCTTTATTGACTTTCTTCTTGACGAATCTAGATCGAGGGGGTTCCATGTCAATGTAGAGGATGCATATATACGGCGATATTCGTATACCATCAACTCTTTGCAACACAGAGACACCGTCATAGATATCTTGGGTCAAGTTATTATTGCCGAATCCATATCAGGCTCTTCCGAGGTGGATGTTTTTGGGTACCCTTCGAACTCTTCCTCCCCATCCAGGATCGACAGGATTTTGTGTCTACAGAGCGGTGATACTGGGACATTCCTCAATGATTTATGCCCTCTACTTTTAATCGGTGATGAACATCAAAACATCAAGATCCGAAGTGGCTCTTTTGTCGATTTTCTGCTAGGTCGATACAGATCGCAAGTTCCTTTGGTCAATGTCGAGGAAGCCCGTGCAGTGCTGGGGCGTGCTTATCTTCGAGAAATCTCCTGCTACAATTGTACGTTCTTTCCCTCCCCTTCGAAGTTCGAAGTATTGTTTCTGACTTCTATACCAAACGCAGTTCAATCTTATTTCCTGTCAAAATATCGTCCAGGGATCAATGCCGAGTTGGTTGCCCCAATTCTGCTGTCGGCGGCGAAATTATCTGTAGCTTATGGCGCAGCGCATGACCTGGGCGAAGCATTGTCCAAAGTGAATCTTCTTGGAAGTTGGGAAACGATAGTCAGGTTGATCCCTTGGGCGACTCCACAGCTCTCTGCAGATCTCGGAAGGATTTGCCCACTGTTGACGGTAAACATACACTTAAACCCCTCTCTTCAGGAATCTCATTAAATTACCTCTAGGAGATAGGCGTTCCTAACCTCCAACCATTGAACATTGATGCTAGGCTGCAAGCCATTCGTGGTAGATATACGTGGGAGCATCGTCCGCCGCTTAACAGGGAACATCTTTGTGAAAACTATAGTGAAATTTCGTGAGTTCAGTTCATCTACATAAGCTCTGTAGTACGTGCTCACAGTTCCGCAGATTGGCAGCATCTTCATCAGCTTTATCTGAGGTAGGAGATTTTCGAATTGCCCTCAAGGTTGGAGATGACCACTCTGACGCACGTGTGATAAGTTCTTCCACACAATTTCGAATAATCGACTGTCAATTCCTACCGACCTACCGTGTTTTGCAGGATCAGTCTGGTACAAATCTTCTTCGCAGGATGACCATGCCATTATTTTCTATATTCACAATGTGGAAGACATGGAGCCTCATGAATTGTCCTTCAGGTAAGGCCGTCACGCTCCACAGTCGATCCTCGTTAATTTTACATTGGATTAGCTTCAAGGATAGCAAGTATCGTAAATGGAGTCCAGTCTTCATTGTAGCCGCTCTCAGCGCCTATCTGTATCAAGAAGATGCCTGGGATCTTATAGACAGGGCTTTTGTACAGTATGAAAGCAATTTCGAGTAACGCCGCTGTGATCTATGCTTCGAATCTATGACCATTAGACTGGAAGTGGTGAATATTGGGAAGAATTGAATGAACGGCCGTGATAAGGATATTCACAAAGTATGTAAGGGGTTAGGATTGACAAACTATACTGTATCTCGATGTCTCGTCCAGAGGTTCTCTCATTCAGAAGTAGGCTTGTGTTAATGTTCACTAAAAGAGTCTACACCAAGGAATTAAGTATTTCCGAAAGTAGAATTGCTCCGGGGAAGATATATGGCATTCTATCAATATCTGTTGTGCCTTTCTGTGGAGGCAACTTGGGTAGAGACCTACTTGTGACGGCGACTTTTTGATGGTTTCTTGGCCTTCGACATCCTCTCGCGTTCCTTTCTTTTCGCCTCCACACTCCGCCTCATTGACTCTTCGAAATACTCCTCCACCTCCTCGGGAAGATCCAGTTTCCCTCGGTTCATCAAAAAATAGCCAGCCCGGCTCACAAGATACAACTCTGCTAGGAACTCCTCAAAGTTCGTCGCGAAAAGCTTCCTCTTGACCGACAGCGTGGCCATTTTCACCCCCTCCCCCTTTGCATCGTCCAGTTCGGCCTGCGTATATTTCTTGGCATTGAGCATGCGGTTGTAGATGTTGTACCCGTGCCAATAATTGTGATCTGTCTCGTTCGCGTCGTCTTCGTCACCGAGCACGCAGTGACCATGTCCATCTAGAGGGTTGGGGTCGAGGTAGAGGTTCCAGTAATGAGGTTCTTCCATCCCAGCCCTGAGGCAAAGAAACCTGATTATGTATCCACCAGCGCCTCCGTCGATGCTGGCGGGACATTTGCGGAGTCCGTCGGGCCCAAGAAGAAAGTATTCGTAGTCCGGGCAAAGAACGCGGGATTGCAACTCCTCTGAACGCATGAAGCGCACAAATTCATCTGGTAGAGCAAGCCCTAAACGTTCTGCCGTTGAAACCAGATCATCAACATCTTCCTGAGTGGTGACCGGACAGTTGTCTCGGTCGAACTTTTCAAATTCGTCACCATACTCGTCCTCCCCATCCTCATCCCCATCCTCCATGTCGTCTTTTTCCTTCTGCGTTTCTTCCTCGGTGAGTGGAAGAAGCCAGTGTAGGTCACCGTTGAGGTCGAGAGCGTCGAAGTTTCGCCAGTGTGGGCCCCATTCGAAGTTTTCTTTGGGTCCGAAGCAGGCAATCATACGTTCAGCATGGTGCTTGGCTGAAAGACGTTTGGTGAGGAAAGGAACACATATAGAGTAAATCTCCTTATTGAAGATCCTTGCTACACATTCAACCTCGGAAGCATGCAGCAATGAGATAATAATGTGAAGCAGTTCCTTCGGCAAGGTTGAGAGTCCCAGCCGCATCACAGGCCACGAATCTTGGGCTAGCTATGATTCAGAGGTAGTTAGCGGGTATCTAGTGTAAGTTGTATTCTCGTAGTGCTCACCTAGAATGCAGTGGTAGAGGAAGAAGCCCAAAACGCCTCATGTTGTAAGTTGTGCTTAACTTAAATAGGTCGCGCCGTTGACAGGGGTTCCGGTTCCTAGTTACCTCTTTTAGAAGTCCTCAAGACCCGAACATTGACCTTGCGAATCTCGAACGACGCCTTCTTGGATACAAAAACCAAATAAGTACAATCTGATCATAGTAGCTTGAAATTCATCGCTGAATGCAGCTTACAGCAGCCATTCACTTCTCAACATTCCCCATCCGACCCATCAACCCCAGGCCATTCGCCCACCAGGTTTACAAACTCCTTCACTTCCGCAGGAAGCTCCAAATTATCGAGATTGGGGCGCAAGTACGGTATCCTGTAGAAGAAGTAGGCCTCCGCCAAAAAGACCTCAAAATCCGTCGCCCACAACGCTGTGTTCGCTGCCGTTGTAGCCATCTCAAACCCCTCCTCCTTTCCCTTCTTGATTTCCTCCTCTGTAACGTGTCCCGCATGGATCATTTCTCTAAAATAACCAGAGTTGGGATCGGTTGGCAAGTTTGCCTCTTCTGAATCACCAAGTATGCAATGGCCGTCGCCGTTGGGATCGAGGTAGAGATTCCAAGAGTATAGATGAAGCTCGTCCAATAGAAACCGAATAATGTACCCCCCCGGCACCTCCATCGATAATTGCAGGGCATTTTCGCAAGCCCCCGTTCCCAAGATAAAATTCATCAAAGAGGGATGGAATACGGAACTGCATCTTCTGGGAGCGCATGAAGCGAACAAATCCGATTGGGAGAGTCAGGTCGAGGCGTTTGGTGGTCGCTACTAGATCATCGACCCGAGATTCGTTATCCTGATCGACGTCAAAGTCACGGTGCTCGTCTACTTCCTCGCTCGTACGAGGTTGAAGCCAGTATAAGTCGCCATTGAGCTCCAGTGTGTCGAGATTCTGGGGACCCCATTCAAAATCCACTTTGGGTCCAAAGCGGGTGATCATGCGTCCGGCATGGCGTTTGGCGGCTATGCGCTGAGCGAGGAGGGGGAGAGATACATCGTAGAGTCTCTTGTTAAATGTGCGCGCAAGGCGCTCGATTTCAAACGGTCGCAATTGCGAAATGATATGGCGCAGTAATTCTGCAGGTAATGATGCGAGTTCTGGCATGGCTGTCAATATGAAGACATACATTAGCAGCTGGTGGCAGTGGATGGACGTCTCAAGCGCCCGAAGTACTCACATAGAACGTGGAAGTTGAAGACGAGAACGATGGGAAGAGACTCGGATCATGGTCGGAACAATTTAGAGGAAAGTGATCATGAAAATACACCAAACTATCTCATTTACATCTTGGGAGTAGGTATTGGGCCGGCGTCTAAGGTTATAAGCATCATCATGTTGTAATATCCTCCACCGTTCCAGCACCCTGATTCCCTCCACTGTAAACCTCGATGACATATTCTTCCAGGTCCGGCGAGAGCACTACTTTATCGAGTAAGCAAAGTAGCATCTGTACCCTCTCTTCAAAATACATGGTTGCCAGGAATTCTTCAAAGCTTGCACCAGCCAAAAACACATAACGCGAGCCAATAAGTGCGACCGGAACCCCTTCCTCCTTCACCTTGTCAAGTTCTTCTTGGGTTATAACTTCCTCATCCACCATTTCTTCGACCTCCTCTTCATTGTAGGCATCCTCGCCCTGTGGATCGAGAGCCATAGATAGCACACAATGACCTATACCAGGCGCGAGGTAGAGCACCCAGTAGCCGCACCCCTGCTGATCACAGAGAAAGCGCAACAGATAGCCACCTACACCCCCATCTATGCTGGCCGGGCATTTAATGAGCCCCACTGTACTGAGCTTGAAATATGATGCGCTGGACGATGGGATGCGATATTGAAGTTCTTTGTTGCGAATAAACCGCACGAACTCCGGGGGAAGGGTCAGCGAAAGGCGTTCCGCAGATGCAACCAGATCATCAACTTGGGTGCTGGATGCTGCCGGTCCTTGTTGATGATGTTGCATCGCCTTTGCAGTCAAATCATCGAGGGGCGTGAGCCACGATAGATCACCCTTGAGGTCCAGGTAGTCGAGGTTGGGGAGTGTTGGGGAAGTGAATGGTCCATGCTTGAGTTCAAAGCCGAGGTTCCGGTACTGGCTCTCTCCAAGGGTGTAGGAGACATCCCCGAAGATGGATATCATGCGTTTGGCATTGCGTTGCATTGAAAGACGATGAGCGAGGAAAGGTAGGCATATCGGGTATAGACATTTGTTGAACGTCCGAGCTACGCGTTCGGTCTCAAAACTGCGCAGGTGCGAACAGACGAGATTGATTAGCTCTGGCGGCAAGTCAACAAGGAGAGGCATTGGGTCTGTGCAGTACGCGCCAAACTTTTCGAGGTGGGCCAAAATTCACAGCACGTGTCCTGATCCACGGTTGCTGGCAGCTGGCTCCAGTGTCTGATCATTTCTACTCTTGAATACTCCCAACTTTTGATTGTAGAAGGCAAGTTTCGAGCTGATTCCACCTTTCTTGAGATCCGCAATACCTATATATGAGCCCCCTTGAGAATCATGGAAAGATACCAGCACTTTTCACGCAGGGCAAGCTGGATGAAGACTTCGTTGATATCTACATCTAAATAGCATACGTGCACGAAACGTCCATCAAAGATACGCGCAGTCGCCAAGCTCGCCAGCTACTGTACTGATAAATTCCAACAAGAACAAACGAAAACTAGAGCCTCATTCAAAACCACACAACCCACTACAGAAAAAGCGCTATTAGCAATGTGGCATTGGGTTGTACTTACTGCCGCAGAAACGACCTCTCCTACACCGAAGCCCTCCCTGAACCACACACCGTCACCGATTACCCCATCCCCGCCGTCGGCGAAGAAGGCTACCGCACACCTCTCACTTATAATTTTGATAAACCATTCTACATTCCCGCGAGTGAGGGGTGGCGGAATACAGGTAATATAGTGACCCGTCCATGAAATGGGTCTAGCCATGAGACCACAGAAGGGCATTTTGAATTTGTCTCGCTTATCTATCCAAAGGGCATTTGAAAAAGTCTCCATTTGAAAGGTATTCTCGACCACCCAACTGTGCACTTATTCCTTGGACTGGGACATCACGAACAAATATAGTTATAAGGCACACAGCGCTTTCCAGAAGGTCTCACTGAATAAATCGCACGAACTCCCGGGGAATGGCAAGCCCAAGGTGTTCCGCAGATGAACCTGGGTACTGGACGCTGCAGGTTCCTGGTGACAATGTTGCATCACCTTTGCAGTCAAGTCATCGAGGGGTGTGAACCATGATGCATGATTGGGGTCCAGGTAGTCACAAGAGCGCAGGAGACATCCTAAAGATGGATATCATGCGTTTGACATTGTGTTGCATGGTAAGACAAAGAGCGAGGAAAGGTAGGCATATCAGGTATGGACGTTTGTTGAACGTCCGAGCTAGGGGTTCGGTCTCAAAAATGCGCAAGTGCGAACAGACGAGGATGATTAGCTCTGGTACCATAGTGGCAAGTCAACCAAGAGAGGCGTTGGATGTAGTACTGTACAAAATGTACGTTTTAAAACCGTTCAACAGTTTATACGCTTCAAGGCGCGCCAAATTTCCCAGCACGTGTCCTATTCACGATTCCCTTAGGTCGGTAAGTGCGAAAAGTCTACAACTACTTGACAACGAAATCTAATCATACAGAATCGCAAAGAGATGTTCTACCCCTCTGTGGTTTTGGTCCTCTAGATCCTCGTCTAATGACTCCACTACCCTTGAGGGACTTCCACACAAAATACCACGAAATCTTTTAATGCTCCCAAACTTTGAGTGTAGAAGGCAGTTTTCCGGCTGATTCCATCTTTCCTGAAATCCACAATATCTAATACTGGCCTCCCCGAGAATTATCTGAATATAAAGACTTATTTATTCTCGTCTCAACGATCCCTGCGCTTCCACCAAAAAATATGTGGCGCTTTGGATCATCCGATCCCGATCGAGTCCGAAGTGCCCGAAAGCTACAGGTTAAATCATCAAGCAGGGGAATTCGGGAAAGATCGTATGAACTTGGGTCAAAGATGCTGAGGGTTAGTTAATGGCATCCCATATGTGGCCCCAAGTTCAGTACTCACCTGGCTCTGATGTAATAATATGCAACTGCTCGATATTCTCACAATTCGCATATAATATTTTCCAAAGGAGCCGGAGGTTTGAACCATCTCGCGGAAATGACGACAGTAGCCCTGATAACGGAAACTCCGAGTTCAGCCTTTCCGCTCTATGGAGAGATCCATCTAGCAATGGGTTAACCATTTTCACGTCTGCGTTTGCGTATTTTCTAACGCGAAAACGGCGGAGATGAGTTCTGCGGCTGGTGATACTGAAGCCAATTGGCGATGTGTCGAAAAAAGATGTCGACGGAACCAAAGAGAAACCTTTGGCGTGGAGGGACCATTGATTCAGAGGAAAGAGAGAGTTTCGACAAAGTGTTGCGATCATCGCAGGTAATCCCGTCCATGACGCTGAGAGGCCATCCGCAGGTACTCGTGGTTGTATCGCGAGGTCCATTTAAGAACCAGTAGGGAGTTGAAAACCAAAATAATACTTTTTCCTACTTTGATGATAGATTGGTGAAGGGAATGGGCCACAGCTGCATGTTAGTGACTGCTCAACACGGCATGTTCTTTGCAATGACATCATGCTGTGTTGGAGGTAAATCTCGAACTCGAATAACAGAACAATAAAGCAGTTCAAGCGTTTGTGTAAAAGTACCTCCAACTTCTCTACTGGGCATGATAAATTGTTAGGCGTTGGCGCCTGTGTTTGCTACAAATTCTCATCACCGACTGAAGAGCTCCTTCGTATATGCTGCCCCAGGGGTCAGCCGCTTCCTCTCAATGATTAATAGTGATATGAGGATATGATCGAAGTACTTTTGCCCAGCAGGCGTTACTTCGAGTTCGGGTACACCCATCAAGTCCATCTGGTCACCATATCTATATTGCGCCAGAAGTGTCCTATCCATTGACATGCACTGGGAGTACAACAAAATTGGATTTGGGTGAGATTGTATGATTGGAGTAAGGCATGGGGACGTACTTTTGCAGTTCGGTATGGTGTGTCGCTGTAGTTCCATTCGTGGGTGCGTCCCTTGCTCCCTGGTTGCCAACTCCATACTCCCTGGTAGAGCGATCACATGCTTAGTTTGGGCCGTTCAAAACTGAGAAGATTGGGTATGGCAACATACACTTGTCCGACTCCCACTATATTTATTGAGAATTGTTCCAATATGACTAGGTCTGGAGCCTTTCAAATGAACAATCGCTGGCGCGGAAATTATCCCCATCCTAGAGTAGGCGAGATTAAGGTTAGGTTTGACAGTTTATCCCGATAATCGTAAGAGACGTGACTCGTACCGAAATGCACCAACTTTCTCTCCGTACTCACTTGCGCCTCGGTAAACCGTGGTGATGTGTGCAAGGGGCATCATCACATCCATAGACACAGTGATGTAGTACTGAGGTCGTGAATCTGGAGCAGAAGCAGGAGGTACGACCATCATTGCGTTGCTACCGGTTGGAGAGAGGGAATAAGTCATATTGGTCGTTGGCCTGTGCGCCGTGGAATATCTACAAACAGGGGACGATATCAGAAGGAACATGGTGAAGACGAATGCCTGTTAGGAAACTTACCCCGGCGGAAGATCTGTGGGGATTGCCAGTGGAGGCTCAGACAATGGAAGCCCAGAGACGGGAGGTTCAGAGATAGAGTCAGAGACATGGTTTATGTCTGCTTCTGGATCCCATGCGAGGACATAAGGTTCAGGAAGGGGAGCTGGTGTGAAGGGTGGTGGCAGCGAATTTCCAGCAGCAGCAGCGTTCGGGCGATATTGCGCGTCCATCTTTACCTGGTAGATCAAGAGGAATATTGGAGGGCCAGGTCGTCATCTTTATGTGAACCTCAGACAAATAATTGTCAGATGCGGTGAGCATAGCATGTTAAGGATGCTCCTCTTACCCGCAATGATCCTGTGCAGTCCACATGGTGGTCGTATTAGTAGCGAGAAGATCATGGGATTTCGAAGGTTGTGCCGTGCCAGCCTGAGCGTCCTTAAATTAGTGTTGGTCTACATATCTGTCTGGCTTTATCTAACCGTGCCTATTCAGCGAATCGGTGATTGGCCAAGCGGGGCAAGCGCGCGCTTAATTGACTAATGGAGTCAAAAGAGATCGCGCAGTTGCTTCATTTGCGGAGACCCAAGAAAGTCGGCTGAGCCTGAATGACGCAAACTTCAATCACCACGTGAAGAGCTCCCAGGGACAGCCTCAATGATCAATAGAAACCGTGGGTCTTGTGGACAGTCCACCGCCATACTCCCTGATAGAGCAATCATAATTCTTAGTTTTGGCCATTCAAGACCGATAAGAGGACGGCAACATACATTTGTCCGCCCCCCACTGTGTTTACTGAGAGTTGTTCCGATGTAGCTACGTCTTTAAACTTTCGAGCAAACTATCTCCGGCGCGGAAATAATCCCCATCCTAGAGCGAGTGGGATTAGGTTTGATAGTTTTCCCCAGTCATCGTAAGAAACGCGACACCACCGGGTTTCTCTCCGTACTCATACTCGCCTCGATAAACAGCGGTGATGTGTGCGAGGCATCATTGCATTCACAGACGCGGCGATAGGGCGTTTGACATG
>Ga0247735_1000661_pt1 | contig 13486 bp, 15 predicted proteins | sample UWRJL178409R2_FD_180934 | JGI IMG/M metagenome (GOLD analysis project Ga0247735, IMG submission 180934) | Plant litter microbial communities from Arlington Agricultural Research Station in Wisconsin, United States - UWRJ-L178-409R-2 | ecosystem: Environmental > Terrestrial > Plant litter >...
CTGGCCGTCGGAGGCCAGGCGCACATCCCAGCCCTCGTAGCGCAGCGCCATCGACAGCAGGTCGGTGAGGGCGTCCTCGTCGTCAACAACAACGGCGCGGATGGGGCTGCCGTCGGCGCGGCGCACCTGTGGCTGGGCCACGGAAGACGAGTGGAGGGAGCCGGAGGGGGAAGTGGTCATGGTTCAATTATTGGGAAGTTCCTATGACCCACCTGTGAGCGGCGAAAGTATTTTCGCGACGCAGCCATAGCGGCCAGCGGTCGATGCGATTGCGGTAGGCCCGACAGGCGAAACGCGCGTTACTCGACTGGGTGCGCGCGGCGGGAACTGCTGGAGCGGACCACCATAAAGATGGATGCGACCAGCATCCCGAGGCCGGCAACCATGATGATCGGGGTGACTTTGCCCGAGCTCTTCTCGGCGACGGGAGAGTTCTGCTCCGGCGCTTCGGTGCTGCGTACGGCGTGCGGCTCACTACGGTCGGCCGGCACTGCGGCCGCCACCGTTCCGTCGACAACAAAAGTGGTATCCACGACTGCGGCGGGAGTCGACGCCAGGGCAGGGGCGGCGAAAGCGACAGCGCTGAGGCCCACGAAGGGGATGGCGGCAACGGCCAGGACCACGCGGATGCGTGCGAACATGCTTTTTCCCCTTCCGACTGTCAACTCGCTGAGTGAGGCGAGGACCGGCGATGGTGGACAGTACGTCCTGTCCCCCCAAGTACCGACACTAAGGCTACTAGCTATGTCGGTCAATAGGGGGACACGCCCCCCTTAAAGGGGCAGAGCGGTGGGGCTGCCCTCGGCGGCGGGATGCTCCGTCCCGGCGGCGCATCCTCACGACTGCCCCCACACGAGGCAGAATAGACAGCGTGACTTTTGTGCAGCCGATGCTCTCCCTCTGGGACGAGCCGGCGCCCGATCACCGGTCGCGGGTCGTCGCGGACTCGCAGGATCGGGTGGCCTGGCTTCGGGCCCGCAGCCGCGGGGTGACCGCCACCGATGTGGCTCGACTCTCGAGCGAGAAGGCGGTGCAGTCCGTCGCCTGGGAGAAGCGCAACGGGACCGGTTTCGGAGGCAACGCCTATACCGACCACGGCCGCGCGCGGGAACCGGAGATTGCCCGCTGGGTGAAACACATCCACGGCATAGCCCCGAGCAGCATGCTTTTCCACGCCCACGGTGAACCGCTGCACCTCGCCACCCCCGATGGGCTGGACGAGCGCGGTTCGACGGTAGTCCTCTCGGAGATCAAAACGACCTCGAGTGCGTGGCGCACGATCCCGCGTTCCTACCTGCGGCAGATCTGGTGGCAGCAGTACGTACTCGGCGCAGAACGCACCCTGCTGGTCTGGGAGCAGCACACCGATTTTGTCCCGATTCCCGGCGATCCGCTGTGCCGGTGGGTGGAGCGCGACGACAACGAGATTCACATGCTGGTGGGGTTAGCGAATCGCGTCCTCGAGGCCATCTCCCGCTAGATCCGGTACCGCGAGCTGATCGTCGACGACAACCGGGCGCGGCGCATCCGCCAACGATCGGTGCCGTGAACCGATGATGGCACCGTAGGCCGCCACCCAGCCGATCGCGATGGTGGTGGCGACAAACTCGAGGCGGCTGCCGAATCCCGTGGCGATGCCCGCGAGCGACAGCAGCCCACCCGCGGCGGCGATCGTCGCCACCGACACCGCGGCGATGCGCGAGAACAGGGCGAGCCGGCGTTCGTTGTGGGCGAAGGAGACCTGCAGCATCGCCCAGCAGGCGGCGGCGAAGGCGAGCACGGCGAAAACAATATGGGTGAGGTCCTGCCAGGTGAACTGCGGGCCGTAAGGCACCGGGCAGCCCGCCGTGCAGGTGACCTGGGAGGCCACAAGGAAAAAGGCACAGGCGGCCCACAGCGACACGGCAGGGGAGAACGCCCGGAGGTAGCGCACGCGCGAGTGCACGGCGCGACTGGCGTAGGCGATCAGGCTTCCGCCGCCCACGATCAGCAGCAGGGCGATGCGGAAGACCCCGGCGGTCGGCTCCCCTGCCGCCCCCATCTCGCTGACGTAGACGTTGTGGTCGATGCTGAGACGGGCAGCCCAGATCAGGACAAGGGCCACAAGCACGAGGATGCTGCCGAAAAAGGCCGCGATCGTGTCAACCGATCGCACGGGAGCCTGTGCCTGCCTGCGCGGTGGTCGGACGGGGTAAGGCGCAGGGGACGGCCGCCGGAACTCTCATGGCGTAATCGTATCGGGAGCATAAGTTTGCATCCGGGTGACCTCACGGAAACAACGCCGAATCATTTACCCCGTTTACTGAGAACACGTGGCAGGGAGGGCAGACAGATGACAACCATGCGGGCCATCACGATGGCGAAGACCGGGGGGCCCGAGGTTTTGTGCCTCGGCGCAGTTCCGATGCCGGCAAAAATCAGTTCCGAGTTCCTGGTCAAGGTGCTCGCGGCCGGGGTGAATCCCATTGACGCGAAAACCCGTGCCGGCAACCCCGTCTCCGAGCAGATCGCGAGCTTTCCCGCGATACTCGGCCACGATTTCAGCGGTGTGGTTGTTGAATCGCCCTACGAATCGCATGCCATCAAGGTGGGCGACGAGGTGTACGGGATGGTGATGGTGCCCCGGTTCTCCGGCAGTTACGCCGAATACCTCACCGTGACCAGCATGAGTGTGACAAAAAAGCCGAAGGGCATCAGCCACCTCGAAGCCGCCGCGGTCCCGCTCGCGGCGCTGACCGCCTGGGGGCTGGTTGTCGACATCGCGAAGGCGCACGAGGGCCAGCGCATCCTCATCCATGCCGGGGCCGGCGGAGTTGGCCATTTCGCCGTGCAGTTCGCCAGCTACTTCGGCGCGTACGTGATCGCCACGGGCTCGAAGCGCAACCAGGCCTGGCTGCACGAGCTCGGCGCCAATGAGGTGATCGACTACGCCGCCACCCGCTTCGACGAGACGCTGTCCGGAATCGACGTCGTCATCGACCTCGTGGGCAACGTGCACGACTCGACGGGCTCCCGCTCGCTTGCGGTGCTGCGCCGCGGTGGGCTGATCATCAATGTGCCCTCCGGCAGCTGGCCGACATTTCTCGACGATGCCGCCGAGGCCGGGGTTCGCGCCACCACCTACAAGGTGGCCCCCGATGGTTCGACACTCTCGGTGATCTCACGCCTGATCACCTCGGGTGACCTCAAAATCCACGTCGACGAAGTCTTCGAACTGGAGGATGCCGCTGCCGCCCACCGCAGTATCGAGGCGGGGCATACCCGCGGCAAAATCGTGTTGAAAGTGGCGGACTTCTAAGCGGGATGCTGCGCGGGCATCAGCAGTTCGCGCACGAAGTCGTTCTCGTACCGGCCCCCGAGCAGGAATGTTTTGTTGCCAACCACGCGGAAGCCCTGCTTCTCGTAGAAGCGATTCGCCCGCAGGTTGTCCTCGTTCACACCCAGCCAGATCGACCCGTAGCCGCGCGTACGGGCTGCCTCCACCGAGGCGCGCACCAGGGCATCCCCCGCGCCCGTGCCATGCTGGCCGAGGACCACATACACCTTGCTGAGTTCGGCGCTGGGAGCGACGGTGAGGCAGGCGAGCACGTCGGGATCCTCCGACTGCCGGTAGACCAGCATTGAATAGCCGACGGCCAGGCCGTCATTCTCGACGAGGAGCAGCTGCCGGTCGCCTTCGGCCAGGTAGTGGTCGAATCGTTCTTCGGACAGCTGGCTGGCGACGAACTCGTCGATCGACTCCTGGGGTGTGCCCGGAGGGCAGGCCAGGCCGAACGTGACAAGCGCGAGGCTGTGCAGCAGGCCGGCGTCTGCTTCGGTGGCGTCTCGAACGGTGACGGTCATCAATGGTGCCTTCCAGTGCTGGTGTGCAGTGGCGCCCTGCGCCGGGGTACACAAAAAGGCCCGCCGAAGCGGGCCCTTTCGTGTGACATCTGAATTCTCGGGAAGACCTAGAAGACGTTGATGTCGAGGGGGATGCCGGGACCAAACGTGGTCGCGACGGTGCCCTTGGTGATGTAGCGGCCCTTCGAGCTGGACGGCTTGACGCGGACGATCTCGTCGACTGCTGCCTTGATGTTCTCGGCGAGCTGCTCCTGCGTGAAGCCGGACTTGCCAACAACGAAGTGCACGTTGGAGTGCTTGTCGACGCGGAACTCGATCTTTCCGCCCTTGATCTCGGACACTGCCTTGGCGGTGTCCGGGGTCACGGTGCCGGTCTTCGGGTTCGGCATAAGGCCACGCGGGCCGAGTACCTTTCCGAGGCGTCCGACCTTACCCATGAGCTCGGGGGTGGAGACGGCGGCGTCGAACGAGGTGTAACCAGCGGCTACCTTCTCGATGAGCTCGTCGCCACCAACCTCGTCAGCGCCGGCAGCAATTGCTGCTTCTGCTGCGGGGCCCGTTGCGAACACGATGACGCGGGCGGTCTTGCCGGTGCCGTGAGGAAGAATCACGGTGCCGCGGACCATCTGGTCAGCCTTGCGGGGGTCGACGCCGAGCTTGAGGGCAACCTCAACGGTCGAGTTGAACTTCTTGGATCCGGTTTCGCGGGCGACCGCGACGGCCTCGCTGAGGGTGTAAACCTTGCCCTCTTCGATTTTTTCGGCCGCTTCCCGGTAAGCCTTGGACTTCTGTGCCATGTGTATCTCCTGAATTGAGTCGCGGTAGGTGTGAGCCTGGCTGGCTCTCCCGCTGGAAACCTCTACCGGCGTACCGGCATGGTTTTATTTCTGGTGCTGTGGGGTGATGCGAAAAACGAAGGAGGGTTACGCCTCGACCGTGATTCCCATGGAACGTGCGGTGCCGGCGATGATCTTCTCAGCGGCCTCGATGTCGTTCGCGTTCAGGTCAGCCTGCTTGGTCTCCGCGATGGTACGCAGGTCGGCCTTGCTGAGCTTTGCAACCTTGACGGTGTGCGGCGTGGGCGAACCCTTGGCGACGCCGGCAGCCTTCTTGATGAGTTCTGCGGCGGGCGGGGTCTTGAGGATGAAGGTGAAGGTACGGTCCTCGTAGACGGTGATCTCTACGGGGATAACGTTTCCACGCTGTGCCTCAGTGGCCGCGTTGTACGCCTTGCAGAACTCCATGATGTTGACGCCGTGCTGGCCCAGTGCAGGCCCGATGGGCGGTGCGGGGTTGGCGGCGCCGGCCTTGATCTGAAGCTTAATCAGACCTGTGACCTTCTTCTTCGGTGCCATGTTACTTCCTTCTTTTAGGTGTCGAGCCGGCCGGGATTACTCCCGGCTTACTCTCCCGTTGGCCCGGCGATTCCGGACCACGGTGGTTAGTTGATAGTTCCGTGCCTGGCCGAGAGCATCTGTGGATGCTCCCTGCCGCGGATCGGGGACTAAAGCTTGGTGACCTGGTCGAAGCTGAGCTCGACCGGGGTCTCGCGCTCGAACAGCGAGACGAGCACGGTGAGCTTGCCGCTCTCGGGCTTGATTTCGCTGATCGAACCGGGGAGGCCCGCAAACGACCCCTCCTTGATGGTGATCGTCTCGCCAATTTCGAAGTCGACCTCTGCAGGGATAACGCGAACGGGGGTCTTACCCTTCCCGCCGTTAGCCTTGCTGACCGGAGCTTCAACAATCTGGACAAGCGACTTCAGCATGGAGAATGCTTCTTCGAAGCGCAGCGGTGTCGGGTTGTGCGAGTTGCCAACGAATCCGGTAACCCCGGGGGTGTGGCGGACAACCGACCAGCTGTCTTCGTTGAGGTCCATCAGGACGAGCACGTATCCGGGAATACGAACGCGGTTGACAAGCTTGCGCTGGCCGTTCTTGATCTCGACGACATCTTCCATCGGCACCTCGACCTGGTAGACGTAGTCCTCCATGGCCATCGACACACGACGGTTCTCGATGTTCTGCTTGACGCGCTTTTCGAAACCGGCGTAGGAGTGGATGACGTACCACTTGCCCGGCTTGGTGCGCAGTTCGGCGCGGAAGGCCTCGTAGGGGTCAACCTCGACGGGCTCGCCGTCTTCGCCGAGCTCGGGTCCGTCGTACGGAGTCACGTCGGGCTCTTCGCCGGCTTCTTCTTCAGCTTCGATGTCGGCTTCGTCATCGGTGGCCGCAACGGAAGCATCCGCTTCGTCGGCGGAGTCGATGTCGAGTGCGTCATCAATGATGGCGTCGGCTTCCGGGTCGATTGCAGCGTCGAGGGCTTCGAGCAGGCCAGCGAGGTCGCCCTCTTCATCCTCGTCGTCTACGACGTGGATGGCTTCGTGCTCAGCGGAGTCGACGGAAGCCTCCTCGGCGGCAAGAGGGTTGCCTTCCTGGGCTTCGTCATCCTCGGAGGACTGCTCAGCAGCGGTTGCGAGGTCGATATCCTGGCGGTCAGACTCAGACACGGGATCTCATTCCATTTCTTTATTGCGAATCAGGGCATACGCCCAGTGAAGATTGTGGGAACACCGCGTGCGCGATGCTCCGTAACTACCGGCGATCCTGACGGATGGCGCCTCGTAGGGGGAAGCGGACTAACCGGTCAGGGGTCCGTCGCCGAACACCCAGCCGACAAGGTTGCCGAATCCCAGGTCGAGCAGGGAGACCAACACCATCATGATCACAACGAAAACGAGCACAACACCGGTGTAGCTGATCAATTCCTTGCGAGTCGGTGTGACGACTTTCCGCAGTTCGTTGATGACCTGGCGGATGAAGATGGCGATACGCGCGAACGGGTTCGGGCGGTCAGCACGCTCCTTACGAGCGTTTGCGACGATGTCCTCGCTCGGCTCGTCGATCACTTTCCTGGCCACACTCACTACCTTTCGTGTCCGTGGTCGACACCTGATTAATCCACTGCCGTGTCAGAACTAGCCCTGTACGCTGCGGTATTTCGTGATGTCGTACGTATCACCATGTCGTTCGGCAAACAGTGTTCGTTTGCCCACAGTGTTGCTCTTTGTTCTTTTTTATTTTTCACGCCGTGCCGTTACGCCCGGTTCCGCAGAACCGTTCATATGCCGACATCGCAGGGCGGACAGGACTCGAACCTGCAACCTGCGGTTTTGGAGACCGCTGCTCTACCAATTGAGCCACCACCCTAAACAATTGAAACCTGTGCGCTTTCTCCCTACTTCGCCATGTTCAGGGCACGAAAAAGGTTAGGCAGATTTCAACTACCTCAATGAGTGTACGGCATCCGTGGCCCAGACAAAAAGTTTCGCCATTTGTGACTTCCCAGCCGATCGGGCAGACGCGCCCCTCCCGCTGTCTTTAAGATGTAGACGTGGCTATCCAACTTCCCCGTCTTTCCCAGCGCATAGGCGCAATCGCCGAGTCTGCAACCCTCAAGGTTGACTCCAAAGCCAAGGCCCTCCAGGCCGAAGGCCGGCCGGTGATTACCTACGCGGCAGGCGAACCAGACTTCGCCACCCCCGCCCACATCGTCGAGGCGGCGGCAGCTGCAACACATGATCCCAAGAACCACCGGTACACCCCGGCTGTCGGCCTCCCTGAACTGCGCGAGGCCATCGCTGCCAAAACGCTGCGAGACAGTGGGCTACAGGTCGGCATCAACCAGATCATCGTCACCAACGGCGGAAAGCAGGCCGTCTACCAGTCCTTCGCCGCGCTGCTCGACGACGGCGATGAAGTGCTGTTGCCTGCTCCCTACTGGACCACCTACCCCGAGGCGATCAAGCTTGCCGGGGGCGTTCCCGTCGAGGTCTTCGCCGGGGCGGACCAGAACTACCTCGTCACGGTGGAGCAGCTCGAAGCTGCCCGCACCGACCGTTCGAAGGTCCTGCTGTTCGTCTCTCCCTCAAACCCCACGGGTTCGGTCTACTCGCCGGAGCAGACCGCGGCGATTGGGCAGTGGGCTGACGACAACGGCCTGTGGGTCATCACCGACGAGATCTACCAGAACCTGACATACGCGGCCACGTCCGAGCCGATCGGTACCCCGGGCGCCCGGGCCGTGTCTATCGTGGAGGCGGTTCCAGCCCTCGCCGACCGCACGATCCTGGTCAACGGTGTCGCGAAGACCTATGCAATGACCGGATGGCGGGTTGGCTGGATGATCGGCCCGGCCGACGTCATCAAGGGAGCCGCGAACCTGCAGTCCCACTTGTCCTCGAACGTCTCTAACGTCTCACAGCGTGCCGCCATCGCGGCCCTCACCGGCCCGCAGGACGACGTCGAGAAGATGCGCCAGGCCTTCGACCGCCGCCGCCGGGTGATTGTCGAAGAACTGAACAAGATCGACGGCGTGCTCTGCCCAACACCCGAGGGCGCTTTCTACGTCTACCCCGATGTCACGGGGCTGCTCGGCCGCACCTGGGGCGGCGTCACGCCAACCACGTCGCTGGAGCTCGCAGACCTCATCCTGGAGCAGGCCGAGGTTGCTGTGGTTCCCGGTGAGGCGTTCGGCCCGAGTGGTTACCTCCGCCTCAGCTACGCACTCGGCGACGAGCCACTGCTCGAGGGCATCAAGCGCCTCCAGCGACTCTTCGCCTAAACCGCCGCAGGCGAACGCCCGTACGCTACAGCAGCTTGCGGGCGTTTGCCCAGGCCGTCAATTCGTGACGCGATGACAGCTGGAGTTTGCGTAGCACCGCAGACACGTGGCTTTCCACGGTTTTTATCGAGATGAAGAGTTCGGATGCGACCTCTTTATAGGCATAACCTCGAGCGATCAGGCGCATGACCTCACGTTCGCGGGCAGACAGCCGGTCGAGTTCTTCACTCGTCTCGGCCTGCTCCCCCGCGATAGCGCCGAATGCGTCGAGCACAAATCCCGCTAACCGGGGCGAGAAGACCGCGTCGCCTCCCGCTACCGCATGGACGGCGCTGCTCACTTCTGCGCCCGAACTGCCCTTGGTGATGTAGCCGCGGGCTCCCGCACGGATGACGCCAACAACGTCTTCGGCCGAGTCGGACACACTCAACGCGAGGAAACGGACGGATTCGAGCAGCGCAGCGCTGCGGCGCAACACCTCGGCCCCGCCCCCACCGGCGCCTCCCGGCAGATGGACGTCGAGCAGCACAACTTCGGGGCGAAGCGCCTCTATGAGCGTGACAGCTTCATCGACGGTTGCCGCTTCACCCAGCACGGTGAGGGTGTTGTCGAGGTCTGCCCGGAGGCCGGACCGGAAGATTGAATGGTCGTCGACGATGAGAACACTAGTCATGCGGTACCTCCAGGTGAAGATGGACTTCGGTGCCAATTCCTACACCGCCGGGCCGCACCGTCGCCGAGCCGCCGGCCCGGGACATGCGCCCAATGATCGATTCGCGAATACCAAGCCGGTCCGTTGGCAGTTCGTCGAGATTGACGCCGGGTCCGCGGTCGCGGATGAACACGTCGATTGCTCCCCGGGGTGTCTCGACATACACGGACACCTCCCCGCCCGCATGGCGGGCGGCATTCAACATGGCCTCCCGGGATGCTGCGATGAGGGCGGCGCTGGCAACCTCAACCGCCTGTCCGGCGGCGACCACCTCAATTCGTACGGCGTAGTCGAGTTCGATTGCGGCGGCCACCCCCCGCAGCTCGGTGGCCAGGTCGGCGGCGACCGGGTCGTCACCGGCGAACAACCAATCGCGCAGTTCGCGCTCCTGCGCCCGGGCGATCCGGGCCACCTCGCTCGAGGGACCGGCTCGGTTCTGGATCAGGGCGAGCGTCTGTAAAACGGAATCGTGCAGGTGGGCCGCAATCTCGGCACGCTGCTCCTGGCGGACCCGGGCTGCGCGTTCGGCCATCAGGTCGCTCCAGAGCGCGAGGATGCGCGGGGTCACCAGCACAAGCACCCCGAAAACGACCATCGAGACGCCGAGCACCGCGTTGGCCGCGTTCGGACGTGTGCTCAGGGTGACTGCACCGGCGATGACCAGCAGCGAGACCGAAGCCCCCCGGGCGATAAGAGAGTATCGACGGGAACGGCTGGGGTCGAAGCGGTCGAAGCCGAGGCTCCACGCGACAGCTGCTCCACTTGCGACAATTACAGCCAACAGCGACTGGGTAGCGACGGCCTCGCTGGCTTCGTTGAGGTTGGCAAACGCGATGATCGCCGCAGCGAGGGCCACGATCACCAGTAGCGCTGCGACCGGGGCGCGGCGCACCACGGTGTTGCGCACTGCGCCGGATGCTACCGATTCCGTGTCGCTGGCGCCGTCGGGGTCATCGAACTCGCCCGGAACGTCACGGTGGGGCTCCTCGAGGGGAACAAAAGCCCACAGCCAGAGGTAGAAGAGCGCTCCCGCTCCCCCGCAGAGGGACAACGCCACAATGATGAGGCGGGTTCGCCGCAGCGGAATACCCAGGTGCAGGGACAAAGCCGTGCAGACTCCCCCGAGCACTGCACGCCGCGGGCGTACGAGGGGAGGTCGGGGCATGGCGGTTGTCACACTTGAATCCAAGCAGAGTTATTCGCCGCCGTTGCCCCCGCGGCACAAAGCTAGGGTTCGTTCGGGGTAAACCCGGATAGCCCTTACCCACCGCCGCGCGGGACGATCGGTGTATGCCACAGCAAACTCCTCCCCCCACTGACCAGTCTGGTGACTCAGCACCGACGGGTCCCGACGACACCACCTCGCCCGGAAGCCCTCCAGGGTCGGCACACACCCCACCGCCGGTCGCCGGCAATCGCTTTTTCGCCTGGATGCGCGGCCTCGGCCTGACCAGGCAGCCGGGCTGGATCGGCGGTGTGTCCTCCGGCATCGCCGCCCGTCTCGGTATCGATCCCCTCATTGTGCGCGGGATCTTTGTTGTTGTCGCCGTCCTCGGCGGGCCCGCGTTGCTGCTCTATGCGGCAGCCTGGCTGCTGCTCCCCGATGCTGACGACCGGATCCACCTCGAAGAGGTCTTCCGCGGAAGGGTCGATTCACCCATCGTGGGCATTGGCGTCATTGTTCTTCTGTCCATGCTGCCCATCACCCAGGGCTTCTGGATTGCCGGCGCTGAATACTGGGGCGAGGCAAGCTGGGGTGAGGCGTTCGGACGCGCGACCTGGACACTCATCGTGCTGGCCGCAATCGTCGCCCTGATCGTCTGGGTGTCCCGCCGGTCGGCCAGCTCATCCTCTCCAACTTCTACTCCTGCCGGCCCGGACGCTTCGGCTCCGCAGGCGGAGGCCCGGTTCGGTGATGATTCACGGGATGCTCCGCTTGTGGCTATTCCTGCACTGACCTCGCCGTCGAGTTTCGGCAACGACGGTGCCCCGGTACCGCCGCCCGCTCCGGCCCCGAATGCGCCGCCGGAAGAAGTCGCGGCCTGGCGCGAACGGCAAGACCTGTGGAAGACGCAGCACAACGAGTTCCGGCAGCAGCGGGCCGGTGAGCGGCAGGCCGCCAGCCGGGCCGCACAGGAGAAGGCACGCATCGAGCGCAATGCCCGGTACGCTGCGGACCGCGCGGTCCGGGCACGCACCCGCTCACACCCGCTCTACTCCTTCATCGTTATCGGCCTTGCCCTGGTCGCCGGCGGCATAACCACTCTCCTCACGGGCGGAGCCGAAATCGACTCGGCAGCGATTGTGCTTGGGCTCGCTGTTGCCCTCGGCGTCCTGGCTCTCGGCATCATCGTCAACGGCATCCGGGGAAAGCGCAGCGGCGGGGCGTCAGGGTTTGCAATCGTTGTCATCGTCGCGCTGGCGCTGACGTCCAGTTTCCCGCAGGGCAGGTTCTTCGCAATCGGCTCCGACGTGGTGTTTACCGCTGTGGACCGCCAGGGCAGTGCACCCCAGAACTATGTTGCCGGGTTTGGGGACGTCACCCTGGACCTGACGGAATTCTATTCAGACACCCCAACCGCGTCTCTGTTCGAATCTATTGACACCGTGAACCTGGTTGTGGGCGCCGGTGGCGTCACCGTTGTTATCCCGGAAGGCGAGTATGTCCGGCTCACTTCTTCGGTGGGCGCAGGAGAGATTCGGGCGGAGAACGACTCTGGCCAGCAGCGCGCGGTCTCCTCAGACACGGTCTCCTACGACTACGAACCCCGTGGCCGGGCCGCGTGGGACGGAAACGAACGACTCATCTCCATCGACGTCGAGCTTGGCGCCGGAAGTATCACGATTATCGAGAACGCCGAAGGAGCAGTCAATGAGTAACGTGCCAACCCCGGACTCCCCCACGGGAAGTCGCCCACCAACCAGGGTCACCACAATCGTGTGGGGAGGGATACTGCTCCTCGTTGCAGCTGTTGCTGCGACAACAACGTTCCTCGATCCCCTTGAGTACACGTCATCGTTTTTCGTTTGGACCGTTGTCGGGTTCGGAGGGCTCCTCGTGATTGCCGGCATCATCGGTGCAATCGTCCGAGCGTCGGCCGGCCGCGCTGCCGAGCCCACCCCGGGCGTCGACAACATTTCTACGGATGCCACAGACCCCGTCGGCCAATACCGATAGAACGCACCCACGCAACGACCAACGGCCGTGCTGCTCCGAAGGAGTGACACGGCCGTTGGTCGTTGCCGGTTCCGAGCATGCCACCGGCGCTCAAGACCGGCCGCTCCACGCCCTACAGGGAGTCGACCGCCGCAAGGATCGCAGGAACCTCGGTGCGCGACGTGTAGTCGACATGCACATCGGCGAAGCGCACCACACGATCTGACCCAATGACCAAAACGGTAGGGAAGGGGATGTCGCCCGTGTGGTCAGCGTTGGAGTCCGCGACGTCAAATCCCAGGTCGGTGTGGGCGGCACGCGCATCAGCACTCGGCTCCGTCTGGATCCCCAGTTCGCGCACCAGGCGGTTGGACGGGTCAGACAAAACCGTGAACTCCAGCTCACCGTTTTCAACAATCGCTGATGAACCTCCGGGCGTCTGGGGGCTGATGGCCACCAGCGCGACGCCACGCTTCTGCAATTGCGGCAACAGTTCCTGCTGGTAATGCTTGAGGGCGATATTGCAGTACGGGCACCAAGCGCCACGGTAGAAGACCAGAACCGCCGGGAAACCGCCGACGGAATCGAAGAGACCGACTTCATTGCCGTCAACATCAAGAAGCCGTGCATCCGGGGTGACCGTCCCTACCGCCACGGAATCGGCGGGCACTCCGGCGGCAACAAGGCCGCTCTGTTCGGCGGCGAATACCGCAGCCAACCGCTCTCCAACCTGCTCGTTAAAACCAACGTTGAAGTCTGAAACCTGTTCGGCAATTGTGCTCATGCGCTGACGATAAGCGAGCCGATTGTGAGGGTCGCTGTGAACGGTAATCCAGCGTCATATTGGGCTTGCGTGGTTGGATGAGGGCCGTTGCGCTCCTCGCTTGGAATAGCACAACCGCCCTCCATCCTTTTCAATCCTTGTGCAGGATGCTCTCCCTAGAGCTCGCCATCTTTCTCGTCAGCGACCGTTGCCGCGTCGGTTGCACTGTCTTCGATGATGATTTCGGATGCCTCAGATTCGACGTCTTCGTTGCTGTCGGCGTCAGCATCCGCGTCGGCGTCGGCGTCGGCATCGGCATCGGCATCGGCATCGGCATCGGCATCGGCATCGGGGAAGTCTGCGGGGTCGAGGTCGTCTTCGATAATGG
>Ga0247735_1000665_pt1 | contig 13455 bp, 12 predicted proteins | sample UWRJL178409R2_FD_180934 | JGI IMG/M metagenome (GOLD analysis project Ga0247735, IMG submission 180934) | Plant litter microbial communities from Arlington Agricultural Research Station in Wisconsin, United States - UWRJ-L178-409R-2 | ecosystem: Environmental > Terrestrial > Plant litter >...
ACGTCGAGCTTCTCGGCCCGGCCCGCATCGAAGCGCTTGCCAGTCAACGTCACCGACTTGTCGAGCAGATCGACCACCCGCTTCGCCACCGCCAGCCGCTCGGCCGCACCGGCGGCATCGACATAGGCGCGGATCGTCTGCGCGACGATCGCGACGCGCACCGCATCGGCATCCGCCGCCGCTGCACTGACATCGCCACGCGCCGCCTCGATATTGCGCCGCACGCGGCCAGCCAGATCGAGTTCGTAGGACACATCCAGTCCGAGCGCGATCTGCTCGGTCTCGCGCGCCCCGCCCGTCCCGCTTTGCAGCGCCGGCAAGCGGCCATAGCCCGGCTGCGCGCTCAACGCGGTCTGCGGCAGCCGATCGTTGCGGGCACCTCTCAGCGATGCCCGCGCCGCATCGAGCCGCGCCACCGCGACGCGGATATCGGTGTTGGCGGCGAGCGCGTCGCCGACCAGCCGGTCGAGCACCGGATCGTTGTAGAGCTTCCACCACTGGTCATCGGGCGCGGTGGCCGCGACCGCCGGGCTGGCGGCGCCGGCGAACCCGCCGACCGCCTTAGACGTGGGCACCGGTGCGACATAATTCGGGCCGACCGCGCAGGCGGAAAGCGCCAGCGCCGAGATCGTGGCTAACAAGGTCTTCTTCATGGCAGTCCGCTCCTATTCGGCGGGATGAAGCTGGGGATGGTTCGGCTCAGGCGTGGGCCGGCGGCGGGCGAGGCGCATCGCCAGCGCCCGGCACACCACGTAGAAGGTCGGCGTGAAGATCAGGCCGAACGCCGTCACCCCGATCATCCCGAAGAACACCGCCGTACCCAGCGCTTGCCGCAGTTCCGAACCGGCGCCGCTCGCCGTCACCAGCGGCACCGCGCCGAGGATGAACGCGAACGAGGTCATCAGGATCGGCCGCAACCGAGTCCGCGCCGCCTGCACCGCCGCTTCGATCGGGGTGAGGCCTTGCTGTTCCTCGGCCTGTTTGGCGAACTCGACCACGAGGATCGCGTTCTTCGCCGCCAGCGCGATCAGCACGACGAGGCCGATCTGGGTGAGGACATTGTTGTCCATGCCGCGCAAGTTCACGCCGATCATCGCCGCGAGCAGGCACATCGGCACGATCAGCACGATCGCGAGCGGCAGCGTGATGCTTTCATATTGCGCCGCCAGCACGAGGAAGACGAACACCACCGCCATGCCGAAGACGATGCCAGCCGTGCTGCCCGCCGCCTGCTGCTGATAGGCGATGCCGGTCCATTCGGTCGAATAGCCCTTGGGGAGCGTATCGTCGGCGAGCTTCTGCATCGTCACCAGCGACTGGCCCGAGGAGAAGCCCGGCGCGGTATCGCCATCCACCTCGACGGCGGGCGCGAGGTTATAGCGCGTCACCCGGTACGGCCCGGTCTTGTCCTCGAAGGTCGAGACCGATCCGACCGGCACCATCCGCCCCGAGTTCGAGCGCGTCTTGAGGTTGGCGATATCGGCAGGCGTGCGGCGGAACGGCGCGTCGGCCTGTGCGGTGACGCGGTAGGTACGCCCGAGCAGATTGAAGTCGTTGACGAACGCCGAACCAAGATAGACTTGCAACGCCTCGAACACGCGCTCGGGCGGCACGCCGAGCATATTGGCCTTGGCGCGATCGACATCGGCGAAGATGCGCGGCGTCGAGGTTTCGAAGAAGGTGTAGATCTGCTTGAGGCCCTTGGTCTGGTTGGCCTTGCCGATCAGCCCGTAAGCCGCGCCGGCAAGCTGCGTGTAGCCGCGCGCCTCCTGATCCTTGACCATGATGCGATAGCCGCCCGCCGAGCCGATGCCCTGGATGAGCGGCGGCGGCACGATCAGCAGCCGCGCCTCGTTGATGTCGGCGGTCGCCTTGCCTGCTTCGGCCATGATGCTGCCGAGCGTCACGCCAAGCTTGGCGCGCTCCTCGAAGCTCTTGAGCGGGATATAGGCAGCGGCGGCATTGGGCGCGAGCGTCTGCGAGGGGCCGTCGAACCCGGCGAGCATCACCGCGCCCTTCACCCCCGCGAGCGGCAGGATGCGCGCGGCGACCTTGCGCATCACGGTATCGGTACGATCGACCGAAGACCCCGGCGGCAACTGGATGACGGTGAGGAAGTAGCCCTGGTCCTGCGCCGGGATGAACCCGGTCGGCGTCGCCCAGAACACGCCCACGGTCAGCGCGATCATGCCGGCATAAGCGAGCATCATCTTGCGCGGCGCCTGCACCAGACGCAGCGTCAGGTTCGCATAGCCATTGCTCAGCCGCTCGAAGCCGCGATTGAAGGCATCGCCGGCGCGAGTCACCGCCCGCCCGATGCGGCCCTGCTGCCGGGTTTCGTTGGGCTTGAGCAGGAGCGCGGCGAGTGCAGGCGACAGCGTCAGCGACAGGATCAGCGAGATGATCGTCGCGGTCGTGATCGTCACCGCGAACTGGCGGTAGAACGCGCCCGACAGGCCGGTGAGGAACACCGTCGGCACGAACACCGCGACCAGCACCAGCACGATCGCGACGAGCGCGCCCGAAACCTCGTCCATCGACACCCGCGCTGCCTCCAGCGGCGACAGCCCGTGTTCGAGGTTGCGCTCGACATTCTCGACCACGACGATCGCGTCATCGACGACGATGCCGATCGCCAGCACCAGCCCGAACAGCGACAGGTTGTTGAGCGAATAGCCCATCGCCGCCAGCACCGCGAAGGTGCCGATCAGCGACACGGGAATCGCCACCACCGGGATGATCGCCGCGCGCCATTTCTGCAGGAAAACGAGGATGACGATAACGACGAGGATGATCGCCTCGATCAGCGTGTGCTTCACCGCGTCGATCGACTGCGAGATGAACTCGGTCGGGTTGTAGATCACGCGGTAGGCGAGACCCTTGGGGAAGTGCTTCTGCGCATCGTCCATCGTCGCGGTGACGGCCTGCGCCGCGGCGAGCGCGTTCGAGCCGGGCCGCTGGAACACCGCGAGGATGACCGTCGGCTTGCCGCTCATATAGGTGTTCGAGCCATAATCCTGCGCGCCGAGTTCGACCCGCGCCACGTCGGACACGCGCACCTGACGGCCATTCGCATCGGTGCGGATGACGACATCGGCGAATTGCTTGGGGTCGGTCAGCCGGCCCTGAGTCTCGACGTTAAGCTGGTAGGCGTCACCTTGCGAATAGGGCGGCTGGCCAAGCGTACCGGCGGCGACCTGAACGTTCTGCGCACGCAAAGCGGCGACGATCTCGCCGGCGGTCAGATCGAGCGCGGCGGCGCGGCCGGGGTCGATCCACACGCGCATCGAATAGTCGCGGCTGCCGAACAACTGCACGTCGCCGACGCCGTCGATGCGAGTCAGCCGGTCGCGGATCTGCGTGAGCGCGTAGTTCGACACGTAACCGCGATCGAGCGAATTGTCGGGCGAGATCAGATTGACCACCATCAGGAAGTCGGGCGAGGTTTTCCGCGTGACGACACCCAGCCGCTGCACGTCTTCGGGCAGGCGCGGCACCGCGATCGCGACGCGGTTCTGCACCAGCACCTGCGCAGCATCGAGATTGGTGCCGATCTTGAAGGTGACGGTGATCGTCAGCTTGCCGTCACCGGTCGATTGCGACGACTGGTACAGCATGTTGTCGACGCCGTTGATTTCCTGCTCGATCGGCGTGGCGACGGTTTCCGCCACCGTCTCGGCATTCGCGCCGGGATAGACCGCCGAGACCGTGACGGTCGGCGGAACGATGTCAGGATATTGCGACACCGGCAGGCCGACATAGGCGATCGCCCCGACCAATGTGATGACGACCGCGATCACCGCGGCGAAGATCGGCCGCGTGATGAAGAAGCGCGAGAGGCGCATGAGTGTTCGTCCTTGAATAAAGGAAACGTATTCGCTCGGGCGGTGCCCGCCACGCGCACCTCTCCGTTCGTGCTGAGCTTGTCGAAGCACGTGTCCGGGACACGCCCTTCGACAAGCTCAGGGCGAACGGCAGAAGGTGGCGGAACGCGTTACCGCCCGAAAGTCGCCTCGCCAGCCAGCGGCGCGGTCACAGGCGCAGCCGCCGCCTGCGCCTCGGGCGCGATCTTGCCGAGATGCGGCGCGACCTTGGTGCCCGGCACCGCCATCTGCACGCCGGTGATGACCACGCGGTCGGTCGGCGCGAGGCCCGAGCGCACGACGCGCAAGCCGTTGACGACCGGGCCGAGCACCACCGGCTTGGCGGTGACCTGATCCTGTTTGTCCACCGTCAGCACGATCTTGCGCGCCTGATCGGTCTGCACCGCCGCATCGGGCACGAGCAGCGCGCGGGTGGTGCCGCCATTGGCGAGCCGCATGTTGCCGAACATGCCGGGGGTGAGGAAATATTTGGGATTGTCGAGCACCGCGCGGCCGCGGATCGTGCCCGAACGCTGGTCGAGCGCGTTGTCGGTGAAGTCGAGCTTGCCCTTCCAGCGATGCTCGCCCTCGTCCTGCAACTGGATCTCGACCGGCGCCGGCGCGGCGCCCGGCTGGCGGTTGCGCTGGGTCTTGAGATACAAAGCCTCGGACCCGTCGAACTCGAAGTAGATCGGGTCGAGCGCGTTGATCGTGGTCAGCACCGAGCCGCCCGTCCCCTCGCCGCCCGCGACCTGATTGCCCGGATCGACGCGGCGATCCGAGATTCGCCCGCCGATCGGCGCGCGGACCTGGGTGAATTCGACATCGAGCGCGCGTGCCCGCACCCGCGCCTGCGCCGCCGCCAGCGCGGCGCTCGCCGCCTGAACCTTGGCGCGCAGCGAATCGACTTCGCCGGCCGAGACCGCCTCGTCATCGACCAGCCGAGTCGCGCGGCCGAGATCGGACTTGGCGAGTGCCAACGCACTCGCCGCGCTGGCGACGTTCGCTTTGGCCTCGGCAAGCTGCGCGGCGAAGGGCCGCGCGTCGATCGTGAAGAGGAGCTGCCCCTTGTTAACGATATCACCGTCGCGGAAATGGACGCCGGTAACCTCGCCGTTGATACGCGGCCGGATTTCGACCGTGCGGCTGGCGGCGAAACGGCCGATGTAATCGTCCCATTCGTTGACATCGCGCACCAGCGGCGTCGCCACCGTCACCGACGCGGGCGGCATCGCCGCAACGGTCGGCGCGGGCGTGGCGAGCTTCGCACCGGCATAGCCGACCACCGCGAGCGGCAGCAGGATCGCCGCGCCACGCTGCCAGCCCGGCATGCGCGACCATCGTCGGTTTACGGGTGTCGAACCCTCTACCGTGATCGGGGTTTCCATGTTCATGCGGCGATCTTCCACGCGAGCGAACCCATCGTGCCGCCGGTGACGCTCGCCACCAGCAGTTCGGCCTGCGCCATCGTGAAGCCCGCCTTCAGGAAGCCGGTCACTTCGGACGCCGGCAGCGCATAGCCACGCCGCCAGGCATGTACCGCCAGCCGGCGCAGCGTCTCGAGCTTGGGCTCGGCGAGACGCGAGGCTTTGCCGAAGCCGAACAGCCCACCGAACGCGCGCGAGATCGCGCCGGGTTCGTCGAGACTGCTGATCCGGTCGCGCCGCGCGACCGCGATGACGCTCCATTCGAGCGCGGAAAAGCTCGGCGCCGCGTTTTCGGCGGTTTTCGCGGTGTCGCGGCTGGCGCCGGGCGCGGCGAACGGATGTTCGAGATCGAGGTAAGCCATCATACGTCCCCTTGGACAGCCACGCGCCAACGGCCACGCGCACGCACTCCTGCGACGCGGTAGGACCGGCAGTTTGGGCAAGGTTCGGGCGGCGCGGGAAGGCGGCACTTGCCCGCCCGCGTCTACGATACAGGATGTGGTACGCAGAGCGACCGCCTACATGCGGCCGCTGACAATCAGCAGGTCGGTTCAGTCATCGGCGGTTTCCTTCGCCTCGATGCCAGGTTGACGTACCGACCTAGCTTCAATACCAGTCGGTATATAATGGAGTGCTGCACCGCGTCAACAGCATTCTATACCGATAGGTAAATTATTTCGTCGGCCAGACCAGAAGGCTGGTCTCGACGAGCTGCGTCAGATCGGCGCAGCACGTCCCCGCACCGGCTTGCACCGACAGGCCCTGCATGATCGCATACAGGAAGCGCGCCAGCGCACACGGCTCGAGTCCCTCGGGAAACTCGCCCTCATCCTTCGCGCGCTGGAAGCGTGCCACCAGCGCCGCCTCCGAAGACGCGCGCCGCGCGATCACGTCGGCACGGATCGATTCGGCCTCGGCACCGCAGGAGATCACGCTCATGATCGCCATGCAGCCTTTGGGGTCGCACGAGCTCGTCTGCATCTCGAGCGCGCCACGCAGGAAGCGCTCGGCGACGCCGCGCGCGGTCGGCGCGGCCAGCGCCATCTCGGTATAGGCGAGCTTGTCGCGCTCGTAGAGGTCGAGCGCCTTGTGGAACAATTGCTCCTTGTTGCCGAACGCAGCGTAGAGGCTCGGCTTGGTGATGCCCATCGCGGCGGTCAGTTCCGCCATCGACGCGCTCTCATAGCCGTTCTGCCAGAACACGCGCAGCGCGGCGGCGAGCGCGGTGTCGAGATCGAACTCGCGCGGCCGGCCCTTCGTGGGCGCAATCGTGTCAATCTGTTCCATACCGATCGGTATATAGGTATGCAGGCACGCGGAGTCTAGGCGTACCCGGGCGTCAGCTATGGTTGCGCGGGTAGATGATGATCGAGAGATAGCGCATCGGCAATTGCACCAGTTCCTCCGGCCCGTGCTGCGCGCCCGAATCGAACATCATCGTGTCGCCGGGCTTGAGATGGAAGGTCTCGCTGCCGTGGCGGTACTTCAGATCGCCTTCGAGCATGTGGATCAGCTCGACCCCCGAATGGCTGAAGCTGGTGTGCGGCGTCGCGCGCTCGTCGAGCGTGATGAGATACGGTTCGACCACGACATCGCCGCGCGAAAGGTGGCCGAGCAACTGGTAATTATGCCCAGCCTTGGTGCCGCGCCGTTCGATATGGACGCCGCGCCCGGCCGGCACGAACGAACAATCCTGCCGCTCCTCGACGCTTTCGAACAGCGACGAGATCGGCACCGACAGAGCATGCGCGAGCGACTGCACCGTCGTCAGCGAAGGCGAGATCTGGCCGTTCTCGATCTTCGACAGCATGCCGAGCGAAATGCTCGCCGCCGTCGCCAGATCGGATACCGAGAGATCCTGCCGGCGGCGCAGCAAGCGGATCTGCGTGCCCAGCGCGCGCTCCAGCGTGCGCGCTTCGGTGGTCGGCGCGCTCGATACGGTGCGCAGTTCCTCGATCTCGGCGGCGGCTGTCTCGATATCGTTCACCAACTTGGGCACGTCGCATACTCCTTAACTGTCGGCCCGCGCGGGTCGAGCCGGGAGCCGCCCTGTCCGGGAACGTCGTAGCGGCTCGTCCTTGCCCCAATCGCGCCATTGCCAGCGATGCGCAACAGCGTTGTCGGCGTCAGCGCCCGTGAACGCGGCCGAGCGCCTCTGTCGAGCGGACGAATTGTCCGACCTGCGGATTGAAGCCGGGCGTGCGTGCGGCGCGACAGCAAAAGCGTCTCGCGCAACCATGACGACGGGTTGCGTGTTGAACATGCGCCACAGAGGGAGCTTGCCATGACGCATCAGCCACCGATTCCAGAAGCCGCCACCTCGCCCTACCCGCTTCGCCCCGCGCCGATCGCGGTGTCCGAAGCCAAGCCGCGCCAGTCTGCGGCGCGTAAAACCGAAAACGCCGGTCTGGGCGGTCTATCCAATACGGTCATCGGCATCGGCGCCGCGATCGGCATCAGCGCGGTCGCCGCGATCGGCGGCGTGGTGTTCGCCCGCCGCCGCCGCACCGGCGCCAAGGCGAGCCCCAAAGCCCGCGCCAAATCCAGTCGGGGCAAGGCCGATGACACGCGCAAACGCGGCGCGGCGGATCGCCGTCGCGTGGCCGCGGGCCAGCCCTATGAGGTCGCGTATTTCGCGCGCAAGCACAAGATCAGCACCGCCGAGGCGCGCGACATCATCCGGGAAGCCGGATCGGATCGCAACGCCGCCAATGCGCTCGCCAGCAAGCGCGCCGCCGCCAGCGTGCATTGATCGAACGGTGCAGCCTGCCCGCGTGTTCGCGGGCAGGCTACACAGCCATTACGCCTTGAGGCTCTTGGCCATGTTGAGGTGCGCCGTCACGGTCGGCACCAGACCGCTCGCGAAGGTCTTGAGCGCTGGCACGTCGCCGCCGGTGGCATAGACCTTCAGCGCGTCGAGCGTCTGCTGGTGGCCGGCGGTCTGCGCGTCGATATAGGCCTTGTCGAAGTCGGCGCCGGTCAGCTTGCTCATCGCGTCGAGCTTCTGCTGCTGGTCGGGCGTCAGCGTCGGATCGGGCGTGATCGCCGGGCTGAGGCCAGCCGCGACCGTCTTCAGCTTGGCGGTAGATTTGGTGTGCGCGTCGATCATCTCCTGCGCGAACTTCTTGATCGATGCCGATTTCGAGGTGGCGAGCGCCGCCTTCGACGTGGCGATCTCGAACGCGTCGCTCGACGCGGCGGTGTTGGCGAAGGTCTGCCCCGCCGCCGGCGCCATCGCCGTATCGTTCATCGCGTCGGTGCCGTTGACGGCATCGGTTTCCGAAACCGTCATCGTATTGGTCGACACGTTGCTGGTATCGGCCTTCTGGCCACAGCCCGCCAGCGCGAGCGTCGCCGCAGAAAGCAGCGTCAAGCTCTTGATCTTCATACAAGTCTCTCCTGTTGAGCGCGCCCGGCGCGCAGCCTCTCAACGGCTCGCCCCGGCGGGTGTTCCGTGTGGCGATCGTCACGGACCTTTGCACCGTTGGCTTCGTTCAAGCGACCGGTAGCCGGTCAACGGCGACATGAAGGAACATCACGCATGAGCATCTTCGGCAGCATCATGGGCAAAATCTTTGGCCACAAGAGCGCGGCCCCCGCGCCTGCCAACGCCGCCCCCGCCCCGACGCCCGCCGCAGCACCAGCGCCTGCCCCGGCCGCAGCAGCCCCGCAGGCCGCACCCGCGCAAGCGGTCGATGTTGGCGCGGTGCTGTCGGAGATGGCGTCGATGAAGGGCGGCGGCGGCAACTACCAGTCGTCGATCGTCGATCTGCTCAAGCTGCTCGATCTCGATTCGAGCCTCGATGCGCGCAAGCAACTCGCGGGCGAACTCAACGTCCATGCCGGCGCGGACGGCAGCGCGGAGCAGAATATCGCGCTTCACAAGGCGGTGATGGCCAAGCTCGCCGAAAACGGCGGCGTCGTGCCGGACAGCCTGCGCGGCTGATACCAGGCGGGCGGGGTCGCAGCGGTTCCGCCCGTCTTAAACCTCTCGCGAGATCAGTGCGTCAGCGCGCTCTCGCTCCAGCCGAGCGCCTGCGCCGTCACCGCCAATTGGGTGCGGTTGCGCACGTCGAGCTTGCGCATCAGCGCGGTCATGTGCGCCTTCACGGTCGCCTCGGCGATGCCAAGATCGAACGCGATCTGCTTGTTGAGCTGCCCGCTATAGACCCCGCCCAGCACCTTGCGCTGGGTCGGCGTGAGCCGGGCGAACGGCGCCGGTAGATCGGTCGCCGGGGCGGTGAGCGCCGCCTCTGGTTGCTGCCTCATCATCTTCACACAGCCTCTCCCCATTATGGCGGTGCCTGGCAGGCGTTCGACCGCCCGATAGCGCCATGCGCGCGGTGCCCGTGGTGAGTCTCCGCACTGCGATGCTATGCGAATTGGTTGGACAGATTCAAGCCGTCATTGCTGATATTCGCATATTGCGTGATTTTTTATTTCGTCGTGCCGGAATGCTGTCGTACAGATGTCGGCACCCGGAGCAATTTTGATCCTGAGCGACAATCCCCCTAATCTGAAGCACGGTCGCCCGCCCGGAGGCGACGCGGCGGAGAGCGATGATGAGCGAAGGGCGCTTGGCCGACCGGGCCTATGCCGGGATCGTCGAGATCATCAACGGCGATGCGCTGGACGTCGGTGATCGCCTGCCCTCCGAGGCGCGGCTGGCGGAGATGTTCGGCATGTCACGCACGATCGTGCGCGAGGCGCTGGTCCGGCTCGCGGCGGACGGCATCACCGAGGCACGGCGCGGCGCCGGCTCGTTCGTCAAGGGCCGCCCGTCCGACCGGCTGATCGCCTTCATGCCGATGGATCATATGTCGGCGACGTTCGGCACCTATGAAGTGCGTTTCGTGCTCGAGGCGGAAGCCTCACGCCTCGCAGCGACGCGGCGATCGGCGGAGGAGATGGCCGGCATCGACGAAGCGATGCACGCGCTCCGCACCGCCTTGCTGTCGAGCGCGCCGGCGCATAACGAGGACATGGAATTGCACCGCCGCATCGTGCTGGCGACCGCCAACCCCGCGTTCCTGATCGCGTTCGAGGCGCTGTTCGCCGATGTCGACCGGATCATGCGTGCGGGTGTCGACATCTCGCGTTCGCGCCCGCCCGAGGTGATCGGCGCGATGCTGCGCGAACATGAGATGCTGGTCGACGCGATCCGCGCGCAGGATGCCGACGGCGCCGCGCTGGCGATGCGCTGGCATTTGTCCGAAGGGCGCAAGCGGCTGCTGCCTTAGACTACGGCGTCGTGCTGCTCGGCGTCGCGCGTTTGCCGCCACCGGGCACCAGCCAGCCGCCGTCGCTCAGCCAGTCGGCGAGCCGGTCCGGCCAATGTTGCACTGAGACACGCTCCGAATGCATCGCGACGTTGAAGCCATGATCGGTATCGGCGAACAGATGCAATTCGGCGGAGACGTGTGCGGCGCGCAGTTGCTGGTACAGGGTGATGCTCGGCTCGGCGCAGCATGGGTCGAGCGTGCCGGCGGCGAGGAAGGCGGGCGGCGCGCCGGTGACGCCGGGCGCGGGGATGCCGAGCGGGCCGGGGTAGATCAGCACCTGGAAATCGGGACGTCCGTCGGTTCGGTCGACGCCGTCCGAGTTCGCGACCGGCGGCGCGGGCGCATCGGCGACGTGCGAGACGAGTTCGCCGCCCGCCGAAAACCCCATCAGCCCGATGCGGTGCGGATCGACGCCATAATCGGCGGCGTGTGCGCGCACGAAACGCACCGCGCGCCGCGCATCGGCAACCGCGTCGCGCTCGATCTGGAAGGCTGATCCCGCCTCGCGCGCGAGCCGGTATTTGAGCACGAACACGGTGAGGCCGAAGCGGTTGAGCGTGCGGGCGGGCATCACCCCCTCGTTGACCCACACCAACATGCGGTGCCCGCCGCCGGGGATGACGATCATCGCCGCGCCATTGGCGTGCGCCGGATCGGCGCGGAACACGGTCAGCGACGGGCGGTGGACGCTGCGGATATAGCTGTTCTCGACGATCTCGGGCGCATCGCGCGCGGGATCGGCGCTGGGCGGCCCGTTCGGCCACAGCGGCACCGTCGCCGGTTCGGGAACGGGTGCCTGTGCCGCGAGGCCGAGCGCGATCACGGCCAGACGCAGGCTTCGCATCACCGGCCCGCCTCACCCGTGTAGCGCGCGGCATCGGCGTCGCCCTCGCCTTCGAGCCACGCCAGCGCGGCATGGCACAGCACATCCGGCGGCGCACCCGCGTCCAGCGTCGTCGCCGCTTCGTCGCGCATCGGCGGTTCGAGCGTCGCCAACTGGCTGTCGAGCAGACTGCTCGGCATATAATGGCCGGCGCGGTGCGCAACCCGCTCGCGCAGGTCATCGGCGCTGCCGTCGAGCAGGATGAACCGGGTCGGCCCGTCGATCGCGCGCACGAGCCGGTCGCGGTAGCAGCGCCTGAGCGCCGAACAGGCCGCGACCACCAGATCGTTCGCGCGCAATTCCGCCCCGATCGCCGCGCCGAGCCGATCGAGCCACGGCCAGCGATCGGCATCGGTGAGCGGGTGGCCGGCGCGCATCTTGGCGACCGCCGCGGCGTCATGGAACGAATCACCCTCGATGAACGCCGCGCCGAGCGCCTCGGCGAGCGAAGCGCCGAGCGTCGATTTGCCGCTGCCGCTGACCCCCATGACGATCACCGCCATCGGCGCGATCCCGCTGTGACTGAATGGCCGCTGCAAATCCCGTTCCCGATTCCGGACGGCGCCCACGCCGGGCGGCTTCGAATCGCTAGGTATCGCCGCACCGCCGACGCTGGAACTACGACCTTGGTCGCGGATGCCGCACGCGGCCAAGCGGCGTATCCAGCGATCGACCAAGCGCACGAGCGCTGGCCGGGAGGACGTGACCGTGCGGAAAACAGCGGCCTTGTTGGCGACCGCAGCGACCGGTCTTCTCGCGCCAACCGCGCTCGCGGCCGCGCCGTCGAGCTTCACGGCGCGCCCAGTCGAACCTCGCGCTGTTAACGTTACCAGCGGCGCCGACGGTCGCAGCGATGCGACCGCCGCGATCCAGCAGGCGATCGACGCGTCGCGCGGCACCGGCGGCAACGGCATCGTCTTCCTGCCCTCGGGCCGTTACCGGCTGACGCGCAGCATCCTCGTGCCGCCCGGCGTGCGGATCTTCGGCGTCGGGCCGACCCGCCCGGTGCTGGTGCTCGCCGATGCGACCCCCGGCTTCCAGACCGGCGTCGCGACGATGGTCGTGTTCACCGGCGGCGATCAATATGCCGTCGGCAAGGTGCCGGTCCCAGTACCGACGGTGGTGCCCCCGCGCGACGACGTGCGCGACGCCAATTCGGCGACCTTCTATTCGGCGATGAGCAACGTCGATGTCGAGATCGGCGCGGGCAACCCCGCCGCCGCCGCGGTGCGCTTCCGCGTCGCGCAGCATGGCTTCCTCAGCCACATGGACTTCCGGCTCGGCTCGGCGTTCGCCGGCGTCTATCAGGCCGGCAACGTCATGCAGGACGTCCACTTCCACGGCGGCCGCTACGGCATCGTCTCAGAGAAGAGTTCGCCCGCCTGGCAGGTCTCGCTGATCGATTCGAGCTTCGACCATCAGCGCGACGCCGCGATCCGCGAGCATGAGGCCGACCTGACGCTCGTCAACGTGCGTGTCAGCGATACCCCGATCGGGATCGATATCGACCCCGGCTATAGCGACTCCTTGTGGGGCAAGAACGTGCGGTTCGAACGCGTGTCGCGCGCCGGCGTGGTAATCAGCCGCGAAACCAGCGCGTTCACGCAGATCGGCTTCGACAATGCCGTGGCGACCGATACGCCGGTGTTCGCGCGCTTCCGCGAGAGCGGCAAGACCGTCGCCGGACAGGGCCGCAGCTACCGCGTCGCATCCTTCTCACACGGGCTGAATGTCCCGACGCTCGGCGCGACCGGCGAAATCGCGACCGATGCGCAGATAACGCCGCTGCGCGCGCTGCCCCCGCCCCCCGCGCCGGCGATCCGCGCGCTGCCGGCGGTCACGCAGTGGAGCAACGTGCGTGATCTCGGCGCGGTCGGCGACGGCAAGACCGACGACACGCAAGCACTGCAACACGCGATCGACAGCCATCGCGTGCTGTACTTGCCGGTCGGCTTCTACCGCGTCTCGGCGACGCTCAGGCTGCGCCCCGATACGGTGCT
>Ga0247735_1000666_pt1 | contig 13431 bp, 10 predicted proteins | sample UWRJL178409R2_FD_180934 | JGI IMG/M metagenome (GOLD analysis project Ga0247735, IMG submission 180934) | Plant litter microbial communities from Arlington Agricultural Research Station in Wisconsin, United States - UWRJ-L178-409R-2 | ecosystem: Environmental > Terrestrial > Plant litter >...
CGATCCCGCGCTGTTCCACGACGATGACGGCCGGAGCTGGCTGCTCAACATGCTTTGGGATCACCGACCGAATCGCGGCCGGTTCGCCGGCATCGTCATCCAGGAATTCGATCGCACGGCGCTGCGGCTTGTGGGCGAGGCGAAGCTGATCTTCACCGGCACCGAACGCGGCTTCACCGAGGGGCCGCATCTCTACAAGCGCAACGGCTGGTATCATCTCATGGTCGCGGAAGGCGGAACGGGCTGGAACCATGCCGTGGTCATGGCACGGTCGCGCTCCATCTTCGGGCCTTACGAAGTCCATCCCGATGGCGCGGTGCTGACCGCTCAAGGGCGGCGCGATGCTCCGATCGCACGCACAGGGCACGGCGATCTCGTCGATCTTGCTGATGGCACGACGTGGCTAACCTATCTTTGCGGGCGTCCGCTGCCGGGGCGGGAGCGGTGCGTCCTTGGGCGTGAGACCGCAATCCAGCCTGTGCGCTGGGGCGACGACGACTGGCTACGGACGATCAATGGCGATGCCGAGCCCGAAGTCTCGCCGCTCACCCCGAATCTGCCGCCTGCGCCGTGGCCGCAATGCGCGTGGGACGGTCGCTTCGACCGGCCCGATCTGCCAGAAGAATTACAATGGTTGCGCACGCCAGACCCCGGCGAACTGTTCAGCCTCACCGCGCGGCCTGGCCGGCTCCGGCTGTTCGGGCGCGAGACCGTGGGCAGCTACTTCCGGCAGGCGCTGGTCGCGCGGCGGCAGGAGCATTTCGATTACATCGTGACGACGCGGATGGAATTCGCGCCGACTAATTTCCAGCAGGCGGCGGGCCTGATTTGCTATTACAACTCCACCAAGTTTCACTATCTCAACGTGACGGTGGACGCGGGTGTGCGCCAACTCCAGGTGATGTCGGCACATCCCGAAATCGGATGCGAGACGGTCGTTGTCATGGCGGCTCTACCCGAAGGAGCAATAGAACTGCGCGCAACCGTCGTGCAGGACGCGCTACACTTCGCCTGGCGCGTGGACAGTGCGGAAGATTGGCAAACAGTGCCCATCACCTTTGACGCCAGCATTCTTTCCGACGAGGTAACGGCACCCGGCTTGCCCAACTTCACTGGCACCTTCGTCGGCATGGCCTGCCAGGATCTGTCCGGCATGGCGATACCTGCCGATTTCGAATGGTTCCGGTACGCGGGACAGGATGCGACGTGCGCCTAAGAGGGCGGAGCGGTGGATGCGCGCTTGACGATGTTGTGATCGAGCACGCGCTCCGATCGGCGACGTGTTTTACGATTGCTGCCGGCCGCTTCGGATGCGACGACCGCAAGCGCTTCGGCGGCGAGCTGGTGTAGCGGCTGGCGTATCGTCGTCAGCGGCGGCCAGAGCGTAACTGCGGCGGTCGTATCGTCGAACCCAACGACGGTGAGTTCGCGTGGCACGTCGAGTTGCCGCCGGTGCGCGACCGATACGATCGCCGCCGCCATATCGTCGTTGCTTGCGAAGATCGCCGTCGGAGGCGAAGGGCCGTCGAGAAGTTGCTCGCCTGCGATCAGCCCTGACGCGTAACTGAAGTCACCCTGTGCCACCTTCACCTCGACGTTCGTCGCGTCGCGCACGGCGTCGTAGAATCCTGCCATGCGCTCGGCGCTCGCGGCCTGATCGGGGTTGCCGAGCACAAACCCCAGCCGGCGATGGCCGAGTTCGAGCAGATATTGCGTCATCTCGCACGCGGCACGGCGATCGTCGATGCGAACGCAGGTCGCGTCGGGCACATTATACGCGCCGACTGCGGCAAGCGGCCGACCAAGGCCGCGCAGGACGTTCAGCACGATCGGCGCCTCGCCGAGTGGCGGGGCGAGGATAATGCCAGACAGTCCCGATTCGGCGAGCCTCTCCAGCGCCGCGCGCGGCGGCGGGGCGCCACCTTCCCCTTTCAAAAGGATCAGGCGCGCACCGCGAGTCGATGCTTCTTCGAAGATGCCGGTCAGGAACTCGCTCATGAAAGCGGCACTGGGATTGGAGTAGACGACGCCAACGCGCAGCTCGGCCGAGGTGACAAGACTCCGCGCTGCCGTGTTCGGCGTGTAGGACAGCGCCTCGATCGCGTTTTCCACCGCCTCGCGCGTTTCCGGGCGAACTCCGTCGCGGTTGTTGATGACCCGCGACACGGTCATCGCGGAAACCCCCGCTCGCGCCGCAACGTCGATGATCGTGGCGCTCCGCGCCGGACGATCGGGTTTGTCCACGCGGCCTCCCGAAATTGATATCGTGTCTTCGTACAATATAGCAACGATTTGGCAACGTGCGTCCCACGTTGCTGCCTTTCCCGCACTCGCGGGTGGCAGGCGGCGCGTATCAACTCGGGGAGGGGCGCCTCTGCGTTGATTTGGCTGGCCCAGCTTGCTCAATACGCGCCGTTGCCTCCTGCTCGATCTGCCGCAATTCCCGGATTGTATCTACCAGCGCGACCTGCTGCTTTTCGAGATCGGCCAAGCGTTCGCGAACACGCCCGGCAAGGCGCGCCATCTGTTCGACGTGATCGGGATCGGCATCGTACAGGTCGAGAAACTCGACGATCTCCCGAATCGAAAATCCCAGCCGTTTACCGCGCAGGATGAGCTGCATTCGCCCGATGTCGCGCCGGGTGTAGACTCGGGTGCTGCCGACGCGTTCAGGGTCGATCAGGCCCTTGCCTTCGTAGAAGCGCAACGTCCGCTGGGTCACGCCGAGGTGTTCGGCGACTTCCTGAATGCCTTTTCGAACGCCATCGGCAGGGGCCTTGCGGACGAGCGACCTTACGTTCTCCAGATTGTCCGACGTGTTCACCTGCTGCTCCACCCGCGCGTTATCCGATATTGACGAACAGGAAGGTGCCATCGGGTCAAGAAATTTCCGCGAATCACGCGAGCTTGGCCTTTTCTTCCGCGACCAGCTCCTTCTTGGAGAGTTTGCCGATCAGCGTTTTGGGCAGGCTGTCCCGAAGCTCATATTCCTTGGGAAGCTCGATCTTGTTGAGGCGAGCTTCCAGAAAGTGGCGGAGCTCGGTGATGTCGAGATGCTGCCCTTCATGCAGCGCCACGAACAACTTGGGCGACTGGCCACGATATGCGTCAGGGACGGCAATGGCAATCGCCTCTTTCACCGCTGGATGCTGGTAGGCGGCGTCCTCGATCGTGCGTGGGTAGACGTTATAGCCACCGCACAGGATCACGTCCTTGATGCGATCGACCAGGAACAGATAACCGTCTGCGTCGAGATAGCCGATATCGCCGGTGCGCAGCGCGCCATCGACGAAGACCGCCTCGGTATCGGCTGGCTTGCCCCAATAGCCTTTCATGATCTGCGGCCCGCGCGCGCAGACCTCGCCGCGTTCGCCAGTCGGCATCAGGCGCTCAGGCGCAACGGGATCGCGGATTTCGAGGATCGTCGAGGGGAAGCGTGGTCCGCAGCTATCGGGCTTGATGAGCCCATCGAGCGGATTACACGCGATGATCGGCGAGGCTTCGGATAGACCGTATCCCTCAACCACGCGCGCGCCGGTGCGCCGCTCGAACGTCTCGCGGACTTCGTGGGGGAGCGGCGCGCCACCCGAAATACAGGCGCGCACCTTCGACAGATCGGGCACTTGCGCATCGGGCAGCGCGTTGACCGCCGTATAGATGGTCGGCACGCCGAAGAATTGCGTCGGTGGCTTGCGCTTCATGGTGCGCAGCATCTGCGTCATGTTGAAGCGCGGCAGCAGCACCATTTCGGCGCCGATCTCGATCGAGAAATTGAGCACGGTGGTGAGCGCGAAGACGTGGAACATCGGCAATACGCCGAGCGTGCGTTCCTGGTGCGGCGGCATTCCGCCGACATGAACCAGCATTTGCGCGCTGTTGGCGGTGAGGTTGGCATGGGTCAGCATCGCACCCTTAGGGGTGCCGGTGGTGCCGCCGGTATATTGGAGCACAGCCACGTCGGTCGGCTGCACCGTGACCGGCGCGGGCGGGGCACGGTTTGCGAGAAGGGTACGAAGCGGCAGGTTGAGCTGCCGGTCGACGATATGCGCATGATCCTTGCGCTTGAGGAAGGTGAAACCGAGCGCCTGGATGGTCGGCAGCATGTCGGCCATGCCGCACACCACGATCCGCTCGATCGTCGTGCCGTTCGCGACCTTTTCGACCTTGTCGTGAATCGCGCCGATATCGGGCACCGCGATCATCCGCGTGCCGGAATCGCGGATCTGATGATCGAGTTCCTGCTCGGTATAGAGCGGGTTGAACTGCACAACGATTGCGCCGACCTTCAGCGCGGCGAAATACAGTATTACGAAATAAGGACAATTGGGCAGGCAGAGGCCGAAGCGGTCGCCCGGCTTCAGCCCCTGATCCTGTAATCCCCGCGCCGCCTGCGCGACGAGGGTGCCAAGCGCCCGGTACGTCCACGTTCGCCCCAGGAAATCGATCGCGGGCCGCTCGGGCCAAGTCGCCAGCGCATGATCGAGCAGATCGGTGACTAGGCGGGGACGGATGACCGGGTCTTCCGCAGCGATGGGCGACGAGGCGAGCGCTTGCATCGAATTGCCTCCCTTTAGAACCGCACCCGACCGCCGAGTGACAGCACGACCGCATGTGCATTGGTCAGCATGCCGTTGATCCCGATCGGCGTTTGCACCTGCGTGCCGGCATAGGCTGCGGTCGGGCGATCGATCTTCGCGTCCTTGAAGGTGATGTACGACGCTGCCGCATCGACCGTGAAGGACTTGCTCATCGCGTAGCTGGCGCCGCCCGCGAAGTTCCACCGGTCGCTGTCGGGCACGCGCGCGTCGCGGTTGCCGTCGCTGGTCGGGCTCTCGTCGCGTTGGACGCCGGCGCGCAGCGTCAGCTTGGGTGAAACCGCGAGATCGACGCCACCCGCATAGCTCCAGGTGTCGTGATAATTCTCGGGAAGCGCGGAGTTGAGCGGGCCGCCCAGCCGGATCGCGTCGAATTCGGACCAGCCGCTGCGAACCGCCTGCGCGTTGAGCGTGACGGCGGGCGTCACCGCAAGGCGGGCGCCGACCATCGCCTGCCACGGCGTGCTGAAGGTCGCGGTGGTGCGGAGCGTGCGGTTCTGCGCGGCGAGGGGGCCGAGCAGTCCCGAGATCGTCACCGTGCCGTCAAGCCGGTGCTTGATAGCCGATTTGTAGCTCGCGCCAAGCGACAGCGGCCCCACATGATATTGCGCGCCGACCGAATAGCCGAAGTCAATCCCGTTGCCCGACAGGCGCTGTTCGCCATCGGCGAGCAGCGGCGACAGGTTGGGGAGAGCATTCGACAGCACCGCGTCCGAATATTCGATGTTCATCGACGCGCCGATCGCGAGATTGTCCGACACCGCGAAGGCGACGGTCGGCGCGATATCGTAGGTGCGCAGTTTGGTGCGGTCTGCGCTATAGCGAGCCCAACTCGTCGATGGATAATCGGTGGTGAAGCTGTACGGCGCGTTGATCGACAGGCCGAGCGACAGGCGTGGTGCGACGTGGCACGCGAACGATCCAGCCGGCAGTACGCCGTTGCGGATCGGGTTACGCGTGCGCGCATCGCCGCCGACTGCGCTGGCGGCCTGACCGGGACGAACAATCACGGTGCCGTTATCGACAACCTCGCCCTTCGGTAGAATCGCGCTGACGCCGAGCGCGCCAGCGCAACCTTCCTGCCAGCCGATCGCCGCCGGGTTCCACCAGATCGATTCCGGACCCTGATCCGCAACTTCGCCAGAGAAGGCGCGACCGGCGCCCTTGACCGACTGTTCTTGCAAGTAAAAGGCGCTGGCATGCGCCACGCTGCCAAAGGCCAGGAACATCACCGGCAATGTCGCCAGCGCGGAAGTCCTGCGGAAATTGTTCATGTACCTCTCCATCCTCTCGTTTTATTCCACCGGCAATTCTACGATCACCGTATGCGCGTCCAAACTTGCGTTTTGCACAAAGGCCAGACGATGCAGCCCTTGAGCTTGATCTGATCGGACCCCGTCGGCGTCAAAGTGGCGGCGTAGGTGCCGCCATCGTCGGCGTTATAGATGGTGCCGCCGCTCCAGGCGTTTGGCTTCCAGCTAAAGCCCTTGAGGATTGTCAGCCCTTTCAGCGCACGCGAGCGCAGGCTGGCATCCTTGTTGTTGGTATCCTTCAGATGCGGATCGGCACGCAAGCCATCTGACTCGACCAGTGATCCACAGATCGATTCGCCGCAGCGCGTGATCTCCACCACGCCGTGACGGGTGGGGGTCTGCCAACGGCCGACCACCGAATTCGGCGTCGCCGCAGCAGCGGCGGCCGCTGCCATCAGTAACATCATCCTCTCTCTCCCAACCTTGTGTCATGCCGGTTAACCGGCGTGCTGGTTTCGGCGTTTCGCCCATTACGGTTGAAATGCGAATCACTCTTTGCCGCAAAAATCAGTTGACGTATAGGTCAATTATCGCACCATTAGGGAATGACGATGGGAACGCTGATTCCCGACATCAATGGAGAGGCATGTTTGATGCGCGACGTGGTTATTGCGGGCTATGCCCGCTCCCCCTTTCATCTCGCCGGCAAGGGGGCGCTGGCGCGTGTCCGCCCCGACGATCTCGCGGCGAGCGTGATTCGCGGGCTGATCGAGCGCACGGGCGTAAAGCCCGAGGATATCGAGGATATCGTGCTGGGCTGCGCCTTCCCGGAAGGTGAGCAGGGCTTCAACATGGCGCGGCTGGTCGGGCTGCTCGCCGATCTTCCGCTGTCCGTCGGCGGCATGACGGTCAACCGCTTCTGCGGCTCCTCGATGAGCGCGATCCACATCGCCGCCGGGCAGATCCAGCTCGGCGCGGGTGAGGCGTTCATCTGTGCCGGCGTCGAATCGATGAGCCGGGTGCCGATGATGGGCTTCAACCCGCTCCCCAACCCGGTGCTCGCGAAGAAAAGCGCCGCGTACATGGGGATGGGCGACACGGCCGAGAACGTCGCGACCAAATACCAGATCACACGGGCGCAACAGGAAGCGTTCGCTGTCGCCAGCCAGGACAAGACCGCCGCTGCGGTCGCCGCCGGCAAGCTCGATGCCGAGATCGTGCCGATCCAGACCAAGGCCGGCGTCGTCGATAAGGACGGTACGCCGCGCGCAGGCACCACTGCCGAGGCGCTCGCCGGGCTGAAACCCGCGTTCAGCCAGGAAGGCACGGTCACGGCCGGCACCGCTTCGCCGCTCACCGATGGCGCCAGCGCGGTGCTGGTGACGAGCGAGGAGTATGCGCGCGCCAATGGCCTGACGATTCTCGCCCGCATCAAGTCGGTCGCGGTGTCGGGGTGTCAGCCGGAAATCATGGGGATTGGCCCGGTCGAGGCATCGCGCAAGGCGCTCAAGCGGGCCGGCCTCGACGCCAGCCAGATCGATGTGGTCGAACTCAACGAGGCCTTCGCCAGTCAGGCACTCGCCTGCATCGGTGATCTCGGTCTCGATGCAGCCAAGGTGAACCTCGATGGCGGCGCGATCGCGATCGGCCATCCGCTCGGCGCGACCGGCGCGCGAATCGTCGGCAAGGCGGCGGCGCTGCTCCAGCGTGAGGGCGGCAAGTATGCGCTCGCGACACAGTGCATCGGCGGCGGACAGGGCATCGCCACCGTTCTGGAGGCAGTGGAATGAGCGACGCCATCAAGAAGGTTTGCGTAATCGGCGCGGGCACGATGGGCGCTGGCATAGCCGCGCAGGTCGCCAATGCCGGTATCCCCGTGCTGCTGCTCGACATCGTGCGTGATCCTGCCGACCGTAATGCGGTCGCGGCAGGCGCGGTGGCCAAGATGCTCAAGACCGACCCGGCGCCGTTTATGTCGAAAGCGGCGGCGAAGCTGGTCGAGGTCGGCAATATCGAGGACGATCTCGCCCGCGTTGCTGAATGCGACTGGATCGTCGAAGCGATCGTCGAGCGGCTCGACCTCAAACAACAACTCTATACCAAGTTGGAAGCTTTCCGGCGCGCGGGAACGGCGGTGTCGTCGAACACCTCGACGATCCCGCTCGGCCATCTGATCGACGGGCGTTCGGAAGCGTTCCGCCGCGACTTCCTCATCACCCACTTCTTCAACCCGCCGCGCTACATGCGGCTTCTGGAGATCGTGTCTGGGCCGGAAAGCGATTCGGCACTGGTCGCGCGCGTTTCCGATTTCGCGGATCGCCAACTTGGCAAGACGATCGTTGTCGCCAAGGATACGCCGGGCTTCATCGCCAACCGGGTCGGCACCTTCTGGATTCAGGCCGCGCTCAACGCGGCGTTCGAGCTTGGCCTGACGGTCGAGGAAGCGGATGCGATCGCTGGCAAGCCGATGGGCGTACCCAAGACGGGCGTGTTCGGTCTGGTCGATCTGGTCGGCATCGATCTGATGCCGCACCTTCAGAAGAGCCTAACCGAGACGCTCCCCAAGGACGACCCCTATCAGGCGATCTCGACGATCCCGCCGCTGATCGGCAAAATGATTGCGGACGGCTATACCGGCCGGAAGGGCAAGGGCGGCTTCTATCGCCTCAACCGCGAGGCGGGCAAGCGCAAGGAAGCAATCGACCTCACGACCGGTGAGTATCGTGCGGTCGTAACCCCGCCCTCGCTGCCTGGCGCGGCGGCGAAGGGTGATCTCGGCGCGTTGCTCGCGCTTCCCGGCAACACGGGCGCCTACGCCTGGGCGATCCTCGGCCAGACGCTCGCCTATGCGGCCAGCCTTGTTCCCGACGCCGCCGACGACATCGTCTCGGTCGATACCGCCATGAAGCTCGGCTACAATTGGAGCTTCGGCCCGTTCGAGCTGATCGACAAGATCGGCGCGGCGGCGCTGGCAAAGCGGCTGGCCCACGAGGGCAAGCCCGTACCGGCGATCTTGACGCTCGCGGGCGACCGTAGCTTCTACCGCGTCGAAAACGGCGTACGCCAGTATCTCGGCCTCGACGTCGCGTATCATGACATCGTCCGGCCCGAGGGCGTGCTGCTGCTCGCCGACGTGAAGCTGACGTCCAAGCCACTCGCCAAGACCGCCTCGGCCGCCTTGTGGGACGTCGGGGACGGTGTCGTAGTACTCGAATTCACTGGCAAGATGAACGCGCTCGACGGTGAGGTGATGGCACTGATCGGTAAGGCGATCCCGATCGTTGCCGAGAAGTTCAAGGCACTGGTCGTGTATAACGAGGGCAAGAACTTCTCGGCCGGGGCCAATCTCGGCCTCGCCTTGTTCGCGCTCAACATCGCGGCGTGGGGTGAGGTCGACAAGCTCGTCGCGGGCGGGCAGGAAGCGTATAAAGCGCTCAAATACGCGCCTTTCCCGGTGGTGAGCGCGCCATTCGGCATGGCGCTCGGCGGCGGGTGCGAGATGCTGCTCAACAGCGATGCTGTGCAGGCGCATGCCGAAACCTATACCGGCCTTGTCGAATGCGGCGTCGGGCTGATCCCCGGCTGGGGCGGTTGCGGCGAGATGATCGACCGCTGGCGCAGCAACCCGGCGATGCCAAAGGGGCCGATGCCGGCGGTCGGCAAGGTGTTCGAGACGGTTTCGACCGCGACGGTCTCCAAATCGGCGGCCGAAGCCAAGGAATACGGCTTCCTGCGCCCGAGCGACGGCATCACCATGAACCGCGACCGGCTGCTCGCCGATGCGAAGGCGAAGGCACTCGCGCTCGCGGAGGGCTACCAGCCTCCGGCGCCGCCCGAGTTCCGCCTGCCCGGCGCGGCTGGACGGGTCGCGCTCGAGATGGCGGTGAAGGGCTTCCAGGCGCGCGGTCTCGCGACCGACTATGACGGCGTCGTCTCGGGGTTCCTAGCCGACGTGCTGACCGGCGGCGAGGCCGATCTGGTCGATACCGTCACCGAGGCGGACCTGCTCGCGCTGGAACGCAAGGCGTTCGCGAAACTGGTGCGCGACCCGCGCACGCAGGCACGTATTGAAACCATCCTCGAAACCGGCAAACCGCTGCGCAATTGAGAGACTGATCCCATGCAAGTCTATGACGCTCCACTGCGCGACATGCGCTTTGTTCTCGACGAACTGCACACGGACGACGGCTTCGGCGGCATCCCGGCGCTCGAAGAGTTCACGCCCGACCTGACCAGCGCCGTGTTGGAGGAAGCCGCGCGCTTCTCCCGCGAGGTGCTGGCGCCGATCAACCGCTCGGGCGACGAGGAGGGCTGCCATTTCGAGAACGGCGTCGTCCGCACGCCGGAAGGCTTCAAGGAGGCCTATAAGCAGTTCGCTGAAGGCGGCTGGACATCGCTCGCCTCAGATCCCGAATGGGGCGGGCAGGGCTTGCCGGAAGCGGTGAGCAAGCTCGTCGAGGAAATGAGCTGTTCGGCCAATCTGTCGTTCGGCCTGTATCCCGGGCTTAGCCACGGCGCGACCACCGCGATCGAAGGCCATGCCAGCGAGGATATCAAGCGTGCCTATCTGCCCAAGCTGGTGAGCGGCGAATGGGCAGGCACGATGTGTCTGACCGAATCGCATTGCGGCACCGATCTTGGTCTGCTGCGCACCCGCGCGGTGCCGCAGGAGGATGGCAGCTACCGCGTCACCGGCTCCAAGATCTTTATCTCGGCAGGCGAGCATGACCTCACCGACAATATCATCCATCTCGTGCTCGCGCGCCTGCCTGATGCGCCCAAAGGCGTGAAGGGCATCAGCCTGTTCCTCGTGCCCAAGTATCTGCCCAAGGACGATGGATCGATCGGTCCGTCGAACGGGGTCGCGTGCGGCGCGATCGAGCACAAGATGGGTCTCAAGGCATCCGCCACCTGCCAGATGAACTTCGACGATTCGACCGGCTGGCTGGTCGGTGAGCCCAACAAGGGCATGGCCGCGATGTTCACGATGATGAACGCCGAGCGAGTCTCGGTCGGCATCCAGGGGCTCGGTGTCGGCGAGGCGGCGTACCAGTCGGCGGTGTGGTACGCGAAGGACCGGTTGCAGGGCCGCTCGCTGTCGGGCGTGAAGAACCCGGACGGTCCGGCCGATCCGATCATCGTCCACCCCGATGTGCGCCGTATGCTGATGACGATGCGTGCCTATAACGAAGGCTGTCGCGCGCTGTCCGCGTGGGTATCGCGGGCGCTCGATGCCGAGAAGCATTCGCCCGATCCCGAAGTGAAGCAGCGCGCCGCAGACTTCACGGCATTGATGACGCCGGTGGTGAAGGCGCTGTTCACCGACCTCGGCCATGAGAGCGCGCATCTGGCGGTGCAATGCTATGGCGGCCACGGCTACATCCGCGAGAGCGGCGTTGAGCAATATGCCCGCGATGCGCGCATCGCGATGATCTACGAGGGCACTAACGGCATTCAGGCGCTCGATCTGGTCGGGCGCAAGCTCGGCGCGCATACCGGACGGTATCTGCGCAGCTTCTTCCACCCCGTCGCCAACTTCATTGAGGAGAACAGCGGCGAAGGACCAATGAAGCCGATGATCGACGCGCTCGCCCGCGCATTCGGTGCGCTCCAGCTTTCCACCGCGACGATCGCCCAGCGCGGCTTGAGCGATCCCGAGGAAGCGGGCGCGGCGGCGAGCGACTATCTGCGGCTGCTCGGCCTCGTCGCGATGGCCTATTGCTACGCGCGCGCGACGAAGATCGCCGGGTTGAAACTGCTGTTCGGTACCGACGAAAAGGCGTTCTACGACGCCAAGATCAAGACCGCGACGTTCTTCTTCGAACGCATCCTGCCACAGACGGCGGCTTTGTTCCTCCAGATCAAGGCGGGCAAGAAGTCGATGATGGCGCTCGATCAGGATGCGTTTTGACGCTCCCGGCGGCCCTCTCGTCGCGGCTCGCCATTCCGGCGATCGTCGCGCCGATGTTTCTGGTCTCCGGGCCGGATCTGGTCGTGGCGTGCTGTTCGGCCGGGCTGCTTGGCACGTTCCCGGCGCTCAACCAGCGTACGACGGAGGGCTTCGAGCAATGGCTGTCCGAAATCGCGGCACGGCTGGCCGGGGTACCGGGCGCGGCGCCGTTTGGCGTCAATCTCATCGTCCACAAGAGCAATACCCGGCTCGATGCCGATCTTGAGCGCATCGTAGCGCACAAGGTGCCGGTGGTTATTACCTCGCTCGGCGCGGTGTCTGATGTCGTGCGTGCGGTGCAGAGTTACGGTGGGCTGGTGCTCCACGACGTCATCAGCAGCCGCCATGCCGAAAAAGCGGTCGCGGCCGGGGTCGATGGGTTGATCGCGGTCTGCGCGGGCGCAGGTGGCCACGCAGGTACGCTCAGTCCGTTCGCACTCGTTTCTGAGATACGGACGTTCTTCGAAGGACCGCTCGCGCTGGCCGGCGCGATCACCGAAGGGCGTCACATTGCCGCGGCGCGGATGATGGGTGCCGATCTCGGCTATATTGGCTCGCACTTCATCGTCGCCGAAGAAAGTCTGGCCAGCGACGCGCAGAAGGCGATGATGTTGGGCGCGCGTGCGGCAGACGTCACCTATACTGACAAAGTTACCGGCGTGAACGCCAACTTCCTCACGCCCAGCCTCGCCGCAGCGACACTGCCAGATACACATGGAGAACTGTCGATTTCGGAAGAGGCACGTGCCTGGAAGTCGATCTGGTCGGCAGGCCAAGGCGTTGGCGCCGCCCGCGCGATCCGCCCGGCTCGCGATATCTGCGCTGCGCTGGTGGCGGAATACCAGGCGGCTAAGGGCATCGCACTATGACGGGCCTTGACGAAATCCGGGCGATGATCGCCGGTGGCCGACGGCCGCCGATGATGGAGTTGCTCGACATCGATTTGGTCGAGATCGACAAAGGACACGTCGTGTTCGAAGCCACGCCCGGCGCGTCGCATTACAATCCGCTCGGGATCGTGCACGGTGGTTTTGCGGCAACGATGCTCGATTCCGCATGCGGCCTTGCGGCTAGCAGCGCGACGGAGGTGCCGATGACCTGCGTCACGCTTGAGATCAAGATCAGCTACCAGGCCGCGCTGAGCGCACACACCGGCCGGGTCCGCGCTATTGGCCGGCTTATCTCGTTGGGCCGGCGCGTGGCGTTCACCGAGGCACGCCTGGTTGACGAGGCCGAGCGGCTGTGCGCGACGGCCACATCGACGTTGTTGGTATCTGAGCGGCACCGAAACTCCTGAGGTGTCTGCCGGAGAGGAGTGTCGCTGAGCCGTTTCCTTTGTTTTGTGATTGGCTGCTCAGTAAGCCATACCCGACGGCGCGCCCGGTGAAGTACCAAACGCCGCTTTAACCACGTTTGGCAGAGCTACCGCCAGTGTGAGGCCATATACGGTCATTACGCTTTCGATTCGACGGCGGCGCATGGCAGGTGGGCAGATATTGAAGAAACACGCAAATGAGGCTGTAGCCTTTGACACCGAGCATTGTGCGGACTTTTCGGAGATCTGCGACCGTTATGCCATCGACTCGCACACCGATAATCGCATGTCCCGGAGATCGTCATGAACGATGCAACC
>Ga0247735_1000667_pt1 | contig 13425 bp, 21 predicted proteins | sample UWRJL178409R2_FD_180934 | JGI IMG/M metagenome (GOLD analysis project Ga0247735, IMG submission 180934) | Plant litter microbial communities from Arlington Agricultural Research Station in Wisconsin, United States - UWRJ-L178-409R-2 | ecosystem: Environmental > Terrestrial > Plant litter >...
AACCATGCTGGCGCGTGGTTGACGGAGTGTGTCGTAAATGGCCAGTACATGCTGTACATCGAACTCAATGAATATTCGTCCTTGGGTGTATGTAGACGGAAATATTCACCTCCAGATTGGACTTTCGTGTCTGGGGATGTGAGAGCAACCGGCAGAGCGTGTATACGTCTTCTAACCCTTGCCCGACACCAGCGCCTAGATGTGGCAGCATTGCATGAGCCTGCATAGACATGTTAGAGTGGTGTTTAAGAAATTCAGTAATCACTTACTGCATCACCAATTAACACGACGCGGCCACGCACATAACTCTCGAGAGGTGGGTAGACCGTGTGGATGGCCCATCTACTAGGCTCTTTGAAGTGTTGCAGAATCGACGTAATATCCTTTCCCCATCCTTCGAACGCTTGCAAAACTTCGTCTGCAGGAACCACTTCCACCCACGGATGAGAATGTTGGGCCGATAATCCACGGCGATTACGACAGAAAGCAGCAACGTTAAGCTTTAGAGTTTAGTTGAATACCTATGATCAGGCATTTTCACGTGCTCTTACTTACCACAGTACCATCTTGAATAGGATATGTGATAACATGCTAAAAGACCCTCAGCAACGTGAGGGCATAGAGGAGCAATCATCACCTTGTCAAGTCCTACCCAACATAAAGGACGGCTTTGCACGTCAACCTTCAATCCCGAGGATTTCAGAGCATCCATGGGTATTACACCACGGTAAGCATAGGTATTAGAAAAGCGTAGGTATCTGTTCTCGTCACCGAAGACCAACTTTCGCATTGAACTCCTGATCCCGTCTGCTCCGATTACGAGGTCGGCCTCGAAAGTCGATCCATCTGAGAAGGTGAGAAGATGGCTCTCCGAACTATTCTTCACAACCGAAATGCAACGCTTGTTGAAAAGAGCAGCACCTGGAGGAATGAGAGGTATCAAAGCCTCTAAAAATGCAGGTCTACGAGAAAGACATCAGTTGTGGATTCCAAGGAATGAAGGAAGGTATCATACCGATAGATTCCAATTCCTTGAGGTCGAGGCCTATTGATTCTTTGTACTTTGAGAAACTCGGTCAGAATGATGTTCGCCTTGGCAAAACTCTGCACCAACATCAAATACAAGCTCATGGTCACCAGAGCCGGTCACAAAGCGGAATAGATCCATGGAAGGCTCTCGTATCTTCGATTTGGCAAGGATCACGTCCAAGATACCTAGTCCCCTGAGAGCCCGAATAGCGTTAGGACCTGATACGATAACTTTTAACTTGAGGGAAATTAGGCGTTTGATAGACGAGTACCTATTCCCAGACCGGCTCCCACATCACCGAATTTCGCCTGTAATATCAGGTTCAATGACAATCGTGAAGATACAAGGGAGCTGACGCCTGACCGCAGACTCAAAGATAGTGACTTGTACACCTTTCTTTATGAGCCCAACCGCACTTCGGGGTCACAGTAAGCATATAGGCGGGAAATGGGGTTAGAAACCAAAAGACTCACCATGCTAACCCACACATGCCTCCTCCAACAATCGCGACGCTAAAATCAGGAGTCGGATTCGACGGCATGGGTACTACGACGACGGTCTTTACAGGCAAACAGCAGTGCAGTGCGGTTTATAGGTGCTATCAGCCACCTGGACCACAGATGGGTATTGATGATGTAGGTGCTGTTCTATATAGAAATCGAGAAGTCACGGCTTCGCAAGCCAGAAGTGCGGCTCATGGTGTGTCGATAAGGCCTGTGTGGATACGTGGGATCCTCGGAAGTCCAGATGAGAGGGAGCCCTGGAGTTTCACTAGTGAATTGTGATGCCTTTGCTACCGTCTAGTGAGTAGCCAGGATATGGTCAACCAGGGTGCTGCTTGTTCATCTTAGAGGGGGAGGAACACGAAAAGGTTCTGGGGATTTCTGAATAGAACCGTCGTAGTCACCATTTTGTGGAGGCGACACTGATGAGCGACACTCAGGCTTGTTGTACAAAGGGCTGGCCCAGGGTGACGAATTCACTCCAAAACTTCTGCATTCTGTCCGACGCCACGGATCGCAGATGTCTGGCGAACTTCTTTGCTGGAAATAAACAGACCATGTTCCACACCAGCGCAAGAACGAAAAGAGAGCGACAGAGAAAAGGCGCTTTGTGTATGAGCCCATCGGACAATGCGAGCAAGAGTTATCTTTGTTTACGTAACTCGCTAACGATAATAAATTTGAGAGTGCATTCTCGGCTTGTACATACGATTTATTTACAAAAAATCAAGGAAGGAAAATTGTAGACCTCTCGGAGTTTCACAAAAACGCTGGAACAACTTCAAACTCGCAACTTGCTTTGGGAAAACCTTTTTCTCTTCGCCATAAAATCTGTAAAATCCGCCTCCAAAACAATGCCCAGTACCCCCAAACCTGCATACTCTCGAGGTGGTACTTTCTCTAATCTGGAAATCGTCTTGTAGGCTTCCTTGAACGACGCTTGGACGTGCTTGATGGCATACGCCTTTTCGCCCATGTCGATCGACGAATCTACGGGGTCGGTTATTGACAGCAGATACTGCTGCGTCCTGGGATATCGCGAGTATCGGTATGTTTTTATCTGGTATGCTGGCTTCGGCTCAATCTTGATAGCGCGAGTGTAGTAATCGAAGCTCTCGCCATAAAACTTCAGGAATGCCTTGAGAGCGTTCCCGAAATCTTCAGGCATCTGCAGTCGGACGGGGCGGGCTGTTGATGTTCCTGCTACTCCAGTCGCGCGGTGTGGTGCTCGTCCAGAATTTATTGTTGTGTTGTGAACAGACAACACTTGGAGCGCCGACGTCAAGCCAGATAAGTCGTTGTCATCCATCGTTGACATCTGGCGAGCCTTCTCTTTCACTGCTGGCCATTCCAAATGTACCCATGCGACCACCATCCACACCAAAACGTAAGAATTTATCCCGCCTGTGTAGGTCGTCCCGCATTTCCTGATACCTAAGAACATCTTCACGACGGCTATTAAGGCCTTCACGAGCTCGCCGTCTTCCTTTGTCCACTTCAACACCGCCTCTGTGGCCTTGACTCCATGCGTATCAGCGGCGGTTAAATCGATTTCTAGCCCCGTTTTCTTATCTGTGATCCTGATCAGCGGAACTGATGCCTGAAGTACGTTGTCGACTTTGGTAGCGAAGCCTGAAGCTTGTATCTTCGACAATACCGAGCTGAGCTCATATTTAGAATACGAGCTCGGCATCGACATCAATCCGTAACTGCCCGTTGTACCAGTTTCGAAAGTGAGAACCATGTCGATATCGGAGGTTGGGAGATAGAGCCCCGTTACGTAGGAGCCGACTGGTCGAACCGTCGCGTTGATCTTGAAGGATGCAATGAGCTTGGTGAAGCGCTCAACCAAATCCATTCGAAGAGCCATCTCATGCGCTGTAGGCTCCATGTAGCTCATGAACATCTTTATTTCGTCGTGGAGGCTAATTTAACAAGTGTTTAATTGTCTCGATAACGCCTCATTTAGCTTCATGCGACTGACCTGTAAGATATCGGTGCAGTGCCCGAAGAGGCTGGCTTGGGCAACCAAGGTGGGCGAATGATACTGCGAGGGTTGGTCGTATTCACATAATCGCCACTTGGAGGTATCTTCTCTCCTGTGTAGTCGCCTTCACTTTTTGAACGGGTGGGAAGGCCTGCCATGAGATTGGCCTTAATTCTTGCTCCTAGTAGATACGACATGCTGGGCGACGTGGGGGATTGGTGAGAACCAGGGAGGAAAATAGGCGCTCGAGCTTCGTTCTCACCACGCGGAAAGCCCGGCCGGCAGAAGTCAAGTATATGTAGCTTCTGCGCATTTAAACTTAACAAGTAGCAAATGTCAGCTGTAGCATACTAATTTATATTTGATTCTCTGTATGTTATTACAGGTCTGATAGTCCGACATTGGGGATATGCGTACAAATGCAAGCAAAAATTCCTGACCTGCAGAGAAAATATAAAGGAGAAAAATAAGTATAGAGTTTATGGAAATTCGTACAATTCGGAAATAAAAATAAAAATGAGAAACACTCGAAGAAGCTAAATTCCATGCCAGGTTGATTTTAGCGACTCGTCTTTCAATGAGGAGAGTGTCTTGTAATTCGGAACCGGAACCCGCTTTTGCTTGTAGCTCCTACTCGCCGAGCCTGCGGACATTATGCTGGGGCTGGTTAAGGTGGTTCCGGTGAAACTCGTTGCGCAAGAAGGGCTACCAGGAAGAGTCGACGTGATTGTCTGGGTATCAGATCTTGCATCGTTTGCAAGAGTCTGAGAGTGTGTCGTGATCGCATGTTCGAAGATGGGTTCATGGGTTCGTGATGGGGGTTGGAGTGAAGCACACTGGACATCAGTCTGTTGTCCAAGTGGTGGCCACTTCATGGCCGAGAAACGCTCAGACTCCGCAGTGACAATGAGGGTCCTGTTATGGAGCTGTAGGTTGAAAAATGTGCGCGTACCAACGGCCGCGATAATGAGAATATAAAAAGGTGATGATGCGACCCTCCCCAAATCATGCGGCCATTGGGTCAAAGAAATCGTAAGGAGGAGGACGCTGCCCAGGGTAGCTATGAACAAATAGAGGATGCAAGCGCGGTTAATGAGCGTGAAACCAGTGTTGGTGGCGATCATCGTACACCTGGTCGTGATTCTTGTCACGGCCAATGCAAAGACCATGCACATGAATAATGCCGATGACGCGTAGCCCAACGGCACCCAACCTGCGAGGGCGTCGAATTGGCAGTTACTACCGAAAGGTACTTCAGGCCCATGGATGGCATTGAATTGAGTGGCCACTCCAGCCTAATGTGTTAAGTATAAGTCAGTGACGATCGTCTTTTGAACTTGACCATCGGGCTCACCCAGGCGCAAACCATGGTGATACATGGTACAAAAACAAGGGCTAGTGGAAGCCTCTGGTACTCCCATAAGGAACCTACCCGACAGCAAAGCAAGGTGCCTGAAGCCGCCACCGCGATCACCGACGCCCCGTTGCTCCATGCGACCGCCGTCTGACAGCGTTCTATCCTAACTGACGAGTACAGCATGGTGCAAAACGAGGACACGATGGACGAATACCGAAGGGCCATAAACCTGTTGTGATTATAGATAAGTTTCTGTGGTAGTTTTTTAAATAAGAATCTTGGTGGTACTTACGCCCAAGCTGCAGGCGACTGCCATTCTGGCTTCCTAGACTTCTCAAAGAGGAGGTCTCGCTCTTCCGGCAGAGTTTGTATACTACAGTCTAATGGTCAGCATAGGTGATGAAGTCACAACGGGGCACTTACTAATCCCACACAAGCATGCCAAACGCTACAGCAGCAGTGACAGAGAGCGTTCCTAAGCAGTTGTTTTAGATTAATAAGTACGCCGACGAGAGCGCTCATACCAGAATAGTATTGAATTTCCCAAAACTCCTCGAACGTAATACTCTGGGGAATGGTGTGAGGGGCCATGTCAACGAGCTCTGGGTTGGGGGTCAGCAAGAAAATCGCATGAAGGAGGTGATGTCTTCCAATTACCTGAGAACAACTCTGGGGGAAGGATCCTGACAGCCGCGCCCAAGAGACATGTCGCTTCCGCCAGGCTTCAAAAGCACAACCTGGCATCAGGCAAATCTGAGTACTCGTCCCCCTTACTCCGACAATCTGACCCACTTTATGCACGACAGAGCGGCTATCAATGGACAAAGCCATCCACCTCAGCGGCTTCGCACATATTTGTGGCAGAAGCGAGGCACATTGATTGTCGTTGCTGCATTAGACACCACCAATAGAAGGAGTGACTTCGGAATAGCATACGATCTCTAGCGGCCGTTATGAGGTACTGTAAAATTGCCGACGTTTTTGCTACACAGTTTGAAACAGCATCATGAGAAATACGACTCGTTTCACCTCATAATGCCTCTGGAATCAAGACTAACTTAATGTTAAAACACGAAGACTTTCCAGAGGGATTGCTTACCACTTCCACTTTCAAGCAGAGACCTGGAGTAGAGATAATGTGCCTCTACGGAGATGCCAATCAAATCTTCCACCCAATTTCCGGAATATGGCTAAATTCAGAGAGGCGTAGGCATTAGGCGGCTCGACATATCGTATTGACAGGGATCAAAACCCTCCAATTGGAAAGTGTTTGATGTTTCAGAAAAGACAGTTTGCTGCCTTGGGGACGAATGTGGGGTAGCCAATACTTCAGAGGCAATCATATATCTCAAAGAACAAATGATATATTCACTTGGTAAAAGTACATAAGATGCATTGACACAGCAACAATGGCACACTCACCAGAGTCTACACCGACTTCGAGGTCAAGACTTTGGTACACCAAAACCAGGAAGAGGGCCTGGAACATTCTCAAGGTCTTCATCTCGTGCACCCAGGGCTTCCTTCAGTTCTTTGCGGCCGAAAATATGAGCCGCTTGAATTGCATTAGGTGTCCCCAATCGGGGGTTGGCGCCTTTTGCAATCAATGCGTGTACGATTTCGTCGTGACCTTTGAAAACGGCTCCTGCTATCATGGACTGACCAAGGTCGTTGATTCTGTTTGGATCAGCCCCTCTTTCGAGCAGTCCATTTGTGAGGTCCGTATGCCCAGCGTAAGCAGCAAGCATCAGGAGCGTATTGCCTAGCCTGATTATCAGACGTCGAAACAACGGCATAGTGACTGATTCACGAACCTTTGTCATTTGTGAGGTTACACGGCAATCCTGCATCTACTGCACTCAAAACGAGATCTTTATTTCCCTCTCGAGCAGCATCGAATATCCGGTGTGCAAATGCGAGAGTCTCTTGAGGCAAGGCATTGAGGTCGGTTTTCGCTTGACTGGAGTCCGTCTGAAAATCTGGTCAGGGTTGCGCGTAGAAGATTGTACAGAGAGGATATACCATCTCTTCGAATATCAGAGCGGTGCTTTGGAAAGAAATCTGCCACCTGGTTTGTAGATAAGCCCTCTTGGTCTGTGCGCGCCGGCTTCCGGGTATGAGAAACCGGATGGCTCGAGGCCTAGGATAAATATACTCGAAGATTCATCCAAGGAGGTTCCTTATACACCTGGTGTTGGCTGTGTAGAACCAATCTTCTACTGATATTTCGAATGCAGTGCGTCACGACTTTATGTAAATTCAATATTTGGACGTCTAAGCAAATGCCGTGGTGCCGATCAAGAAAGGAGTCACATCATAACACGACGCGCTTGTCTTTGACCATGATGCACCACGCGTAAAAGGGCGTTTTTGTATGCAATTACAGCGCTATCCATTGTTGTCACCATCGATTGCAGTTCTTGAATCTTCACCACTCTATTTGACATGCCTCGCACAGCGAAAGGTCCATACGAATCCTCGGATCCAGACATTGGAAAGCCAGCGCCTAAGCGACAAAAGACAGGATCTGGTACGTTTGCCGCCTTTGTCTTAGTGCGTAGTTTTTGGGTAACTTTACCTTTCTCAATGCTTGACTCTCAGCTCTCGCCGATGTTGACGTGATTATGGTGGACGTGGAGCAAGGACTCTCCTATAACCCAGACAAGAATGCCAATTTGAAGGGCAGAAAACGTTTCAATGCAGACCTAGCTGACATTCAAGCGGCTTGCAAGGATGGGTTGGAGTTTAGTGGACTGAAAGTTAAGAGTGAGTCAAAGGGTCTGCTTCACACGCAATGCTATTCACCCCTATTGCCACAGAAATCAGGCCAGGCGACGATGAAGGATCCATTGAAGTAGTGGTCGAGAAACGGTCAGAGCACGTTCTATCTGCCAACCTGCTGATATCCGGTACGTACTGTTTATTCCTCCGTTTTCGCGATCTCTTCTTTATGATTCACAGATACCTCTGAATATCCCACTAGTCACTCTGTCTTCTGTTACTCGCCGGACGGGGATCTTCCTGCAAAAATCCAAAGAATTGTTGACGAAATCGCCGAGGAGCCTTCCAAACCGCTTGGTAACACAGTTAAAGATATGGTTACATCTGTTGCGAGGGTTATGGGCGCACCTAAGATCGTGGCCAGTCGCCACAATGATACTACAGACGAGGAAGACGCCCACTCTGATGGTACTGAAGATTACGACGCCTTTGATGACTACGACGACTTCGGTGCAGCCATTGATGAGCCTAATTCCGTCATGGCTAAACTACAAGAGTAACGATTCGACTTATCTTTCCTACTCAGTTTTTGACGCCATTTTTAGGAACTTTATCGATATTGTGGCCACAGAGTATAGACCTGGCTTTCTTCGGCTTGGTGGCAATGACTTCGTCATCTCCATTTCCCTTCCAGTCATCACGTTGGCGGACTCAATCCCTCCTCGCGCACTCATGGCCTGGGATCGTCGCCTTTTAGCCTGTTCTCAACATCTTACACTGCTTATTTCTGGTTTCCACGGACTATATCCCGTTTTGGAGAATGATGGATCATATACTTCGGCGGCACAGCGCCTTGGAGTCAGTCTATCCTTCAAAGTAGGCTTGAGCGAGAAATATAAACCCGGAAGGGAACAAGCGCAGGAAGTCGTTCGGAAGCATGGGCTCATCACATCGGATGCTGAGGATGAGCTGCAGAAGCAAGCCGAGCTCGCAGCACAACAGGCCAAGTTGCATGTTGACTGGGAAAACGAGCTCAATGAAGATGAGATGATGATGGACCCCGTTGAGGAGGAGCCGGAGGTCGTCGATCCTGGCCGATTTGATAGATTCAGCTTGAGCAGCTCCCTTGAAACTCTAATGGACCAGTCCTTCCTGAAACTCGTACAACTCAGGAGGAAATTCGGCCTCGGATGGGCTGGTGCTGAATATCTCCATGCTGAAGTTGAGAAGTCACAAATGAAAGAAGAGGACGTCCTCGCTTTGAAACAAGCGGTCTGTCTTTCATTTTTCCACCTCACTCGTCGCTCATCCGATTGACTGTCAGGATGTCATGGAGGCCGACAAGGAGGAACGAATTTTTGCGAGAACAACAGCTTTACCGCATGATCCTCTCGCGAACCTCGGCAAAAACGATCCATTTAACTTGCCCCTCACAGCATTTTGTTACCTAATTCGTCGCCTTTCAGTACGCGTTATCTTTTGTCCCGTTATTTATGCAACTCATCTCATGTGTCACCTCGTAGCTCTGCACTCGTTACTGCATTGTCTGTCATAACAAGCTTCAATCAGACTACGAAGCCCTCAAACCATATGTCTGCGACTCCAAGCTCTGTACGTACCAGTACTATACCTTAAACCGTGGACCGTCTCTCGAGGTATGCACCTTAAATTTTGATTCGACTACATTGATACACAGGCCATTTTTAAGTATGAAATCATGCACAACCCGCAAACCGTCGACTTGTTGGTCTCCCTCGCCTACTGCTCGGCCTCCGATGGTTCTATGGATGAACCTTTTCCCTCTGGACTTGGATTGCGCGTACCGCCGCCTGGCCCATCCGCTCCTAGTGTCGCCCAAACAGCTGTGTATGCACTACCAGGAGTAACGCACCAGCCACCTCCTCCTGAGGTTCCCAAAGAGTTGACGAAAGGTCCGGATGGATTGTGCGACTTTGATGATCTGACCGTTAGTCAAGTAGGTCTTCAACAATACTTATTTTTCCTTTTGGAGAATGATCTTCATATATTGTCCTCTAGATGCGATCCTCCATCGCGAAACTCATCAACACACTGCCATCGGTAGGCCACACTAATCAGTTACATTTTCGTGGGCCGTTGATGTTATTCGCTCCAGATCGATGATATGAAAAAGCATCTGGAGAAAAAGGTCAAAGCGGGGAAATCAAAGCCTAAGCTAAGAGATGTCGATCCGACCGTTCTTCCAGCAGCTTGGTCTATTTTGCGATGGTATGTACCCTCTTTGTGGATTCAGAGACGCCATTAAAGATCACCTCAGGTGTGTTGCTTCTTGCACCGCGCACATCGAAGCAATTACTTCCGGCGAAGAACTAATCCAAAATTTGGGTAAGCGCTGTTCTGAATCTAGTTTTTTCACTCGTTTATAAGGTGCAGATCCAACTTGGAGACAGTTTAGAATGACTGTTGGAGCACCTGATGCTGAAGCAAAGTTTAAAGGGGCGGTCCTTGAGGCGCAACAAGAGAGTGCTCATGCAGTCAAATATCCAGTCATCTATGTACGCAAGATCTGACTTTCTGAAAATGATATCTGACATTCCCTCGTAGGCATTCCACGGATCGCCTCTCAGAAACTGGCATTCAGTAGGTTTCGAGTGACTTATACCAATTCTACGATGTAACGCGTCTCACAGATCATCCGCCACGGCCTCTGGTACAAGGACGTAGCCCATGGACGCGCTTTTGGAAACGGTATTGATGCTCCTCTTTAACGAAACACTGAGCTTATTGCCACCATTTCTTCTCATAGGTGTCTATCTAGCGAAGGACGCAGCTACGTCCATGGGCTACTATGCCCAATCTGGAAGGTCCGCCTGGCAGAGGAGTCAAACTGGCCCTACAAACTGCATGGCTCTTGCGGAAGTCGTCAACCTACCTTCCAAATTTGTGAGCTCAAATCCCCACTATGTCATTAAAGATACCCACTGGATTATGTGGTGAGTCAAACGCGATCGACTCCCCCGCATCCAGCCTTGCCTTATCTTTTTGCATTACAGTCGATATCTCTTAGTCAAAGGCATTGTTGATTCAGACGCTGCAACTGCACAAACAGAAACGAAGGAAAGCAAAAAGCAGGCTGCGACACCACTTGTCAAGTTAGATCCTGACCATAAAACTCAAGTCAATTCGAAGGTAATCGCAATTCCCGACCCCGCGTTTAAGGTGGAAAGTCTTCTCTCTGCGAGGAAGGGCGATTACATCCTTGAAGATGCAGACGAAGAGGACATGGCAATCTTTCAGCTCGATCTATCAAAGAAGGAGGTCAAGGCCTCTCAAAAAGAACACTATGATCTTGATGACGATGACGATTACCGTGTCCCTACCGCCTCCTCGTCCAAACCCAAGGCTCAGTCTGCTCCGAAGAGGCCGAAAGATGACTGGAAACACGATGCCGACTACGTCACAAGGACTTTGGAAAATCTTATGCTTCCTCCGTTTCAGTCGTCTCCATCAGCCAGCATGGCCATACAGAGAGAGCTCAAATCGATGATCAAGGAGCAAGATATGGCACCAGCTCTCCGAGATCTTGGCTGGTATATGCCGCCCGACTTGATTGGTGATAATTTGTATCAGTGGATCGTTGAGATGCACTCGCTGGATTTAGCGCTACCGATTGCAAAGGACATGAAAGCAAAGTATGTCGCTTCTTCATTCAAGCAGAACAACGCTGACAGGACTTTCTTAGGCGGGTGAATTCAATTATCTTTGAGATTAGATTCCCTCCTACGTTCCCGAATTCTCCGCCTTTTTTTAGGATAATAACCCCCAGGTTTCTTCCTTTTATGCACGGTGGTGGTGGCCACGTTACTGGAGGTGCGTACGCTCGTGATCAACTGAGATCTAGCTCACCTCAATCCAGGTGGCTCTATCTGTATGGACCTTTTAACAAGTGATGGTAAGCAAGGGCTTCATTTGAAAGATAACTCCATTCTGATCATGAGCACAGGCTGGCTTCCGAGTTACAGGTTCGTAAATCGATAAATATGCTATTACCTTACGAATGTTCTGCCCATCCAGTATCTCCGCGGTGTTGATGCAAATTCGGCTAGCCATCTCAAATCTCGACCCGAAGCCGGCTCGTCTTGCGTCCAACTGGAATACGTAAGCCTTATTTCCGTATCCCAAGTACTCCCTTACGTTTTTGGCAGACCTTATGGAGTGCTTGAGTCTCTCCAGGGCTTCAAGCGCGCAGCCGCCACACATAACTGGACCGTACCTGATGGCTTAGATCGTCTCGTTCGTTGATATCAGCTGCAATCCCATTTGGAGACGTCCATCGATCATTTTACTTATAAACTGATGGATACAAATGTACATAATTCTTGCCGGACTATAGATACTTCTCTTGGAGGTGTGCATGTGACGGATAATGTGAACTATACATAAAGACTTGCTTGTGAGCTGAACTGGGGACAACGACTGGCAGACGAGACGAAATTGGACGACAACCAATGAGTGGCGATCCCACTGCGAGAAATGTAGTACAGGTTTTTATAGTAGATGAAGTAGTATAAGGTAGAAAATTCTAGCCAGAATCTAGAATAATAAAACTACAAAAATGATGAGCAATTAAAAAACCAAGGAGAGGATGAACGACGGCTGTGCATGTTTTCGGTGCTCAGCCAGTGAGGACACCTTACATTGAAAGCTGTCTTCGTCATAACTACGGGCGTCCGAGTAACACGCATTCACTCGCACGTTGTAGATGTTGGTCTATCGAGGGGGAGACGCGTGGGGGTTTGCGGCGGGCTTCTGACTCCGTATCCTAGAAGAATTTCGCTGCCCGATTCCACCATGAACAACCTAAGATATGTAGAATAGTGGGAAAGAACATACCAGGATATTGGCCAACACCGTTGGTAGTGCCTGAGGTTGCTGCCTTGAAATGGCATCCAAACACTCTTGAACTGCTTGCGGACCAATTGCATCCTCTAGACGAGACGGAGCTTGTCCGTTTGGTGGGTTTGAGATGGAGTGCGGAAGGAGGTCATAAAGTGAGAGCAGTGTCATCAGGCGCAGCCGCAAGCCTTGTTCTGAGTCCATGCCTGGCTTATAATCTGAGCAAGTGTCGAAACGAGGGAATTCAGGGTTACTGGTATTTCGGACGGGGTCCCAAGCATCTTTTATAGGGTGTGCGCTAAGCGGTGGGTGTAATTGTGAGTCGTTGTCACCATATGTGGGCCGACTCGGAGAGCTTCGAATATCGGTGGGTCCTCCATGCGGTCCAAACACAGCAGGAAAGATCTCCATATTACCAGATTCGCTACTTTTCTTGGAGCTAAACATTTGATCCATGTTTCGGGTTCAGGTGCGCAGTGTGTCAACAGAGGGTAAGTAGTGCCTGAATACGAATGCCAAGGGACATGGATCAACTTGAAGCTGTGTGCGAGATGTCCCTGTGCTGTATAACTTCTTGTCATCAGGATTGGCACTGACTCATATCACTGCTTTGTCTTATGACAGCCAACAACTCCTTCTACAAAGCCAGTCTCTGATCTGGGATGGATAAACAGGGGCGCTCGGCGTCAATTAATAAGTGTCACGCACGTGATGTCGCAAAGTTGCCAAATTGGCGCTGGTCGCTATTTTTGGATCTGACGATGAAGCCTTGAAATGTTGCTCAGATCAACGGAAAATTAAACTCTGAATACTGACGCGCACGAATTTGAGATGCGGACTCGTACGTTAAAATGCAGAGTGTTGCTTTTGGAGAACTATTGTCTGTTTCGGAGTTTGCTTCAACTCCTTGCAGACATCGCGTATGTAGACTCCGCTGGACGTAGTGCTATGT
>Ga0247735_1000669_pt1 | contig 13398 bp, 14 predicted proteins | sample UWRJL178409R2_FD_180934 | JGI IMG/M metagenome (GOLD analysis project Ga0247735, IMG submission 180934) | Plant litter microbial communities from Arlington Agricultural Research Station in Wisconsin, United States - UWRJ-L178-409R-2 | ecosystem: Environmental > Terrestrial > Plant litter >...
GTCGCCGCTGTGTCTCCGGCTCAACTGGCTGGGGCATACTTCGAAATCACGCGGCTTATTCGGGCATCAGTGGCGGAGATCTTCTTTCCGGCGGCCTCCAGGGCCTCGAAGTTCTCTTTCAGGAGGCTCACTTGGCGATTCCACTCGGCTTGGTACCGAATGGCCGAATACTTGGAGGTCTCTCGACACTCCGCGTCGGCAAGGGCTAGGTGAGTCTCCAGCGCTGATACTTCCGTTCCCGCAGGTTTGTCCTTCTCCTCCTTGAGCCCGAATTTCTGACGCAGCGAGTCAGAAGGCATACCTTCCGGGGTGCGGGGGAGATCTTCGACCCCAGAAGAGGCCATGCATCGAGTCCACTCGTCTGCGGCCTCGAGTACTTTCGAGTCTGTGCGCGCCCCGTTCAGTGCCGCTCCGACAAAGCTCATGGCGAAATTGATCGACTGGTTACCGTACGACGGTTCCGTGTCACCCATTTCCTCGTTACACGAATCCGATGCAGCGAGTTCGCCGTCTGATCTCGGCGCGGTCAAGTACTGATTCCACGCCGCTTGATCGCCGGGCGAAAGCAGTTGGGGCGTGTGGTAACCAGACTTCGAGGCCACGTCACGGTCAAATACGTTGATGATCCCCGCGCCGCGCTGCTGTGCACGTTCGAAATGAAGAAGTGGAACAGTCCTGACGAACCCTTTGTCCGCGAGACATTTCTGCAACAGTATTGCCGTGGCGTACGACTGCCGCGCAAGTTGTGCGTTCGTCACCACGTAGCGATCAAGGGGCATCGCCCATTGCGCTTGATTCTTTGCAGGGAGTTGAAGGGTAGCCGTCTGGCCCTCGCTGGCGGAGCAGCCGGTCAGCAGGAGCACGGCGGTCATGACAACCGCCGTGCTTGCAGCTAGTGATTTGAAGCGTCGTGACAACTCGATGCCTTAGATGAATTTCGCGGAGTTCGGATCCCAGTTGATGTTCTGGATGTACCCGCTGGTGTTGGCGATGTTGCCATCACCCGTCTTCTTCGTCAGGCACTGCCTGCTACCTGAGTAGTCAGCCAGATCGTAGAAGCACGCCGTGCTGACGTTGCCGTTGTTGTACCAGGAGTCCGCCGTGTCCCCGGCAGTGATGGTCGAGCTGATGTAGTTGTAAGCCGACATGGGGGTAACCGAGAATTCGAACCACAGCAGCCGTCCTTCGCTTCCCTGGGTCTTGTATTCAGGGTCGTCCCACACACACGCACGCCCCGCGATGCAATAACCCGTGGGGTCCGCGTGCGCCGGCGCTGCGCCCCCAATTCCGACGAAGAGAGCGGCGGCCACCGCCGCCATTCCCAACACCATCTTCATCCGCGTCGACAGGCTGCGCCGTGCGGATTCATCTCGCGAAATCGTCAATCCGGCATTATTCAAGGTGTGCTCCTTTGCAAGGTAGACCGAGCTGTATATCTCGTGTCGGATGTTTAGCAGGAAGCCCAAAAACTAAGCAACGCTTATCTTTCTAAATAAACGAAAGGGGCAGTGTCTTGGGAGGCACCCCGAGGTGAGGCCTACCGCTCGTTTGCCGAGACAGGCCCAGGGGCTCACCCCCGGTACGCTGCTGAATTCCTCGAAGCATCCGCCCGGGAGACGCGGCGCCGTGATCGGTAGTTGAGTGTGTAACGCGCCGTTGTCGAAGTGTCCGAATGCGCCAGCAAGTACTTCAGGATCGCGGCCATATGCGCACAGTGAGATCTCCCGGCTTGCGGGACCATCGCGATGGGAGATGGCATGCAGTCGTGGATTCGCTGGTCTCCGACGATCGAGGTGCTTCTGTCATGCGGGCGTCGGGCAGCCGATGGTTCTCCTGGTTGGTGAGCACGCCCCGCGCATGCCGTGCGTGGATGCCGCCACGAATCCGTTGATTGATAGCTCCTGCCCACCCCGCACCATCCGCGCGCACCGTAGTTTTTTCATTGCACGAGGCTCATCGCGCGTCGGCCTCGTAGCGAGGCCCGTAACCACAGAATCGAATGTTGAACGGACCTTCGGATGGGGAGCCTTCGGGGTGAGCCCAGAAGTGGCGCCAAGGGCCCGAGCATCGAGGCCTCGAGGCTCTGTCCCCGATCAGAAACCTAGGGACGGCGGTGATCCTCGATGGGGATTAGTCGCGGGCGCAGCTCACCCTTGGGGATCGTGCGCGAGCACCGTGGCTATCGAGTAGCAGGAGATGAAGCGTTAGTTCGCCCGCGAAGCACGATGGCGATGACGCCGAGAATCAGTCCGACGGCCGCGACGAGTGCCGCACCGATCAGTCCAGACGAGATACCTGCAGTGTCGGCGGAGCTCTCCGCAGCTTGGCCGACGAAGACGATGAGGAGCGCATAGCCAAGCGCGACGACTAGGAGGGCGATCGCAGCAACGCTCGTGACGATGACTGCCTTCCCGCCACTGCCGGACTTGGATCCTGTCTGAGTGTCCATGCTCGTATCCTGCGCCTCGTGTCCGCGAATGGCAATCGGATTGAGGAAATCTTCTCTTCGTGTACCCCGTTGCGTGGGCAGATAGACCGACTTGCCCGCTCGGGAGCCACCTGAGACTGTTTCTGCACGCTCAGGTCGAGTTTGTTTCAACTATCGAATAGGAATGATGGCAATGGTGACACCCCTCAGAAGATCAACGTATGCACGTGTGGCGCTCGTAGCTGCGCTGACTGCCGGTTGTGCAATAGTTCCGGTGACCGCGGCCCACGCCGCGCAATCCACAGCGACAGACACGGCCTTCGCAGCCGTCCAGAGAGCCAATCCCGGGGCAATCGAGCGCGCCGTCGACAAAAGGAGCGCGTCACGCTCGTCCGCAGTGCACGGATTTTTCGGCCGGAGCAGCATCGACGTCCCCACGGATCCGACCGACGGCATCGACATCGGAGTCGCGGATGGAAAGAATGTGAACGTCTCACTTCCCTTCGCTGACTCCGCTGCGAATGCGGAGCAGTTGTCAGCCGGTGTCGTGTCCTACGACAACAGGAACGACTCGCAGACTGTCCCCGTCGTCGTGGACGACGGATCCGTGGTGATCCATACGGTCATCGACTCGGCCAGTGCCCCGAGCAACTATGAGTACGACTTCGATCTTCCGGAGGGATCGACCTTCCAGCTGCAGCCGTCCGGCGATGTCGTCGCGTTGAGCGATAAGGGCGACTTCGAGTTCGCGATCGCCGCACCGTGGGCGAAAGATGCCGATGGCAACGCGGTCCCGACCCGCTATGAGGTGTCTGGCAACGAGCTGTCGCAGGTAGTGGAGCACAACGAGTCGTCCGCGTACCCGATTGTCGCCGACCCGACGATCGGCGGCTTCTACATGGATCGGTACTCCTGGAACGCCGCTGGAGACCGAATCACCATCTGGCCGACTTTTGCCGGCGGAACATTCAACCCAGCTCTGGTTGGAACCTATGGGTGGATCGAACTTATTCAGAAGACCCCGAAAGCAAACACGCCGTCACTCAACCAGCAATTCGTTTGCCACTCCAGCGGAAATACAGTGCTCTGGGCTACCGGTCAGACTTGGGATCTCGAGACCTGGAGAGGGACCGTATCGAATCCGGTGGACATGTTCGCCAGCCTATGCAACTGGTAGACGCATAAGCACCACTCGCCCCCGCATTGGGTGAACTTCGCGCCGCAGCTAGCGGGCAGAAGGGCGGGGCTCCTGAGAGATCGGGGCCCCGCTTTCGCGCTGTCGGGATCGTGCCGCGCCCGCGCCTCGGCGGTGGTGCCGGGCGTCGATCCCGCCGGCGCCATATCCCGTCAAGCTCCCAGCGCCGCAAATGCCCGGTCGAACTCGCTGCCGAACGATGCCACGAATGGTTCAGATTCATCTCGAACACAGCCACCCGCCAGCACTCTGACTTGAATCTCGTATGTCGATCGCGTGGCGGTCGGCCTCACCCGTGCAACAAGGCCCTCCGCCACTTCGATGTCGATTGCCGCCGCCAGCGACGGCCTTACCGACGATGCTGGGCGGGCAGCTTTTGAGATCAGGCCTTCGATGTTCTCCACCGCCAGACACTACTAAAGGAATCATCGACTCTTCTAGACCTCTTACTCGCAAAGCCATACGAGACGAAGGCGGGCATCAGAATCGTCGGCATTCGCGCTCAACGCGACGTCCGCCCCTCAATTTAGTCAGCTATTCCCCTTCCGAGTCCCGTTCGCGCTCACGGTACGCATCCCAGTAGGGTACGTAAACCAGTCGAAACATCTGCCACCAGGCGTATGCGGCGTGAAGCGACATGGATTCGTCGTCACTGAACAGTCCGTGGGCTATTCGGTTGCGCAAGTTGGGTCCAACCTGTTCGCAATACAAGGCACGGATCTCGTACACGAGGTCAGCGCCCATGATCGCTGTCGCTTCGGGAAGTTGCAAAAGGGCATTGAGACTGTTTTCCGTCTCTATGTTGTCCGCGTCGAAGGTAGTGGTCGAAACCCGGGCGTTCTTCAGGACGCTTCGCACCAAATTTTCCATTTGTGGCGCCAAGATATAGAGCGACGACGTGAAATCTTGGTTGAACCCGTGAAAGAGCGCGAGCGCGAAGAGCTCCTCGCGGTCCGCTGGCACGATCGCGGAGGACTGGGCGATATTGCGGAAGTCGCGTCTGGTAGGGCGGTGCTCGACGCGAAGCTGCGACAGCGCCGGCAAGATGGCGCCGCGAGTGGCAACCAGTGTGCGGATGTCGTAATCCGAGACCATCGTGCTCCAGATCTGACCGCTGCGATCATCGCCACTTTGGGTCGGAGCGCTGCGCGCCGTGACTCGGGCATCCGGGGTGTAGACGGTCCGGGTGACAAGATCGACGATGCCCGGCTCGTTCAGTCTTTCGGTGGCAACCCTTCGCGCCTCCGCCTCGGACGCAAATGGAACAACCGTCACGAATTTCATCAGAGCGTCTAGAAGATTCAGGCCTTTGACCCGCGCTCGCGCTTGTCGCGCCGCGTCGGTGAGATCGATCGTCGGAGAGTCGTACGCGGTCATGTTCGCTACTGCATCTGCGTGCGCGTCTCGAATCTTCCATTTGATCTGTTCGATCTTGATGTCGATCCCACGAGTGGCTCTTTCGGCTCTCGGTATCTTCAGCAGGGCTTTCAGGGCGCTCTCGAGGTGAGAAGCAGCCACAGCCGCCCGCGCCGCGTCTCCGGCCAGGAGATTCTCGGCTTCACGCTGCCACAAATCCGCTTCTCTAGCGTGCATGTCGATAACTGCGTTTGCATCTCCGAGACGCCGTCTCCAGCGGACGCTCTTAAGCAAGTAGTCGCGCGCCTTCCACAGATCGCCGAGGTTCTCGAATTCGTGGCTCAGAGAGTCCAGCCGGGCAGAGATCTCCGCCGCGCGAGGGTGCGGCACTCGCGATTTGCTCAGGAGACCAGCTACGGCCATCGCGTAATACCCGTCCGCGACCGTCGCCCGGTCGAAGTATTCGGAAAGGATTTCGCAGACCTGAGCCAATTTGGCTTTGGAGTTAGTTCGATAAGCGAGCTCGATTGCGCGCGCCCAGCACTCTTCACCGTCGATGCTCCACAAATCGGCGTCGAGCTCCACCCTCATAAACGCGTCGAGCGCGATCGCTCCGAAGACGTACCGGCTTGTGCCCTCGCTCCTGCGCCACAGGATGTCGCCGACGCGCGCCTGAAGCTTCGGTGGCTCCAACATGGGGGCGATGGTCGATAGGAACGTAATCTCTTCCTGACCTAGATCTTCTTCGGCCATCGTTCTGCCCGTGCTCATCGTCATCGCCGGCACATAAGGCTCTGCTGCATTGTCAGGCTGCAGGACGAGGGATGCGACGCCGGCGAGCAAGAAGAACGTTCGCTCGAATTCCGGTTTGTTCTCGCGCACGGCGTTCGCCGCCTTGGCGAACGCCGATGAGTAGTTGTGGTAGCCACCTCCCGCCGCCTTTGCCGCCGCGATGGCTTCAGACCACTCCGTCTGTTCCAGGAGGTCAGGTTTCAAAGTGGATTGGGGCTGATTACTCATCCCTCAAGCTTCACCCACCTCCGCTGGTTTCGCGCGCATCGAGTTTGGCGCCGTGTGAACAACCAAAACGGCCCGACGCCCGTAGACGATGGTCGACTCCCGATGCGGCCTCGTACGTGCCCAGCGTGGAGCGCCATCGATTCTGACGGCCGCCGGTTCGACCGGCCGATCTAGGCCTCCCGCTCACCCAACAGCATGTCTCTTGAGCTGAGAGTGTCCAACCGAATGAGCCTCTCGCCCCACTGTTCGCGATCTTGCTCTAGGTGGCGCGCGGCCAGCACGCCCAAGGCATGACCGATCGACCATCGGTATCGGCCCCGCAGGCGCGGTATTAGCGGAACCACCACCGATGCTCCTACGAATAGGCCCGCGATCAGGTACATGATGCCGGCAGTGAGGTTGGTGCCCTCGAATCCGGGAACAGGGTAGAACGCGACGATCAGCAACGCCGTGAAGCCTGCCAGTGGTGGCAGGGAGACGATCAATTTGGTCGCCCGTGAGCCACGGTCTATCAGTAAGAAGAACCCGCCGACGCATATGGTGAAAGCCATCGGATTTGCAAGCAGTTCAAATATCACACAAACGAGCAGCTTGTCAGGCGTCAATGGGCGCCACCCGCTTGACGCGATATACACGATCGGCAGTGCTGGAACGATCAGGAGGTTGCCGATCAAGCCGACATAAGACCGCAGGGGTCTCCCAGTGAACGGTAACTTCGCTAGAACACGCTCGTCGACGCTTCGCGCTCGAAATGCAGCTTCCCTGCGTTCGGCCACGCTGCCGGAAGCGAATGCACCCGCTGAAGCTCCGATAGCTACGACGATGCACGACACAACGACAGCGCTGAATAAGTGCCCCATCATCGAATGGTCGAGCGCGGCACCCGTGGCAGTGATCAGACCATAGATGATCGCGAGCGCGGCAATCGCCTGGGAGCCCCGTCCAAGGTTATTCGTCGTTCGCACTTCGAAGCTCCTGCTCGGAGCGACGATCGCACCGCCGACCAGGGCTGCGTAAAGAACGATCGAAACGCCGAGAAGACTCGGCAGAACCCAACTCGTGTCGACCGCGACTCCGACGGCGAACAATCTCCACGATGCGTACTGCAGCCATCTGTTCGTCAACGCCGAGAGCAACAGGAAAACGACGATCAGCAAGACGGACAACGCATAGGCCAAGGCGAGTATCTCGACGAGAGATTCTCGGAACGAGCGCTGCAGTGGGCTCAAGTACGTCGCGGCCCGGCGCCCTGTCACCCTTCACTTCCTAGACTTGCCGACCTTGAGAAGCGCGCAATCGACCTCACGGGGCGCGCGCAACGCACTCGTGTCGCCGCCGCGCATGACTCGAGCATGACTATCCAGATTCTCCTGCTTCCGATTGCTGGCCTCCTAATGATCCTTATTCCTAGCGGAACTTTGATATGCCGCATTTCCGACCGTGCACGGCGTTCCTGGGTCATCCCGTCGGGGGCATGGTTGGTGGCCGTATCATTGCTCGCCATCGCCGTCAGCAGGGCGGGAACCCAGGGCGACCCTGGGTTCTGGCTCGCCATCGACGGCTTGCTTCGTTTTTGCGCGATCCTCTACATCGCAGTAGCTGTGGCGATCACAGTGCTCATGGTGTGCCGACGGTTGCCACCTGAGGGAGGCTCCACACCCGACAGTCCCCGGGAATTCTCGATCCCCACAATTTACTGGGTCATCTCGGTCGCGGTGGCTCTGTTCGTGACGGTGAGCTCCGTCAGCTCGAGCTGATCGAATTTCACAGAATCGTCCCCTAGATTGGCGCCGCCAATCTCGAAGGGAGTTGCCCCACACCGGGCTCGTCCGCGCGGCCAGACTCGACGTGGATCACATGATCCGCCTCATCGCTCACCAGTGGATCGTGGCTTGCCAACAAAAGCGTGCACCCGCGAAGCTTCTGAGCTGCGAGCAGCCCCATCACCTCTCGAGCCCACCCGGCATCCAGACTTGCCGTCGGTTCGTCCACGATCAAAAGATCCGGGTCGAGCAAGAGCGCCCGCGCTATCGCCGTGCGCTGCTTCTCACCGCCGGACATCAACGCCGGCATCGTGTTCGAACGTCGAGCAAGGCCGAGGTCTGAAAGTAGGGCTTCTGCACGGGCGGTCATTCTCCTGACAGTGGCACGACCGCGGGGCAACACAGGTACCAGAACATTTTCCAGCGCTGTGAGGTCCGGTATGAGGGTAGACGCCTGGTCGACATAGCCTATGCGCCGCCCCCTGATCGCTCGGATCTCCAGCTCGGTCGCGGCACGGAGATCGTCTCCCCACCATCGGATCGATCCGGTGTATCCCGGGAGCAGACCAGCCATGGATCTGAGAATGCTGGTCTTCCCCGATCCGCTTCTGCCCACCAGGCAAAGCGATTGCCCCGATGACAGATCAAACGACATGTTCTCAGCTATGCGGATGTCTCGCCCATCCGTGTCCTGAAAACTGAGCCCGAACAGCTCCGCTGAGATCACGGGAAGATTCGCTAACTCGTTTTCCACTTTGGCCCCTTACTAAGAGTCGTCCCGAATGCAGCCGTCGTTGAACCGATGAGGGCGACCAGGATTCCTACGCTCGACGCGCCACCGATGAAAACGATCCCGCCGATCACGACAACCGCGAATGCGATCCCGGCCGCTCCCAACACCCATGCGTCAACTGCATACAAAATGCGAAGGGCGGAATTAGGGGCACCTGTTATCTCCAGGAGCGCCATCTCGCTCTCCCGGCGGATGATGTCTGTGCGTCGCCCGAGGATGACGATGACAATCGCTGCGACCACCCCCGTAGACCCGAGGAGCACGGATGGCCATACGGTCACACTGAGTGCGTATTCGCTCAGGAGGCTGTTACCTGAACTCGTCTTCTGGTTTTCGATTGCGAGGTAGGTGAGGGCTGCGGCGATGCCGACCGCGCCAATTCCGAGGGCCTGCATGAGTGACGCGCCGGGTGCTCCTCGAAGGTGGCGAAGTGCGAGGGCCGCCATGGAGTGCACCATGAAGTCACGACGCCGTCGACTTCGGGCTAGGGGTTGGGGCGTCATGGCGGTGACCACGGAAAGGCAGCCGAAAGCTACAGCCCCGATTGCAAGACCGGCGGATGTTCCCGCACCCAAGAGACCACGGTCCCCCCATGCGAAGCAGCAGGCGGTCACGAGCAGAATCGATGCCACGGTAGGGACCTGTCTACCGGCGAGGGAGCGGATGATCGACTTTTCTCCCCACCCGACCGCGCGCAAAGTTGCCACTTCAGGTCGTCGACGCTTGCCACCGATGACGAGCACAACGAGGAAGGCGAAACTCGCACAGGCGAGAGTCGAGATGAGCAACACGAGCTTCATCCCCTCCACTGCCGCTGTGACTCGGACCGCAGCGCCAAGTGTCGTCCAATTCTGTACAGCCTTGATCGTCTCTGGTACGCCGCTGTCGCCCGAGAGGTACTGGGGTACCGTCAGGGCGACGGGAGCAGGGGAGGATCCGGCCACGACGGTAGCTCTCAGACCCATCTTTGTGATCTTCCCCGCGATGTCCGAGATGAGAGTTCGACTTGAGTCGGAGTAATTCGACACCCCCGACACGCGTACTCGAACGGCGTCGATCGGGTCAGCGCCTCTAAGGCTTCGTCCACCGGCGAGATCGGTGACAGCACCGGGTGCGGCCGTGAGGAAGTCCAGTCCGGAATGGTTGGGACGAATCGTCCCGCCTGATCCTGAGGATCCCAGTGTGGTGGTCGATGCATCGTATATCCCCGACGGCACGTATGATCTGGGATTCTCGGACGTAGGCTTGAGGTCGTCGGTCGCGAATTCGCCGACAGGGGCCGGCAGCGCAATTCCACCGTCGGTTCTCCCGATGGTGCTCGGCACACGATAGCTTTGGACGTCTCCGACTCCTGGCACTCGACCGGTGGTCGCCTCGTCGTCGGCCACAACCGTGCCATCTGAATTGACGATGCCTCGAGGGTCCGCCGTTAGGGTCGGTCCGTCTGACTTTTTGCCATGCGACGTCACCATGTAGCTCGGTCTGCCGGACAATTCCGGTGTCAGCCCGGTCTGCGTAGAGTAGAAGGATCCGCCCGATTCTCCGTCCGGAAGCTTCGATCCCGGCATCAGAATCGTCAGGTTCGGTGTCGAAAAAGGCACTGTGACAGTGGATGCGCTCTTGGAAATCTTTGCTACTCGCTCGAAAGTGCCGGTGGCGCTGAGCCTCCGGAGTTCGTCAGTGACGCCACTTCCCGTCAGAGCGGTTTCATCAATCCCGGTCGCTCTTTCTACCGTCACTTGGAGGTCGAGTAAGTCTGCGGCGGATGAGTTCACCACCATGGGGATCACCAGCTCGTGCCCGTCGTTGTTCGACGCCGCCTGTTGTATCGCTGTTTGCTGCACCAGATAGCGTTTGGGATCGACGAGCTTGCTCCAAGTCTCGGCTGCCGCGGTCGTCCGACCGCGGGGAAGGCGCATCAGGGGAGACAGGTAGCGCCCATGTGCCCCATCCAGTTTGGCTTCGGCCTTCGGGTCGACCGCGATGACATTGGACGGGAACTGAGGAAGCGGGCCGAGAGGTATCTCGTAGTAGAGGTTGTTACCGGACGGTGCGAATCCCATGGGGTATCCGCCAGTGGCGAGTGCTGAATCCAGTGATGTCGCTTGGTCTGGGGTACGCCGGGAGACGAGGGCGAGGCCCTGGCTGCGCGACAGTTCGGTGTCGGTCGTCGAATCGGTCAACGACGCAGTGAGGCGCAAGACCTCTGACTGCGCCTGCAGGTCGGTGACACCAGCGACCGGATCGTCATTCAACACCAGGGAGGGGCTGAGGGCGACATCGCGGAGGGTGCCGACGAGTCCGACGGGAGCAGCGACTTCGACCCCCTGCAGGCGGTCGATGCGCTCTACTTGGTCTTCGGAGATACCGCCCTCACCCGCCGTCGAGATGAAGTTGGGATCGACGAGCCCCCGAGTCTGACCTGCCCCGAAATCTTGTCCCGCCGCGGTGACAAGAATGTCGTACTGACCGCGCCAGTTCTCACTCACGGCTGTCCGTGCATGAGTCGCCAGGGACACATCCGCACATGTCACGGCGATGATCGTCAGACAGAGCACAACGGTGACTGTCGTCTGCATTCTGTCTGACAACCATCGCCTGATTACCAAGATCACTGAGAATTCCGCGTGCTGTTACTTGGTTGCGCGAGCGGGCTGCTTACAAGATGGCCCGGTCCATCGTGTGTACGAACTTGCGTTGAGTGGCGTGCCGGCCCCTGCGTCGTTCCACACTTTGATGCTGTGAGTGGCGGTGAATCCAGCTCCGCACGTGCCGTAGTAGACAGTGCGGACGAGGTCGGTCGATGCCGTGGAGTTGGTTACGTAGTTGGCGCAGCCGGAAATCCCGCAGCTGAAGTTGACTTTGTACGGTCCGGAGTCGCCCCAGACTGCGGCGATCGCTCGCGAGGTACCGATTGCTACGGTGGCGCTTTGGGTGATCGTTACATTCGGCTGGGCAGACGCGGAGGTTGCGCTGACCACTCCGGCGGCAGCCGATACAACGAGTACTGCTCCTGCGACGATAGCTGCCCGACGTCTTCTGTCCATGCTCATACTTCTTCCCCCGCGAGTTGATGAGTTCTTCTTTTCGCTGATCAGTTTGTGCGGCATATCGTTCCTCTCGCCCACGTCGACACGGTGGTCCCGGCCGCAGACGCGCCTCGACCCTGACTCTCCCAGATCGTGGTCTTGGTGCTCACGGATTTTCCTGTGCACGTGGAAACGACGATGGTCTGGAAGTAAGTAGTGGATGCCGTCGAGTCGGTGACGAAGTTGCTACAACCGGCACCGGAGATGCCGCAGTTGAAGTTGACCTTGTATGGTCCGGAACTACCCCATGCCGCTCCGACAACCCGAGACGCCCCCGACGCAACCGTTCCGTTTTCGGTCACCACCAAGGTTGCAGCTTGTGCGGTTTGAGCGGCGGTCACTCCGGCGCCGGTCAACGCGACGACGACGGCGATCGCGGCGAGCAGTTTCCGGAAGAGTCGCACGGAAGGGGACCTGATTTCTTGTTTCACAAAGACCTCCAAGTGATAACGGTCTTGGGGCGTTCGCCCCGCCGTCCGAAACGTATCCGACTGTGACGTTCCCTCACAAGAGACCTGTCATTCACGACTTCACTTCCGTCACCAAGTACCGCGAATGCCCTCATGCCACAGGGATGTCGTTCGCCCTGAAGCTCCCTGCATCGGCGGGAATCGACGGACGCGCGTCCGGGTGACCGATCGCTATCGCTCGGATCGAGAGATGTGACTTTTGGCGTAGATCGTGGGCCGGGCGGGCAGCTGCTGCGACTGCTCTCCGCTGCTGCGGTGAACGGCTGATGCCGGGCAATCGCCTCCGCGCTGCCCGCCGGACGTCTATTTGTGACTTAAGTAGCAGTCGATCACGTCCCCTGCCAGAGCGGCGGCCCACAGAATGAGGAAATGAGCAAACCTTTTGACCTTGCAGTCCCTGTGTCTCTGGGCGCCCGTGCGGGGATCTCTGAGGTGTGGGCCGCGTTCCTCGAGGCTCGGCCTGTCGTTCAGTTGGTCTTCGCGATGCGGTTCGCAGTGGGAGGAGCTCTTTCGTCCGATGCGGCCGCGTTTTTGCCCTTGCATGCGGCAGCCGGACAGTGCGCATGGCTTGCTTCCATGTGGTTTGTGTACTTGGTCAACGGCATGTCTGACCTCGAAGGTGATCGGCTGAACGCGTCGTCTCGGCCGATCGCTGCTGGTGTGCTGAGAGTGGAGCGCGCACGGGTGATTAGCGCGGTGCTTGCTGCATTCTCAATCCTGGTGGGCTCCGTCGTCGATCTGAAGTTTTCACTTTTCTGTGCGTCGATGCTGATGCTCGGAGTCGTCTATTCGTACGGACCTTTCGCTCTCAAGAAATGGAGCCCGACCGCGTCGATCACAGTGGCGACCGCGGGATTCGTGACCTATGTAGCCGGGGCTTACGCCTTTAGCGGCGCCGTCACCTCCTCGACGGTACTGGTCGCCGGGATCATGGGCGCTTGGATGGCGGCGGCTGGAAACTACAAAGACTTAGGTGAGGAAGTCGGGGATCGCGCGGCTGGACGCCGGACCCTGCCTGTCTTGCTCGGTCGACGGCGGGCGACATTCGTGATTTGGATGGCATGTGTGCTGATTGCGCTCCTTGCGCTGCTTGCCGTTGCCGTGGATCTCTTCATTTGGCCGGTGGGGGTGTTGATCGCGGCGTCGGCCCTGCTGGCACGATCGTGGGCTTCTCGGCGTGGTTCAAAGAGTATGCAAGCCGGGGCGGGGGCTAAGTTTCCCTACAGGGTATTCATGGTCAGTCAGTACGTGGTGAACGGGCTTCTACTGGTCACAGTGTCGCGT
>Ga0247735_1000670_pt1 | contig 13375 bp, 10 predicted proteins | sample UWRJL178409R2_FD_180934 | JGI IMG/M metagenome (GOLD analysis project Ga0247735, IMG submission 180934) | Plant litter microbial communities from Arlington Agricultural Research Station in Wisconsin, United States - UWRJ-L178-409R-2 | ecosystem: Environmental > Terrestrial > Plant litter >...
ACCGAACTGTCCTGTAGGTACTCACTTAACAGGTGAGTCATTCATCAGACCCCAAAACGCATCTCATCCGCTCTCAGTGCCCATTCTAAGTTCACAAAGTACGTTAAGACCAATATTTCTACATCAGGAATCTCACATTTATCCATCAGGCTCTTCAAAACCGTCTTCCCTAACGGTCTACCATCGGAACTGCCATCCACAGGAGTTCTTGCGACATCTCCAACCTTCCAACATGGCCTTTCCGCATCGCCTTCGGTTCCAGCGTCACTCTCGCATAAGACATCCCTGTCTTCTCTATCTTCCCGATCCTCAGTGTCGTCAGCGGCTAGTGCAGCCACAATATCTCATCCAATCACGGAAACATCAGTCAAAGGCGGCTTCTTCTCCCGTTTAAATTGGACTGCTGCTGCGTCGGAACCTGTCTTACCGCTTGCCACTACACTACCCGATGGTCCAGTCGAAGATCTCATTGTTGCTGGAACTGCCTTCGGCTTTGGGCTATTCAATTTGGTATTCTCGTTGCTGCCCAAAAAGATTCAGTATGTACCCAAGTTCTTTTGGAACTTCGCATCTGTCTCTCGTTTATACACACATGTAGAGGCCTAGTAGGCTTCTTTGGATTCCAGCACGACCGAAAACTTGCTCTGAAAGCCCTGGCATTAGCTGCTACAAAGGAAGACGTTCATGGTGTCTTCGCAGGGTGCGTTCTTCTCACCTTCACCCTTTTTCCGGTTTGTAGAAATAATTTTACTTCAGCTTAGTCCTCATGACATATCATGGCGTCGTTCTCCTTCTTTCAGGGTATCAAGCGGATGAAGTGAGGCTCTTGGCAGAATATAAGGCAATTGTAGACCGGTGCGTCGAAGATTAGCTTACTCACTATCTTACTGAATATTGGGACAGAGTCGAGAATCGCTACCCTTCCGGAGCTCTGTGGATACTCAATCGAGTCCGTCAGTTCCTCAAGTCCAATCGAGCAGATATTAATTACCCATAGGCTAAAATCATGCGGATGGCGTATGATGCTGATGGTGCAATCCGCGTTCTTCGAGATGGCTTGAAGCCAGACCGACCTCACACATTCGTCCAAGCTGATATGTTGGTTCGTCCTGTCCTTATTCATCCACCAGTCACCAGTTCATCGATTCACCGACGTAACCTCGCTATAGTTGATGTTCGAATTAGCATGGACTCTCTTGAGCCAGGGTCTGTACCTGGAGGCAGCTGGAGCCTTTATGAAGATCACCGAAATGAATTCCTGGTTAGAATCTTTTATTTCGAACCCTAATTTCTGATTTGAAGCGTACTCGTGTGCCGCAGGAGCCATGGGACATACTACTTCATCGCAGCTGGTTGTCATCTCGCCGTCGGTGATAAGGACAAGGCACAGGCTATGATGGACGTAATTCTAGAACTGATCGACAAGAAAAAGATAAGCGGCAAGGACCTGCCAACCGAAGTCTACATCAAGAAAAAGTGTCAGGATCTGTCTCGCTTTGCAATTTCGTATCAATTGACATTCCTCTTGTTGTTCAGTGACATTCTACAAGGATAAGCAAGCGAGACGCGGAGGTGAAGAGAAACGGTGGATTGACGTAGTGAAAGTGAATCCTGCTGAAGGTTTGTGGCAGGTTTCTCCACCGAGGTTGTGCAAATAACGAACATTCATCTCATAGAAATGGGCATATGTAAGGTCACCCAAGCTCTCTTTACATGACTATACTAATCTGGCGTTCCTTACAGTTTGGAATACGCATGCAAGAATAGACGCGTCGATTGCTCACGCGCACATCGAGAACCTTAACCGTCTAACTCCAGTCCCTGCAGTACATAGAATCACTCTGGAAACGCCTACGACTCCCCGTGACCCCTCACGCTCGAGATTTTCCACTTCTAACATCTCGCAAGACCTCACTTCGACAATCCCTACTCCCTTGTCTGCAACCAATCAGGACGGCAAGGTTCTTCTTGACGACCTTGATACCGCAGATGAACTCGCCGTTCGTGCGCTCTTACTGGGCATCCACCATCGTACCACGGGAGATTTTGATATCGCTCGCGGTTTCTTCGTGGAGGCACATGCGTATCCTGTGGGTGTAAACACTTGGGTTGGTGGCATTGCAATGTTCGAGCTTGCGGTGCTCGATTTGAAGGACGCAGAGGTCCGCACTGGTGGCGTTCGTCATGGTCGCAGCACGACTGAGGAACCAGTTATCATCGTCGAGCTTAAATCGTCTTCGGAGCAAGCTAAAAACTCTGTCTGGGAAGAAGCACTGAAATCAGCGAGCGAGAAGCTTGACGTTGTTCTCAGTCTGGCTGGGAGTAACGTTGATCTTTCTAGTCGCTTGGATAGTAGAGTAACGATGTTGCGAGACGAAATCGCGGCTAAAAGGGACATGATTGGGGTTGATGTATAGATTTAGAAAGTAGAAAGTAGACACTCTTGCACCATATACTAAAGTACTCTAGTGCCGTACAGGTCCTGATATAATAGTGTTGTCTTCGACTGCAAGATGGTCGCCTCTTTCAACGATGAGATGACGCAGTAGAAGCCAAATCATACAGGGGGCTGGCATGAGAATGATGTTGGTGCCCCTGCTTGCTGGAAAGTCTCCTGGATTGATTTACCCGCACCCCACATTCCAAGGCAAGCCATCGATGATGCGCCCAGAAATATGATGAAGTTGAAGAGTTTAAAGTACCAACGCCCACCAAAGAGGCCCTGAAATTTATCAGGCAACATCGAAGGAAATAATCTGCGATTGACTAACCCGCTTCCATCTCGACCATTCTTTCCATGTATCCAATCGCCCTTTGCCACCACTGCCAGGTACGTATTGCTTATCTTCGGCCATAGCGTCGGTGATCACGTCGTACCCAACACGGAGAATTGGCGGGAACGTATACGTGAACTGCATGATTGCAATTGCAGCGATGAGACCCGTAATGGTTTGAACTTGGGGTATTGCCGATCCTACGACGAAAGCTGCGATGGAAAATTTTACATGTCAGTTATACGAGACGAGGTGTTGAGAATTACCCAAAGTCCAGTAAAAGAAAGTAAGGACTATAATGCCAAGATCCTCGTGTGTTAGCTAACATTCGCGGGGGAAAGGCAGGACACGCACCTGTCCAGATGACCCTTCCCTTCTTAGACATAAGCCTGGGTCCGTGCATCCAATTTTCCACTATATTGATATAGACCACCTCTATTTTACCATCAATTAGCTCGCATGGAAAGAGACCACGGACAAGAATTTCGAAAGACCCACTGATCCCAATGTTACCGTATAGCCCTGCTGCTATTATGCCAGTTACCAAAGCAAGCGAATTCCCTGATGACAAAATTAGAATAGTTATAAACTAGCGACGGAATAAGTCTCACCGACCGTCTGCCATCCATACTTGCTAACCCCTTGAAAGGCAAGCGGGAGAGTAAATTGCCCCTGGAAAGCCTACAGGTCACCAAGTAAGTCTATAGCCAGCAGCGTTAGCTGATGTATGATCACGCACATAAATGAAACACCCATATAGCAAATACGCTACGAATATAAGAAGTTGTGCCAAAGTCTTTGATAATCGAAGCAAATGAGAAAGTTGAATGGAGGATAGAACTGAAGAAAATCTGCTTACCATGCCCTTCCAGAAATCCATCGGTCTTCTCATTTCTGCCATCTGTGATTTCGGATCAGCTTGAAGTTAGACTCAAGAAATTTCTACATTCACCATTTCGGGGAAAATCATAGCCCCTCCATAAGCAAATACCTTTAGGATGGTTTGAGCACTACGTGAGTAATGCCCGAGAGAGAGATAATCACCATATTCATTATACCGTTCACCTATGGAGAGTTAGATTGAACCCCTTCGCATACGTTTATGATCTCACTTTCTTGTAGAGAGGTATGGAGGTAAACGAGTGAGTTTGAACAGGGCCGGCAGGAACGCCGAGGGAGGACATGGCTGATGCGTAGTTGGGCGGACTGTGCGCCACAAATCCCATAGATGTAAATATGATGAGCAGATTGATCCTGACAATTCGGCGATCAGTGAGTGCCACGCATAACCATAAGCCGGCATACCACACCGCTCCGTTGGCCAGCCACCCGTAGTTCTAGATAAGCAAGCTCGATGAGCTTTCATCTTGGTTTTAAAGTCAACTGACTTACCTTCAGCGAACGAATTTGGCCAATAAAGAACCCCACGATCACCCATATCAAAATACAGACCGAAAAACAAAGCTTCGATTGTTTCAGGTTGAATCTGAGTAGAATCATGAATGAATTTGACTCTTACATTCTTGCCAGGGCTACTTCCCGTGACTATTTGAGAAAGAGATTGACCATTACTCAAGCAGATTGTAGCAACCTTCGGGGAATGTGAGTTCGACGAAGATACCTAAGAGATGGAGAGAAAACGCACATTGACAAGGAGCTGAAGACTTTGGAGTACATTCACGAGATATCGAGCCCATTTACCGAAGATGCGTTCAGCAATGTCCGCGTAAGTCTGTACTGGGTACCGGATAGAGTCCATCCTAACAAAGAGCCGCCAAAGAATCAGGCCTGTGTATAGCGCAATTATTCCCATAAAAAAGTATAAAATGATACCTGACATCGAAGAAATTTTGAGAGACCAACCACGTTTTAAACACGGATAGGACGTACCTGGAACCCATCCGACCTGGGAAATTGCATACGGGGCATTGAAGGGTCCCAGGATATCTGTTGTTATGAGATAGAAAATTGACGCCCAGCCCGCCTGGCGCAGTGCTCGAGAGGCAGTCGCCCGCTCTTCTTGGTCCGCTGTCATGGGAATCGAGTTACTGAAAACAGCATCACGGACGTCGACATTGACATTTCTCCCTTTGTGGTCTGAGAGACCGAGGAACCAATTCTGCTTCTCACTTGCGAAAGTAGTTTGAGCGTTGTAGGTTTTTTCTTCTTCCAGGCGCTGTAGAGCTGCATAGTGCAGATAGTCCTCGAATACGATGGTCCCCGAGACAGGAGCAGAATAGGTTGTACTTGGTTCGGTCTCGACCTTGGCTGTGTTGGGCTCACTCTCATAGGAAGTAGGGGGTTCTGTCGAATGAGTACTGGCAGTCGAAGCCATCCTTGAGGCAAAGCGGCGACGGAAGCTCGTTAAAATTTTCAGAGGCCATTCCTTTTATTCAGAGAGCATGCTCAAGCGTCGGAAGAAGTGTTCTATAGGTGGGGCGATGTTGTCAAGAAGTACAAAAATACAACACCAGCCGTCCGTGGTTGAGCATTTGCCGGTCTTCTTCGTTTCCCGAGGAAAGCGAGAATAACTCCGCAATTTCGATGCATAAAAGTGGTTACTAGTTGATCTCTTATACGGCAGCTACAGATACATACAACAATAGATATCTGAAGGTTGAAGAGGATCCAGTCGGTGGAGGCAATCCAAGGTCGCATAATGTCGAGCAACCCATGAGCTTCGAGCTCGCCGAATCATCAATATATGGGCAACTGACTGCGCTTAGCGATGTTCCTACACCTTCCAGAGCAGTGGCTGTCTAGAATGCTTAATTTTATGAGATAGGAGCACGAGTGGGTCGCTAATATATGGGTGGTCGTTTTTTTTGTTGATCCGTGTCCTGAGCTTCGGCAGCATGTTGACGATCCACATCCACAAATATAACGTGCTTGGGGTAGACATCTGGCTAATAGACAGAGGGTATCTAAGAACACTACCAAAACAACTCTAGTTAGGACACCATACACCTAGCGACATCTTCGTACGCAATGAGGTGAAGTGAGGTTCCCTGCATGATGAGTCCAACGTTACATTGCGACCCCAATACTCATCCGAAACGCTAAAAGCGAGCTGCCCTAAGAAGCACCAGGTAAGTCGCTTGAACACCCCTGAACACTTTTCAGCAAGCGAGAGCATCTCGTTTGCATGCCATCGCTCCCACGCGACACATCGAAGAGAAATTTGATGCGAAACCGCTTCATCGAAGCCGATATCTTTGCCCTCCAACTCGTAATCTTCGAATTCTGAAGGAGATAAATATTTCGTGATGTCGAAGTTGGGAGGGAGTGCTTTTGAAGCGTAGTAATCACAGAAGCGAAGTGAGAGGGGATGGGCAATAACCTTATATGTGTCCTTGGAGAATGCGAGGGTCTGAAGATGGTGAAGGGGAGAAAGTTGAGATAAGGTTTCGTCGATATCGACCTCCCACGTGTTCCGGACGCTCTCTTGATTCCCGGCAGACAACCATAGGTGGCGGAGACTGGGAATACTGGCAATGAGGGCCAAGGATGAGACATTGATGTTCGAAGTCGGTCCAACAAGTTTAAGGGACGTCAAGGAGATAAAGTTATCGCGAAGGAGTGGGAGGAAGACAACGTCCATGAAATCGTAGGGAAGGCCGTCCGAAAGGTGGATTGATTCGAGATGCGTGTTATCCGAAAGAAAACGAGTTATATCGTCATATGAGAGGGACGCGTCGAACTTATTAATCCAGCCAAAAGCACGGAGTGTAGACATATGGCCTCGGACGCGATAAAATTTGCATGTTGAGAGAGTCGCAGAGTCCATGGAAAGGGACCTTACGCGTGTATTCTGGCCAAGCAAGGCGTCGAGTAATTGGTCACACTCAGACGCAATCCTGTCGATTGTAACCAAACGAAGGTGGGGAAAAGACGGCATGCCGTCTAAGATGATCGTCTCGTTGACGGCCTGCCCAGTCCAAATCAATTGACGAATGGTGCACGCTGTCTGCTTGAGTATATGTTGAATTAGCTGTAGGGGTTGTGAGCCATCGTGTGGGCGAAACACATCAAGACTAAGCGTCTCTAATTGAGTAGGGCAGGGCACAGTGATGAACGTCGAGGCTCCATCTTCAACGACTGGTCCACGCAATCTTGCATGATGAAGTGGAGATGAGAGAAGGCACTCTAGAATCGATGATGGGATAGCAAAAGGAAGGTCCCAGTCTAGAATATGAACGTTTGGCAACGATGTTGCGACCATGCGTGCAATCTTCATGAGATAATCTCGAATAGGGGAGCCTAACATCTTGACCAAATCGATTTCTGTCAACGACGGCGCAGAAAGCCGGCACAGAAGAGCAGCGTCGCTGTGGATCCTGATGTCGGTATCCCATCCCACGTCCATCCTCCGGACGCAATGACGAATGTACCGATGTTCAGGGCGGGATGGTCCGCGGAGAAATGCTTGGAGCACCTCAGAGGAGGTCTGAGTAAAGGCCATTCGTAAGTGCCTGTATTGAACGATGGATGAGAGCTTCCAGCAATCGCGATCAGTCATGGAAAGTGACTTCAAATCCTGGCTTGACAGCTGGCGAAGAATGAGAGGAAAGAGTTCGACAGGAAGGTTAAAAACTGGGAAGGAGGAGGTGGTGATATGACCCATGTACACGCGGTCGAAGGTCAGCGGTGAGGGATGGTCTCCTTCAATGCGAGTGTCAAATGGATAAGCAGCCACGAAAGGGTCCATCTTCTAGAGGACAAGAGCCTGGATATGAGTACCACGATATAACTTTCAATGAGTGAAACGACTAACCTTTCACGAGCGAAGAAGAGGTGGGATAATCGTCTGATGTTGGGGGATATATTCATGCCCATTATCGCTCTCTATTAAAGCGCCTCGACGCCAACTAGAAGCCTCCTACTGGCCTCGTGAAAGGCCATCAGGGTATCCCTGATGATATCGAAAGATAAACGACCAAGGGGCGGAGACAGAACCAACTACACTCTAATCCAGATAAGCCTGGAGCCACGCAGTTGTCTGGCAGTGGTGATGAGGCATTTATCCAAGGATTTTTGACTGCAGGACGCATACTTGTTCAATGGCACCATTTCCAATGTCAAGTTTTGGCGATAAGCAAGAGGGGTTGGGTTCACCCGCATTCGATGTCGTAACCTATTGCAAGCAGTTGTCAACATCAGAAAATGAAACACCATGTAGAATCAGGTTAGCTGTTTTGACTAATGAGCCGAGTAAAGGCGTACCCTAATTACAAGGGAGTCTGTTCAGCATCGAGGACGTGGTGGTTGCATAGTGAACCAAATATATGAATACACTAGACATCACGACATGACGCAGAGCCCAAGTTCCCGACGGGATTCTGCCAGTGGAAGATTCCGGGTTTCCATGTGCGCAGACGGAACTAGATTCCACCGGGTGCCTGGACCTGAGCAGGACACTCCTGTCAGATGGTTGCGAACAGTGCGGGTGCGAACTCAGTACTCACCCCACGTTGATAAGAGTGTGGGCACGATCATACTTTGCATGGAGATCCATCATCGTGCAATGCCTTACTGGGGCGAAGTCGGAAGCGGCTGCCGGTCCTCACTCACACCATGTAACTAACTATTCGAAAGATGCCATACATACGAGCGAGCCTGGATACTAGTTCTAGGCCGAATTTTACAATGTAATTACCGTTGCAACCGATATACGAATTCGCATTGTAAGACTTTACCCACAAGTAATGCAATGGGGCATGCATCAAGAACGTTGACATCCGTGTATTCGATCTCATTTTGATATCACGACTTGGGATTGTCTACACGGATGAAGTGGAGCCAATGTGGTGAATTGAAATGCAATTAAAGCCGTAGTGCAGTGAACACATCATCCCTTAGATTTGAAAGGCGAAAGTACAGAAATATCATGCGTAGACAAGGAGAAACGAAATTTACTCTTCTTAAACCAAGAGCTCCATCACATTGATTCATAAAAAGATCATAAATGGCAGAACAATTAGGTTTAAACTGGGACCTATATAATACATTAGTCGTCTGAGGCAACGCTCTAAAAGGTATTAAAACTAACCTTCTCGATGCCACTGACGTCGGATCTACTTGCGTTTAGATTGTCGCCATACACGGTGGTGTTGTTACCCATCGGCGCCATAGATCGTGATTCATCCACTTCTCCTCGCAGACTTTCTGACGTCAAGCTGAAGGAAGGTTTAACTACAAAATATCAAAAACCAAAGTTAAGTTACTCACATGCTGACAACCGAAATCACATAAACTGCAATACACATTTACTTCAGTGAGCATTCGAAGAAAGCGAAACTTGCACTTACTGTGAGTGTTGGCGAACATAGGGATCATGCTACGACAGGGTTAGAAACATTCTAGAGACCACAATGCGTCCACTTACAAGTAATATGTCCCAGAGCAAAAGTAGAACTAGAATATAATAGTCAATAATCAAATCCGTGAACGGAACATAAATTACTCGTACCAGGATAACACCAGCAACTGCACAGAAACTTGTAGCAATGGCACGGTTAATCGCGTACTTGATCATCTTGTTGATCAAGGTATCGGCCCGACTTAGACAAATACATGGAATTAGCCAAGTTGAAATATAAATGCTAGATAAGCAGCTCACCTAGCAGTTCCTGAACGTTGTGAGCGGAACAGGTAGATGAATGTCACAGAGATGATGATATCAGAAATCGCCGCAGCCGCTCCTTGGATAGCCGTGGTTTTCTTGCAACTGTTTAGTGGATGACAAACTGCTAAAGTGCTCTGAACTCACCACGACAACATCCGTCCTCATCGTAAGATTCGTGAAAGTCTTGCATGCCGCCCTGAAAAGATGGTCAATGTTCAATCTCGGACATGGCGCAAGTGAGGAAGCGAAGAAACATACATGACACCAGCTTGGGCTGCGATTGGGTTGATTAGTAACGGAATTACAGTCATGAATCGGAGTTCGCACTTAGTCCAGTAACTACGAATCATCATCCAATAAGTTTCAACAATATGGTCTCAAGATATTGCAACCTACTGAGTTGCATGAAAGCGAAGACCAACTGGATGCGCACATTAGTACATTGAAGGCACAGTCAGAGAATACACAAGGACTTACAGCAGGAATGGCATAGTAACGAAGACGGCTGCCCAAATTTTTCCCGACTAGACGACCATAGAAGTTAATTTAGTCATCTCGGGCACAATCTAAGACGCTTACGAGTCCAGATGCAGGACGAGAAGAAACTGTCGTAAAATGGCAATGAGTATGCGTCTATCTCGTTCAATAATAGGCTTACATTTGGGAGACAAATGCTGTGAGATACTGAAACTGAGCGTGAGCGAAGTAGATTCTTAGTGGCCTATTCGAAGCTCACCGTGGTGATGTATCGTCCCTGCTCACAAGGTGGTCAATTTTGTCATAAATACGAAGGGGAAAATACTAACGGGTACGGAGCTATGAGTTCGGAAAGTCAGAAATTAACAAACCCGATAGAAAAATGTAAGTTCACGTACAACAAGATCCTGTCCAATCCAGCCTTATTTGTATTCTTGGTGATGAAGATATCGTAAACTTGATGACTAGCGAAGATGGTTTCCAAGGTCGACAGAATCCTGGAAGGGAGAGTTCAATCACAATCACTGTGTCGCGTGGATGGCTACCTACATAAGAACGATGACGGTCCACCTCACCACCCTGCGATCCTTGGTTGCATGCCATTTGAAGTATTGGAGCACCATAAGCTGCGAGAGGACGCACGTTAAAAGTGAAATTTAAAGAAAAGAACGACACCCACCAATGCCATCCCATGAAGCCTTGTTGGATAAAACGGAATCGGTCAGTCGTCTTTCCTACAGACGGTATCAGATGATTCACCATATGTTGATCATGGCCGCGACAAGAGTTGCGCCGTTGATCCCAGCGAAAGTAACTGGGACCTTAACAGGATACTTGGGGTGCATGACAGCCATTGCGTTGCGTGAACTGGTGCTGGTAGTGAATCGGTCCTGAGAAGGGATTGTCGGTGGGTGATCATCATGGAAGGGTTATATAGTACGGGAAACCCAGCTTGGCACACGGGTAAAATGAACAACCAAACTGACAGTCACGTAATAATCGAAGCCCGCCTGATCCTGTCTGGCCCACAATTACTCAGACCGTGTGCATCAAAACGCCGATGCCGTTGTAGGGACGGCGTCACGCGACGAAAGACGATACCATTCTCTCTCTAAAGGAGTTGAAAAATGATATTAGTTTGAATTACGTACCTACAAACGTACCTTTGTGAGTGATAAACCATAAACCATCCAGAGCCCAGGGGAATCCGGTAACAGAATTCGCAATGGACACGGCCGAATCTTGCAGGGTATAACAGGGTACAATATGTATATTAGCTACCGAGAGCGCGTTAAGGGAGAGCAACAAACACCGACGTTGTCAAAGCATAAATATACCCTCTGAGGTACCTCTGAAATGCTTGTGGAGATTCTAGAAGGGACGAAGAAATCGAGAATCCTGATTGCCACTTTCTACATGCATTCCGATAATCGTATACCCAGTGAGCCAACAGGAACCCGGATACACATGCTGAGCGGGAAGCCAGACCTTAGACCTTACAGGTTTGGGCTCGAAATCATGGAAATCCCCGTCATTAAGGACCCGCACAATTTGCTTCCGTGTAGTCCTGCGATCGGCAAGATGTCATAAAAATAGACATGGATACCGGCGGAACCGGCAGGCACGAAGGCGTTGAGCGCAAAGGTCAGCGAAAAATGCCACCCACAACTAATTTCTTCGACGATTTTTGAAGATTTTAATAATAAATAAACTGCATAAAATGAGGATCCCGCTCGTGGATGCGGTGGCTCAAAGGTGTGAACGCTTGCTGGCTATCTTGTGAGAAGTGACACTGAGGGGCTTGTCGTGGAGGACCGTGAGACTTGGGTTCCCGTTCCACTACGTGGAGTATTGAATATCATCTTAGTTGACGGCGGTGAATGGTGATATCCCTGAAGCAAATGCCATTGAATTGAGAAATGCGTTCCGATCGTATCCATACAGTCAATATCAGGCATGCAGGGTAGATCACGACTCGTCCTTTACCGAGACTCGGAGACCCAGAACTCGACGCATTTCTATCCAGTAAGAGCGCGCATACAGCTGTGCGCCCACAAAATGGAAAATTGCACAGTGACTACTTGGAATTTGGAGATGGGGAGGAGACAAGAAGGAAGAGAAAGCAATCCGGTCTGAGACCAATCTGCGAGTGTGGAAAAATTATCATGATGCAATTCAAGTTTCAATTTCGAATTTCAGCGCTTGTTTCCGCCGACCCTTCCGCTCGAGCGCACTAGGTCACTAAGTTGACGATAAGATTTCAGACGAAATCGAACCTCGCGATTACAGATAGTAGAATGGTCGAAAACTCAAGTACTATCATTGTCAGAGAGTTTGACAAGTTTTAACCTTTGAGCAATTTCCCTCACTCGGAGAGGTCCTAGTGCCTCGGATTTTTTTTACAGCAATATTTGTGTATTTCATATGCCTAAATGTTATATATAACTTGAGTATAGGCCACGGTGGAGCACTACTGGTCGTCGAAGCTCAATATTCTAGGAGTTTAACACAGAAGTCAAATTTGGCGGTGCATTAACAGCAAACATTGAAACAAAGCCTTGGGCGGCGTCCGTGAGACACATTTGTCACGGTTTCGAGCGCATAATCCATATTTGTTAACTTATGAAAACGCTACGCGAACAACAGCCCTAAGAATTTGCATACCAGCTACTAGTCTATGCTAGAGTATCCTGACAATTTTGAGGGAGTTCTTTCATCAGATCTGGCTGGATCTGGATGGCCGTCGTCTCTACGATACTTGTAGTGTGATAATACTGAAGTGTCCGAACGCGAGTAAAACTGGGTCCCAGGCTTACAAGATCTCATTCGAAAGTCACTTGCACCACCCATTTTGATGGGGTCAAAACACCTATTAAAATTCTACGCTCACAAAACAGGATTCTCTCCCCAAAAAAGTGGATATTGTAAGATTCCCAGCCCCAAATAGGTCAGCGTATTGACTCCAACGGTCTATGAAGTGGGAATGGCATTCACTAATACTCTACTCCTCAAAATTCTACAACGTCCACATGAGCCCAGCACGAGTGCCCGCTATATCTGCCAGAGCCGCCAGCAATTGCCACGCCAGCAAGATGGCAGAATATCATCAAAGCAGCGGCGCATTGAAAGGTTTGACCATTCAATATAGACATTATGGTCACGGGTGCTAAGACATTAGCCTAGCTGCGAGCGCATCATGGAAGTACTGGAGTTAATTGACTGTTTAATGACCGATAGCGGATCATGTGGCGCAGAGGTCGCCCGGCATACTAAATGGAGGTAAGGCACGTTTCTTCACTGACCAGTCGCCGGACACATACATATCCCTTTGACTGACAGGAATTGTTACTGGATGACTTCCCGCAGCATTTAGAAACGCAGATTATTTCTCAACCCATCGAAATGACCCATTTCAGGCAGTTGCCATCACTTAGTCAGCAGTTCCTGGAGCCCCCGGAAAACATTTCAGGTTCGTTTGCGCTCATAAAATTTTAATCTA
>Ga0247735_1000671_pt1 | contig 13373 bp, 14 predicted proteins | sample UWRJL178409R2_FD_180934 | JGI IMG/M metagenome (GOLD analysis project Ga0247735, IMG submission 180934) | Plant litter microbial communities from Arlington Agricultural Research Station in Wisconsin, United States - UWRJ-L178-409R-2 | ecosystem: Environmental > Terrestrial > Plant litter >...
TCCCTGAGCAAGGCGCTGATTTGCCTGATCAGGCCACTTCTCAGGTGCGTTTAGGCAAATCAGGCTGCGGGGCAACTCAGGCCGGCAAGCCGCCACCACGCAGAACTTCAAAGTACAAATTTCGGCCCAGCCCGCATGCACAGCCATCGTTTGACTTCGTCACTCTTTACTCAAGCGCCTGTCTGATGTTACGCGCAAGAGAAGTAAGTAAACAACATAGCTACCACTAATGTACCTATATACCACAGGGTTGTCGAGCACGCACGACAAGCTGCGAGCGACCTCACTCCGAGATGAGGGTCTGCAATGGGCGCGTTCGCTCAGAAGAACCACAGGTAAGCAGTAAACCTTCTCTATGACGGTGTTTTGTGGCTAGGCACAACTGTCACAGCCTGAGCGTACCAGCAAATTACTAAGACCCCCGCCGCAAACTCAGTCACCAACACCAACGGTACAAACCCACAGTGCCCTAGATAGATAATAGACATTCAGTTATTGAAAATTTTGACCCATACATCGAAAATGACCTAAAATGAGTACTCGAATCCCTATAAATGACAGCTGGTAGTATTCAGATTGGGCCATCTAATTAGGCGGGGAGCCTCTGATCAGGCTGACTTCGAGCCCTGTTCAGGCCTGATCAGGCCGGCGCGTCAAGAACGTCCTGATCGGCCTAATTAGGCACTTTTCAACTATCCGACAGATGACGACGCCACCGAAAACGACGACAACGAGGAACACAGGCCCTGCAACTTTGATGCAACTCGTCGCGGTGTCCACAACCTTCCTGACTGTCTCGATGAGTGCCCTTTTAAATTTCGTACTTTCAGAAAGGAGCAGGTTTTGGAAACACGCCTCCATCTCTGGACCAGCAGTCACTGCATATGTGACCTTGGGAAGGGGTTGCGTCTCCGCCCTCGCCAAATCTGATTCGAGTTTCGCAATCTTTGCTTGTAGCTCGCCCTTCTCTTTCATCCACTCTTCCCTGTCTTTCTTCCACCTCCCTCTCTGCCTTCCACTCCTCTCTCTCTGCCTTCCACTCGTCCCTCTCTTTCTTCCATGCTTCCCTCTCCTTCCTCCCCTCTTCCCTCTCGGCCCTCCACTCTTCCCTATCTTTCGCCAATTCAGCCCTTTCGTCTGTAAACAACCTGTCAGTATGATCAAGTCGTTCCCGAACCGATAATAACCACGAACCTTGCAATTCTTGCTCAATGGAAACCATCCTATACTTGGGTGCTCGTTGTGAATGGATGATTTTCTGGGATAACACTAGCTCTGTGAAGTGTATAAGAGCTAGCGGAAAGCATCTTACATCGTGTTGGGGTGCGTGCGTGCCATCTCGGCATCTGCGTTTATTGGCGTTGGTAGCGAACGATCGCTCTTCCTATCACACACGCTGTGCAGTTGGCATATTTGATAGAGCTTCCTAGGGTATAGAGTTTAATAAAAACGATCACAATGTCTTCATCATTTGCGCAGCATTCTATTTATCCTATCACTACCTTTTTTATCTCAGTCACTCGAGGGCTGGACCTCGTCACAGCAACTCCAGCTATTGGAAATGATCACTTCGGGGCTAGTAATCCAATACGACGATCCCGATTTCTCTGCTAAATTGTTGACTGCAAGTATTTTTAGACTTGGAGCGATGTTCACACGTGGTCATAAATAGGCGCTGAATCAATACAAATGGGGCACTGTGGTAAACATTGTCTGGCATGCTTTCACGATTGTGCAGACGCGGTCAGTGGGTGTAACTGGCAATAACACTAGCTCTGCACGCCAGAATTCGAGTGCATAAGAACTACGTGGAAAATATCATATGGCATGTTGGCGTGCGCGCGTGTCATTTTTGCCGTGCATTTTGGGTATTGGTGGCGATCGATTGCTCGAAAACAATCACGATACCTTGATAATCTGCGCAGCATTCGACGACGTCCTACTCCATTCTATCATATCGAATGCTGTCATCTTTTCTGGAGCCCTGTTATCAGAATTTTCAACCCCATTTATTCGGTTGCTGGACCTCGTCAGAATGGCTACAACTATTGGAACTGGTCAGATGTTCTGCTTCGGACTAAATTTTAATAAGTATTACAGCAGCAGCGATACAATCCAATTGGCAATATGATGACCATCCCACTCTTAGATTTCAGGTGTGCCACAATAGGCGCCGAATGAATCCAAATGGAGCAGCACAAGGTGCTGGATCAAATAAGTGAGAAACGACAGTACTACACTTGCCTTCATAGTTCACAATGTTGCATGGTCCAACTCGCGTTGTCTGCGCCATCTTTCTTACACATCTTCTTCTAGACTCGTTTTGCGTCCATTCACTTTATCAAGTCTTACTAATTAAGCGAGTATCTGGAGTATCTCATAAGTAGGTGAATAGAATAAATTTACGTATATAGGCCCCCGAGCTATCCCACATCTCATCTGCCACTTTACCGGTTACCACGCAGGGTCCTGTGGGGGTTTCCTATCCAAACATAAACTCAGCTGCAAATCCCCAACCCGTCTCGCATACCGATAAATCTTCAGCTTATCCCCCATCATCTCCTCCGCATCATCAAACAACTCAGGCGAATCCTTCCTCTTCCAAAACTCCTGAGAACTCTTCTGCCGATCATATATCAACATGTTTGCGTCTTCGCCTACGGGGAAGAATGATATCTGCAATTTAACCAAGAACACCGAGTCTCCGTGAACGTTTGGGGATACTGTGGTAGTATCAATATTTTCGATGAGTGATTCTGACTTTTTGGGGTCGATGGTGTCGTTGCGGTTGAGAATGAAGCGTGACATGGGGGAGGAACGGTCAAAGTTGATGGTGTGCCAGGTGCCACCCTTTAGGGAACGGCAGGTGGCTTTGTGGCTCGGCCAGTCGGTCTTCTGACATTCTGGGGAAAAAGTTAGATATTCCGCAAAGTAGAAAAGATAAGACGCACACCTTTTCCACAATAAGAGACCGCAAGACATTGGACGCAACGGCTGACTTTGGTCTTGCCACATAGTACGCAGCCAGAGTCGTTCGTCAATTTACCCATGTCACGCATGCCAATTGGTCCAAGAGGAAGGGCAAAGGATATTTTCATGCCTGGCCGTTGGGATGCCTGGCCAGGATTGTAATCGGTTGGTAGGCGTTTCGAGTTTATACGGAAGAGCTTGAGCATGCCGAGTCGCTCAAGCTCCGTCGTTTGGACACTGACAACCTCGATGCCAATTGCAGTCTTCGGAATTAGCTCCGTAAGGGATTCTTTCGGTGTTGAGTGCAGTTCCTTATAAGCGACAATGAAAAGCGGGATATCCTTGACCGAATATACATGCAACACCTTTAGACGACATGAATGAGGATGGTATTTGTGCGGCAGGCCATGACTTACTTACCCGAACATAGACGGCCCATCCCATAGATTTATCCATCAAACATAGTTCCTTTTTACCTTGCTGCCAGTAGTTGCCGAACCCCATCACAATTTGCCGCATTTCCCTAAAAGTATGTTGCTTCTCCGTCGACAAACCCATCGGGCCAAGGTGCAAAGAATTTTGCAACGCCTCCTGATAGTTTCCGCGCTTCGTCGCGTCCAACAAGTTCGTTTTGGACGGCCACGCCGGGTACCCAGATGGAATGACAGGCGTCGAATCGAACGTCGCGTTTAGTTGCTGAGCAGCGTCCAACGCGTTTGACAGACGTTTTTGGAGGTCCTCATCGGGTATTTTGGTGTGTAGTGGAAGACTGACTCCCATTGAACCCAGGAGTGCGAGTAGGTCCTCGCGTGGTATCTCAGTAGTAGGCATTTTGACACGTGGAGGTAGTGGCAACGAGACAAGAGGGCGCTGGGACTCGAGTCTTAGCAGATGTGGAAGAACATGAAAGTGGGTCACGTCACAACGGATTGCTGAGCGTGACACTAAATGCTGTCATCAGATAAGATAAGATAGGCGCCCGTACATGCGAAGTTTTTGACATAATTCCATGCATAGACATCAAGTATACTCCATGATAGGCTACTTATTTAAAATTTGAAAATACAGCCGAGAAACTTTTCATTTGGTCCCGCCATCATTCAGAATCCATAGCACAGCGGAAAGACCACAGCAGTGAGTACAAAGAGGTACGAGATCGCTGTTGAAATCCAAACTTGGAGGTAAGAGTGATATCTCGCGAACTCTATCCAGTGAATGAGTCCTAAGGATCTAATTGGATATTGTTTGACAGAACATGTAACAAGTGGACTTCATGGAGGTTCATCCTGCAAGAAGATGCCTTATTGGGCATGGATTTTATTTCTTCGGTGAAGAAATTCAAGTCAAGTCCAGGGTAGCCACGAACGGAATAGGTTTACAAGAGTGTTTTTGCCAGTGGATGCGAAAGATAAAAGATTGCCGTGAGTGGCAGGTGGATGGTCGCTTTGGTTGGACGGCTGATGAATGGAAGATGGAAGATTTTCTTGAATTGAGTGAGGAAGACTGTCCTGAGCAGAGGGAATAGGATCGTTCTCGGTGGAGGGGACAGAATCGATATCACCCTGAGCGAAGGGAAGAGGGTCATCCTGAACGGAGAATGGAGGATCTTGAGTGGAGAGCACAGGATCATTCTGCGGAGAGTTGTCCTGAGGGAATGGCAGAGAGTCGTCCCTGGAGGGAGGAAGCTCGTCCTGAGGGAAGGGCAGAGAAACAACCTGACTAGAGGGCGTAGGGTAGACCATGGAAGGCGAAAGATCAACCTGGGCGGGGAACAGCTGATCATTCTCAGTGGAGGACGGACCATCATCCTCAGTGGGGGGCAGAGGATCAATCTGAGCGGAGGGCATAGAGTCGACCATGGAAGGCGAAAGATTAACCTGGGCGGGGGACGGCTGATTCTCTTCAGTGGACGGAGGAGGATCTGCTTGAGTCGATGTAAGCGGCTGGGGGGAGAGCAGAAGATACCTCAACAGTTAGTCCAGAAGCCTTTATGATTTTCCGACTGATACTCACCGATCTTGGAAGCCACCGCCTACTCTGGTTGTCGATATCAGTCTAGAGCATAATTATGAGTAAATCCAAGAAATTACTAGAAAGCAAACGCACCATGAAACTTGTCGACGCCAAGGCGAGCGCACCAGGTGTTTGGAACTGTTCGAGAAAGAATTCTCTAGCGATGCGACAAATCTTGCGAAATCGAGCAAGTTCCTCTAGTTCTACAATGACGTTGCCTCCGTCGCATTTACGCTGAAAGGAACTAAGTTTTCCGATATCCTTCTTGGTGAGTTGCAGTGGCAACGCTAGCACCCACTGATCTTTGAACTCTGTGGGTTTGTTATCTCGGGGTGGGAGCATCCACTCTGGTTTGGTATGAAGTGGTGTTCCGTCGAATACTAGAGCGTAATCACCCTCAGGGCGACTGGGAATTCTAGTAGTTGGATAGACAGCGAGGGAATAGCAACGATGGTAGAGTGGCATTTCGTCAATATCACCCCCTCCAATGGTATAGAATAGCGCGACGCTACAGGAGCCATCTATTGGGTTCCTGTTAAGTACGACACAGGGTCGGGTTTTCCCCCGTTGGACTCGGGCTTCTTCATCTTCTCTGTTGGTTACGACCTCGGAAGGTAGACAGCGTTGGTCGAAGCGGTCTTCCGCCAAAGCAAAGGCCTCGTGTATAGGATCGTGGAGGAATACAGACTCGATTAGACAGATAGCCCCAGGAAAATAAAGATTTTCGATGTTGGGGTTCATGTAGGAGCGATGAGATGAATGGACAAGTGGTTGGTCTAACGGCGCGGTCGAAGGAGTACCGAATGCTCAGTAGATATATATATGAGCCCGATGGGGCACCGCAGGTAGAAGATCTGGGCCTTTGATCATTGTGTGGACTTGCATGCTGCTTGCATGAGGCACAGGCAGTCGAGTCGTGCTGCGGCAAGCCCTCGCACCGTGTCCATTCACGTTACTATTCCAGATAATCACAGGAATTCTAGTTACGAGTGGAGGCTCCCTTCAAGTCATCAAAAAGCTCCGAGAGAGTGAAGGGCTCAACTATTTCATACTTCGAACATCAGGCGATTTTCCTAGCCTATCAGCTGAGCTGAAGCACTGACTCGGAGGCTCATGTCTGAGTAACATAGTGCATACACGTGCATATACCTCTACTATTAAGCAAATCCCCCCAATTCGCTTGCATATGTTTGTCCCATTCCCTAATTTATGTCGTTTCTTTTGTCTTTCGCGTCACTTGGCACGAAAACCTTTTGTCTTCGCGACTCCTTGGCAGTCGCGCTGGTTTCCAAATCGGACCTTTGTCACTAGATCTTCCGATCGTACCTATTCTCTTTTGTCTCTTGCGCCTTCCGGCTTCTCTATAAAGTGCTCAGTCGTTCCCTATCCAATTCCAAATGTCCTTTTCTCATCATCCCCCATGTCCTCCTCATTATCCATCGCCGAATATTTTTCCCTCACCAGCGATTCGATACAATAAAATTACTGCTCGGATGCTCTGACGACACAGTTGCCAACGCCACCACTCCCAAACCGCACCCTTTCTAAACTGTAAGCCCGACACGCTCCTTACCGTATCACCTTTCTCCGATTTTGATCCAGGCTTCTGAAGCCATATACATTACCAACTGGATCGGTACAGCGAGAAGGTATGCGTCTCTGCTCAGTATCCTCTTTCATGTGTGAATATGCTCCAGTCCTTCCTGCTGTATATTCTTAGAGTTTACACATATTCCATTTGGGTCGAAGACTACTTTTATGTTTGATATTACTTAGAGATCATCTCAAACACAAGCTCACGTTAAGTGTAATCACCACCAATTGGTATCTCTGAGTTATTTCCTTAAATCCTGGGTCAGGGCATCGCGTGTTCCTTCCAGCCGCCTCAAAACAAAGTTCATCGCGCAATAAAATTATATCAGGTCCGTATAAGACCGCACTGCTTCATAAAGCTAGTTGAAGTGCTGAATGGATGCGCGGTGGTTGTCTCGCTTTTTTTTAAGTGCCCATCTCAGCGGTCCCAACCAGTGTCGTCTTTTTGTGTGTAAGCACACGACAGCATTCCAGACATTCTCTCCATATATGATCGTCTCAGAATGAAATTCATTGTCTCCCTGGATGCTGGAGGAATGGAAATTTGTACCCATGGTTGTTGTCTCAATGAATTGTATTTCGCTCATTGTCTGACAGCCTTTTGTCTTCAGGTGGTGAGAATGGAGTCAGATTTCCAGATCCGCGAGACGGCCAGTGACATCACTTGCTCGATCAGTAAATATTGGAAGCAGGTAAAAATTTCCGATGAAGGACCATTGGGATAAGTACACCACTATCCAGGCGCCGAAGCGAAGCGAGGCGTTCGTCTTGTTAAATATATAGATGTGCAATAAAGCTATATGCCGTGTTGGGAATGCAATCGGGCACGCCTCGGCATACTCGAATATTCGATAAAATGGACATTATTAATATAATTACTAATACATATTCTTGTAGTATAAAAGTCGTAGATACACGATACGGAAATACAATCTACTCTACTGGGATTCCACTGCGCGAGATTCCAACATGCCGTGAACATACAATGTCAGCCGTGAACATTGCCCAAAGTTCCTCCAGAGTGCCTTTGCACCTGCATTCTACTAAGAGGTAACACAAAACCTTATTCATGACGCTAATTCTCAAAGAAATGTTATCACACACCTTCCATTCGAACCACTTATTTAGTCTATTTCCAGTATACGAGAGCGATCGTCGATCGAACCCTTGATATTGAGCACCAGGCGATTGTTCCAGGAAGTTGTGGCATGCCACATGCGGTCGCAGGGGACGTCCGAAAAACTCCACTTGTCAGTACAATCGACTTTGCCTGTAGTGAGGGCAGATGTATGACAGAACTTGGCGGGAATAAGTGGAGAGATTGATGATCACCTGAACTGCATTTGAAGGGCAGCGTTGAGGGTGGGGACGTCGTGAAAGAAGACATATCAAGAAGGTGCGTCACATCTGTCATTTATGCTTGTGTCTATAACTGTTTCGGCATCACGAATCGATAACTTTATCGCCGGATATGAGAGTGAATACACGAGATGGTGTGTCTATGTGATCGATAGGACTGATTGAGCATGATGGTCAACATATGAACTCCAAAGCACGCACTCATCGCATACCAGACAAACGCTGCGCGTCCGCAGAACTTTGCTACCCAGAAATTGATATCCAGTCGATGAAAAACTGAGCTAGTGAGGATATTGCGTCGCAGTCAGCCATACGATACAGCAGTACATGATACATGACAACTGCTACCTTTCCGCAAGCAAAGATTGCTTGACCAATGGAGAGGTCTGGAACGACAGTGAAATCCATCGTGGGTCGGGCCTGCTTCTGGATGCTAAATTTATTTCAAATCATTTATCCCCATAACCAAAATGGGACTCCTCAGACGCAATTCCTGACTCAAGTAGAGTTTCATGTGGGTAAACTAATGGCTCGACAAACAGTTCCGCCGTGTCAAATATTTTCAGCAACCTATACCCTCTTTTCTCGCGATTGGACACCTTCATTCCTGTCCTTCATTGTGGATTTACGGGTTTCTTAGGGCCAATTCCTAGGAAACGCCTCCCAGGTCCTGCGCGAGGTGGCTTCTCACCGTGAGATGACTTCCCGGGAGTAATGGCAGCTATTGAGGCCAAAAAACACATCATGATCAGTGCGAGTGGTGAGCGCTTGAGGGACGAGGTCGTCTTTGACTTACTACGGTGTCCTGGCAGTAAGTGATTGAAAAAATGTTTCCTTTGAGCAGGACCCTCTGTGCATTTTTTTAGCTACTTTCGCAAGAAGATGCCGGAGGGACAACTCACTCGAGTTTGAGCTGTGCGGCACAAAAGTCTGATCAGTCTTCTTCGTTTCCTCAATCTTTTTGGCTGTATGATTGTGGATTAGGCTAGAGAAGAAATTTTTATGACTGGCGAATAGTAGACAACTGAATGAGACGCACTATAGCAATGCCTCATGCTCTCGACCGAAATCAAATGGATTTGGCAGCGTATCCACCAAGGACAAGTCGGCAGATAGCCGGACCGTGGGCCACTCGCCGTAGTCGCGGGAGGTATCACCCATCGACCACCACAGTGCAGCCAGAGGGTCGGTCTGAATCGCAATCGCCTGGCGATCTTTATCATTCACAGCGGGTCCGTGAGTAGAACTTGAAGCTCGTTCAATATCTTGTGGGTCTGCATCGTCCTCCGAGGTATCATCCCTCATCAAAACACTAGGAGTTGGGTTAATGAAACGATTTCTCCGCTCAACGTGGGGCCGAATAAGCGTCATTAGACGTAGATACTCTAGATCGTCCGTCTCATGAGGCTTCATATCTGACTGAAAAGGGTGGCAGAGAACATTGCACGAGATGAAAGTTGGATGAAAACTATCCTTCCATGGCAGTACTGGGGTCACCTTGATAGGCTCATAAGGGAGGTCTGGGCGATGGGTTGGCTCGACAGCGATAACCATGTCGTCCTCGATGCCTACTGACGAACATATTGGCGGCTTTCCTGACGTCAAAAAGCGCATTGTGTAAGGTCGAGCGCTGTTTGGAAGAAGTTGAGTGGCTCCCTGGATGTTGTCAGAGTATCGACCTGAGACCGAAGAGTAAAACAGACCATGCCCACACAACCAACATACTTTCGGAATGGCAAATCTCGTGCTGCCTTCAAGAGTTCAGGATCTTCTTCACCATAGGTGTCCAAGGTAAGGTCTGGATCGATCCAGAAAACCAAATACTGGTTTTCTTGAGGGATTTTAGTTGGCATCGTAAGAACGTGGTGATTAAGGTGAGAGAAGTGGAAGTTCTATATCGGTATACTTAGTACTTATTGGCTTTGTAGTGCACTCGACCGCCCCTACCGTCACCTGGCTATCTTGCTAACTTACGTCTTAATACCCGGCAAGCAATCGCAACCGTTATCCTTAACCACCTTAACCACAAACACAACTTAAAATCCCCAACACTATCTCGCATACCAACAAATCTTCAGCTCCTTCCTCTTCCAGAATACTAGAAAGCTGATCTGTCATATAAGTATCAGTATCTGCGCCTCTTCATCGCATGTCTGTCGACGTTCGGTGTGAGGTGATAGTATCGGCCTTCTCAATGAGGGATTTGGGTTTCTGGGGTCGATCGCATCGTTGCGGTTGAAGATGACGTGTGACATAGGCGAGGAGCGGTCAAAATTGATAGTACGGCCCTTTAGGGAACAGCAAGTAGCTTTGTGGTTCGACCAGTCAGTTTTTGGATATTCTGTAAGGTCAAATATTGTATGAAAAAGGATAGTCGATGGAATTAATGCTGCACATACCAATCGGTCCAAGGAGTGCCTTCATGCCCGGCCTTTGTACGCCTGATTTGGGCGTTCAAGACAATTCGAGTTTAGCTGAGATCTCCGTCGTTTGGGGACTGACAACCTCGATGCTGATTACGGTTTTCCGTGTCAGCTCCATGAGGGATTCCATCGGAGTTGAGTGCAGTTCCTGATAAGCGTCAACGAAAAGAGGAATATCCTTGGCTGAGTGTACGTGCAATACCTTGGATGAAATGAATGAGCACGATATTTGTACGGCAGGCCAGGATTTACTTACCCGAACAAAGACGGCCATCCCATAAATTTATCCATCAGACATAGCTCATCCTGCTAGTAGTTCCCACAATCTGCTGCATCCCTCCGTACGTATTCTGCTTCTTTGTCGATAAATCCATCGGACCAAGGTGAAAAGAGTTTTGCAGCGCCTCTTTTCCGCGCTTCGTCTCGCCCAACAAGGACGACCACAACGTCGAGTTTAATTGCTGAGCAGCGTCCAACGCGTTCGACAGACGCTTTTGGAGATCCTCATTGGGTATTTTGGTGTGCAGTGGGAAACTGATCTGAACCAAGAGTCTGAGAAGATGAACGAAAGAGGCGTCACGGTCACAGTGAGGCCAACCGTGACAATTCGTCAAATCAGATTAGCGCCGGCAAAGACTTATAACATGTGCTCTGGCATAGTCTTACATATTATATTAACATCAACAGGAGACTTCCAGTGGTATTGCTGTGTTGTATCTTATGAACAGTCTGAGAAGGGTACTATCGAGAGCTCATGCTGCGAACAGCGGATATTGTGCGATCCTTTGGGAACTAGGCGTTCAAGGTCAACTCAGGGTTCAAGATATACCTTTATTTAAAGAGAGTCTTCCGACACTTAAACCCTTCTTCTAACGGCGATGATTGACCTAGAATCTATTTCTAAACGTCTCAGAGCATACGGATAGGAGAATACGCGATCCGAGTGCTTTCACGATTATCAGTCAGCTGGACTATTTAACCGTTATCTTACCCCTTCTTCAGCGCAGGTATGCATTATTGGAGGATCGCCTGCTTCGAATTAGCGATGAGTATCACGTCTTCTTGCGGATCCTACCGAAGGCCGGCCCTCGCGGCAGCCAGGCCTATGTATTTGTAATCTGGCATTGGCTGCGGCTCAGCCCCACAGCTCTCAGCTTCACCAGCTTAAACATGGAGCTATCACCTCTCCGTTCTCCGTCGGCGGGTAATAGGTATGCACGGCATCCCTCTCTTTTTGTACACGAGGCGCCGCTTGTACCGTTTGTGCTCTGGCACCTTCTGGCATCTACGGCCCAGACAGAATACGGAAGCTGCTGAAAAATTCTCCCATTGGTAAATTGGTCTATATCCGACGCTTCTTTCGAATCCTGTACAGAACGGCATGAGGCTGGTACCGTGGCTCTGCTCCGAGAAATGGAGAAGTGAAACTGGACGGGATCGATCACCCGACGCGACGTGGGAGGACGTGGGTCTATTGAGCGGCAGACTCAAATGACGTCGATAGACTCAAGATCTGGTCTACTGCGAGGAATGGTATTTAAGGTCGTTCTTCCGCACAGACTAATCCCCACTTCAGTCTTCATCCTACACTTTAACGACTCCGTCTACTGTTAGATCTTTCTACACTCTTAATATCACTCTATCATCATGAAGTTCACGACCATCACGACGCTTACTGCCTTTGTATTCGCCTCTATGGCCCCAAGCGTCTCTGCAACCCCAGTTCACCTCGAATCTCGCGATGTCTTTGTACCCCCCATTACGTATCCCACCGCCGCAACCGTCTGGAATGTCGGTGAGAAGTACAATGTTACCTGGTGAGCAAACTCTATATTTCCATTCAACTCGAGTCAATTTTGAACCTATAATCAATAGGAATACTACAGACCACCCGGTGAACATTACCAACAAAATCGGCCGTATCATGCTCCGCAAAGGTGATCGGACTACTCCATGTGAGTAACACCCGTCTTCATCACTCGTGCTATCAGCTGCTAATTATACATCGCTCCTCTTCTTCGGTGATTCTTGCGAGCGGCTTTGACATCCTCTTGGGAGAAATCACCGTTCAAGCCCCATGGGTCGTCGACGGTGGAGATTATCAGCTTGTCTGTGAGTATTGTGCGTTTCAGTGCCCATGTACGATACTCAAATGTCCTTGGGAGCAGTGTTCGGCGACTCTGGTAATTGGTCTCCACTGTTCAACATCACAGGATCTGGTGTCTCGTTCTAATCAATGAATGAGAATCAAGTTCGAAGGACTTTCAATCAACGATGCTTTTATCATATACGGACATATAATTCGCAACGCTTTTGGACTTTTGCAATTGCATCTCATTCACGAATCAGTACGCCCACACATGGACCTTACCTATCCGACTCACACGATGGACCTTTTTCATTTGTACATATATTGTAACTTTCATGAACTAACTACTACGGACCTTACTCACCTACTTTACATTCTACCGCGATGTTCATGCTTTCGAATTTGCTATCAACAACTGTTTGTAGAACTTGAGAATTATATCTTCAAATTTAGTTAAGAGCGAGGATGATTCTAGGCAAGAACTTCTTCCAAGAGGGAGATAATCTTCTCGACCTCTGATACCGTATTATAATGCACCAACGAAATCCTAACTACCGCACTTTCGATGTCAATCTTCGGACTAAGCTCATCCACAAGTGTGTACGCGTAGAAATGGCCGTATCGAATTCCAATCTACGTAAAATCATCTCAGCCTTTGAATCAAACTGCGGATTGGATTTAGATTACTTACCCCACCGTGCTTATCAAAATGAGCAACAATAGCCTTGCTGTCCAGAGGTCTATCGCCGACTACGACAAAGCTGATCGTTGGCAACCTGTTCAAACTTACCTCTTCCTCCCCAACGATCTTCACACCCCTAGCCTTTTGTTTCTCGTCTGTCAAATATCCAAGCAATTTGACGAGGAGAGCCTGCTCGTGTGTAGCAATGGCGTTGAAGGTAGCTTGCAGATTATTCGCAGGCGTT
>Ga0247735_1000672_pt1 | contig 13355 bp, 9 predicted proteins | sample UWRJL178409R2_FD_180934 | JGI IMG/M metagenome (GOLD analysis project Ga0247735, IMG submission 180934) | Plant litter microbial communities from Arlington Agricultural Research Station in Wisconsin, United States - UWRJ-L178-409R-2 | ecosystem: Environmental > Terrestrial > Plant litter >...
CGGGCTGGTCGACGAGGACGAGAGCGCGGTGCTGTTCAACTGCGCGACTGGCCTCAAATATCCGATGCCCGATGCGAGCGAGACGCTCGATCGCCACCAGCCGATTGATCTGGTGGCGCTGTAGGGCGTCTTCGTCACTCCAGCGCAAGCTGGAGTCTTTTGCGGCAGGGCAAGCGCGCGTTACCGGGAGACCCCAGCTTGCGCTGGGGTGACGATTGGGGGGGCAACGGCTGTGGCGTCAGGGCCGCTCGCGCGACTTGGCGATCAGATGGTACAGCGCCGAAAAGTTGGTCGAGAGATAGCGCGGCGCGAGCCGGCGTGGCTCGATCATCGTGCGGTGAAGCCATTCGAGGCCGACATTCTGCATCCACATCGGCGCGCGCGGAACGTGCGCGCCGACATGATCGAACAGCCCGCCGCAGGTGCGAATCCAGGCAAGGCCGTGCAATTGCGCGCGGCGGCGGATCGCGAAGCTTTCCTGGCGGGGCGTGCCCATGCCGACCCACAGCACCTCCGCGCCCGAGGCCCGGATATCGTCGCAGATCGCGTCTTCCTCGGCTTCGCTGAAATAGCCGTCGCGCGCGCCGACGATCTGAAGACCGGGATATTGCGCGCAGAGCGTTTCGGCGGCGGCGGCGGCGATGCCGGGACGGGCGCCGAGAAAGTAGAATTTCACCCCCGTCTCGACCGCCTTGGCGGCGGCATCGTGAATGAAATCGGTGGTGGCGAGCCGTTCGGGCAGCGGGTGCTTCCAGAAAGCGCGTGTGAACAGAACCAGCGGCATACCGTCCGCATCGATGACGTCGACCGCATCCATCGTCTCGCGGAACTCGGCGCTGCGATGATAGAGCGCGATCACGAAACCGTTCGAGGATACGATCACGCGCGGCGCGGCAAGTTCACCCGACCGCGCCATAGCGGTATCCTGCGCCATGGCTTCGGCCATCTCCGCGCGGGTCGCGCATACGGTTGGTATCCCTCCAACCAACGCAATTCTGGGTGAAACTCGAATTTGCGCTACTCTCATGCTAATACAGGAAAGGGCAGGGGCAGGTTATCCGCGCGATAGCCGTTTCAAAAAGGATATGGAACGCCCCGTTTGACCCTGAGTGGCTTTCCTCTTCCCTTTCTTCGTCACGCGGCCCGCGCATTTGAACACGCGCGAACCATCACGACGAAGCTGTTATAGTGTCACTCTCTCCGTTTGGCGATCTCGCGTCAAGCACTGGCTGCGGCCGATGTCGCGATCAGCGCGTCGGCGCGGCGCGTAGCGGATCGCCCGATGGCAGGCGGGAGCCGCGCCGGTACACCAATGTGCTGACGAACAGATAGATCACGATCGTCGGCGGGTAGATGAAGGCGGCATCGAAGAAGGACACCAGCAGATATCCGGCGCAGCCGGCCGCCGCCGCGCGGCGCAGGTTCGAAAGCTGCGATGCACGGCCAAGCGCGTAGCCGATCGGATACAGCAAGGCGACGAGTGCGATCAGGAAGCCGATCACGCCGAAGCTGCGCAGCAAACCGGCGTAGAGAATCTCGGCGATGCGGAAGGTGTTCTCGCCGAAAGGCGACAGCGTCAAATCGGTCCATTGCTCGGCGCGGCCGCCGAGATTGGTGTCGAGCAGCGAGCCGCTCGACCAGCCGAGCGTCGCCATCATCACGATCGCGAATCGCATGCTTCAGCGCAACACCGTGCCGATCTGCTTTTCGGTGAGATATGCCAGATGCGCGCCCATCGCGATCAGCATGATCGCCGGCAGCGCGATGAAAAATGCGACATTGAGTACGAACCGATGACGCGGCGGAGCCGTCCAGGATCGTTTATAGACGCCGTAGAAGCATGAAATGGCCAAGAGAGCGTCGGGCGACGCGCGAGGCCGATCAGCCCGATCGGTGCGATCGCCGCGAGAAGCATATAGCCGAAGGTCAGCGGGATGCCGTAAACCTCGATGCCGGCTTTGGGAGCCGCGATATTGGTGATGAGCAGAAGGGCGTAGAGCCAGTAGAAGCCCACGGGTTCGATCGGGCGAGGCGAGCAGCCGCTGGCTCTGCGCGAGCGGTGCCGACCAGGCGCGGGACAGCGCGTGATCCGGGGTAAGGGATTGGCCGATCATGAAGGCGCCGATCTCATGGGAACTCGGCTGGACTGATCCCCGGCACGCGGCGGATCGTCAAGCGCAAATCGTCGCGTTACGGCTCTCATGCTGGCTGCATTCGCCTGTGGCGGCCGAGCAAGCCCATGATCTCGTCAACGCCGCGGCGGTTGAGTGCGAGGCTCAGCAGCAGGAATGCGGCGGCGCCCGGCACGAGCGCCAGCGCGGCGCTGCCGAGCAGCATCCGGGCCAGCGAAAACAGGGCGAGTGCGGCGATCACGGGCAGGGCCGGCGCGACGATCTGGCGGTGATAGTCGAGGAAGCTCACCGCCGAGAGCGGGCGCAGTATGGCCAGCCAGGCGATTTGCATGAACAGGAGGTACGTGGCGGCCATCGCCAGCGACAGCGCGACTGGGCCGGCGATCGCGCCGGCCCAGGCCGCGCCCGCGACCAGCGCCGCGAAGCCGAGCTGATAGCACAGCGCCGCGCGACTCCGGCCGAGCGCGGACAGATAGGTGCCGAGCGGGTTGACGGTGGCGCGAAGCGCAAACCAGAGCGCGATGTACGGGAGCAACCGCCCGGCGCCGCGCCATCGTTCGCCGAGCAGCAGCGGCAACAGGTCGGCGCCGAACAGCCCGAGTGCGGCATAGACGGGGAAACACACCGAAGCGGACATGCGCAGCACGCGCAGATAGAGCGCGCCGACACGGACCGGATCGTGCTGGTCGCGCGCCATCAGCGGCAAGCCGACGCGCAGGATGACCGGGTTGATCGCGCTCATGATCTTTGCGGCAAGGTCGCGCGGCTGGCCGAAGCTGCCGAACACAGGCTTGGGGAAGACCAACCCCGCGATCAGCAGATCCAGCTGCGTGGTGAGCGAGATCGCCACGTTCACCAGCAGCATGTCGACCCCGTAGGGCACGAACCGCGACACGTCGGCCCACGCGAAATGCAGCCGCGGCCGCCAGTCGCGCGCGAGCGTCGTCCACGACAGCGCGAGCAGGCTGAGCGAGGTCGCGAGCTGGCCCCAGACGATGCAGAATGGCCCGGCGTGCGCGAGCGCGAGGCCGACCGAGACGATGAACCCGATTCCCGAGGATATGCTTTCGACCTTGATGACGGCTTCGAACCGCAAATCGCGCTCGGCGAGGACGCGCAGTTGCAGGTAGCAGCCGTTGGCGACGAACATGCTGCTCGCGATCCACAGCATCGGCGTGAGGCGCGGGGCGGCGTAGAGGTGCGCGAGCAGCGGCGCCGCTGCGATGGTGGTGAGTGCCATGCCCACGCCGACCATGACGTTGAGCCAGTAGAGCGAGGATGTCTCGTCGTCGGTCACGTCGCGGAAGCGGATCAGCGCGCTCGACAGGCCGGCGTCGGAGAGGCTCTGCGCGAGTTGCAGCAGCGCCATCATCAGGATGATGAGGCCGAAATCGGCGACGCCGAGCAGCCGCGCGACGATCAGCAATTGCAGCGTGGCGAGCACCGAGCGCAGGATGTTCCCCGCCGCCGCCCAGCGGATCGAGCGGCGCGCGTCGCTCATGCGCCGAGTGCGCGGCGGAACACCGCTTCGTATCTGTCGCAGGCGATCTCGACCGAGAAGGCGCGCGCTCGGGCGATCTGGCGTTCGGGGGCTGCGGGCGCGCGGAGCATCGCGTCGATCGCGCGCGCCATCGCGGCGGCGTCGCCGACCGGCACCAGCGCGCCGAACGCGCCGTCCGCGACGATCTCGCGCGGGCCATCGGGGCAGTCGGTGGTGACGATGCTCGCACCCGCGCCGAGCGCTTCGATCAGCACGTTGCCGAAGCCCTCCCACGCCGAACTCAGCACGAACAGGCCGGCGGCGGCGATCGACGGGGTGATGTCGGCCACGAACCCCGGCAGCGCGACGCGCTCGCCGAGGCCGAGTTGGGCGACAAGCGTCTCCAGTTCGGCGCGGCGTGGGCCGTCGCCGAAAATCACCGCGCGGACGTCTCGACGTTCGACGAGGGCGAGCGCGCGCAGCAGGGTCGCGAAGTCCTTCTGTTCGACCAGCCGGCCAGCGGCGATGATCACCGGACCCGTGCCGTCGCGCGTCCACGGGTGCGCCGCCTCGGCACTGTGGCCGCGTGGGCGATAGGCCGGGTTGTGGATCACGGTGATGCGATTCCGATCGAGCCGGGCGAAGCGGGCGAGCGACTCGGCGAGTCCGGCGGAGACCGCGACGATCTCGCTGGCGCGTGGATAGGCGAGCATCGCCGCCTTGTGCCACGCCTTCTGTTTCCAGCCGGCGAGCCGCGCGTAATCGGCCTGCGGATTGGTGCGTTCCGTCAGCACGTTGCGCGCCTTCGTGCCCGACAGGAGCCGCGCGATCACCGCCGCGTTGTTGAACTGCGGCATCGCGCTCAGCACGATGTCGTAGCGCCCTGCGCGCAGCAGCTTGGCGAGCGGGACGATCGTGCCGCGTGCGCTGCTGGTCGGGTGGCGCAGCCAGTGGATGATTGCGCCGGGCGCGACCGGATAATCGCGCGGGGTGGGGGCGCCGGCGAGGATCAGCGTCAGACTGTGGCCGCGCGCAACCAGCTCGTGCGACAGGTTGGCGATCATATGCTCGACGCCGCCCGGCTTCAGCCCTTCGTAGAAGAACGCAATGTTCACGGCGCTCCCCTGTTCGTCGCGCTATGGTGTTGATCCGGTATCCGGTCGCAATATTAGACGAGCGGGGTGGTCTTTGAGGTACTCGTCCACGCTCGCAGAATTGTGTGAAGCACGCGGAACAAAAAAGCGATAGCAACACCCGCTCTTATCGCATAGCCAATGTCCCCGCATGCCTTGGCTTCTTCGTGTCCGAGTAGCCGACCGGCACACGCGGTTCGTTTCCGCCGCGATGCCTGTGCCGTGGCGCGAACCCGATCGATCCGCGCGGCTGTTGTCTTACCTGGGGAACGTTCCGCTCCGCTCGCGAAGCCTGCGGTCGATCGTGACGATTGCGACGATGTACGTGCCGGTGTTCGTATTCGTTCTGCTCGTCTTTTCGGGCGTGACGTGGTCGCTGGCGGATTCGCAGGTGGTGGCGGATGCCGGCGGCGATACCGCGATTGGGGTATTCAGCGGCAAGGCCGGGCTGCTGATCGGGCTGGTGCTGGTCGGCGTGTATCTGCCGGCGCTACGCAATCCGTTGCGCTCGCTGGGTGGCGCCTTGTGCCTGTTCTGGCTGCTCGCGCTCGGCTCGGTGCTGTGGGCGAGCAACGCGGGCACGGCGCTGTTCGCGGTCGCCAATCTCACGCTGCTGCTCGCCGCGACGATGCTGGCGCACCGGCTGCTCGGCTTCGCGCGGGCGCTGCGGCTGATCTGGCTGGTGAGCACAATGCTGATCCTGCTGTCGGTCGCGCTCGCGGCGGTCGGCGACGCGCATGCGGTGATGGGCGGGATGCATGGCGGGCGCTGGCGCGGGCTGTTCGCGCACAAGAACAGCTTCGGGCCGTTCCTCGCCGTCAATCTGCTGATCGCTTTGTTCGCGCACGCCAGCCTCAAACTGCCGGCGGTGCTCGTCTTTGCGATGGTGGCGGTCGATCTCGTCGCGTTGTTCTTCGCCAATTCCGCGACGGCGGACATCGCGGCCGCCGCCGGGATCATCGCGGGCATCGCCTTGCTGCCGATCCCCAACCGGGCGGTGCGGACGCTGTGGCGGGGTGGATCGATCGCGGTGGCATGTCTGCTCGGCGGGGTGCTGCTCGTGCAACCGGCGGTGACGGGCGAATTGCTGGGGCGCGACACGACGATGAGCGGGCGCGCGGCGATGTGGGAACAGGCGCTACCGCTGACGGTCGAACGGCCACTCGGCACCGGCTATGGCACCGGCGGCGGACCACAGGTGTCGATCGAATTGCAGAAGCGCATGCACCGCGCGATCAACCTCAGCGTGCAGAGCGGGTACCTCAACCTCGCGCTCGAACTCGGCTGGGGTGCGGTGGCGCTGTTCCTGCTGTGGGCGGGCGGCGCGACGGCATCGGTGCTGTTCAGCCGGCGTGCGTCGTCGGCGCAGACGTTGCTGGCGGCGCTGCTCGCGGCGATGCTGGTCGAGAGCATTTCGGAAGTGAACGCCTGTTTCGCGCCGGGCTGGCTGCTGCTGGTGACGATGCTGCCGATGATCGACGCGCGCCGGGCGATGCGGCCACGGTGGCGGCTGCTGCGCCGCCGCTATCGCCGGACCGTTTCCGGCGCCGTGACTTCGCCTGTGCCCGTTCGTGGCGAGTGAGGTACGGGGCGGGGGCGGCGTCGAACGGGGATTTGTGGTGGAAAGCGGACGTTCCGCAATCGGCGGGCGACGTGCTATTCAGCCACCGTCAGCATGAAGGAATTGATAAATGTATCGCTACATCGTTAGCGTACATCCGGGCCCATCGCCGCGAAAGTCCGGTTGCGAAGGATGTTGGCAGTCGGCCCGACAGCCGAAGTCGGCCTATGCGGCGGGTCGGATTAGCTCTACACCCGCGTTGCAAGCAGCGAAGCGGTAGGAGTGCATGATGGGTCGTTGGACTTTTCCGGTGGTCGCAATCGCCATCGTTGCCCTTAGCCCAGCAAGCGCGGCGCAAAGTCTTATCTCAAAAGAATATACCCTGGACCGCAAACAAAGCGATGACGCTGCGCGGGTGATCGCGAACGCTGCTCCCAGCCCTGTCAACGCTAATTGGCCTGAACTTCGTAGGAAAATATACAAGTCCAGTCTGCCAACGGACAATTTCAGGATTACAAGCGTAGCAGGTCGAATTACGATCAGCGACGACGGCCCTAGGCCGATAATTGCCGTTCTTGCAGGCGGTGGATCGATGAAGTGGAAGATAAATGATGGCCAAGTTCTCGACGTATCAGCAAAACTAGATGGTGACGCTGTTGAAACAAAGTATATTGGTGACGGATATGAGAGAACGACGGTTTATCGCAACATCGGGCAGATTTTATTGGCGGAATCTACCATTACCAGTCCAATGCTGTCGGCGCCAATTCGTTTAAAAAGCGTCTATACCCAATAGGGGGACGATGCATCGCATCGGTTTTAAACAGGCTATCTGCTACTGCGGCTAACAGCGATTGTCCGCAACTGGGGTGGGAGCGGACGGTCAACGGCCTCGTGCAACCGCGCCGATTATCAGGTTGATCACGCACCCCAACGCTATGACCACCGCAGCTATTGCCGCGATGCCCGCAACGAGTGGCAAGAGCACGCCCGCACAGTGAGAGGTCTGGTCCGCGCACACCAACCCCCCGCCAATTAGACTGATAGCGGTCCAAGCAAGCACCATCGGCACGGCAATGAGGGACGCGACCGCAACACCCCAATTCCTGCCATTCTGCTGACGATAGCTCATGTGCTTAGAATGAAGGGGCAACCAAACGGCGGCAAGTGGGCAACTGCTGCCGGGCTGTTCCCCGCACGATAGTTGCCGGTCGGCTTCACGCAGAGCGACCGCACTTCCGCGGTTGGAAGGCGGAAATTTGGGGGTTAGCGGTCGTTCGTATGCCGCTGATGCCGTCTAAAGTATTGCACCAGTTCGGCGCAGCAGGCGGCTGCCGCCAACACAACGAAAGCCAACGTCAGGCGATCGCGCCAATCGCTGAAAGGGAACGAGCACATTCGGCCGGCAACAAGGCAGTTCGTCTCGACGGTAGCGATCCGCATATACCCTGCTAGGGGCAGCACCCAGACCCATCGTAAAATCACCATAGCCATGTCACGCTTTAGCATATGCAGAGTAGCGAACCAACGTCCTCAACTGGGCGCACCGCGACATAACCGGCGGACATGCGCCGGCAGGTCCGGGATCGTCCGGGTCGATCCGGCCCGCTCATCTATACGCCCTCCCCGCTACCCCGGACGCGCGCCGCCGAAGGCGTCCCGCTCGGGCCTCATGCCATCAGCGCTTCGCACTGATCGAGCGTATCCTTGAAGGTCGCAATGATCGCCTGATACGGGGTGGCGCTCGCCATATCGAGGCCGGCGCGCTTGAGGATGTCGACGGCATAGTCCGATCCGCCTGCCTTCAACACGGTGAGATAATTGTCGCGCTCCTTGGCGCCGCCCTTGAGGATCGAGCGCGCGAAATAGGACGCGGCCGAGATCGAGGTGGCGTATTGGTAGACGTAGAAGCTCGAATAGAAATGCGGGATGTACGCCCATTCCGAGCCATAGGTATCGGCGACGGCGACGTTCGGGCCGTGATAGCGGCGTAGCAGATCGAGATAGAGTTTGGTCAGCGTCTCGCCCGACAGACCTTCACCCGCTTCGGCCTTGTCGTGGACGAGCAGTTCGAATTCGCCGAACATCGCCTGCCGGTAGAAGGTGCCGCGGATCGATTCGAGCTGCTGGCCGAGGTAGAACAGTTTCTCCTGCTTGGTCTTGGCGCGCGCGACCATATAGGCGGCGAGGAGCTGTTCGTTGCAGGTCGAGGCGATCTCGGCGAGGAAGATCGGGTAGTTGGTCTTCTCGTAGACGTTGTTCTTGTTGGCGAGCAGCGTGTGCATCGCATGGCCCCATTCGTGCGCGTAGGTCGACATCCCCTCGTAATTCTCGCCGAGGTTGAGCAGCAGATAGGGGTGGACGTCGAACGCCGCGCCGGGGTTCATATACGCGCCCGATTTCTTGCCGGGGCGGGGCAGCGGGTCCATCCATTTCTTCGCGGTCGCCTCTGCGAAGAGCGCGCCATATTCGGGGCCGAGCGGCTTGAGCGCCTCGATCGCCGTGGTGCGCATCTCGGGCACGGTGACTTTCTTGTCGAGCTGAACGAGCGGCGGGTAGATGTCGTAATAGGCCATGTCGGGCAACTTGAGCAGCTTGCGGCGCAGCTCGAAATAGCGGTGGAGCTGGGGCAGGCCGGCGTTGGTTTCCTTGACGAGGGCGCGGTACAACGCCTCGGGCACGTTGCCGCTCGACAGGTACATCGCCAGCGACGTCGGATATTTGCGCGCCTTCTTAGTGAAGACGTCGGCCTTGACGTGGCTGAGGTAGGCGCTGCCGAGCGACGCCTGGAACTTGCCATATTGCGCCCAGAAGGTGTCGAATACCAGTTTGCGGTCGGCGCGGTTGGGCGCGTCGCGGTTGAGCGTGTAGGCCTGATCGTCGAGCCGCACCGCCTTGCCGGTCGACAGCGTGACGGTCGGCCACGGGATGTCCGAGGCGACGAGCTGTTCGCGGATGTCGCGCGGGCCGCTGAACGGGGCGGAGGTGCCGGCGAGCAGCACTTCGCCCTCGGGCGACAGCGTGTGCGCTTCCTGGCGCAGAATGTCGGCGAGCTGGAAGTCGAAATGCTGTTTGAGCGTCGCGTTGGCGGCGACGAACCGGTCGATCTTCGCCTTGCCGACGCTGAGGATCTCGGGCGCGACCCAGGAGGTCGCCTCGCCGAATGCGGTGTAGAGATCGGTGGCGAGCGCCTCCTTCTCCTGATTGGCGGAGATGCGCAGATCGGCATCGGCCTTGAGGCTGGCGTAGGTGTAGATGCGCGAGATGGCGCGATCGAGCTTGGTCTGTTCGGACAGCGCCGTCGCCAGCGCGTCGGCACTGGTGCCGAGCGTGCCCTTGAATTTGGCGAAGCCGGGCAGTTCGGCGAGCGCTTGCTTGCGGGCGGCGTCCCATGCCGCATCGTCTGGGAACAGATCGGTCAGATCCCACGCGGCGCCGCCGGCGGGCGGCTGCGCGAGTGCGGGCAAAGCGGCGGCGAGCGTGGCGAGGCTGGCGGCGGCGATCGCGGTGCGGCGGGTGAGGTCTGGCATACAGCGTCTTTCAAGCGGCGTGATCGCGCGATGATGCCAAAGCGCGAGGTGTTTGGCTAGGGTAGGGCACCGCGCGCCAGCCGGCGGCGGCGTGCAAATTTTTGTGTCGGACGTGTAACCAATGTGGTTGGACGGGCGTTCGGACGGTCAGCATCAACATCATCCATCAGGGATTTAGATCATGCGTGTCATTCCCGCTCTCGTCATCGCCGGGCTGCTCGTTGCACCGCTCAGCGCCGCGACCGCGCAGCAGAACAACAACAGCCTCGGCCATACCGTGACCCAGCCCCTGCGCGACGTGCGGATCAAGGACGAGAAGATTCCGCCGGTGCTGCAACGCGCCGCGTCCGCGCCATACTCGTCGGTCGGCACGCAGAGTTGCGCCGCGATCACCGCGCAGATCCGCGATCTGAACGGCGCGCTTGGCCCCGATGTCGATACGCCCGCCAAGCAGAAGGGTGAGGGGGCCGCGATCGCGGCAACCGGCGCGCGCGCCGTGCTCGGCACGCTGATCCCCGGCCTCGGGCTGGTGCGCGTCATCACCGGCGCCGACAAGGTGCAGCGTCGCGCCGAGGCGGCGGTCTATGCCGGCGCGGTACGGCGCGGCTATCTGAAGGGTATCGGTGTGGCGAAGCGCTGCCGCGCGCCGGCCGCACCGACCGCCGCGTCGCTGGCGGCGAAACCGGAGTTGCTGGCGGCGGAGCAGTAAGCGCTGGTTAGGAGGCCCGCCCGTGTCGGGCGGGTCTTCAATCGCGCGCGAAGATTTCCGCGTGGGGCAGGGTGATGCCGAGCGCGGGGAGTGCGACATCCTGCGGTTGTGCGAACAGATCATCGCGCCATGAGGTCGGACCGAGGCGCTGGACGACGCGCGCCAGTTCGCTGACCGGATTGACGAAAACGATCGTGTCGATCGAATCCAACCGGCGATATTCGTCGAGTTTTTTGCCCACGTCGTTTGCCTCGGTCGAGGGTGACAGCACTTCGAAGATGACCCTTGGCCGTTCGAACAGTTGCAGGGTGTCGGTCTCCGGCAGCGGCGGTTCGTCGCACATCACGCTGACATCCGGGTAGCGTAGGTTGATGTCGTCGATGCGGATAGCGGCGTCGGAGCCATAGGGTCTACATCCCGAGCCGCGCAGCGCGGCATGAAGATAGGCGTAGATATTGCCAGCGACGCGCGCATGCGCCCGTGTGCCCCCCGTCATCATCTGGATCACGCCATCGACCAGCTCGAACTTCTTGTCCATGCCGAAATCGAGCGACAGGAACGTCTCGACCGTGATGGGCTGGTAGGCGGGCTCGTGTCGCATCGTCACCTCTCGGGGAGAGTATAGCGTATGCCGTGTGAACGCACAAAGGGCCGGGTGATCGCTCCCCCGGCCCTTCGTTTTTGCGTTGACCGGCGCGGGCAAAGCCCACGCTGGGCGTCGGACGGGACTTCGGCCTGGGGCCGAAGCCCGCCGGCCGTTCTGATTTCGTGTCGGGAGCAGCTTGCGCTGCTCCCGCCCGAAATCAGAAGTCCATGCCGCCCATACCGCCCATGCCGCCGCCGCCGCCCATCGGCATTGCGGGCTTGTCTTCCGGCAGCTCGCTCACGGCCGCTTCGGTCGTGATGAGCAGACCGGCGACCGAGGCCGCGTTCTGGAGCGCGGTGCGGACGACCTTGGTCGGGTCGATCACGCCGGCTGCGACGAGGTTCTCGTACACGTCGGTCGAAGCGTTGAAGCCGAACGAGGTGTCGTCCTGGTCGAGCAGCTTGCCCGAGACGACCGCGCCGTCATGGCCCGCGTTCTGAGCGATCTGGCGAACCAGCGCGGTCAGCGACTTGCGGACGATGTCCACGCCGCGGGTCTGGTCCTCGTTCGCGCCGGTCAGGCCGTTGAGGGCCTTCGTTGCGTAGAGGAGGGCCGTGCCGCCGCCGGGGACGATGCCTTCTTCAACGGCTGCGCGGGTTGCGTGCAGCGCGTCGTCGACGCGGTCCTTGCGCTCCTTGACTTCGACTTCCGAAGCGCCGCCGACCTTGATGACGGCCACGCCGCCAGCGAGCTTGGCGAGACGCTCCTGGAGCTTCTCACGATCGTAATCGCTGGTCGTGATCTCGATCTGCTGACGGATCGCATCGGTGCGGCCCTTGATCGCATCGGCTTCACCAGCGCCATCGACGATGGTGGTGTTGTCCTTGTCGATCGTGACGCGCTTGGCGGTGCCGAGCATGCCGAGCGTGACGCTCTCGAGCTTGATGCCGAGGTCTTCCGAGATCACTTCGCCCTTGGTCAGAACAGCGATGTCTTCCAGCATCGCCTTGCGGCGATCACCGAAGCCCGGTGCCTTGACGGCTGCGACCTTGAGGCCGCCGCGCAGCTTGTTGACGACGAGCGTGGCGAGAGCCTCGCCCTCGATGTCCTCGGCGATGATGAGCAGCGGACGGCCCGACTGCACGACAGCTTCGAGGATCGGCAGGATCGCCTGCAGGTTCGAGAGCTTCTTCTCGTGGATCAGGATGTACGGATCGGCGAGCTCGACCGTCATCTTCTCGGGGTTGGTGATGAAGTAGGGCGAGAGGTAGCCACGGTCGAACTGCATGCCTTCGACGACGTCGAGCTCGAAATCGAGACCCTTGGCTTCCTCGACGGTGATGACGCCTTCCTTGCCGACCTTCTCCATCGCTTCCGCGATCTTCTCGCCGACTTCACGGTCGCCGTTCGCGGAGATGATGCCGACCTGAGCGACTTCAGCCGAACCCGAGACGGGCTTCGAGCGCGACTTGATGTCCTCGACGACCTTGATGACGGCGAGATCGATGCCGCGCTTGAGGTCCATCGGGTTCATGCCGGCCGCGACCGACTTCATGCCTTCGCGGACGATCGCCTGCGCCAGAACGGTCGCGGTGGTGGTGCCGTCGCCTGCGACGTCGTTGGTCTTCGAGGCGACTTCGCGCACCATCTGCGCGCCCATGTTCTCGAACTTGTCCTTGAGTTCGATTTCCTTGGCGACGGTGACGCCGTCCTTGGTGATGCGCGGTGCGCCGAACGACTTGTCGATGACGACGTTGCGGCCCTTCGGCCCGAGCGTGACCTTCACCGCATCGGCGAGGATGTCGACGCCGCGCAGGATGCGCTCGCGCGCGTCACGGCTGAATTTTACGTCCTTGGCTGCCATGTTGGCTGACCTTTCTGATTAGGAAGTTTGAGGAGAAACGGAAGACAGGGCGGCTCAGCAAACGATGCCGAGCCCGTCGGCGTCAGCCGACAATCCCCAGAATGTCCGACTCTTTCATGATGAGCAGGTCTTCACCATCGACCTTGACCTCGGTGCCCGACCATTTGCCGAACAGGATCTTGTCGCCGGCCTTGACGTCGAGCGGCGTGACCTTGCCGTCTTCCGCCTTGGTGCCGGTGCCGACGGCGACGACTTCGCCCTCTTGCGGCTTTTCCTTGGCGGTGTCCGGGATGATGATCCCGCCGGCCGTCTTCTCTTCGGCTTCGACGCGCTTTACGAGAACGCGGTCGTGCAACGGAC
>Ga0247735_1000673_pt1 | contig 13353 bp, 14 predicted proteins | sample UWRJL178409R2_FD_180934 | JGI IMG/M metagenome (GOLD analysis project Ga0247735, IMG submission 180934) | Plant litter microbial communities from Arlington Agricultural Research Station in Wisconsin, United States - UWRJ-L178-409R-2 | ecosystem: Environmental > Terrestrial > Plant litter >...
TTTGGGAGGCGATCCGGAGCCGTTCGCGATGATCCGCTGACGGGGCGGCGAAGTTGAAGTTACGCTGCTGGTGGTAGGACGAAGAAGAGCATGGGCCATACCCGAGGGCGGGATGGGCAAAGGGCGGGTGGAGCTGGAGGTGGGGAATGGAATGACGTTGATTTCGTTCGGTCTATATTTGCCCACCGAAATGGCAATCGCCCGTTTGGGTGTCGGAGGAGAGCCCGACCTGACGAGAACCTGGGGTGGCAAATCTACGCTCGTCGGCTCGGGGCTTTGGGTGTTGGATGCAGAGACGAGGGAAAGCGTGCATGTTGCTTTGGACTTGGGGATAGGCAAGGCTGAGGGGTGGTTCAACGACTTGCCATTGCCTTTGCGTGCGCTCCGTGTCGTCCGCGTGTTGGAGGTCGTAGGAGGATAGGACTGCGGGAACAAATATGGCATGCTCTCGCAGGTGGAAGATACGAGTCCCCACAGATAATCCAGGATATGATGACTACGGCCTGCGTTGATTCACAGAACAACAGATGGTGGAGATGAAGTGTCGTCAAAAGTCGTCAAACCCAAAACCGGAAAAGTTGACCAAAACCAAGAGACCCAAATCGTAAAACAAAAACGGGGCGTAAGAAAGGGAAGGAAGGGGGGAAAAGGGGGGGGGAGGAAGGGAGGGGGAAGGGAGACGGGTGAGGAGAAGAGAAAGAAGGAGGAAAGAGGCAAAAATTGGATGAGGGGATTGAAAAAGGCAACACGACGCCAGCACGCAGGTGCTAGGGACCCGCCTCGTGTCTGGATCCGTTGTTGATCCTGACGCTGACATCAACCCTCGATTATCTTCGACACGGCAATCCATCCACCCTCCGGTACGGTTTAATTGTGCAACCAGCCGTGCCGCTTGTCACACTACAACATACCGCACGGATTTTGGCTGCACATACGCATTGTTGCCTTGTCTCGCAAGTCTCGACTTTGGGGACACGCGCTTGTCACGTGTATGCCTCGTTACCGCTTTCGGACACGCTGGTCCGATTTCTCTAAATCACTCCTCACCCCACTTGCCGCCCATCTCAAATCGCACCGCATCGCGTTGCGTTTCAATTCACCCTTGACCCACCTCCACCACTCAGCGCTGCCAGTGCGCGATTACCTCGCCTCCTCGGAGCTGATTTTTCCCATGCACCCAGAGATATCTACCCGCGAACCATCACCTCGTTCCGTAACTTGGATGGCATATTATGCCCGGCATTCTGAACCAACAAAAAAAAAACTACCGCATTCCGCCTCGTGTTGGGCGATCGTTGACAGGTACTCAGTCGTGCTCCAATGCGTCGTCTGACTTTTGTTGTCTTATCAGTGGAGTTGTTCCCAGCTCATGGAGATAGACGACCCCACTTTCCTTTCCTCTGCTCCATTGCCTGGGCATAACCATTCAACGCCATTGAGTGCTCTTTGAGACTCGTCGATATGTCGCTTAATGCAAGCCTTGTCTCGACCTAGGTGCTCTGAGTCTGCTACAAAGCAGCCTCGTGCTGCTCTTATCAAGGCTGTCCTTTGTTTCTTTCCCTTCATCGTCGCTTAACCGATCCCTTACCTGCGGATACACCTCATCTCATTCTCAGCCGCAGTCACCGATGTTACATCTGTATCGTCTGATGACTTGATTTTTTTTTGCGGCCGGCAGCGGAGTACATCTCATCGTGTGCTGCTCTAGAAGTCTGTATCGGGAAGAAAGTCTTTACGGGTATATTGTACTAACAATGCTCCGTGCGTGGCCAACGTCTCCCCGTCTATTATATTCATAATTTTACACTCAGCCTCCACCGAAATTACTGCTTTGAATGGTGAGCCTCTTCGTCTATCCAAATCTTTCTTCCCGTTATTACGACGCCGTCGTCGGAGATTCAGATTACCACCATCTGGCTGGCTAGCGATGTCTCGAATTATCTCACTGAAGGTCGAACTCATAGGGATGCACATCGTGTATTGCATGTGTACCCTCATCTTCGAGATCGGGTAACTTGTGTGCACGTTGTGAATCCGCGTGATACTAGAGGAAGACCTTCAGTTATATTCCGGCGTACATAACCCGCAATCCATCCATCGCGTCTATGCTCCATGAATGTGGGCCCTGCTCCCTTCCTCCAGTTTCTTATAATTCATTCACCGTCATAAATTCTTACATGCGCGCTTTCGATCAATTCAGGCATGAACACGGGAGGCTGCATGTTCACTTTCTGCATACCAATGGAGTCGTCGTTGGTACAAAAAGGTGCGCAAACGACTGATTCGGAGCATGCATATATTTCAGATGCTTTGCTTTGTGTCCATGCCTGATAAATGTTGCAGCGTTGTTATGTTAACGCATACATCACTTGAAAGTGGGTCGTAAACTTCATCCATCGTATCTATATTTCATGAACATTGTGCTTGCTCTCTACTTCCAGTTCCTCGTGATTTCGTCACTATCACAAATACGAGGTGGAAGTATTCACCTTCAGCATGCCACAGAATCGTCGTCGATACTCATTGGGTATAAAAACGACTAACTCGAGGTATACATGTATTTTGTTCGATATGGAACGTCCATATGGCAATGATAGATTCGGCCTACAATTCGGTGAATTCCTCGATTCGAGATTATATCCTTCAACCATTGTTAACGCATACTGATTCAGGTTTAGCAGGCATTAAAAAATGGAATGTATCTGACACTCTGAAACAGACAAACGCTAAGCAGAATTCTAACGGCAGTATAACATAGATTTTCATTGCTCAACTATTGCACTAGACTAGGCAATACAGCTGTTATGTAACTTACCTTACATTTAAGCAAATTCTCTTTCGGCTGCCTTGCCCCATCGGGTAAGACGCGTCGCGTGCCCGCATTGATTGACGCGTCAGTCACGTGTAAACGTGGAACAGCATCTATCTTTTTAATTATAAGTCCAATCACTCATCAACAAAGCCTCGATGTTGTTATCTGGGTAGCACGGTACATGTAGGCTGCAGCTCGTTCCAGGCCCATTCTCTCCCGTCACAAATGCCCTTAACAACACCACAGTGCCTCAATTTACTCTTAGCCATGTAACGCCCTTTCCTTTAGGGATTTGGTGCTGAAGCGCTGAGAGTTCATCAGATGTCTCAGGTGTGATCCCATTCCAAGTAAAAACATTTTCTGGTTATGTAAGCGTTAAGACTGGACCTATAATATGTCTGTGCATAAATTAAGGTAAGGAGTAGATCAAGGAGGTGGGCGGGATGCAAGGACCCTCAAGTACCGCACGGAAATTGTTTATTCGAAGCAAAAGACGGATCTGCTCGCTATCTCCATCGGTAATTCACGTGGAAGATGTCGGAGAAGCCGAGAGATGATATAGTTAGCATATCACGCGTCATGATTCTATGCGTTAAACTATACTATTTGGCTTTGGATTTCTCGATGAATTTGAATACGAGTTGGCTATTTCTGGCATGGATTAGGCTACGCAACATGAAGATACATTGAGATATGCTATCATTTCCATCATGTATTTCTCCGATCAGACCGGCGTAGACATGCAGTAGTTTGCATTTTCTTCGCCCTTAACCTGGTTCATGTCCAGAACTAGGATAAACTGGAGAAACAATGAGTTAATATGTTGAGTTACGCGACATTGTCCAAGTCCTTGCTTACTAAATTTCTCGATTGTAATCTGCGCTCTTGGGAATCAGACTAGTAACGTGAGCTTTTCATGAACCCCTTCCAGATACTATTGAGTCGTATTGGCCCAAAATGAGCTCCATATTGCTCAATTTAGATCCCCCATTTGGAAAATTTATTCTCTGCAGCCTTTAGGTCGAAAATAGGTGGTTGGAAATTTCGCGGCATGTCTCCACGTGTGTCTTCGCACCGATGAAATATTTCAGGCTTTTCGATACCGATCGTCAATGTTTCTGCCAGTTTGGTTCCAATGCCCACCAAGCATCCAATATGACGAGCGTCAACGTATACCCTAGGTATATCGCCAAGCCGGTCAGTGAATATATGTAACACTTAAAACTTAAACAACGACAGATATAACCCAATAAAAGTGCTAATAAAATCACTCTAATAAGCTCTCGTCACGAGTACAACTGAATTTCTATGCACTACCTTAGAACATGATCCGCTGTACCATTATTACGATTTCTAGGCCACCACTTTCCAATCCAAACTATTCAACTTCAACTTCAAATCTGCCGGCGTCAGAGTCTTTTCGCCTATGTAAAGAATCGTTGAGTGTCCAGTAGGAAAATCCTGAGCATTCTTGTCGTGGCTGACATCCTTTCCGTCGTGCTTCACAGCAAAGTCGCCTTTGACTTCACTAACCTTGATGGAGTAAACGTATCTGCCGTGAATCTGGCTCCTGTCCCTGTTGGTCGACAACCCCTTTTCTCGGCTAGGATGTACGCTGCCACCAACTAAATTCCAGTCCTGGGGGCGTACCGCCCCTCCAAATACATCTTTCCTCGTGGCCGTTGGCTTGCCTCCCTGGCGGTAAATGAGTGTGTTGGGACCGATCTGTGCTGCTGCACGGTTAATCTCTATGACCCTGTTGACTACTCCTCTGAATCTGTCGTTTACGGGAGCGGTGTAGACCACAGCGAGGAAGAAAACAGTGTAAAGAGCCAGTAACTTGAGAAGATGAGCCATGTAAAGGAATTTCGTGACTCTGAATTTGAACTGGTATTCCTCCAGATCAGCTTTGAGGATTCAGAAAAAAGGAAGGGCATACTTGGTGTAAAGAAAGCGTAAGCGAGAAGGCAAGGATTATGTTCAGATATGTGCGATAGTTGGACCAGCCAACTGAGTCTGACGAAATACCTGATTCGTTGAGAGAACTGGAGACTTATCCCCCTGATTTTATACTAGAGCTCCTTTAAATTGAATGAACAGTTCTTGGTCAACACACTCGAGCGCCCTCTTCGAACAACACATTTTTCCGAACCGTGAGGATCTGTGGTATTTATACCCCGTCTCCCAAGCCACAGCGCAGATAGAACTCCTCAGAAGTACATCAGCGTCGTCACAAATCATATTCTGCGATAGAGTGCCGGGGTAGATGATCATCGAGATGATGTATTGGAATGTGGCAATGAGCATTGAGTACGGCGCAGCGCGCAATCTAATTTAGGTCTTCTATCAAACCCATTTCTACTGCAAACACCGAAGCGCAAAAGTTCTTCCGTTTGGCGAACCCTCTGCAAGTTCTGTCTGTTTCAATTCTGATAGAAGATTTCCATCGTTCATGCCTCCGCGCTCTATGGGATATCATCCAAGTTTACCTTAAGACGCAACCAAGACTCTCCCAGGCTCTATACTCGTTTACATTTTTGAATTACAACTCACTTCTCCCGTTGTATTTTGATGGCGGAGTTGGCCTTTCTCCGACCATTCTTTCTAGCATCGGGTTGATAAGACCAGGCATCTCCAGTCACTGCACTTTCTTATGTACAATGGCGTCCCCTAACAAAACTCTTCTTTCTCTCCCAGCCCACCTACTTATCGAGCATATTCTATCGCGCCTACAATTTCCCTCCCTCCTATCGTGTCTCTTGTCATGCCGAGACCTTTACAACACCATAACCGCATCACCACTTCTTAATTACCTCAGGGAGCTTGATTTGGCGGGGATGGTCGACAATCCAATGTGCCCTTATGAATTAATCTCGCTCCACGAGCGCCTGGATATGCTTAGAGAACGGGAGCGTCGATGGACACACCTCGACTGGGCTTGGAGGGCAGTGCGGGCTATGCCCGGGCTGACTTCTGAGCCAATTTTTTCCCACAGCGGAATAGTTTGTCTAGGCATCGATGACGCCGAGGAGAACACCATTGGATTACTCTCAACTTGTTTACTGTCGAAGGCGACGGGCGATGTTGAATGGGTAGAGATTACCATGGGCAAACCTATTTTGGCACTAATGTTGGCCATTGAAGAGCATGACATGCTTGTCTGCGTTACCTCGTATGATTATGAACTCTCCCTCGACGTTCATTTAACCAAGGACTTATTTCTTTAGTACGCCACTATTGGTACCTTCTGGTCAGCCCTCCACATCAATACAAATACACTTCATCCAATACTCGAACCGCCAACCACATCCTCTCGCTTTTTCGCCCATTTTGGAGGTCTGCATTTTGGAAGACTCGCAGGGCATGCCCTTGGCTAACACCACGGTAGCTGGTGAAAACATTGCTTTGGTAATCTCCACTGTGAATTCCTGGGAAGGTGATTTGAGCGTATGGAATTGGAGAACAGGCGTGAAGAAGGGAGAGGTTCACATTCCTGAACCACGACTTGGCCTGCTTTTTCTCCAGGAGGACTTGCTCCTTAACGGAAATTTGACCAGCATGTCCCTCGATGCTTATCGTATCTCAGAAAATACCTCGACGTCGAGCCAAGGCCTAGAAATGCAAAGCAATGAAATCGGAGCCAACTGCATATGCCTCATTCAAAGTTTTTGCCTTCCGGAAATTGACGTGGATGAATACGAAACAACCCATATTACAGTTCGTGCAAAGCCCTCCCTTCCCTTGGTGTCGCTCCAGAGTACCGCGCTCCCTTTCACGAGTGATCCAAAGAGTGCTCTTTTACTCGTCGAGGTAGACATTCGGAAAGCGGACTACGGCAGCGAACCATCCCGGGTATTCACCTTCATCACACATCGCCAAACCATCCTTGACATGGCACTCCAGGCGATGGATTCTCCGATCCAATACTCATCTGACGTGAAGGGAATCCCATGGCACCTATGGGGTCCCAAATCGACGCGAATGATTACTGGGGCTTCAATGATATACGGTGGCGCAGGGGCATCTGCTGGAACACGATGTATTAGCCTCCAGCAAGACTGTCTGGAGGCACTGGATTTCGGGCGTTATAAGGCATCTCGCGGGGCGGTTGGGAGGTTGGAAAATAAACCAGATGTGAACAATGTTGAAGTCCAGTGGGTCGGCACTGAGAGTATCTTTCCCATTTCAACAGGCCCTTTTACACAGGAAGTTCGGACTTCGTTACCTTACGTATGGACTAGGCGCTCGCAAGGTTTCAAGAGCGAACCTTGGGACGGCGTATTTGTAGACGATGAGAGAATTGTTGGCTTCACTACAGGTTCATTTCATATTTTCCACCTATAAACTTGATGTTCGATTCATACCATGAAATATTTCTCAGAATTTCCGCTGCAGTTATAAAGCATCGCCCTTGGCATTAGAGCACCTTGCTGTATGATTGCAACCACTGGTAGATGAATGCATGGCCCGATAAGACTATTGCACGGTTATATCCTGGTTATTCAAGGCCCTCACAGCTGGCGCTCGCTCTTGAGTTGGAATAGTAAACGATGCACGGGGACGGAAATATGTTTGCTTAGCACCTTAAGCTTTAACACATAAATTTCGTGTAACTCCCTTGTCATTTGATAGACACTGCCAAAAAATATGTTGACCCCATATTCTGGAAGCCGTTACATTGACAGAATATGACAAGCAAACAAAGAGAATACATTATTTCTTTGAACCTACTTTTTTAAGCCGAAATACTCCAAGATGTATCTTCCCAATGCCCATTTCCAACGAGTACGGTCAGAGGAACTCTTATGATGGGAGAGTTCTGGCTTCTATACAAGTAGACTTCAATGGCTTCGGAGCATATATAACTCAACTTGAAGCACGCTCAAATAGCGTTGCGGATTCTTCTTTCCCTCTTAGCCATGCCGCAAGACCCGAGTGCGTTGCAGTCACTGTACAAAAACTCCCACTAATGATCCCATTCCGGTCAATCACCACTACGGCTCTACAGCCTGAGCTTGTAACTCTTCCCCAATCACTCTCCATCCTTACTCGATCTGTCATTACCCGTTCTGACTCCTTCCTGCCGCCCAAAACTATCTCATGGCTAAGTAAGTAATACCCAAAGGCTACACGGCCGATCTGCACATGGAGAAGGGAAATATCCACATCCGGTACAGAGGCCGGATTAAATCATGACCAACAAAGGGCCCATCGGACTATCTATCGATCTAAAGGTGCTCTGCCGCGTCCAATTGATCTCTCCATCTGCTTATGCCGTCCACCTAAGGGAAGAGCACAAGCTATTTGTGAACTATGGTGGTCCGGAATACTTATCTCAACCTAGCATGCCCAATCGATAGATGTGTTCAGTACATTAACGCAGCTTATCTCAACGTTCACGTTGATGAACACTTTCTTACTTGGAAGAACCCTTCCCCGAAATGCAAGAGATCCAAATTCTGGGAGATGGTAATGCTGTCGCACTTCAAGCAGAAGCATCCAGATACTCCGGGGTGGATCCAGGCGCACACGAAAGATGGTTACTACTTTGCCGTCTTTCTGTAGAAGTATATGTGATTTTTGAATCAAAATATTTACTCCTTCTATATTGGTGCGATCGTCGCGGGCTGAGTAGATGTTCTCCCTCGTGTAAGTACTTAACGTTGTCACTTCTCGTCAATGCTTTTCGGTCCATCGAGAGGTTGAAGCACTAGAAATTGATTAGTAACATAGATCTTATGGATTGGAAAACCGGGAGTCCAGAGTCGATCCCTCTTATTCGATCCCATCAAATGAAGGAAGAAGACTGTGAGCAAGAGAAGAGTTCTTGGTCCCCACCTTCTTTCTTCAAGCGGAAGAGTTCTGCAGCTGACTCGGACATACCACATAATTTTTAAAATCGGCTGTCCGGAAAATTATAGAGTTCTGTTATTTCGGGTTTTATTGTAAAGAAAAATTTCCGGCTATATATCGTATATCGGGAGGCCACAATAAAAAACCACTAGACGCCAAAACTACAGCTGAGATGTCGACCACGGCTGCACGGCATAAACGGCATGTATACTTGTAATATGCCGATTATCGACATATGTCATGAAATGGGGTTTGCCCTAGTATAAGCAAGTCTTGGTTTGCACTATATTAATTCACCCAATTTTCTCTGAGGGATTGAACAGTAAAAGAAAAAACATATCACTTTTTTGTTTTGAATAAAGGTATACTTGCCTCGGCTTTTTCGGCGCACCCACAATCCAGAGACAACGGCCCAGGCTGAAGGCACCATCCTGGGTACCACCGTAAGTGCCGGCAGTCTGCTGGTGAAGTTTGAACCACCTTCCATGCGGGAATCTACGAATTGAGTTGCATCCGCAAGAAGGAGGCCACTCCCGAGCTTCGATGCTCGATTCTGAAGCACCCGCCGTTCTTTGATGGGATCTTTTCTTCTTTTGAGCGTAGTATGACCTCAATTACATGACACTTGAGGCCTTTGCGAGATCGCCAACAGCTCGTGGGTCAGTTCTACGTCGCGAACTACTACTGGCACAAGCGGCCGAACTTTTACCTTGGCCGAAGTCCGGGAAATGTCCCCTGTCCACCCGCAGGATGGCCGACGTCCAAATGTCGGCCAGCCTATCCCCCCCTGGCCGAATTGAACGAAATGGTACAGTAATGTGTATCTTACAGCTACCATAGATAAATAGAATGCCGAATCCAGAGATCCATTGCATTACCAAAGAGTCAACCTCAATGAATCCACTCGGAATGTGGGCTTAGCGCACCTATTTAAATTTCGAGATCCCTAATTGTTTTGTTCAAAGAGGGATAGATTTTTCAATCAGCGGAAAGATTACGTGGTGAGGAATTCTGCACTTTAAACCTTATTCGAGAGCGAGGAATAGGCTTATATCTTGCGGACTAATTTCTCAGGCTCTAGTTACCGTTGTTCTACCCTCCACCATGCCTCAAAGCGCAAATGAGCAGGTCGACATTACGGCCCTGATACAAGGTATTCTGAATGGGTACCCTGGCAATTCAGCCATATTTCGAGAGTATATTCAGAATAGCGATGACGCGAAAGCAACAAAGCAGGTGAGGTCCTCAGTTGCTGCTGGTCCGTGCGCTAATTTGTATCACAGGTCTTCATTTTGGATGAAAGGACTCATGGGACGAATACCATTCTGGATCCAGACCTTCGTGGCTCTCAAGGACCTGCCTTGATCGCTGTTAATGATGGGATATTGGCGGACAGTGACTGGGAAGCTCTCAGGAAGATCCATTCTTCGAGCAAGAGGTCCGATGAAACGTGCGTCTGCTTTCATCGTCAGATTTGTTATCGATGCTGATTTAATCATCCTGTCAATGTAGGCAAACTGGGAAGAATGGTCTTGGTTTTCGAGCATCATATCATGTGCGTTCTTCATTTTCTTTGGAGAAGTACCATCCTTACTCTCTAACAGCTGACCGAAAACCCTCATGTCCTTTCTGGCGCAACTCTCATGGTACTCGACCCGCACCATCGCTTCCGAGAACATCCTGGTGGACTCTCCATCAACGTCGTCGACGAAGGTCATCTTTTCCAAGACCAACTAATGCCCTTCGCTGCTGCCGTAGGCGATCCCCTTCAGCCATTTCATGGGACGGCTTTCCGATTGCCTTTGAGGACCGCCTATCAAGCTCAACATAGCAGAATCAAGAATTCGACAACCTCTATTGACGAGATCCGCGAACTTATACAAAGTTTTGGCACCAATGAATTGGAGGACGTCATTCTCTTCCTCAAGCACATCAAAACGATCGTAATAAAACATATCAATGCATCCGGCGAAGAGAGACTTGTAGGCTGTGTTTCCATTGATCAGTGGCCTTCAGTCGCTATTGGCCCCTTCGGACGTTGTACGACATGGAAGGCAGATACTAGTGACCCTCGAACTCGCACCTGGAGTTTCCGTCAGGTTCATCACAGCCGAAGCGAAGCCAACGCGACCATGAAGAAGCACTTGGGCTACGAGATGGGGGATCTTCTATCAATCGACAAGCTGACGCCGACCATGGAGGTTGCGATTCCCCTTGACGGAGCACCTATTCGCGGTTCGCTTTTCACCCTCCTTCCCCTGCCAGTTAAGACTGGTTTCCCCTTGCATCTCAACGCTGTGTTTGCTCTCACTCCCGACCGCCAAAGCCTCAAGAACCTTGAAGAAATTGGTACTCCTTCGTCACGTGAGAGGTATTTACTGTTGAATCTACCATGTCATTCGGTGTTGATGTCCCTGTTTCGTTAATAGGAGACTTGTGGCATGGAATCAAGTGATCTTCGACAACTGGGCACCGAAAATATGGGCCGACATAATGGAGGACCTCTCATCCGAGCGAGAGGCTTGGACAATATGGCCACCAAAGCGCACTGATCCATACTGGAAGGATCTCACGTCGAATCTTATCAAGCAGGTCCTTCTTCGCACGTCCTCCGTCTTTCCGACGATACCTCATGAAGGCAGACACTCATTTGTCTCCTTGGAAAACTCGCACACACTTTTGGCCCCCACTCCATGCCCTATCTCTCTCACAGTTCTATCCGCACTGGGAGTCAACATCGTCCAACCTCCGTCCCACATCTTCACTACTCTCATTTCTGGGGGATTACCTCTGGCCGCAATGATCCTTTCACCTCCAACATTACACAAAGTACTTGCGAAAGGGTACGAATGTGGCTGGCGGGTTCCGACGGATATGTTTACGAAAGAAATCATTGATTATCTCGTGTTCTCTGAGCATACGGGCAACATCGGACATCTGGCCGGTCTCCCTTGGTTTCGCAGTACGACTGGGTCCAGAATTACCCTTCGTCTCACTGGTGGCAAGCCAGTCCATATCATCCCTACCACGGAAGAAGAGGCACGACTTTTCTGTAGTTATTCAAACATGATGGCATGGTCCGCTCTTGATGATCAGCTCCGACTTGCTCTCCTGCATCGTCAGAGCGCTGGAATCCTCGCTGTAACGCTACTGAAAGCGGAACATGTGTTGGCAGTTCTCGAAGACAAGTTCCAGCATCTGGACGGATCTGGGGTGAACGAAGAGATATTGCAATGGATACTGGATTTCTGGACCTGGCTCGAGGGGTGGTCCCACCGATCAAACGTTTTTGCACGCCAGGCCTTGGTCTCTTCCCTGCCACTTTTACCCACCACAATGGGTACTGTTCGACGCATATCGGACAAAGTCGTTGACTTCAAAGATCTTGGGGAGCATGCGAAGAATGCATGGGAAAGGTTGGGTGTTCCATCACTTCATCCTGCACTTTCGCACCGGGTAGCCAGTATGTTGTCAAACGAGGGTATGGTCGAAACTCCCAAAAGCAAGCAATTCATCCCATTCTTACTGAGTAACTGCGATCTCGCCGCCCAAAGTCGCCACGGTTCCTTGGACTTCGGAGTGATCCGAAGCTCGCTGTATGGATCTGTGCTCAGAGCCAAACACGTCCAGCTGACGAATGAGCAGAAAGATGTTTTATCCAAACTGGCTATCTTCAAGGTCCGTCAACCCACTGTCGGTTCCTCGCCTCCACTTGGCGCAGGCGCTGCTTTCGGGACACGTCACCACCTCAAAGTCGATGATGATGTCCCTATCCCAGTACATCACTGCACACCGCCCCTCGTCTTTGTCGACCTTCGGGATCATGAGACGGAGGCACTCACTAAGCTCATTGAGCCTGTTCGCCTACGCGCTAGCTTTGACCTCGTGCGCATTGCGTTGAACAACTGGGAGGTACAACCTTTGGATATTCAAGACTCCTTCATCGACTACCTTGTCAAAAACTGGCAGAAGTTTCCTAAAGACCTTGCGAACATGCTCAACAATCTCCGATTTGTGACCGTGTGTGGTAATGAATCCCGCGTCCCACCCCGCAACCTAATTCACCCAGGATCAGAGATTGCCCCGTTGTATGAAGGCGAACTTGAGAGGATACCCACTGGGCGATTCTCAACACCCTTGTATCTTGTGGCACTGCAAAACCTTGGTTTCCTACCCTCATCTTTCACTTTTGAGATCGTAGATGATCGACTCCAATATCTCTCGGGATCTATATCGCATGATGCCCACGCATTCGAGAAGGCCAAACGTTTCACCCGAATGCTCGATCGCTCCTGGAACTCAGAATTCCATTCCAGCGTTGTCCGACACCGTACCCAGTCCTGGTTACCGCTTTGCTCGCCTAATGAGCTTATTCCACCTAACGATTGTCGTGACTACCATACTGGAGAGAACGCAGATCCGTTCCTCTATGACTTCGTTTTTCGGGTCTTGCAGAAGGACAACGTCAATATATCCTCCCCTTCTTTACGCCGAGCGCTGGGTTGGTCTGACCAAGTCCCAACAGATGTTATTTTACGACAATTACAGACGACAATGACGCTTCAGCCAAGTGCCAATCGCAATTCTAGATTGGTCAGACTACTCACATATCTTGGGCGACTTCATGGTCAAAGGAAGCTGACTCCTGGCGAGCTTGAAGCGCTGCGGTTTTCCGTAATACGGAAAAC
>Ga0247735_1000678_pt1 | contig 13308 bp, 12 predicted proteins | sample UWRJL178409R2_FD_180934 | JGI IMG/M metagenome (GOLD analysis project Ga0247735, IMG submission 180934) | Plant litter microbial communities from Arlington Agricultural Research Station in Wisconsin, United States - UWRJ-L178-409R-2 | ecosystem: Environmental > Terrestrial > Plant litter >...
GATCTCGATGCGGCCCGGGTTGGGCCGACAGCCGCCGTCGAAATAGATCCGTATCCGTGCCACGCCGCGTCCTATCCTCTGGAGCGCGCCCGAGCCAGTGGCTTGCCAAGCGCCGCGCCTGCCGCCACCAACGCGGGCATGACCACGATCCGCCCACGCCGCTCGATGCTCTACATCCCCGGCGACAAGCCACGCGCGCTCGAAAAAGCGAAGACGCTCGATTGCGACGCGATACTCTTCGATCTGGAAGATGCGGTCGCGCCAGAGAACAAGGCGCGTGCGCGCGAGGGGATTGCCCAAGCGGTGCGTGCGGGCGGCTACGGGTATCGCGAACTGATCCTGCGGGTGAGCGCGTCCGATTGCGCCGAGGATTTCGCGCTGGCGAGCGCGCTGCCGATCGATGGCGTGCTGCTGCCCAAGGTCGAGTCGCCCGCCACCGTGGCGGATGCGGCGGCGCGGAACCCGCACCCGATCTGGTGCATGATCGAGACACCGCTCGGCGTGCTGCGCGCCGCCGAGATCGCGGCATCGGATCGGCTCGCCGGGTTCGTCGCGGGCACCAACGATCTCACCAAGGATCTGCACGCGCGGCACACGCCGACGCGCACGCCGCTGCTCACGGCGCTGTCGATGATGGTGCTGGCCGCGCGCGCGTACGGTCTGGCGGTGATCGACGGGGTGCATCTCGATCTCGACGATTTCGACGGGTTCGAGGCGGCGTGTCGCCAAGGCGTCGACCTCGGCTTCGACGGCAAATCGCTCGTCCATCCCAATTCGATCACAATCGCCAACCGCGTGTTCGGCCCCGCGCCCGAGGAGATCGCGCGCGCCCGCGCGATGGTCGCCGCATGGGAACAGGCGCGCGCACAAGGCCTCGGCGTCGCGCGGATCGACGGTGCGATGGTCGAGCAACTCCATGTCGACGACGCCAATCGCCTTATCGCGCTCGCCGACGCGATCGAGCGGCGCTGAACGCATGACCATCGTCGACATGCTTCGCCGCGCCGCCGAAGAGGATGGCGACCGGACGGCACTGGTCTGCGAGGGCCGGCGCTGGAGCTATGCCGCGCTGTGGGAAGCGGCGCAGGGCGCGGCTACCGTGTTCCGCGAAAGCGGCGCGGCGTATGTGGCGCTGCTCGACGGCAATGGCGAGGCAGGCGTGATCGCACTGTTCGGCGCCGCGCTCGCCGGTCTGCCGTTCGCGCCGCTCAACTACCGTCGCGCTGATGCGGATATCGCCGCGCTACTCGACCGGATCGCGCCGGCGTGGCTGATCGCGGGTGACGAGCGGACGGCGTGGTTGGGCGCGGCGGCGGGGGCGATCGTGTCGAGCGCCGCTGCGTTCGTCGCAGCCGCGCAAGCGGCAACACCTACCGCAGTCGAAAACGACGGCGACGACGTTGCCGTCCAGATCTTCACCAGCGGCACCACCGGCGCGCCCAAGGCGGCGCTGCTGCGGCATACGCACTTGCTCGCCTATGTCGCCGCCACGGCTACGCCGGCAAAAGCAGGCGCGCAAGAAGGCTCGCTGGTCAGCGTGCCGCCCTATCATGTCGCCAACGTCGTCGCCGTGCTGACTGCGGTTCAGGCGCGTCGCCGCCTGCTGCTGTTACCGGCGTTCGAGCCGACGGCATGGCTGCAGCTCGCCGAGGCGGAAGCGCCGACCTATGCCTTCGTCGTGCCGACCATGCTCGCGCGCATCCTCGATCGTCTCGACGGCGACGATCGTCTCGCCTCGCTGACGGCGATCTCCTACGGGGCCGGGCCGATGCCGCCGGCGCTGCTCGAACGTGCGCTGGAGCGCTTTCCGAACGTGCGCTTCACCAACGCGTACGGCCTCACCGAAACCTGCGCGACGATCGCGTCGCTCACCCCAGACGATCACCGCGCCGCGCTTGCGGCCGATGATCCAGCGGTGCGCGCCCGACTGCGTTCCGCAGGGCGACCGCTCCCCGGCATCGAGATCGAAATCCGCGATGCCGCCGGCACCGCCCTGCCCGACGGCGCGCGCGGCGAGGTATATGCGCGCGGCGTGCAGGTCTCGGGCGAATATCGCGACCGCGATGCGCGGGGTGCGGCCGGCTGGTTCGCCACGCGCGACCTCGGCTGGCGCGACGCCGACGGCTATCTGTTCCTCGCCGGCCGCGCCGACGACGTGATCGTGCGCGGCGGCGAGAACATCTCGCCCGGCGAGATCGAGGCGGTGCTGCTCACCCACCCCGCCGTCGCCGAGGCCTGCGCGGTCGGCCTGCCCTCCACCGAATGGGGCGAGAGCATCGGCGCGGCGCTGGTGCTGCGCCCCGGCCATGAAGCACCCGACGCGGCCGAGATGCAGGCGCTCGTCAAAGCACGATTGCGCTCCTCGCACGTTCCCGAGCGGATCGCGGTGCTGGATTCGCTGCCTTACAACGAACTCGGCAAGCTGCTGCGCCGCGACGTGCGCGCATCCCCTCTACTCAGGACGGCTTCGAGCCTGTAAGCGGCGCGGCATCATGACAGACTACAGCTCCGATCTGCTCCGCCTGCTCTCCAGCCGCGGCTACATCCACCAGCTTACCGACGCGCACGGGCTCGATGCGCTCGCGGGCAAGCAGATCGTGCCCGGCTATATCGGCTTCGATCCGACCGCCCCGTCGCTCCACGTCGGTAGCCTCGTCCAGATCATGATGCTGCGCCGGCTCCAGCAGGCCGGCCACAAGCCGATCGTGCTGATGGGCGGCGGCACCGGCAAGATCGGCGACCCTTCGTTCAAGGACGAAGCGCGCAAGCTGCTCACCGACGAGACGATCGCGGCCAATGTCGCGTCGATCAAGCGCGTGTTCGAACGCTTTTTGACCTTCGGCGATGGCCCGACCGATGCCGTGATGGTCGACAATGCCGACTGGCTCGACAAGCTCGAATACATCCCGTTCTTGCGCGAGATCGGCCAGCATTTCTCGGTCAACCGGATGCTGAGCTTCGATTCCGTGAAGCTGCGGCTGGAGCGCGAGCAATCGCTGAGCTTCCTCGAATTCAACTACATGATCCTCCAGGGCTATGACTTCCTGGAGCTGACGCGCCGCGCCGGTTGCCGCCTGCAGATGGGCGGATCGGACCAATGGGGCAACATCGTCAACGGCATCGAGCTGACCCGGCGCGTTGCCGGCGAGACCGTGTACGGCCTCACCACGCCGCTCATCACCACGGCCGACGGCGGCAAGATGGGCAAGACGATGTCGGGCGCGGTGTGGCTCAACGAAGAGCAGCTCTCGGCCTACGATTACTGGCAGTTCTGGCGCAACACCGACGATCGTGACGTCGGGCGCTTCCTGCGGCTGTTCACCGATTTGCCGCTCGACGAGATCGCACGGCTGGAGGCGCTGGAGGGCGCCGGCATCAACGACGCCAAGAAGATACTCGCCGATGCCGCCACCGCTTTGTGCCGTGGCGAAGCGGCCGCTGCTGAGGCGGCCGAAACCGCGCGCCGTACCTTCGAGGAAGGTGCTGCCGGCGATTCGCTACCGACTTTGGCGGTGGATGGCAGCATCGGCATCCTCGACGCTTTGGTCGGGCTTGGCTTGGTCGCGTCGAAGGGCGAAGCGAAACGGCTCATCAAGGGCGGCGGCGCGCGCGTGGGCGACGACAAGGTGAGCGACGAGGCGCTGATCGTGACGGTCGGCGCGGAGCCGGTGCGGATCGCCGCCGGCAAGAAGCATCACGGGCTGCTCGTCGCCGCCTAGCCTCAGGGGCGTGATGGCATAACCGCCACCCGTTCATGCTGAGTAGGGATCGAGTAGGCGCTTGCGCCGTATCGAGAGCACGTATCGAAGCACAGGTAATCGCAAGTGGCGTGTCCTTCGGTACACGGCACTACGTCCTGCCGGCTACTCGGCGATTACTCAGGACGAACGAAGCTTAACGTCATCACGGCCTAACGGTCGCCCTTCATACGCCGCTGGTGGTACTTCAGCCGTACCGCCACGGCGGCGAGCATGTGCAGCGCGCCAAGCGCGAGAAACACCAGCGGCAGGACCGTCGGGATCGCCGGATAGCGCGTGCGCTGGAGCGCGGCCAGCAGCGCGCCCGCGACCGCGAGCGCGACCCCCATCAGCCGCACCGGGCGGGCGATTGCGCGCAGCTCGCGGGCATAGGCCGCGCGCTCGGCGGGATCGGTGAGATCGGGCGGTGTCACTTCGCTGGCCATTCGTTTTCGAGCAGTCCCCACAGATGGGTGTCACGCACGCCGATATGCGTCTCCCATTCCGCCCGCAGCACGCCTTCGAGCGTGAAGCCGAGCGACCGCAGCAACCGGTTCGACGCGTCATTCTCAGGATCGGTATCGGCGAACACGCGCCGCGCGCCCTCTTCGCGGAACAGCCGGTCGAGCAGACGCGAGACGCCTTCGCGGGCATAGCCCTGCCCCCAATGCGCGCGCGCCAGCAGATAGCCGATCTCGACGACGCCCGGCCGCTTCTCGCCCGCGGCGAGCGTGCCGAACGCGGTATCGTCGCCCGCCAGCGTCATCACCCAGCCGCGCCACGGCGATGGGCCGCCCCGCGTGGTGAGATAGTCTCGCGTCTCCGCAACAGTAGCGTGCGGCCCGCTCGACCAGAAGCGCATCAGTTCCGCGTCGCGATAGGCGAGGTGCAGCGCCTCTGCGTCCTCGACACGCTGCGGCCGCATCACGAGCCGCTCGCTCGTGAAGACGTCGCTCATGCGATCAGCGCTTCGACCAGCGCGCGCACCTTCTTCTGCCGCCACTGCGGCAACGGCGCGATCAGCCAATAGCCCTTGGCGAAAGGCTTGGGGCCGCTCGCGACCACCACCCGCCCGGCGGCGATGTCGGCGGCGGCGAGCAATTCGGGCACGGTCGCGCGGCCCAGCCCCTCGGCTGCCGCGTCGATGGCGAGGCCGGCATCGCCGACACGGACCAGCGACACCGAATCGTCGTTGAGGCAGCCCGGCCACGAAATCCGCGTATCGGCGCCACCACCCGGCCGCTCGACCGTGACCATGCCTTCGGATTCGAGCGCCTCGCCCTCATGCTCGCCCGGGCCATCGCCCCAGCGGATCGCGAGATCGAGATTGGCCTCGGTGAAGTCGATCGTCTCGTCGGCCGAGACGATCGCGAAGCGAAGTTCGCCATCGCCGCGCGCGATTTCGGCGAGGCGCGGCATCAGCCACTTCTCGGTGAAGTCGCGCGGCGCGGCGATGGTGAGCGACTTGGAGGTCTGCCCGGCCTGCATCGCGCGCACCGCTTCCTCGAACTGGAGGAAGCCGGTGCGCAGCGCCTCGAGACCGGCCTCGCCTTCGGGCGTCAGCTCAAGCCCGCGTGTGGTACGCCGGAACAGCACGACGCCGAGCGTATCCTCGAGCGCGCGGATCTGCTGTCCGACGGCGGCGGGAGTCACCGCGAGTTCGTCGGCGGCGCGGGTGAACGAAAGGTGGCGCGCGGCGGCATCAAGCACGCGCAGACCGTTGAGGGGAAGATGGGTGCGCTTCATGTCGTCTTCTCCCCTCCCGCTTGCGGGAGGGGTCGGGGGAGGGCCTGTCCGAAAGTACGCATCATCGGGCGCACATGCCCTCCCCCAGCACCTCCCGCAAGCGGGAGGGGAGAATGTCGCGTCCCTCCCGCTTGCGGGAGGAGAGTCTCACGCCCCCACCGCCGGCGCGAGCAGCGCGAATTTGGGGATCTCGACGTCGAACCCTTCGCCGTCCGCGCCGACCATGTGATACGTTCCCTGCATCCCGCCGGTCGGCGTCGCGAGCGGGCAGCCCGAGACGTAATCGTAGCTCGCGCCCGGCGCGATCAGCGGCTGTTCGCCGATCACGCCTTCGCCCTCGACCGAGTGGCGCGCGCCGCGACCGTCGGTGATGACCCAGTGGCGGGTCAGCAACTGGATGGTCTGCTCGCCTTCGTTCTCGATGCGGATGTGATACGCCCAGAACCAGCGCCCGCGCGCCGGCTCGGACTGTTCGGGCAAATAGCTGACCGACACGCGCACCACCACGCCGCGCGTCTCGGCGACGTGCGGGAACAGGGACTTCATCGCATCGCCGATCATAGCCCGACCTTCGTCAGCGCTTGGTCGAGATCCTCGATCACGTCCTGCGGGTCTTCGAGGCCGACGTTGAGGCGAAGCAGGTTTTCGGTCACGCCCATCTCGATCCGCTTGTCCTCGGCGACGCCGTAATGAGTCGTGGATGCCGGATGCGTCATCAGCGAGCGCGAGTCGCCGATATTGTTGGAGATGTCGACCAGCGCGAGCGCGTCGAGCAGCCCGTGCGCCTGCTTGCGGCCGCCATCGACCTCGAACGCGAAGATCGGGCCGCACGCGTCCATCTGCGCCATCGCGAGAGTGTGCTGCGGGTGGCTGGCGAGGCCGGGATGGAGGATGCGCGGCACGCGCGCTTCGAGGAAGGCGCCGACTTTCATGCTGTTCTCGCTCTGGCGGCGGATACGCAAGTCGAGCGTCTCCAGCCCCTTCAGCACCACCCAGGCGTTGAACGCGCTGAGCGTTGGCCCGGTGTTGCGCGTGAACGGCAGCAGCACGTCGTTGATGAACTGGCTCGTTCCGCACACCGCCCCGGCGAGCACGCGACCCTGCCCGTCCATCATCTTGGTCGCGGAATATGCGGTGACGTCGGCACCCCATTCCATCGGCCGCTGAAGCGCGGGCGTGGCGAAGGCGTTGTCGACGACGGTGGTGATGCCGCGCTCACGCGCGATGGCGCACACCGTCTTGAGATCGACCACATCCATCGTCGGATTGGCGGGGGTTTCGAAGAAGAACACCTTGGTGTTGGGCCGTGCCGCGTCGATCCATTGTTGCGGATCGCGCGCGTCGACGACGGTGGTTTCGATGCCGAACTTGGGCAGCAACGTATCGGTCAGCCAGCGGCACGATCCGAACGCGGCGCGCCCGCCGACGAGGTGATCGCCCTGCTGCAACTGGCACAACAGCACCGCCGTCATCGCCGCCATGCCGGTCGTCATCGTCCTGCACGCCTCGGCGCCTTCGAGCAGCGCGATGCGGCTCTCCAGCATCTCCACGGTCGGGTTCTGGAGCCGCGAATAGGTCATGCCGACCTGCTCGCCCGCGAAGCGCGCCGCGGCGTCGCCCGCACAATCGTAGCTATAGCCCGAGGTGAGGAAGATCGCCTCGGAGGTCTCGCCGAATTCGCTGCGCGCAGTGCCGCCGCGCACGGCCTGGGTCGCGGGGCGCCATTGGCGGGTGATGCTCTGGTCTTGTCCGGTACGGCGTTTCATGGGAGCCGCTTTGCCGCTCGCGGTCCCTTCCCGTCAATGGCTCGCTTGAAACCGGGGGTGGAAGCGGGAATAGCCGCGCGATGCCAGCGACAGATGAATCCCGTTCCCCCGCGAAAGCGGGGGGCCAGCGCCAAGCAACGCTGCGTTCGTGGCTCTGGACCCCCGCTTTCGCGGGGGAACATGGCTGGAGGCATCCCCTGCGAGTCGCCGCGCTGATCGGCGTCTTGGCGCAGGCGCTGTTCAGCTATCGGCTGACGATCCCGCACACGGTGATGTTCGACGAGGTCCATTACGTGCCCGCCGCGCGCAAGCTGCTAACGCTCGCCGCGCCAGCCAACACCGAGCATCCGCTCGTCGGCAAGGAGATCATCGCCGCCGGGATCACGCTGTTCGGCGACAACCCGTTCGGCTGGCGCGCTTTTTCGACCGTGGCGGGGACCGCGACCGTGCTGGGTGTGTTCTGGATGCTGTGGCTGATGTTCGGCCGCACGCGCACCGCCGCTTTGGGCGCGACGTTCGCCTTGCTCAACTTCACGATCTTCATCGAGGCGCGGATCGCGATGCTCGACGGGTTCATGGCGATGTTCGTCGTGCTGGCGACCGCGATGCTGCTGTGGTCGATGCGCGCGCAATCCGCCACGGCCGCGTGGCCGCGCTGGCTGGCGGGGAGCGTGCTGCTCGGTCTTGCGGTCGGGGCGAAATGGACCGCAGTGCCGTTCGTCGCATACGCGGGCGCCGCGTTCCTCACGATCCGGCTGGTCGAGGCGCGCCGTGCCGGCCGCTCGGTGTGGTGGGCGCTCAACGCGCGCGGGCACCGGCACTGGCCGGGGCTGGCGGCAATTCCGGCGCTGATGACGCTCGGCATCGTCTCGGTAGCGGTCTATCTCGCGACCTTCGCGCCGGCGTTCTATTATCACGACATGCCGATCAGCCTCGACCGGCTCTTGTGGTTCCAGGGCAATATGTACGCGCAGCAGACCGAAGTGCTGCCGAGCCACCCATACCAGTCGCAATGGTGGAGCTGGCCGCTGATGATCCGGCCGATCTGGTATCTGTACGAATATGTCGATGGCGCGACGCGCGGGGTGCTGATGATCGGCAATCCGGCGGTGCTGTGGGGCGGTCTCGTCGCCGTGGGCGCCTGCGTCTATGTCGGCTGGCGCGAGCGATCGATGACGCTGCTCGGCGCGGGCGCGCTGTGGGCGGGCGCGTATCTGCCGTGGATCATCATCCCGAAATCGCTCGGCTTCTTCTATTATTATTATCTGCCGAGCGTCTTCCTGCCGGTCGCGATCGCCGCCGCCTTGCAGCGCGTCTGCAAAGGCCGCTTCGCGAGATGGGACGAAGCCGCGCTGCTCGTCGCGCTCGGGCTGTTCGCTTTCTTCTACCCGATCCTCTCCGCCGCGCCGCTGGCGGGGCCGCAGAGCTTCCACCGCTGGATGTGGTTCCCGAGCTGGCCTTGACGCCCGTCCCCGTTCGTCCTGAGCGAAGTCGAAGGACGTGCCAAAAGCGGAGCGTTTGGGGCACGTGCTTCGACAAGCTCCGCACGAACGGAGGGGCGGCTAGCTCACCAGATGCAGCGTCTCGGCGACGGGCGTCAGCGGCTTGCCGTCGGCGAACCACGCCTTGAGATTGTCCACGACGAGCTGCCCCATCGCCGCGCGCGTATGCACCGACGCGGAGCCGAGGTGCGGCAGCAGCACGACGTTGGGCAGCGCGATCAGCGCCTCGGGCACATTCGGCTCGTCCTCATAGACATCGAGCCCGGCGGCGAGGATCGTGCCTGCCTCTAGCGCGGCGATCAGCGCGGGCTGATCGACGACGCTGCCGCGCGCGACGTTGATGAACACACCGTCCGCGCCAAGCGCCGACAGCACTTCGGCATCGACGAGGTGGCGCGTGCCCACGCCGCCCGGCACGATCGCGATCAGCACGTCACACGCCGCCGCCAGCCCGACCAGAGTGTCGTGATATGCGTAGCTTATGACTGCTTTCTTCGATCTGGTATGATACGCGATCTCGACCCCGAACGCCTCCAGCCGGTGCGCGATCGCCTTGCCGATCGCCCCAAGCCCGAGAATGCCGACCCTTCGCCCCCGCAGCGTCGGCGAGAGCGGGAACGGCCCTTGCAGCCACTTGCCCTCACGCACGAATCGATCGGCTTGCGGAAGCTGGCGCAGCGTCGCGAGCAGCAGCCCGATCGTCAGATCCGCCACCTCGTCATCGAGCACGCCCGGCGTGTTGGTGACGACGATGCCGCGCTCGGCCGCCGCGACGGCATCGACATTGTCATAGCCGACGCCGAAGCTCGAAATGATCTCAAGAGCCGGCAACCGGTCCATCTGCGCGCCATCGATACGGCCGGCCAGGGTACTCGCGGCCATCCCGCGCACACGCTTACCGGCATCCGCGAAGAAGCCATGCTTGTCCGCGATCTCCCAGAGCTTGTGGACGGTGAACACCGCCTCAAGCCCGGCGATGACGGCGGGCGGCATCGGCGCGCCGATCAGGATTTCAGGCTTCATGACAGCTCCAGTCCTTCAGTAGCGTCCCCACGTAAACCGCGAAGACAACGCATAATTCCACACCGCGCCGATCAACACGCCGACCAGCGCCGCAGTCGCCCAGGTGCCGTCGCGCGCTTCGTGAAGGAAACCGGCGACGCCGACATTGGCGACCAGCCCGACGCTGCACACGACGCAGAACGACACCCAGCCATCGAGCAACTGCCGCCAGCCCGTGAGCCGCCGGTCGCGATAGGTGAGCGCATTGTTGAGGAAAAAGTTCACCGTCATCGCGACCACCGCAGCGATCACCTGACCGAGCAGGAAGGCGCGATCGCCCCACACCAGCAGGATCGGCGTAAGCACAGCCATATGCACCCCCACCCCGAGCGCACCGATCGCGGAGAACATCGCAAAACGCACCGGCACGATCCGCCCGAACATCCGGTCGTAGAGCGCGATGAGGAACTCCATCGCGACGACATGGTCGAGCTTGCTCTCGCCCTCGCTGCGGACGCGGAACGTATAGGGCAGTTCGACGAACTTGAGCGGATGCGGCGCGCCGGTCATGATATCGAGCAGAATCTTGAAGCCGATCGCGGCCAGATGCGGCGCGAGATCGCGCACGATCCGCGTGCGGATCATGAAGAAACCGCTCATTGGGTCGGTGAGATCGGCTTTGAGCACCCGCCGCGAAAGCTTTGTCGCGAAAGCGGATTTTGCCACGCGGTCGCGATCCCAGTCGCCGGTGCCGCCGCCGCTCACGAAGCGCGATGCGATCACCACGTCGAGGCTCGCATCGGCGTGAAGCGCGTCGGCCATCGCCGGCAGGATCGTCTCGTCATGCTGGAGATCGCCGTCGATCACCGCCACCAGCGGCGCCGCCGTCGCGCACATCCCCTCGATACACGCCGAGGAAAGCCCACGTCGCCCGATCCGCTGGATCACGCGAACGCGGCTGTCGCGCCGGGCGATCTCGCGCGCGGCGTCGGCGGTGCCGTCGGGGCTGTCGTCATCGACGAAGATCGCTTCCCAGACGCGGCCTGCAAGCGCCGCATCGAGCCGCGCGACCAGCACGGGAACGTTGCGGACCTCGTTGAAGGTCGGGATGACGATCGCAACGTCGAGCGGTCGGCTCACACCAGCGCGGCCAGCACCGCATCGCCCATCTCGCTGGTGGTCATGCTGCCGCCAAGATCTGGCGTGCGCGCGCCGCCGACCAGCGCCGCCGACACCGCCGCCTCGATCCGCGCCGCCGCCTCGGGCTGTTCGAGCGAATGGCGCAGCAGCATCGCCGCCGACAGGATCGCCGCGCACGGATTGGCCTTGCCCTGCCCGGCGATATCGGGTGCGGACCCGTGGATCGGCTCGTACAGGCCATTCGCACCGCTCCACGCACTCAGCGATGCCGAAGGCAACATGCCGATCGAACCCGTGCACATGCTCGCCTGATCGGAGAGGATATCGCCGAACAGGTTGCCGGTCAGGATCACGTCGAACTGGCCGGGATTGCGCACGAGCTGCATCGCGGCGTTATCGACATACATGTGCGTCAGCGCGACTTCGGGATAGTCGGCGGACAGCTCGATCACCACGTCGCGCCACAATTGCGAGGTCTCGAGCACGTTGGCCTTGTCGACCGAGCAGAGCTTGTTCTTGCGGCGCTTGGCCATCTCGAAGCCGACGATGGCGATGCGGCGCACCTCGGCCTCGTTGTACGACATCACGTCATAGCCTTCGCGCGTGCCGTTGGCGGCGGTGCGATAGCCCTTCTCGCCGAAATACACGTCGCCGTTGAGTTCGCGCAGGATCACCATGTCGATCTCGCGCGCAACCTCTGGGCGAAGCGCGGATGCGTCTTCCAGCCCCGGGTACAGCGTTGCCGGGCGAAGGTTGACGAACAGCCCGAGCGCGGCACGCAAGCCCAGGATCGCCTGTTCCGGCCGGAACTTGCGTTCGAGCGCATCGCAGCGTGGATCACCGACCGCGCCGAACAGGATCGCGTCGGCGCGCTTGGCGATATCGAGCGTCTCGGGCGGGAGCGGATGGCCAGCCGCGAAATAGGCGGCGCCGCCCACCGGCGCTTCCTCGAAGGTCAGATCGAGATCGAGCGCTTCGAGTACACGGCGCGCCTGTGCGGTCACTTCGGGACCGATGCCGTCGCCGGCCAAAATCGCAATCGTCGTCACATCGCCCCCGTTCGGATCGAGCCAGTCAATGCTCCGTCAAGACCGGAGCGCAGCCGCCTTTGCCGCCGCCGCGCGAGTCACGCAACCGCCCTTTTCAGCCGCTCGAGCAGCCGCGCGCGCGCATCGGCGGGGCCGGCGACTTGCCCGGCGAGGATATCGCGCGCGAGAAAGTGCCCGGTGATCCGCAACGCGGCGAGGATATCGGGCCAATCGGCCTCGCCGCCGGCGAGCAGAGCGGGCGGCAGCGCAAACAGTTTGTCCTCATACCCAAACGCCGCGCCCCGGCTGACGGCGCCGCCGCTCTTGGGGCTGACGAAAGCGAGATCGCCGCTCGCGCCGGTCGCGACGCAGACGCCAAGATCAAGCCCAAAGCCGAGTTCCGCGAGCAGCAGCAGTTCGTACCGCGCCAGCGCCAAGGCCCAGCCGCGCGCCGAGGGAGCCGCCGTGATCGCGCCGACCACGCCTGTCAGCGCCGCATAGATACGCGAGTACGGCTGTGCCTCCGGCAGCGCGCTCGCGGTGAGCGCCGTCACCCATTCGAGCGCGGCGGCGGGAAGCGGCTCCGCGTGCGAGGCCGCGCGGCTCTCGACCAGTTCGACCGAAAGCTGGGCGAGTTGATCGGGCGCGCGCGCGCGCCATTCGCCGAGCACGAGGTTGGCGGGTTGCAGGATCGGCCGCAGCCGCCGCGAGCGACCACCGCGCACATAGCCGGGCTGGAGACCATGTTCGGCGGTCAACGCGCGCACGATCGCGCCGTGCTCGCCATGCTGGCGGACGGCGAGGACGATGGCTTCGGCGCGGAACTGCATGGCGGCACGTTAGGCCAATCCGCCGCCGGGCGGAACGCTGACAAATCGTGAGACTTTGCGAAGGTAGGCGGATCGCCAGGAACACTTCGTCCCCGGGTCGTTCCACGACTCTCGCCGATACAAAAACCGTTCTCCCGCGAAAGCGGGAGTCCAGAGCCACAAGCGTCAACGTTCGCTGCTCTGGACTCCCGCTTTCGCGGGAGAACTGTCTGTATCAAAGCGGCCGGCTTCAGCTACCGCAGAGGCAATTGATCCGTGGCTTGGGGTGCCATTTGCGCTTGGGCTTCCACGCCTTGCGCGCGACGTAGCGGGTCTTCACCGTCTCGACATATTCGGTGGTGGTCGTCGTCACCGAAGGCGCCTGCTGGATGGTGACGGTGGTCGTCGTCGCGGGCGGATAATAATAACCGTTCGCCGAATAGCCGCCGCTGGTCGAATAGGTCGTCACGCCGCTGCCGCCCGAAACATAGCCGGGCGCACCATAATCCGGCCCAGCCGGCGGCGCGGGGTAGGACGCGCCATAGCCGCCGTCGCCCTGATAGCCGTCGTCATAGCCA
>Ga0247735_1000680_pt1 | contig 13261 bp, 8 predicted proteins | sample UWRJL178409R2_FD_180934 | JGI IMG/M metagenome (GOLD analysis project Ga0247735, IMG submission 180934) | Plant litter microbial communities from Arlington Agricultural Research Station in Wisconsin, United States - UWRJ-L178-409R-2 | ecosystem: Environmental > Terrestrial > Plant litter >...
ACGCTCACCGCTGAACACGGCCGCCGTGATGAAGTCGCGAGACCTGAGCGACTGCGTCTGGCTGCGCAGCACACGCGCACCCCACGCCCAGCCGGTGATGACCACCACGACGATGATCATTCCGATACCGCCGCCGGAGAGGTACGCGGCGATGACGATCATGAGCGGAAGGCCCGGGATGACGAGAAACAGGTTGACGATGAAGTTGATGACGTCGGCGCCGAAGCCGCGCACGTAGCCCCAGCTGAGGCCGACGAGTACGGCGATCACCGTCGAGAGCAAACCAGCGACCAGCCCGACGAAGATGCTGATCTGGGATCCCCAGAGCAACTGGCTGAGCACGTCTTCACCGGCGGCGGTCGTTCCGAGCCAGTGCGCGGCCGAGGCGTCCTGGCTGCGTTCGAAGCTGTTGTCCGTCGCGGCGTACGGCGCAATAAGCGGCGCGAAGATCGCGATCAGAATGAACAGGCCAAGAATGATGATTCCGATGCGCGCCTTGCCGTTCGACCAGATCGTCGACGCGACGCGAGCGAACACCTTGAACGGGCTCGGGGCATCCGCTATCGGAGCCTGCTGGGTGGGCGGGGTAAGAGTCTGAGTAGTCATTGTCGTTGGCTCCGTTACCTGCGGGTCCGCGGGTCGAGAACCCCGTAGAGAATGTCGACGAGGAAGTTGGCGATGAGCACGCTCACCGTGATCATCAGGAACAGCGCCTGCATGAGCGGGTAGTCCTGGTTGGTGACGGCGTTGAAGAGCAGGTAGCCGATGCCCGGGTAGCCGAAGACGCGCTCAACCAGAATCGAGCCGCCGACGACCCCACCCAGGGCGAGACCAAACGAGGTGAGGTTCGGCAGGATCGCGTTTCGCGCCGCGTACTTGAGGGCGACGGTTCGCGGATGCAGTCCGTTCGCCTCGGCAAAGGTCACGTAGTCGTCACCGAGGGTGGAGATCATCGTGTTGCGCATGCCGAGAATCCAGCCGCCGAGCGAGGTGATGAGAATCGTGAGCGCCGGAAGGAACGCGTGGTACAGCGCGTCCCCGAGAAACGCGAAGCTCAGTTCGGGCGTCGCGGTCGGGCCGTAGGCACCGGATGTCGGAAAAAGTCTCCAGACATAGCCAGCGAAGAAGAGCAGCAACAGTGCCGTCCAGAAATACGGGAACGCGCTCGCAAACGAACCGCCGAGGGTCGGCAGGGTGTCGAGCCAGGTTCCGCGCTTCCACGCGGCGAGCACGCCGAGCAGGGTTCCGAGGATGAAGGCGATGATCGTCACGACTCCGACGAGAACGAGCGTGTACGGCAGCGCGGTCGAGACGAGCTCGGAGACGCTCTGCGGGTAGAACGTGTACGAGATCCCGAAGTCGAGCGTGATCACCTGGTGCAGGTACGCGACGTACTGCTCGAAGATGTTGCCGGTCGGCACACCGAGCTGGGCTTCGATCGCTGCCTTCGTCGCTTCGCTGACCGGGCCGTTCTGCGCGAGCTTGGCAAGCGCGGCATCGGTCGGCGAGCCCGGCATGAGGCGCGGCAGGATGAAGTTCAGGGTGATTGCTGCCCAGAGGGTGAGCACGAGCAATCCGAGTTTGCGGGCTACGTACGCGAGTGCGCGGCGACCGCTACCTCCGCTCGGAACCGGGGCCGCGGCATCCGCTGGTTGGCCTTCAATGCCGCGGGGTGCGGCTGTCACGCTAGTCATCATTGACCGCCTTCAGGTGGGTGAGCACGAGCAGTGGAGTGGATTCGTAGGTCTTCGGCGACGCGTACGGGTCGTCTTCGGTCGGCCAGCCGGTGAACTTGGCGTCGCTGACGAGACCCCAGGATCCGCCGTAGTAGAGGCTGAGCACGGGCAGTTCGTCGTAGACGATGTCCTGCAGCTGGTAGCCGAGCTGCTTCTGCTCTTCAGGGTCGACCGCGAGCTTGTACTTGTCGAGAATGCGGTCGGCCTCGGGGCTGTCGAAGCGTTCGAAGTTATTGCCGGCCTCTTCGCCAACCGGCTTGAGGTAGTCGCTCGAGAGCAGCGCGTTGAAGTCGCGGAAAATGGATCCGGTTCCTCCGGTTCCGCCCATCGCGAGGTCGTACTCGCCGTTGCGCAGCGCGAGCTGGTAGGCGGCGGGCTGCGGCGAATCGATCTTCACGTCGATGCCGATGTCGCCCCACTGGCGCTGGACTTCCTGCACGCCCTTAAGCCAGTCGGTGTAGCCGTTGGCCGTCGTGATGGTGAAGGCCAACTGCTCGCCCTTGTCGTCGACGAGCTTGCCGTCTTTCTGGGTGTAACCGGCCTTTGTGAAGTAGTCGAGGGCTGCGTCATCGTCTTTTTCAAGCAGGCCCTGGTTCGGGATGTCGGGGTTCAGCGCGTCTTGCTGGAACGGCAGCAGGATGTTGGTCTGGCCCGCGGGCTCCATGTAACCCTCGGCCGCGGTGTCGCCGACGGCGGCGCGGTCGAGTGCTGCCGAGAGGCCCTTGCGCACGTTGAGGTCGTTGAACGGGGCCTTGGTCAGGTTCGGGAAGAGCGCGATGGTTCCTCCCGGCGGAAACCAGTAGGTGTTCTTGTTACCGGCAGCGACCCAGGTGCCTTCGACGTCACTGATGAACGAGTACGCCCAGTCGTAGCCCTTGGTTGCGACGTCGAGCTGGGTGTTCGTCGCGGGGAGCACGATGTGCTCGGCGGCGACCTTGTCGGCCTGCCAGTAGGTCGGGTTCTTGTCGACCGTGTACTGCTGGGCGGCGAAGTTGCCGAGGGTGTACGGGCCGGTTCCGACGGGGTCGGGATTGCGGAATGACTCCGGGTCTTTCACGTCTTTCCAGATGTGCTCGGGCACGATCAGCGTCGTGGCCGCGATCAACTGGGCGGCTGGGACATCCGCTGCGTTCAAATGAACGGTGACGGTTGTCGCGTCGCTCTCGACGCTGTCGATGTAGCCCCAGATGCCCTGGATGTCGAACGCCGGAACCTGCTTGAGCAGGTCGAAGCTGTAGACGACGTCGTCGGGGGTGAACGGTTCGCCGTCTGACCACGTCACGCCGTCGCGGATGGTGAACACGACGGTCGACGGGTCGGGCAGTTCATAGCCGGTGGCGAGCCACGGGGTCTCTTCGCCGGTGACGTTGTCGAGAATGATGAGCGGCTCGTACATGTACCAGGCGGCGATGCGCTTGTTGGCCATGTACGGGTTGAAGTTGCGCTCGAACAGCGGTGATCCGTTGTCGGCGGCGACGAGCATGGTGTCGGCCGGGATGGACGGATCGGGCGCAGCCTTGATCTGGATGCTGCACGCCGCGAGCAGACCGGTCGCGGTGATGACGACCGCGGCGGCGGTAATCGCGCGCTTGATTCTGCCGCGCTTCGTAAGTTCAAGGGATCGTGCTGGACGCATCTTCGCTACCGTTTCTCAGTCGTCGTCGACGTGATCATTCTTAACTGTAAGCGCATACATTTAACCGCCGCAACTGAGTTCACGGTTCTCCCAGCTTCAGGGGCAGCTCTCGCGCAGCACCACTTGCACCGGCAACGTGAGCGATTGCGGCGCCAATTTGGGGTCGTCGAGCCGTGCCGTGATGGCGTGCACCGCTGCCCGCCCAAGCTCCACCATCGGCTGGTGCACGGTGGTCAGCCGAGGCTTGGAGTGCCGTCCTGCGCTGATCCCGTCGAACCCGGTGACGACAACGTCCTCAGGTACGCGCACGCCTTTTTCGCCGAGTACATCCAGTACCCCCAGTGCCATCTGATCATTAGCGCAAACAATGGCCGCCCGCCCTGGTTGGTTGAGTAGCGCCGCGAGGGACGAGCGTCGCGTATCGAAACCATCGCCCGCGCCTGACGCCTCGTCCGCCTCGCGCTGGTTGAGCCCGTCGAAACCCAACTCCCCAACTCGTTGGTTGAGTAGCCGAGCGAGGAACGAGCCCGGCGTATCGAAACCATCACGGCTGCAAAGTTCGGATGCTACGGCCCTCCCCCGTTCACGAGTGAAATCGCCGGCGATCACCTCAACGCCCTCAACCCCGCTGCTCGCAACAGCATCCTCAAACCCCTGAAGCCGCTCCACCGCGTCCGGCGAGTCCCCCGGCCCACTCACGTAAAACGTGACGACAGGCTCATGCGTCGAGAACACATGCCCAGCCAACGCCCGCATCCCAGCCCTGTTACTCGCGCTGACGTGATCAAACTCATCAACCCGCTCGCTCCCCGCGAGCACCACAACCGGAATCCTCCGCGCAACATGCGCCAGCAGCTCATCCGGCACAGTCCGGGCCAACACGGCCAGCCCATCCACGCGCCCGGCAATATCGTTCACCAGCGCTTCCCGTGAAGCCCCGCGCCCCGCGGCAACCATCAACGCAAACCCGCGCCGCCAAGCCTCAATCTCAGCCCCGCGCAGAACCTCATCGAAGTACAGGTTCTCAACTTCAACCTCAGCGCTCCCGTCATCGACAACTACGGGAACTTCATCATTAGCCGCCGGATAGGCCACAACTGGCCCGTCGACATCGTCATGCCCAGGAAAGAAAAGACCGACGACATTCGTTCGTCTGGCGGCCAAACCCCGGGCGTTTCCACTTGGCACGTACCCCAGCAACCGAACCGCCTCCATGACCCGTTCGCGGGTCTCCTCACGGACCGAGTCCGGTGAACGCAACACGCGCGACACGGATGCAATCGACACCCGCGCCTGTTCCGCAACATCATAGACAGTCGGGAATTTAAGCAAGAAGACCTCCTCTTTCCCTATCTCAGCTCGCAAACTGCGCTAGCGCTGAAGCAAAATCGAGTTTCTCGAGCCGATAGAAATCTCTACTTCGGGGCTTTGAATTACGTTATGCGGACGCTTGGTCACCCTTAAATTTAGCCTCCGAAAGATTCCTCTTCGCCAGTGCGTAAAAACGGAATGCTTCAAATGGATCGACGTCCTCCAGCACCCGTACTACGGCCTCAGCCAGCCTCTCGCGTCTCTCGGGCGCGCACGATTCACAAAGATCGAATAGGACAGTGGAGTCCAGAGAATCGCGATTGGCCTGATCCGGATCAGAATCCTCAACAACGACTACCCTGATGTCATCGTCAAGAGCGCCGACCGCTATCGAGTCGGCAGAAGCATTTGCAATGCGCAAGAAGCTCGCCAATCTTCGCTCCACGGCGCTGTCGCCGATAGCGCGATAGACGCCTTCGTCGATCGAGAGTGCAGACATGGGGTTCAGATGAATCGCGAGTCTGATCAGACGCCACGAAAGTGTAAGACCTGACCCATGCAGCACCCATTCTGCGAGGTTTCCTGAATTGGCTCGGATTAGTCGTCGAGTTCCCCCTAGGTATTCGAGGTAGTCCAGCGAAAGAGAGTCTGCTCGATCTTCTGGGTCGGGAAGGGCTAATATTCCCGGTCGGCCGTATCCCCACGTGAATTGGTGCTTAGGACGCGGCAGACCCACGACGCTAGCCATTGCTTGTCTCGCGCCTTCCCGGTCAACCCACCGGGGAAGCTCACAAATATCGACCCCAGCCTTCGAGAGAAAATTGTGATCATTACGAAGTGACGACAAGGTGAATACTCCCAGATCAGCATATGCCGACGCCTCGGAGCCGGGAGCGGCATCGATTGCAACTTGCAGTAGGGACTCCGCGAGGAGAACAAGGTCCCGCCCATAGACCTCGTCGCTGGGCACGGTAATACCGAACGAGCCGCAGCTAAGAATTCCTCCTTCGGAGAGCTGATTCGTCCAGACTGGGGCGTCCCAGTCGCCGCCCTGGTTGTCTGGAAGTCGAGGCGCAACTGCTCCGATGGTTGCCTCAAAGGTGGGAGATCGCCACTTGCTCTCAGCCGCAACCCAATCCACCGGCATACCTAGCAAGCCGTTCCGTGCGGCCAACCCGAGAAAGCTCAGTCGTGAGCGAACGGCGGTCGAGCCTTCTTCGAGCCATTGGCCGAAGTACATCGCATTTTCAATGCAGGCCATTACGACCCACGGCGCGTGCTCTAGGATCTGGAGGTCCGCTAGCGGTCGTTGCGCGGCAATATCGAGAATTGTCGCGAGGTGTTCAGTTGATGGATCTGCTGAGAACTTGGCTACCGATTTAAGCAGTTCCCAAGTGCCCCCCTCAAGTTCTCGCCCGAGGAGCTCAGCCCAGGCTGATTCATTGCTCGCAATTCCAACAAATTCATAGGAAAGAGGGCTGGGACGATCATCTTCTAGGGGTCTCACCTGAACATCGGTCAACGACCCTTCTGGGTAGAAAATTTCGGTTAGGGCCGAGAAGAATGAGTCAGACGCGTACATATTAGCCTGATCCTCTACATCGTTTGAGCGGTGGACCAAGTAGCTTCGTGGAAGAAACTTGGCCGGGTCAACATCTTTTACTATTTGTGATGCTCCCCGCAGTAGAGCTTGGGATGACCTACTCCAAGCGAGCCGCATTAGCGGTAACTTGACATGCTCCGGGCTGGCAACAAAGGTTGACTCAATTGCCGTCGGAATACCTCTCTGCTCGAGTTCGCTTAGGACCTCAGCCCGGTTCAGCCAAACCGGGGCTAGGGCTGGAAGGGTGCTGGCCGCTCTCGCCATGACTATTTCGGCGATTACTGGTTCTGCGAGCGATGCAAGATCGCGGGCTCTCGTTGTAATTTGTCCGTCGATCAACTCACTCGCAGTCTCTGCCAGTAGTCGCGCAAAGCGGGGTTGCGTGCTAGCCGAGCCGTCTAGGAGAACGTCCAAGGCCAGGTCCTTGCCCACACCATATGGAGTATGCCTATTCCCGAAGTGGGCAAGGTTCGCGCAGAGGATGGGAATCTCCGCTTTCAAAGCCTGCCGAGTCGAAAAAATACACCCGACAGCGAACAGGAACGTATTCCTCCAGTGCGGAGTAGGAGCAATTCGGGTTAGTTCGGGAATAATATCCATCTCAGAGCGAGCGACGATGTGCTCGGCAGCCATGAATTCTTGAAGACTCCGTATTTCGAAGCCAACGCGCTCAGCAGTCAGCTTTGCCAAGAACACAAGTCTGTTCGTGGCAAGTCTGCCGAACTCAGCCGAAAGTCTTTCTACCTCATCCGGATTGTGACCTTGCTCCCTGAGTCGATCCTTAATCACGGTTTCGAATTCGTCGATAGTGAGGAATGACGACGTCTCACCTGTTCCCGCGCTTCTCGTCTGCAAGAGATTGCCGACATAGCGGTGTATGTAGTCGACTTCCGCGCCGTAGTCACGAAGGAGTTGGGCGAGTTCCCCCGGTTTCTCCTGTTCGCGCTGAGTAATTACACGATAATAATTGGAGAACAGTTTCCATCGATCGCGCGGAACATGTCCAAGTGTCTCGATCAACACGGTGAGAATCGATACTTGCAAAGGTGAGGCAAAAAGCCGGGCGGTCGATTTGTCGTTGCTCGCGACGCGAAGGCTTTTCATAATCCGCTCAGACGATTCGCTTCCTGTCCCCAGCCGAACTCCTACAAGGCTATCCGCGTAAGCGAGAGCGAGTTTGATCGGAAGCGCGCTCAGTTCAAAATGCGTAAAGGTTTCGTTCGAAAACTCGTGACCATACTCTTGCGGGCGTGTCGTCGCGACAACGACGACGTTGCCCTCGACGTCCGCGACGTCCATGAAAAAATCTCGCAAACACTGCATGACCTGCGAACGATTGCTGGAGTTTGGAACTTCGTCCAGTCCGTCCACGATCAGCAACCATGGGTACTCCTTTAGCCAGCTTCGCATTTGCCCTTTACTTACATCTACCGCAGATCGACGAGAGATTTTTTCGGCCAAGAAGGATAGGAGACTCTGTTCGGTCTGTCCGGAAAGTGCGTCAGCTAGATCCGTTAGGAGCACGCGAACTGGCCATCTTCGACCCTCAATATCTGCCGTTTCTAACAACCCTGATCGTGCTGTCAATGCGTCGATATGTGCTTTCACGTTTGGCTCATCCGCAATCCTCGATCCTCTCAAAAACGCTGCACGATAGAGCTGTGCAATGTATTGCGTAAGCGTGCTTTTGCCTTGCCCTGGCCCGCCGACAATTACGGCACCCGCAGGTCCTTCTCCGACAAGCGCACTGGGAACTCCGTTAGCCCACCGAACCAACGTCGACACCAATTGCGTATGTTCGCTTTGCGGATACTGCTTGGTCGAGCCTGAAGTAGCTGGAAGGTCAATGAACACGTCTGCCATTGTGACCGGCACATCACTCACCGACCCCGCCTGACGAAGGTTCAGAAGATTGTCGTCCACGAGACTCCGCGCCGCATGCGCGCGTAATGCAGACCGAAACGCCTCGGACTCAGCGGCATCGACATCGAGCAGACGCGCAAGTACGTCACCCGGGGTAGTCCACGCTGCGTAGGTTCGTCGAATACTACTGTCGGTTTCAATCATCGATCGAAGGTCGTCGTAGTCCCAGACTCGGCTAGCCCTGATCGGTAAACCAAGCTCCGAAACGAGGGTATCGAGCGCATTCGCAATTGCCTCCTTGCCTCCGCCGTTTCCTGGAGACAGTTTCACGTTCGTGACAGCCAGAAAATACTCAGGCAAGCGCGCCCGCTTCGAATCAGGTGCCGCCCATTTCCTCAATTCAGATTCCAGCTCCGACTTAAGCCATACGAGATTGGCTGCGGGAACAGACGTTTCGTCCCCCTTCATCTTCGCTTGCATCACCCCGTATCCGATCCACTTTTCACTCCCGGAAAGCGGCTCAATCTCGCCATCCCAAACCGCTTCGCGTCCTCCGTCGGCGCCATCTCCGAATACCGAAAGCCGCGATCCGGTGGCCCGGGCGGTCAAAGCTTGCGCAAGATGTTCGAAGTTGCGCGTACCCATGCCACTGAATGAATAGTCCATAGGACTCACTATGCCCGAATTGTGTTCTGCGATCCCAGCGGCGAGGCATCATGCGGGCGATCACGCGGTCAACCGATCGCGAGCGTGAGGGGTTCTACACAGTCGGTCAGCGTAGCGGGGTGTCCGCGAGGGCGATGGTGAAGGTCTCGACAAGCGCGCCCAGCGGATGAAGGGGTCGAGCAGCGGGTGGGGGTTTTGATACGTGCGGCGCTCGTTCCTCCCGTCGAACGAATTAATCAGCATGGGAAAAATACTCGACCGGCACGCGGGGAGAATAACTCAGGCCTAGAGGCCTACCGGATGCCGCAGGGGCGGTTGGTACACGCCAAGGGCTGAGTTTTGTGGTTGCGTGCGGGTCTCGACAAGGTCGACCAGCGGGGGTTGGGGGCTAGGAGATATCGACCCGGCGGCCCTCGCCGAAGGAGTCGGCGTCCACCGTCGTGACCATCGCGTAGACACCGGTTGGCACGCCTGGGCGGTTGGCGATGCGGGTCGCGATGTTCAAGAGGGTCTGCTCGTCGGCAGAGTTGATGGTGAAGACGTAGACGTCACCGAACTCCTCGCCGTCGTCATACATCGCCGCCTCATCGCCCTCGTCGAGGTCGAGCAGGTACTCGGTGATCTCTTCGATCCACGGGAACTGGTCCTCGTCTTCGGGGATGTTCGCGTCGACAGCGAGCGGGATGTGGACCTCGACGAGCAGGTCGCCGTCGTCGATCACTGCTGGGCCCGCTCGAGAACGAGTTCGCGGACGCGTGCAGCATCCGCTGTTCCGCGCATTGCCTTCATGACCGCACCGATGACAGCGCCGGCGGCCTGGACCTTGCCGTCGCGGATCTTCGCGAGAACGTCGGGCTGGGCCGCTAGGGCTTCGTCGATGGCTGCAATCAGGGGGCCGTCGTCGGAGACGACGACGAGACCGCGAGCCTTCGTGACCTCGGCCGGCGAACCTTCACCGGCGACGACACCCTCGAGAACCTGGCGAGCGAGACGGTCGGTCAGCTCACCGTTCTCGATCATGGCGACGAGTTCGGAGACGTGCAGCGGCGAAACCAGCGACGTCGCATCCACACCGGCAGCGTTCGCGAGACGGGCGATCTCGCCGGTCCACCACTTGCGGGCCTGCGCGGGCGCGGCACCAGCGGCGACGGTCTCTTCGACCTCGACGAGGAGGCCGGAGTTGAGAACGTCCTGGAACTCGAGGTCGGTGAAGCCCCACGAGTCCTTGAGGCGCTTGCGACGCAGCGCGGGAGCCTCGGGCAGAGCCGCACGCAGCTCTTCGATCAGCTCAAGCGACGGCTCGACCGGCAGAAGGTCGGGCTCGGGGAAGTAACGGTAGTCATCCGCATCGCTCTTCGGACGACCAGCGGATGTGCGGCCGGTGTCTTCGTGCCAGTGACGGGTCTCCTGGATGATCGTCCCGCCGCCGTCGAGAATCGCAGCCTGACGCTGGATTTCGTAACGGATGGCGCGCTCGACCGAACGCAGGCTGTTGACGTTCTTGGTTTCGGTGCGGGTTCCGAGCTTGCCGGATCCGCGCGGGGAGAGCGAGATGTTGGCGTCGCAACGGAGGTTTCCGCGCTCCATCTTCGCCTCGGAAATACCGAGCGAAACGACGATGTCGCGGATCGCGGAGACGTAGGCCTTCGCGAGTTCCGGAGCGTCGTGCTCTGCACCGGTGATCATGTTCGTGACGATCTCGACGAGCGGAACACCGGCACGGTTGTAGTCGACCATCGAGTACTCGGCACCCTGGATACGACCGGTCGAGCCACCGACGTGCGTGAGCTTGCCGGCGTCCTCTTCCATGTGGGCGCGCTCGATCGAGATCTGGTACTTCTTGCCGCTCGCGAGCTCGACCTCGACGTTGCCGTCGAAGGCGATCGGCTCATCGAACTGGCTGATCTGGTAGTTCTTCGCGAGGTCGGGGTAGAAGTAGTTCTTGCGGGCGAAGCGCGAGCTCGGCGCGATCGAGCAACCGAGCGCGAGGCCGAGGCTGATCGAGTACTTGATCGCCGTCTCGTTCACTACCGGCAGGCTGCCCGGCAGTCCGAGGTCGACGGGCGTGATCATCGTGTTCGGAGCGCCCTCGATGGCGTTGGATGCCGCCGGGTTCGGTGCGTCGCTGAACATCTTGGTCTGGGTGTTGAGCTCGACGTGCACCTCGAAGCCGAGCGTTGGCTCGAAGAGTTCGAGGGCTTTGTCGAAGTCCATGAGGTCTGCTTTTGCCATTAGAGGGATCCGTTCGACTGGCTGAAGTTTGCGGCAGTGATGGTTTCGATACGCGTGCTCGTTCCTCGCGCGCTACTCAACCAACGAGAGTCGGAAGTCATGGTTTCGATACGGGCGGCGCTCGTTCCTCGCGTCGACCTACTCAACCAACGAGAATGGGCGATCAAACCGCACCCCTTGAAGCAGCGAGCATCTCGGACTCGAGGAGGTCGGGCGCCTGGGACAGCAGGGTGTGACCCCACTTCTCCTCGAGCAGGCGCTCGAGGGTCGCACCGACCTTGTAGAGACGAGCATCCTCATGCGCGGGCGCCATGAACTGGATGCCCATCGGCAGTCCGTCTTCCGGAGCGAGCCCACCCGGAAGGCTGATGCCGGGGATGCCGGCGAGGTTCGCCGGGATCGTGGTGATGTCGTTGAGGTACATGGCCAGCGGGTCGTCGATCTTTGCACCGATCTTGAACGCCGTGGTGGGAGCCGAGGGCGAGATCAGGACATCCGCTTTGTCGAAAGCGGATGCGAAGTCGCGCTGGATGAGCGTGCGCACCTTCTGCGCGCTGCCGTAGTACGCGTCGTAGTAACCGGCGCTGAGGGCGTAGGTACCGAGGATGATGCGGCGCTTGACCTCCGGGCCGAAACCGGCCTCGCGGGTTGCGGCCATGACGTCTTCGACGGTGCCGCCACCGGCCGGGTTGACCCGCAGGCCGAAGCGCACGGAGTCGAACTTGGCGAGGTTGCTGGATGCCTCGGCGGGAAGGATCAGGTAGTAGGCAGCAATCGCGTATTCGAAGTTGGGCGCACTCACCTCGACGATCTCGGCGCCGTTGGCGGCGAGCAGGTCGAGGGTCTCGTGGAAGCGCTGCAGCACTCCGGCTTGGAAGCCGGGAGCGTCGAGCTCTTTGACGACACCAACGCGCAGCCCCTTGAGGCTGTCGGCTGCCGCACCCTCGCGGGCCGCGGCAGCGAACGACGGCCACTGGTCGCGCAGCGAAGTCGAGTCGCGAGGGTCGTGCCCGCCGATGACGTCGTGTAGCAAGCCAGCGTCGAGAACGGTACGCGTGACCGGACCGACCTGGTCGAGGGATGACGCGAGTGCGATGGCGCCGTAGCGCGAGACTCCGCCGTAGGTGGGCTTGACGCCGACTGAGCCGGTGACGGCTGCGGGCTGGCGGATCGATCCACCGGTGTCAGATCCGAGGGCGAGCGGCGCCTCGAAGGCGGCGACGGCGGCAGCGGAGCCACCACCGGACCCTCCGGGGATGCACTCGAGGTCCCACGGGTTGTGAGTCGGGCCGTAGGCGCTGAACTCGGTGGAGGATCCCATGGCGAATTCGTCCATGTTGGTCTTGCCGAGGGGAACGAGGCCGGCGGCCCGCATCCGCGCGACGACAGTTGCGTCGTACGGCGGAACCCAGCCCTCGAGAATCTTCGAGCCTGCGGTCGACGGCATGTCGATCGTGCAGAGCACGTCTTTGATCGCGACGGGAACACCGGCGAGCTCGCCGAGCTTCTCCCCCGCGGCACGACGCTTGTCGATACCGGCGGCGGTCTCGAGCGCGTTGGCCGAGACGTGCAGGAAGGCGTGGACGTCACCGTCGACCGCTTCGATGCGGTCGAGGTGCGCCTGGGTGGCTTCGACGGACGTGACGTCGCCGGATGCGAGCTTCGACGCGAGGTCGGCTGCAGAGAGTCTGGTGAGGTCGGTCATTACTGTTCTTCTCCGAGGATCGCAGAAACTTTGAATCGGACGCCGTCGTGCTCGGGGGCTCCGGCGAGCGCCTGCGCGGTCGTCAGGGTCTCGCCCGGGATGTCGGAGCGGAAGACGTTGCTGAGCGGAATCGGGTGGCTCGTCGCTGGCACGTCGGCGGTGGCAACTTCGCTCACCTTGGCGACGTTGTCGACGATGGCGCCGAGCTGGCCGGTGAGCTTCTCGATCTCTTCGGACGTCAGCGCGATGCGGGCGAGGTTCGCCAGGTGCGCAATCGTCTCGGTCGTGATTTCAGACATGGGGCTCCGTGGAGGTTGCGCCGGCGGGAGTGAACCGCACCGGGCGTTCAGGGCAAGCGAGGGCTTGCCGGAATGACAGTTCAGTCTATCCGGGCGCTCTTCGCGTTGGGTGAGCGCGGTGGAGCTATGGCAATCGCGCCAGCGATTGCGCGACCCTAGCGCCGACCGAGCCTGCGAGGTCGGGTACCGAGGAAGATCTGAAGGGAATCG
>Ga0247735_1000683_pt1 | contig 13195 bp, 10 predicted proteins | sample UWRJL178409R2_FD_180934 | JGI IMG/M metagenome (GOLD analysis project Ga0247735, IMG submission 180934) | Plant litter microbial communities from Arlington Agricultural Research Station in Wisconsin, United States - UWRJ-L178-409R-2 | ecosystem: Environmental > Terrestrial > Plant litter >...
CCTGTAGCTCAGTTGGTAGAGCGTTCGACTGAAAATCGAAAGGTCACCGGATCGACGCCGGTCGGGGCCACTCGGCCATTCTCGCGGCTTCTACGCGGGGGTGGCCGTTTTTTTATGCCTATTTGCGGCTGTAGCGCGCGGGCAGGTCGCACCGGCCTTTCGCACCAGCCCCTCGTGCCTCCCGCCCTGTCGCACCAGTCCGCCACAATCGCCGGCCGCGCTGGCTGAGCTGTATTCCACCGGACTTCGTGGGGGCGTTCGCCGGTACTCTTCATAGATGGAACTCGGCATCTACGGCGTCATCGGAATCGCCGTGATGGTCGCCGCAGCCGCGTTCTCCAAACGCCTCGGAGTAGCCGCACCCATCCTTCTCGTCGCCGCGGGCGTGGCCTTCTCTTACCTGCCAGGGGTTCCCGAAATCGAGGTTCCCGGCGAGTTGGTTCTCGACGTCCTTCTCCCGCCCATCCTGTACGCGGCGGCGATCAGCGTGCCCGTCGTCGACTTCCGCCGCAACCTCCGCACTATTACGAGCCTTTCTGTGGTGCTCGTTATTGTGACCGCGTTCGGCGCGGGCACCCTGCTGTTTTTTCTGCTTCCCGATCTGAATTTCGCGGCCGCAGTGGCGCTCGGCGCAATCATCAGCCCGCCGGATGCCGTGGCTGCCACTTCCATCGGCCGGCGGCTCGGCCTCCCGCCACGCATCCTGACTCTCCTTGAAGGGGAGGGGCTCGTGAACGATGCCACGGCACTGGTTCTCCTGCGCTCGGCACTCGCCGTCGCCGCGGGCGGCATTATCAGTCCGTGGGCAGGTGTTGTGGACTTCGGCTACGCCGTCGTTGTCGCCATAGGTGTGGGACTTGTCGCCGGTTTTGCCACCGTCTGGGTTCGCACGAAGCTCAACGACCCGGTGCTCGACACCGCGGTCTCGCTGGCAGTCCCCTTCGTCGCGTTTATGCCCGCACAGGCGCTCGACGCTTCGGGAGTCCTCGCCGTGGTTGTTGCCGGTCTCTACACCGGGCATGCCAGCCCCAGCCTGTTTGCCGCGCAGTCGCGCATCAGCGATCGCATCAACTGGCGCACCGTGCAGTTCCTGCTGGAGAACGGTGTCTTCCTCCTCATCGGGCTCGAAATCCGCACCCTGATCAACAACGTCGACAACAGCGTGCTCGGGGCGGGCGACGCCGTAATGATTGGCCTCGTCGCAACGGTCGCGCTGATGGTTCTCCGATTCCTGTGGGTCGGTCCCATGGTCTACAGCCTCCAGCGGCACGCCATGCGCGAGGAGAAAACGACCTATCGGATGCATCTCGCGTTGGAGTACTTCCGGACCCACCCCAGCCCGAGTGTGCGCCAGACCCGACGGCATCGACGTGCCGAGCGCCTCTACGATCGACGACGTGCAGACCTTACCCAGCTGAGGCGCGAAGGCATCGACTGGCGCGGCGGTATGGTGATCAGCTGGTCAGGGATGCGTGGAGTGGTCACCCTGGCCGCGGCACAATCTCTGCCAGAGGAGGGCATCCCCTACCGCGAGCAGTTGATCCTCATCGCCTTCACCGTCGCTGTGGTCACCCTCGTCGTCCAGGGTGGAACTCTGCCCTGGCTCATCCGGCTCCTTGGCATCCAGGGCATCGACGCGAAGGAAGACCGTCGCGAACTAGCGACATTGCTCGACGAAATCAGCTTCTCGGGACTGACAGTGCTCGATGATCCCGAGGGCGCCGTGAACAGTTCCGAGCCCATCGATCCCGATGTGGTCGAGCGGGTGAGGCAGTCGTCGTTCCTCCGGGCGGAATCCGCATGGGAACGCGCACAGGAGATGGGCGCGTCCAGCGGTGAAACCCCGCACCGCCTCTACCGTGAATTGCGCCTCGCGGTGGTGCAGTCCGAGCGGGAAAGCCTGCTCGAGGCCCGCCGTCGTGGTGCGTATCCATCTCGAATTCTCGCTCAGGCGCAGGCCATGCTCGACCTCGAAGAGACACGGTTACGGCCCCCACGGGCGGACCACTAACACCATAGACACGAACGCCGGCAGCGCCGCTAAGAGCCACATGTCGGTTATCGTTTAGTGTCATGCCGATACGCGGGTCTGCGCTAATCGAGCGTCGAATCGCTTCCGCACCAGCACAAATATGTATAGAGTATTACTCAGCATTGGTCGATGCACGCGGCCGACAACTAATTACCGGATGAACACGGGGCAATATGAGGTGGCTACGCAAGGCACTTCACCACGCCCTTGTCGCGAGTCATCCGCGTAACCGCTTCTGTCTCTGGTGCGGCCGCGAGGTCAGCCGCGACGAAGGGCACCGCTTACCGCACGGGGCGTACTGCGATGAGACCCATGCCGCCAAAGACCGGGACTTCCGACACCCGAAGGCGTAGTCCGCCTGCGGCCGTGGCCTCGCTGGGCTGGTCGCAACACTAGTCGCGTGCAGCCACACCCCAGCGGTCTCGGGACGCAGCATGGATGATCTCCAGCAGCGAGTACCGCACCAGCTCGGGGTTACCCACCGCGGGAAACACCTCGGCCTCCAGCGCACGCGTCGCCTCGAGGGCCCGGTCGCCAGCTTCCGTGCGCGCCACGTAGCGGCGGCGCCGATCGGCAGGGTGGCTGGTCCGTTCGACAAACCCGGCGCGTTCCAGCCGGTCGACCGTGCGCGACATGGTCTGTGCTTCGACCCGCGCTTGGTGAGCGAGGTCCGTCTGGTCGAGCTCACCAGCATCGAGCAGGTGTAGGGCGATCAACCCCGCGTGTGTGAGGTCGCGCTGCTCCAGTGCCTCCTGCCAGGCGTGCTCGACGAGTCGCGCCGCAGTAGAGAGGAGTCGACCGATAGGCCAGGACTCGATCGGGTCGGATGCGCCAATGGGAGTGGCAGCCGCATTCGCAGTCGGATCAGCAGCCAGATTGGCAGCCAGATTGGCAGTCACAGTCAGATCAGCAGTCAGATCGGCAGCGGGAGCGGCGGCGGGATCAGCAGCGCCGCGATCCACTATTGGGTCTGTCATCGAGGTCCCGTCCGGTGATACGGTGAAATAGTCAGCTAGCTGATAGTAAACCAAGAAAGGTAGTTTTATGAGCACCTCGCGCGACATCATCCGCCAGATCACCGTGCTGGTGAGCGCCGTCCTTGGCATCATCGGAGTGGCCATCGGGTCGGGCGCCCTCGGCGGCACACCCACCAGCGAGGTCGCCGGCGGTGCACTCAGCGCCGACGCAACACCCATCGCCCCGGCCGGGCCCGCGTTCTCCATCTGGTCCGTTATCTACGTCGGTCTCATCGCCTACACAATCTGGCAGATGCTGCCCAAACAGCGCGCGGACGAACGTCAGCGCCGCCTCGGCTACCCCATCGCCGCCTCCCTGCTCCTCAACGCGGCATGGCTGCTCAGCACCCAGGCCGACCTGCTCGCCCTCAGCGTGCCGATCATTGTGGTGCTGCTCGCCGTCCTGGTCTGGATCTTCCGCATTTGTCGCGCCATGCCTCCGCGGATGGTCATCGAAGCGATTGTTGTCGACGGCACGATGGGCCTCTACCTCGGTTGGGTGAGCATCGCCACCGCCGCAAATATTGCTGCTGTTCTCACGGCATCCGGATTCACCGGCTTCGGCATCAGCCAGGACATCTGGGCCGTTATTGTGCTCGCTGTCGCCGGCGCGGTCGGCGTGCTGATCGCGATCTACGGCAGCGGCCGGTTCGCCCCCACCGTGGCGCTCTGCTGGGGCCTCGCCTGGGTTGTTGTCGGTCGACTGACTGGTGACCTCATCTCGGTTCCCGCCGCGGTCACCGCAGTCGTCGCCATCGTTGCGGTGGTCGGCGTCACGGTCATTCGCCGTGCGGGTGTGAGGGCATCAGCTATGGCCCGCGTATAGCGACTGTCCGATCCGCAGCATCCACCCATCACCGTCAGCTGCGGGATGCGCTGGCGCAACGTCCGGAAGTGCAATGCCAGAGCTTCGGCATCACCCTCATCGGGACCGCCCGCCGCCTCGATTTCGGCGTGACTGCGGGTGGACGCATTCGCCCGCAACCCCCGGATGCGGTGGACCCAGGCATCGTGCGCGTCGAGATCGGCGGGCAGGTGCGAGGGGTGGGCGCAGTTGACCATGTAGTACTCGGGGTACACATCGGTCTCGCGGTCGACGGCGTAAATCGCCTGGCGCAGGCTCTCCCCGCTGGCGAGCAGGCCGTCCGTCTCGACCGTGAACGAGATCACCACGGGCATGGCGGCGGCTTCGGCGGCGCGGGCCAGGCCGATCGCCTCGTCGCTGTAGGTGAACGTGAGTCCCGATACGTAGTCGGCCTCAGTGTCAGCAAACACCGCCACCTGCCGGAAGTGGTACTCGGCCGCCTCCGCCGCGGACTGCCGGGCACGCGGGTGGAACCCATCGCCGCGCGGGCCGACCACCCCTGCGATCACCACGGGCGTCTCGGGAGTTTCGTAGCGCAGCCGCACCTCCTCCGCCAGGCGGATGCCTTCCCGGTTGACCTCTTCGAACTCGTCCCGTGAGTAACTGAGGCGGGTGGACCAGTCGGGATTCGCGCGCCAGGTCGGGGAATCCACGTTGAACGGAAGACCCGCCTCTTGCGCGATCGCGGCATTTTCGTCGAAGTAGTCGAGGAGAACGCGCCAGCCGTGTTCGGAGCGGAGAAGTTCGCACGCGGCGAAGTGGGGAAGTTCGATTCCGTCACGGTAGATCAGGGTGGTTTCCAGACCGCCGTCCGTCAACATCGTCACGCCGTCTGTCATCTGTGGCAATGCGTTGCGGTATCTCGCCACGCCGCCCCCTCGGGTTGTCTTGACGGTCGATGACTCGTCGTTGGGCCACCGAATTGGGCCACCCTAGCCCCCTCTTTGGGGGCGCAGCAAGAGCTCTTTTTTCGCTATGAACCTTCATGCTGTTCAGCCCCCACGAATTAATTCTGCGCAGGGCGGGCATCTCCCAGCGATCGCTCATAGGCTTGTCAGATGCCTACCATCAACCTGACCACCGATGACTTCGAAAAGACTGTCCTCGACTCTGGAATCGTCCTTGTGGACTTCTGGGCCGAGTGGTGCGGTCCGTGCAAGCAGTTCGGCCCGATTTACGAAGACGCCAGCAACAACAACCCCGACATCACGTTCGGCAAAATCGACACCGAGGCCGAGCAGCAGCTCGCGAGTGCCGCCGGGATCACCTCCATCCCCACACTGATGGCGTTCCGCGACGGTGTGCTGGTGTTCGCCCAGCCGGGAGCACTTCCGGCCCCCGCCCTTACCCAGGTGATCGATGCCGTTCGCGGACTCGACATGGACAAGGTGCGTGAAGATATCGAGGCGCAGCGCAACGCTGCACCCGAGGCGCAGTCCGAGGTTCAGTAGCTCGTTCGAGCGCTGGCTGGTTCCAGCAGTAGCCGATTCGAGCACTGGCTGGTTCCAGCAGTAGCCGATTCGAGCGCTGGCTGAATCCAGCAGCAGCTGATTCCAGCAGTAGCTAGTCCTGCAGCGGCTCGCTTATGAGCCGCACCTGGCCCGTCAACCAGAAATGCGGCCGTGACCCCTTCGCAGTGAAGGGGACACGGCCGCATTTGGTCGTTCTGGGGGGGGCTCGACGCCGGCGTTCTCGGCAATGCCGTTACCCGGCTGCGCCACTGCCCAAACGCGGCGTTACCCGCGCCAGCCATGTCCTACGAGTGGCTTAGTCCTCGTCGGTGATGAGGTTCAGCGTGACGGGGATGTTGCCGAGCGTTGCACGCGAGTAGGGGCACACCTTGTGGGCGGCTTCGAGAAGCTGCTGGCCCACGGTCGGGTCGATGCCGGGCACCTGGGCGTTGATGGTGACCTGGAAGTCGAAGCCGGCTGCCATTCCTCCAACTACGTTGACCTCGAGGGTCACGGCGGAGTCGGTCATGTCGACCTTCTGCGAGCGCGCGATGGCCTTCATGGCGTTGTGGAAACATGCGGCCCAGCCGCTGGCGAAGAGCTGCTCGGGGTTGGTGCCCGCTGCGCCGTTTCCGCCCATTTCCTTGGGGATGGAGAGATCGAGGTTGAGGCGGTCATCGCTCGTGACAACCTTGCCTTCGCGTCCGCCCCAAGAGGTGGCGCTTGCGGTGTAGATGACGTCGGTCATGATGAACTTCTTCCTTGTGGTGAGTGTGGTGAGTCGTCCGTTGTGCGGTCGACGTGTTCCACGCTACATGCTTCGTATTTGAAACAACTGGGAAGAAGGTCCCGTCCCGTCATTCCGCCGAGGCGACAACCTCGAGCAGCTGTTCGCCATACATGTCGAGCTTCTTCTCACCCACACCACTGATGCCACCGAGCTCAGCGATGGACTCCGGCCGCGACAGCGCGATCCCCCGCAGGGTGGCGTCGCCGAAGATAATGTAGGCCGGAACCGCCTGCTCGCGTGCGGCAGCCGCACGCCACGCGCGCAGCTTTTCGAACAGACCGGTCGCTTCGGCGGGCAGGTCCGAGGGCGCCGCCGACTTGCGCGACGACCGTAGCGTCTTCTCTGGCTCACGACGCAATAGCACCTTGCGGGACCCGTCGAGCACCCCGCTGCTGGTCTCGGTGAGCACAAGGGTGCCGTAGCCGTCACCGTGCACGGCGAGGAATCCCTGCGCCAGGAGCTGACGCACCACCCCGCGCCACTCGGTGTCGCTGAGGTCGGCGCCGATGCCGAAGGTGCTCAGCGTGTTGTGTTTCTGTTCCACAATGCGCGGGGTCTGTTTGCCGCTGAGGATGTCGATGAGGTGGCCCGCGCCGAAACGCTGGTTGCGCTCGCGCTGCAGGCGCACCACGGTGGAGAGGAACTTCTGGGCGGGAATCGTGCCGTCCCATGCTTCGGGCGGACGCAGGCAGGTGTCACAGTTGCCGCAGGGCTCAGACTTCTCGCCGAAGTAGGCGAGCAACTGCACGCGACGGCACTGAAGCGTTTCGCACAGCGCGAGCATGGCGTCGAGGTGCTGGCCGAGTCGCTGGCGATGAGCACGGTCGCCCTCGCTCTGGTCGATCATCCGGCGCTGCTGAACCACGTCCTGTAGTCCATACGCGAGCCAGGCGGTGGCGGGGAGTCCGTCTCGACCGGCACGACCGGTCTCCTGGTAGTAGCCCTCGACGCTTTTCGGCAGGTCGAGGTGAGCGACGAACCGCACGTCGGGTTTGTCGATGCCCATTCCGAAAGCGATGGTCGCCACCATCACAATTCCGTCCTCACGGAGGAAGCGCGACTGGTTACGCGAGCGCACGGCGGCGTCGAGACCGGCGTGGTACGGCAGTGCCGGGATGCCCTGCTCCACCAAAAATTGTGCGGTCTTCTCCACCGAGGCGCGAGACAGGCAATAGACGATGCCCGCGTCCCCGGCATGCTCGCCCCGCAGCATGGCGAGGAGCTGCTGCAGCGGTTGGTTTTTTGTCTCGATGCGGTACTGGATGTTCGGTCGGTCAAAGCTCGAGACGAAGTGCCGGGCGGACCCGAGGTCAAGACGCTCGGTGATCTCGTGGTGGGTGACCTCGGTTGCTGTTGCGGTCAGCGCGATACGCGGGACAGCGGGCCACCGGTTGTGCAGCATGGAGAGCTGCAGGTAGTCGGGACGGAAGTCGTGCCCCCACTGCGACACACAGTGGGCCTCGTCGATCGCGAACAGCGCGATCGTGCCGCGATCGAGGAGCTCGGCGGTCGACTCGATCCGCAACCGCTCGGGGGCGAGGTACAGCAGGTCGAGTTCACCGGCGACGTAGGCGGATTCAACACGCCTGCGCTCGGTGGGGTCTTGGGTCGAGTTGAGGAAGCCGGCCCGCACGCCCACTGCGGTGAGCGCATCCACCTGGTCCTGCATCAGCGCGATGAGCGGAGAAATCACCACACCGGTGCCCTCGCGGACGAGTGCGGGGATCTGGTAACACAGCGATTTGCCGCCACCGGTCGGCATCAGCACAAGGGCGTCGCCGCCAGCGATGACCTGCTCGATGATCTCTGCCTGGGATCCCCGAAAGGAGTCGTAGCCGAACGTTTTCTCGAGTACTGAAAGCGCCGGGGTCATAACTGACGAGTTTACGAGGTGCCGCCGACAGCTGGTGGCGTAGTGGGGTCGACCTGGGGAGAATTGCTGCCGGTCACGGGCTGGGTGGTGTTGCCGGTCACAGGCTGGGTGGTGCTGGCGGTCGAGTCGGGCTGGGTGGTGCTGGCGGTCGAGTCGGGCTGGGGGGTGCTGGGGATCGGTATGGATGCCGCGGGAGGGGCTGTGCCGGGCGGGGGGACGTCGCGCGTCCGAGCATCCACCACGGGTTGCACCGGGCTGACAACGGGGAGGGTGCGCGACAGACCCGAGCGGCGGAACAACACGTCGATCCCCCACGCGTAGAGCGGCAGGAGGATTGCGGCGGCCAGCAGACCTTCGGGCGAGCCATTGGACTCGGTCACGTTCTCGAATCCGAGCGCGGGAATCGAGAAGGCGAGCACATTGGTGAGGATGTGCACACCGATAGCCGCCTCGAGCCCCCCGGTGCGGAGGGTGACCCAGGCGGCCACGAGGGCGAAGACGAGCACTTCGAGGAGTCCCCAGGCGTTGTAGATGTGGCCGAGGACAAAGGGGATGGTCGACGCAACGAGAGCGATGGCGGGCCAGCGCAGCCAACCACCCACGGCCTGCATCACAAAGCCGCGGAAGACGTACTCTTCGGCGCTCGCCTGCAGCGGCACCAACAGGAGAATCACGGTGAGCGACAGCGCGAAGGTGCCCGCCGAGACCGTCGCCGCGCCGAGCGGCTCACTGTCGACGAAGGGTGCGATCCCGTATCCGATGACACCCTGCACACCGATGTAGGCGACGGCGGGGAGTAGAGCGACCCCGAACCAGCGCCAGCGGATCCGGCCAGCGACCGACGACAGGTGGCCGAGGCCGCCGAGGCCCAGGGCGCGGCGAACGATGACGAGTGCGGGCGTCATCAGCAGCACGCTGATGAGGAGCGCGGCGATCGCCAGCGGGCTCGTGAGCACAGTATTCGGGGAAAGGAGCTGGCGGGTGTACTCGATGTACTCCGCGTCCGACAGCAGTGCCGAGGCAACAAAACCCACTACTCGCAAGATCAGTAAAGCGATGACGAAGTACAGCGCGAATCCGGCGGCGGCGACAACCAGGGGCTTCCACCACCGGTAGTTGGGGTTGGCGCGTGCCAGCCGGTGATAGCCAAGGGGCGCAGAGGAGGATGTCACGCGCCGATCCTAACGACGCCCACTGAAACTAGGCCGCTGACACTGGTCGGGATGTGCCGCTCAGTACATCACCACCCCGGCCGGCCAACTGGTCGAGGCTCCGAGGTGGTCGTCACCAGCAAATCGAGCGGTGAGGAGGTGGACTCCTCGTCCCAGCGTGGGCAGGGTCACCGCGACTCGACCGCCATCCGCTTCGGTAAGGGTTGCGGAGGCGATCTGCCAGCCACCGTCGTAGATGGCCACATCACCCACCGGCACCACGTCGTTGTCGCCGGCGACACGAATTGTGTAGACCACCGCGTCGGAGGTGGGCAACACCAGCCGGTCGGGTGACGCGTTGGTTGTGGAGTCAAGCCGGCGAATCGATTTGGACGGGCTCGTCGACACCGCGTCGGCGTATCCCGGCGCGGTCGCCGTGACAACCACGGCGACTTCGGATCCGGCATCAGCGGGCTGCACCTGGTAGACCACATCGACTGCACCGGCTATCGGTTCGCCGTTGCGCGTCCACTGGTAAAACAGCGACGGATTCTCGACGGCGAACTGTGCCTCGGCGGCCGTGAGGTCTTTGCCCACTCGGGGCGCACCATGGATCGCCGGCGGGCTGATCACCGTGATGGGTTCGGCGGGCTGCGCGGTTTCCAGCGGCAGGGTGAGGGACGTGCCCGTGGTGGGCACTGTCACCGTCAGTGTGGTGGTTCCCGTGAGCTCATCAGGCAGGCGTACGGTGACCGTCGCGCGGCCGGATTCGTCAGTCGTGTCGATGATCGTGGGGTCGATGGGGGCGGATGTCGGCTCGACGGGGTCCTCGGCCGCGCCCTGGCCGGCGCTGTCTTGACCGGCGCTCTCGTGTTCAGCATTTACGCTCACCACCACCAGCGTGTCCGCCGTCGTCCGGTCTGTACTGAGGAGCAGGGACGACAGACCCACGGTCACTTCTTCGCCACCCTCGTAGGGGCCGGGCGGAGTGAGGCTCACACCCACCGCGCGCTGCGCAGTGGTGGGGCTGACCTCGCCGACCTCAGCGAAATAGCCGACCATACTCTGCAGGTCGACTCGGCCGGAGTCTGCTCGATCAGTGCCGTCGGCGAGAGCGCTGAAGTTGTCCCCGCCAGAAGCCAGGAACGAGTTGACCGTGGCACGCACGGTGTCGCCGTCGGCGACGGGCTCACCGTTGAGCACGATTGTGCCGATGTGCTGCCCGGCAGGGGCCGCGGGGTCGTAGGTGTACTGCAGCTCCTGCGAGACCCCGAGCTTGAGGAACGGACGGCTCGCGGTCGCGGGCTGCCACTGTTGTTCAAGCACCTGGCGCAGCTGCACGCCGGTGAGGGTCAGAGTCAGGAGGGTGTTGGCAAACGGCTGCACACTCGCCGCCTCGCGGTAGGTGACGGTGCCGTCGGGATCCTCCGGCGAACTCGACGCGTACAGCAGGTCGGCACGGAGTCCTCCCGGGTTCATCAGGGCGAACTGGCTGCCCGTGTCGACGGTCGCGGCTTGCTGGACGTCCGCAACAAAGTTGCCGAGGGTCGACTCGCCTCCACGGTTCTCCGTGACTCCATCGGACTGACGTGCCCGGGTGAGGTCAGCGGTGATCCGCCCCACCGGGACCGCACCCTCAACGTCGGCCACCGCCACGGCATCCGCCACAATCGCTTCGACGCCGGCATCCGGCGAGTAGGCACCGAAGAGGGGAAGCACCTCGCCCGTGATGTTCACGAGGTCTCCGGCGGCATCAACTCCGACGGTGAGTCGACCAAGCGACTCCCCGTACTGCCCGGCCTGGAGCACCGGTCGAGGGATGCTCGCGCCCGGAGCGGGAATGTTGTGGACGTAGGTCTGATGGGTGTGAGCCGACACAATGGCGTCGGCCGAAGCATCCACCCCGGTCACCACCGTGCCAAACGCCGACGCATCGGTCGACGCCGCCAGATCGGGCGACGCTGCACCCTCGTGCACCAGCAGGATCAGAACGTCGGCCTCGCCGTTGGCAGTATCGCCATCGCTTAGCTGCAGGGCCACCCGGTTGACGGCGGGCACAATCGCGCCGACTTCGATGTCGGTGATGCCGGCCGGGCTCACCAACGACGGCAGCTCCTCGGTAACGGCCCCGATGAATCCCACGGTTGTTTGGCCAACCTCCTGAAGGGAGTACTCCTCAAATGCCGGATCGCTGGTGCCCGCCTTGTAGACGTTGACTGCGAGATAGGGGAATGCGGCGGCGGGCAGAATGCGGTCGCGCAGGTCGGCCGTTCCGGTGTCGAACTCGTGATTGCCGAGGGCGCTCGCGTCGAGTCCGATGGAGTTGAGGGCATCCAGCGTCGGCTGGTCTTGCTGGATAAACGAAGTAAACGTCGAGGCCCCGATGGAATCGCCCGCCGACACAACCAGGGTTTCGCCGCTCGCTTCGAAGGACCGCACGGCGCCCGCGAGAACGGCAGCGCCCGCCGCGGGGTCCGCCGCCTCGAGCCGACCGTGGAAGTCGTTGATGGTGAGGATGGTGAATGTGGAGGCCGGTGCGGGGTCCGGGGGGATGGGGGCGTCGGGCACTGCGCCAAGGGGAACCGCGGCAGCCGGCGCAGCCACCAGCAACGGCACACCCAGGGCCAGCACGGCAGAGGCAGCTAGGGCACGGGCCGAAATCGCTCTCGGTATACAAGTCCACATATGAACGTCTCCTTCAGCGCAGACATCCCCCACGAACACCCTTCCGGGATACTTTTCAGCGTAAGCATCACCACCGACAAATGTCGAGGAGTGGTCCGCTCCCTGTGGACAACCCTCCGTACTCCCCCGCTGTGCACCAACACCGATGCACGGGAAGGCACGAATGATCGCGGTACTCATCGGAATCACAAGCGCCCTGGTGTTCGGCGCCGCCGATTTTCTCGGCGGTCTCGGCGCGGCTCGCATCAGTCCGCTGCGGGTGACTGCCATATCCGCGGCATCCGGCCTCGTGATTCTGCTCGGCGCAACAACCCTTATCGACGGCACCGTGTCGTCTGAGGCGGTGGCCCTTGGCGCGCTGTCGGGAGTGACCGGCGCGATTGCGATCTCCCTGCTTTACGCGTGCCTCGCGATTGGCCCGATGAGCATTCTGTCGCCGCTGACCGCCGTCGTGTCGGCGATTGTTCCGCTGACCGTGGGGCTCGCGCAGGGTGAACGCCTGCGTCCGATCGGGTACGTCGCGATTGTGCTCGCGCTGGTCGCCGTGGTGCTGGTGGGATTTGTGCGCGAGAAAAATGCCGTGCGGCCGAGTCTGACCGCGCTGCTGATGGCAATTGGATCCGGCGCCATGATCGGGGTGTTCCTGGTCATCATCGACCTGACCCCCGACAATTCCGGGCTGGTGCCGCTGGTCGCCAATCGTGCGGTGACCGCGATACTGATGGTGCTGGCCGTTGGTGCGGTGTGGTGGTGGATGCGCTGGCGCCAGCCCTCAGACGTGGGCGACCAAGCATCCCCCACCATCGGCATCACCCGATCGGGCTGGCGCGCGGGACTCGGCTTCGCGATCGCCTGCGGGGTGGTGGACTCCGTCGCCAACGCAGGACTGCTGCTCGGCCTCCGACTCGGGGAGCTCTCGGTGATGAGTGTGCTGACCGCGCTCTACCCGGCGGGCACCATTGTGCTCGCCGCGGTTGTGCTGCGCGAGCGCATCGCCGTGGTGCAGTACGTCGGCCTCGCGCTGGCGATTGGGGCGGCGGGGTTACTCGCGCTGGCGTGAGTCACCGCAGGCCACACAGTCGTGAGGCGTGCAGTCGCTCAACGCACGGTGACAGACCGGTCGTCGCTAGGCGCGAACCGACTTGAGCGCGGTCTCGATCAGTTCAACGATGGCGAGCGGGGCGACCTCAGGCGTGAAGTGGCTCGCGGCAACCTCGCTCGTGATCGCGCCAGCACGGGCAGCCATAAACCGCTGCACCTCAGGGCGCAGGCTTTTGTCCTTCGACGCGACCTGGTACCAGCTGGGGCGCTTCGACCAGGCGGGGGTTCCGC
>Ga0247735_1000685_pt1 | contig 13178 bp, 16 predicted proteins | sample UWRJL178409R2_FD_180934 | JGI IMG/M metagenome (GOLD analysis project Ga0247735, IMG submission 180934) | Plant litter microbial communities from Arlington Agricultural Research Station in Wisconsin, United States - UWRJ-L178-409R-2 | ecosystem: Environmental > Terrestrial > Plant litter >...
CTCATGAACATATCCGGACCCTCCATCGTCCAAAACTTCCGCCAGACCGCAAACTCACCAGGCTCCATGGTCGTTCTCGCCGATTCGTTGGAACACAAGGTCGGGGCACTGTCCCCGAAGCTCGGTGGCTCCGCGAATGGTCACAATGGGGTCAAGAGCATCATCGCAGCGCTCGGGGGCGAGATGGGCTTTTATCGTTTCCGACTCGGGATTGGGCGCAATCAGACGGATGCGGCAACGTATGTCATGCAGAATCTTTCCTCGTATGAGAGAAAGTTTTGGAATGACGAGGGTCTGGACCTTGTTTTGAGGGAGATTGAGAAGGTCGCGATCAAGTCTGGCGGTTAAAGGGTGAGCTCTTTCTTGATTAAGAGTGGAAGGTTCTCAATTATCCCCGCAGTAATGACTATAACAGTCACTTTCAATCGCCTCCATGGAAGTCATGTCTTCCACTGGCAATGAGGTTCGGCAAACCGCAAACTTGGACCTTGCGTCAGTCTAGCGCCTCTAGAGTTGGCACAATCCACTCTAATCCACACCTCGGAGTAGATAACTCCTGCCTGTCGTAGGACTAGGCAATACATCCCAACTCTAGAATCGTTCACGAGCTAAAAATACATTACAGTCATGAGTCACTTGACCCTCGATGTCCTAAAACCCACACTTTGCAATCGAGTCACCATGGAGTGTACAGACGTGGTTCTGCCACTGAACGTTTTGCACTGTATCTTCATCTGAACAATTGACTTATCATGGTACCAACGCCACCCCGTACAGATTCTCATCCTCCACAATCTGACAGCATAATCACATTTCAAATCCCCAAACCTGCGTCAGACGAACACATATCTCTGTACGCCGAAATTCGGCTCTCAACGCTCTACATCAACCCAGAGGCATTCAACTCGGTATACGAGTATGAATCACTTTTAACAACTTCCCAATGGCATAATCGGGTTAACACCCCAGGGCGGACGACGCTGCTTGCTCTCTCATGGGGGGCAGGAGACACAGTGTCGGAACTGTACGAGACCACAGAATTTCACCCACCTCCTACCTCAGATCTCCAACTCCCAAGCTCAACGCCTTGTCTAGGCACTCTATCCATCATCTCGCCCTCCTTGCTAGCAAGTGGTCCGGCGCTCGGCCCATACACACCTGAAATCGGAAACGCAGTGAGCAAAGGTACAGCCGAGATATGGATGCTCGTGGGCATGTTTGTGCGCCCTTCGGCGAGGGGTCGGGGTGTGGGGAAGCTATTGATCGAGCATGCGTTGGAGTTCATTAAGAACGCTGAGCCCGAACCCGAACCGAGTCCAGGTGAAGGAGATATGGATGGACTAACAGATACATGGGGCGAGGTGAGGGAAGAAGTTGAAGATGCAGGGGAGGGTGCCACCAAGGATCCAAAGCATAAAGACAGAATCGCCATGCTGGGGGTATTCGACCATAATATCGCGGCTCAGAAGATATACACCCGAGCAGGGTTCAGCAGGCCTCCCATGCCGGAGGACGAGCTGGCTAGCGACCTTAAGTCGTTGCTTGGTGTAGCTGCTGCAACCCCAATGAGCACAGCTAAGGAATCGAAGAAATTAATCTGGATGATGTACACCATCCCATCGTCATCAGAGCGAGGAATCGAGTCTGCGGCGTGAAGTCTTTGTCCGAGGTTGATCAAAAATTGCGGAAAACCTCGTGACGGGCGTACTAAAAAGCGTTTATATAGACAAGTCCAGTGTAGTATGAATAACATGAGATGAACCCCTTCCACTCCGTATAATGAGTCCGTCCTACACCCTACTTATTGACACCTCCATTAAAGCAATCGTGAGTCGTTTAATAAGCAAAGCACATAACAAAAGAGCATTCTCGGCTCTATCAAACCCTCCGTCCAACATAAATGAGCGTTACTTTCTTGTTGTGTGGGTGGATTACAACAATAGCATGACAAAAAGCGAGGAGAATAAAGCCCCCATGATCGAGGCTTGGGTCGAGAAAGCCGCATCTAAATTTCCGCATTAAGCACAATTCTAGGAAAGAGACAGAGAAATACACAACGCACTGGATGGACTTGTAGTACCTCCCACAGTTCCAGAGGGCGTACCTGTGACAAACACAGTAGCAGTAGGGGTGACCGTAGTCGTGAGTGGTATGCCGCTGATAGGTGCCGAGGGTCCCGCACCTGATCCGCCGGCTGCAGCGGAGAGCTGGGCAAATCCGATGGAGGGAGGGGTAGCACGGAAAACGGAGTAGACGTTTTTCTGCGGCGGCAAGGCAGTGTATCAGTGGATGACAAAACAATACCGCGGAAGGAGGAACGCACCAGGAAGGTATCACCGACAACCCATCCAGGGTTCCCTGATCCACTACCAATGCTGCTTCCCTGGCTAAGATCGAAAATGGCGCCAGTGCATTGCGAGCTTCCGCGGCTGATAGGACCAAGGTTCATATCAACCGGGTTGATGGGCCATGATTTCCCACCAAACGAAAGCGAGATCTCGAGTTTAGTTGCGCAAGCTATACAATTAAGATTTTTAGGCCGAAATGCTGGTGCATGGTGTGAATCATACTCACGGTAAGTGAAGAAGCCCTGGTTTGTCCTCGACTGAGCGGATCCTGGCACGGCAGCCCAGATCGCAGCAACATCGTCGGAAGGACCTCCGATGAGCGTTGTGCCGGTGTCGATGGCGGATAGCGCGGCTGAGCCTGTCGAGATGCCTACTGATTTACCACCAACAGTCACACCTGATAGTTGAGAACAAGAATTTGTCAATCAGAAAACTAAAAATAAGAGCAAAAAAGCGCAGCAGCCAAAAATAAATCCACTTACTTGAAAGTTGAAGCAACCAGAACGAAGGGGTGGTGTTAGGCATGTTAAGGAACTCAATGTCACCAGTGAAGAGCGTGCTATTTGTGCCTCCAAGGGTGAAGACACCTCCTGCCTCTTCTGCTTGAGCATTCGGGTCGTTAATTTCTCTCGTGAGCCAGAAGCTCATCTCTGGTGCAGACAGCTCGTTGGCGTTTATCAATGCCTGCCAAAAAGGAACTGCCCTAGTGCTGGCAATACCCTGGAAGGCGAGCCCTATAATTCCAGATACTGAGCCATCTAGAAGGCCGCCAGTGAGCTTGTCGACAGCAACTATGGCGTGAAAAAGGCTGCCGTTAGTCCATTTCCATTTTCAGAAGACAAGGAGATACGTACGGAATGTTTGACTAGACACGGTAAAGCCGCCCATGGTGACGGTGTCGGAGGAGAGTGAGCCAGCGACTGCACCAGATCCATACCGGATGGTGACCTCTGGTGCTGATGCGCTGCTCTGAAATGAAGAGGACTTTGATGCTTGAAAGAGGGGAGTGTCCGTGTCGCAGGATGTACACGAGGTGTCTGCGAGCCAAAGGTCGGATGAACCAGTGTCGAGAATCACGTTGAACGGTTGAGGTCTGTGAAAAGGTCATCGGTGGTGTTAGTCGTTGTGCATGCGGCGTAGGGTAGACCAGTGATCTGAATGTAAGGGGCGGGCGCCAAGTGTTGCTCGGCGTAAATTGGCAAAATGTCGTCACCGGCAGCACGGAGGTAGATCTCGTTCTGGGTTATCACACATCTCTGAATGACTCTCTGAGAGCCAAGAAAGACCCGGATCTCAGGAAGAATGGCGCCACCGACGTGCAAGTGGGCCAACCCACACAGCATATGTAGACAACGACTTCGAAGGACAACTCACGGTGTTCCAATGGTCAAGGCACCAAAGTAACTTGAGTCAGCATTCTGCTCATCATCGTCAATGTTATTCACGATCTGGAACATTGTTTTCGCTCACCTGGTTGACAATGGGGATGCCAATGTCCGATGCCCTCTTCTGGGCTTCACGACGGGGGAATGCCCTAGATGATACTGATGCATCTGGCGCATAGCCATAACGATACCTCATCCTATCCGCCTCTGAGGAGTAGTCGATTCCGCCGTTCTTCGTCCATGAACGGCGTGCTAGTGGGACGTGAAGTGTTGCATCCTGTGCGAAACTCAGAGCTGGTAGGAGGAGGAAAGAGAGAGCGAGGGAGAGGGGAGCCATTCCGAGATGGTGGTAGTAAAGAAAGAAGGAGAAGAAGAAAGAGAGATGAAATAAAGAGAATGAAAGGGACGGTGGAGAAAGGTGGATGCAGTAGGCGTGGACAGCTCAGCCGTCGGACCGTGGGTTAAAGTCGCCGTCATGGCGCAGCAACAAGGCGATGCGATCTTCTTATTTTTAGAAACAATTCCAGCCGGCAGGAGCCTTCACGGCGCATCACCATATAACCATTATTGTCTGAATAGCAAAACCTCCTCGATCATGATACAAGTGAACTTCTTCAGCAGCGTATGAGATGGATGGTCGGCGTTTACCGCTTGCTTCCCAACCTCAAGCACGCTCGGCGTTTTGCTGGGAAACGAGGATTCACCGTGTTGACGGGCTGACTTCCAAGCCGCCGGCAGCCATGCACGGCACAATGCTAAGCGCTTAGTGTACAATCCGGGCATCGGAATGCTAAGCGCTTGTGACGATCGAGTGAACCGTCGAACTCCGTCGCGTAAAACAGGGCATAAATTCCTCGGTAATGTTGCACAGGACGAGGAGATTGCTGTGCGAAGTCAGACCCCGCAGTCATCAACCTGGGCGTGCACGACTTTGTCTCACCGATTGGTCGGGCTCCGCAGCAGCCTCCCGATTAAAAACACCAAAAGTAAATTCTTTGATTCTATTATGGAGATCAATGTGAGACTACTCTCAACTGTCTAAATATCGGGATTGTATAAGAGAAACGACCTACACCTGGCCGAAGCCTAACGCTATTTTTTGATGCTAAGAGTTATGGTAGCTGTGGTTGATACCGTCAGCGATGCTCGACATCGGCCGACTCCGCTTCCATTAATCTAAATTCTATGGAAGACAAAGGCCGACTGCGGAAAGTCGCTCTTTTTTCTGCTTCCGTTTTGTTATCTGTGTGGCGTCCTAGAATACACTCCTATCTGAAGCTAAGCACCCATGGTATTTGCCACGGGTAAGCCACCCTCCATCGACCGTGTGCTACTTGAGGAAAACTACATCAAACCTGGGCGCCTAAATTTAATATCTCGCCGTGGGAATCTAAATACCGTGTGAATCTCGAATCACTGAACACCGTTCCCTGTGCTTGTTAAATAAGTAGTATGCCCGCCGCCTAGTACAAATATCTAGTCTTATCCAATGTGATTTCGATGCGTCTCGGCCCTCACCTCGAAATTCGGGTAATCAGATATAATGACTTTGAAAAGGATTTCTCAACTGTATTGTGGTCTTTATATTCTAAGCAGTGTTCGGCCATGTTGTAGGTCTGATTCATACACTTAATTATTCAATAGACTCGATCTAAAACTGCATAGCAGGGACTTTGGTGACGACGTAACCATTCTTCTTCCACTCAGCTTCCATCTTGATCAGGGAGTCGACCGTGTCCAAGATGGTCTATTGTAGCAGGCAAACTGTCAGTCTCCAAGCGCAACAAATAGGCAAAGTAAAAACAAACCTGATCGATGGTATGGAAATCTTCCTTCTTCATGCCAATCAACTCCTCAACCCTTCCAAAATCCAAACCGAGTCTATCAAAAGGGAGCTCCGGAGCAGATGCCGTGATCAATCTATCACTGAGCTCCGGTCTCTCACGTCGTATGAGCTCTACAACGTCCTTGAATACGATCCCATGCGGAGACCCAACGATGAGTCTCTGGCCTTTCGCCTTTGACGAGAAAGCAGCGGACAATGCGTGGATGTGCGCATTAGCGGCGTCACGGACGTCCGCATGTACTGGGAAAGCTGGGAAGGTACCAGTAGGAAAGATGAGATTGTAGACGCAGATGCTTGTGGTGAATGCATTGAACTCGCCCGGTGCGGGATGGATGCCAACAGGGGGCAAAGGCCCATATAGCAAGGGTGGGAGAACTATATTTTGTGGTTGAACATAATGCTTCATGAATAGCAAAAAAGGGCTCACTAGTTGTGACGCTGACATGGGGATGCACTTTTGCCCACTCCCAGACGGCACGCTCAGCGGCCGTCTTGGACAGAGTATACGGTGCGTTATAGTCATTGGGCGGGAGGGTCTCTTTGGTTATCGGATTCCAAACTAGAAATCATGTTATAAATTCTGTGAGGAAAGAGTCAAAGAGAAAATGGCTCACGTTCAGCTAGCATATACAACCCCGGTACTTTGAGATCGTTTCCAGCAACAGCTACCGAGCTAGTGACGACAATCTTCTTGACGCCAGCCTTTTCGGCCTGATTCAAGACATTTAAGGATCCATCGATGGCGGTCTTTTACACCAAAAATGAGAAATGGGAACCAAAAGAGCCGTGAAAAGCAAATTCACACCTTGAGCATTATTTCGATTGGGTCCCGTCCAGGAAGGGGAGACGCCGTGTGTATGACGGCATCTACGCCCTTAAGCGCTTCTCCAAATTGATCGTGTGCAATGTCCTCCACATCGACTATCTCGACAGATGGTAGGGTTTTGTAGGCCTCTCGGAGAGCAGCAGCTTTCTTCGAACGCGCAGTTCTGTGTTATATCATTGCTGAGTAAATTTAAACGTCTCTAATGTATATCACCGTCGAGTAACGCACCCTCGGACACGGTATCCCTGCTGCGCGAGTAGGTATACAATATGAGAGGCAAGGAACCCAGAGGCTCCAGTAACCTGGATTTATTGTAATAAAAAGGCAATCAGCATCCAATGAAATAAATAGACGATTCCTGGATGGACGTACGAGTACGAGCTCTGACATCTTCAATATGAAATACTTTTACAAGTTGGTCCGTTGGTGGTGAGACTTTGTCCTCTGGTGGGTAGAATAATGAATTTAACAATCCAATAACATGATCGAACCTCCTTTAAAGGCGCCATTGGGCAGTATGGCGCTTAGAGTCGGCTTAGAGATCTACTCCATTTGGAAGTCCGAGTCGGAATTGGCTGACAAAGAGATTATAAATAAAGCAATTAATAACGCAATTATCATATAAGACCTGAGAGGTGCATCAGCAATCTAGAAGTTTACTTTCCAGGGGTTCCACAACACCAAAAAGGTCCGGAAAGTGGCTAAAAGTTCGAGCATCGAAATATTACACTATACCAGCCCCGAATTACTAGCTAAATTTGTAACTGAATAGAAATGTCCCGCTTTCCAAGTTTCCAAAAGACCCCGGGAAACACCAAAAAGGTTGGTAAATTTTCCCCAATTTGCTGATGACTGACTGTATCACGCCGCACTGTGCAGGGCTTTTGAGTTGCGGTGTCCTCAAGTATCAAAGTGTCGAAATATGGTGCGATTAGAATGCGTATGATGACCCAACATTTACGCAAAAAAAAAAACTCACTACTGGACACTAAAGATGACAGTCCGTAATATTTTTCGATGCTAGGCCAGCTGAACTGCGCTTCTTATTAGGAAGATTCAGTGGAAGAGAAACTTGCTACAACGTTGAAGGGTTACCTTCCGACCGAGGAGTCGAGTCAACATGGCTGCTGGTAGATGGAGGTGTTGGGTGAAAAAAATACTTCAACAGGTAGACAAAAGCGACCTCTACCTGGTTGTAAGTATATAGCGAAGGTTTAATCACGGTATAACCAGCGTCGGGGCTATTTTCGGCGACAAAAGTGCTATGTACCACTTGGGCAACATTGTCTACACGAAAGGGTCCCGTCTATCACCTGAGGCAGTGACAATAGCATTATAATCCATTGATTTAGGTGTTATGGTGTCGTCGGCTGTAGACGTGCCTTTGATTCTTTCTTGAGTCTAGTCCAGCAAGGATCTTTGATGACTAAGCCATGCGCCACAATTGCCAGGTTTGTCCGAGGGGATCGTTCATACAGTCTCAGATCGATCCATCCTTGTCTCCAAGTCAAACCCCACCATCTGTTCTAATCAAATTCTACATATTCAAACCTAGCCTTCTACTCACATCCACACCTGCTTATTGTTTTCGAAGAAATCCTTAAGCTCGACTTTACCAGTGACGGTATTGCTCTTCCCAATAGGTGCCTCCTCAGAACCACTTGCCCATTCAGTTTCCTGACGAGAGAACAAAACCTGGGCGGTTTCCTTTGAAACGCCCATTGCCAGTGCACTCTCAGCGAGCTTCTCAGCTGAGGAGCGGATGTGGGTGATTTGGCGACCGAGGACGGCGGTTAGTAGGGCAGCAACCTGAGATGAGGGTGAGATGAGTCATTTGCAAGAGAATGAACATGTCACAAGGGAGCTGTATCTTACCTCATCGTGGGTGTACAAAGTAGGGCCGATGAGATTTAGGACCGAGTTAGGGTACTTCTCCTCAAAGAGTGCCTTGTAGGCTGCTTGACCGACATCCTGGACGGAGATGAATGGTACCTTGCCATCTCCCGCAGCAGTAATGATTGCATTCATCTCCTTAATACTCTCAGGAAAGGTAGCGAAGTTCTCTGTGTTCCAGATTTACCAGTAAGTACCGAATTAGGCTCAAGTCATAAACACATATACCCTGGAACGCCGTTGGCCTCAAAATTGTGTACTCCACACCAATCTGACCCAAATATACCCACAACTTTCCATGCGCATAGGCTCCTTTCGAGACAGCTGTACCGGAAAGTAACACGAATTTGTTGACCCCTTTGGCCTTTGCGAGATCCACAAATGCTATTATTGGGGACGCGTCTTCAAGCGTCAAGGTTGGTAATGGAAGGACCATGTAAACTCGATCGATATCAGAGGAGACTTTGAAGGGATTCTCGTGGGTACTGGCATTAAGCCAGTCAAATTTGACGCCTTTGCCTGTGAATTGCTTGGGCGCGCCACCTGAACGGGAGGCGAGGAGGAAGGAATGGTTGGCGGTATACAAGAGCTCTGCGAGTGCTAAACCGGTGTTGCCTGTTCCGCCTACTACGAGGGTTGTCATGTTGTAGTGATTCTGGATCGATCGGCTTTTATTGGGTTGTCTGTGTGGTTGAACGAAAAATGGGAGATCAATGGAAGAAACAACACACTATATACTTATACTTAACTGTTCCATGATTGATATGGCAACCCTGGGGTCAGCATGATTTGTAGACCCCTGCGGTGATTACGAGTCCAGTACGGCTACCACCGGAAGGTCATTGACCATCAATTCGTGAACTTTCTTTGCTGGTATTGATATCTGTGTGGCGTCATACTCGGAGAATATAGCCTAACTTGGGAGCCCCTGGATATATTTCTTACGGGTGTTTTGGTACTCTGCAGCCTTGGAGCCCGAGACTTTTAATGCGTTGTGCCCCGTTTGGCCCATGGGAAAGTTCCTCATCAATCCTGGGCGCCTAAATGCAAGCGGATCACGTGTACAATATCACCTGTTCATTGAACAGTTTAAAACAATAATAATAAACACATATGGATAGACCTCCAATGGTCATTTTAAAAGCTCCAATCGAACGAAAATTAAACTTTTTTTAAGGGCAGTAGCATCAACACTTCGACTTCAAGCTACTTTGATTGAGCCTATTCACGGCCCGCTAAATCCGTGCCGGTCCATGCTCAATTCTGCTCCAAGCGAGCTTTAACACCATCACTACCAAGAAGAGTGCGATGTCTGATGCGACCTGCGAGGGAGACAGATACATAGGGATAGAGTTTCCCAACGAGCTTCAGAACTTGATCTTCGACTACGCAGCCAGGTCAGACGGCAGATGTGCTCGTGAGCTGGTGCAGGTTTCTCGATACGTCAATCAATGGTGGGTAGCCTTTAATATTAGGATATTCACTCCAATATTTTTTTGGAATAGGATAAACCCTATTCTATATGAAAGAATCGTTGTCAGGGGTCCGCAGTCGGCGATGTGCCTCCTACGCACGATCCGGGAACGCCCAAGAGGGTACTTCACCTCCTTCATCAAATCGCTTGCATTCAGCGACGATGTGATGCTTCCATTGGTCAAACCAATACTGGCCGAATTCTCCAAATCTATCATCGTCTTCACCGTCTTTCGGACGAGCGACTCGCCTGACAATTTCCTGCAATTCGTGCGATCGCCGTACCTCCGCCGTTTGACACTGGTGCATAAACGCGTTCCAGGGTCTAGGCCTTATTTATGGGAGAATCCATATGAGATCCCATCAGATATGGTCTCCCTCCTCACACATCTTGCTGTGGTGATCGATTACCAGCACGGTGGATGGAGGACTCTAACGGAAGCAACCCGGAGACACAACCGTGACCATGCAGATCCAGACTTAATGGCACCGTTCAGGAATTTGACTTGCTTCGCGGTGTCCCATCTCTGTTGGAGACCAACGAAGGGCTTGAGGTTAATCGCGAAGAACTTGCGGTGCTTTGCGATCCTGGGTTCAGAAGCTACAAGAGGAGAGGAGAACGAAAGGACACTCAAAGCCATGGTAAAGCTCCAAGACCGACGATTTATTCTGATCAGCAAGTACGGGGAACCAGGCGATTGGTCTGTTGACAATGCATTTACACCTTCGAATTTTTGGATGCAGATAGAGGCTATGGTCAGTCAAGGATACATCAGTGATGAAGGGGCATTGTGGGCAGATCAGATTAGGAGTTGAGGGAATCAGATATTTTGGAGGTTTGATTTCGAGCGAGAGTCCTACCATTTTCGTTCAGACAAAAGCGCATCCAGGGTCCTGGTCGCATCAGAAATGAGCGCTGTGATTTTTAGGTAGATATTTAATGAAACCATGAAGTCAGATTAACCGAACAAACTACTCCTGGAAAATTTGAACCATGTCTAATTCGAACATGAGAGTGAGCGGCTCTTCGCCTTTCGAATTACAGGTCAACGAGAAGTAAATGTTGCGCTTCTCGGGCTCCTTCTTTCCCTCACCCGCGGGAGTTAATTCAACGAATCATTCTACACACCTGCAATATTGCTTTCATGTACTCAGTTTGATAAGACATAGCTGATCGAATGAAAACTCTTCATTGAAGCAAAAGCAGGGCATTCAACCGGTGCAATTTAGGCCAACTGGTACTAATTTAATTACTTTTGACCTCAGTGGTTCAGCGTCAAGTTCTCTCCACCGAACTCCTTCCTGATACTTCTGTCTGACACACAACAACGTCGCTCTTCTCGTGATTTATACTATGACGATCTAGATGAGAGACATGGGGCTCTTCGGTCTTCTATATTAGGAGCTCATTGAGAGCCTGAATGTACCTATAGAGCAGGATTGTTCGGTTAGCGCCGAAATGATCAATTGAACACTTCCTGCGACTGTGTGTTTGGCGGAGGAGAAATGCACCCCTGTCTAGAAATAGCAATTCGTCCAAAGTGTTAAGTTGGACAACCGAAAGGAATGTTGGGAGATCCGTATACGAATTTGGAACTCCACAGAACGCGAATATTCGGGCACTAAACTAAAGGTAGTGTGCAACGCAACTGACATAAAAACGTGAAGCTTACTATGTGATCCAGTCGACCCAGACCACCTCCGAAACCTCTCCATTCACAACCCACAGACGGCAATGGCACATCTAACCATCACTGCAGTTATCAATGTCGCCAATGTCGCCTGGTCCACAGAGTTCAATAAAACGGTCAGATGTGCAACATTTGTCGGCTGAAGGGGAGAACTCGGGATCGGTTTCGGTCCTGCGAACGGGGGAGACCGCTGTTCAATGTGAAAATGTCACACTAAGTATGATAAGGTGCAGGTTACTTGATTACGAGCGCAGGAGCTACGAAAACGGCAGAGTCCGAGATTCGCAGAAGACACTTTTCGAGCACAGTTGCGCAGTAGAAGTACAATGGAAATTTACAGTAAGTGAACTCACATTCACTATGGTCAAGTGCCGACTACTGCTGACTGAGAGGACATATCATAGACAGCGAATGATGTGTACTATGATTCGCCCGAGCAGAGAGGACTCTATTCTTGCCTGGTAAGCTTCCTTGCAATCCAAGTTTTGGAAACAAGCTTAGAGCTCATCGTTTCAGCAGATAGGAAGACAGAGATAGCACATATCAGAGTGGTGAATCATCCATTGATTCCGTAGACCAGAATTGAAGAAACCTCGATTGTGTCAGCTGACCAGAGTGGACCAATGTCAGAAAAACCAATGATCGATTGGATCATAAAGCGACACATTCAATTCCCCAACTAGGAGGAGGAGGATGAGTCTTTCATGTGCATCGCAGGCAAGGCCTCTATGCTGTGTTCTTTGAGCCAATTGGTTGACCAAATGGTTTAAAGACGGACCCAATCCATGCGAGACTTCTATGATTCATGTTGAATCTGTAGGATCTCTCCTTCGTAGATATCCAATGTCATTCGAAATCCGACTAATCGCGCAGGTCTTTGTCCTCGCTATCTTCAATCAGGGAAGTTGGTATGAGCAGGAGCAGAATTTAGAATGCGTGACAGCGTAGCCGAGATTCGAAAAATCCGAGGTATATATCAGATCGAATGTCATCTGTCGGTTTGAGGAAACTAAATCCGAGGTAGAGCCCAAGTAGAGCCAAGCACTAGCCTGTTCGTGGTTCGACCAACGCCAGAGTTTTTGTGCATATAGAACAAGATGAATGTCGTATCGGAGCAGAGTTCATGAATGAAATATCTTTTATACAACGTGGTGGAATGCGAAAGTAGTGGTTTGCAAGATTTTCCCATGGAGCTTACATGAGCTCACCATGAGGCTCTTGCCGCCAAATTTGTCCTTCACTCCTGACTCCCATGATGGCGCGCAACTTCGCGTTTCTTTCTCCAGTTACTCCATCTCAACTCAGGAAGTAATATTCAGGAGAATAAATAGGCTCAATAGTCACAAGACACGAGCTTTGAGCTCCTTTTGGCTGCGCGGTTTTGAAATCATGCTAGCTGATGACTTCTGAGAAGCAGAAGTCCAGGTGGTTACTGGTGCTGCCGACGATTGTCACGGTAAAATTCTGCATGTAACACATTGCTAAGGTATACATAGTCCCCGAAATTCTATGTGCACTTCACTGATCATATCAGACTTTCACAGTATCGAGCTTCTTCAGCGATAAGATACTTGGAATACGACAAAATGATCCGCCAGCGCCTTATCTTTCATATATGTCGCTCGTGCCGACTCTGCGCCAACACTGTGTATTTCTCTTCTTTGGGGTCGCTTCTCGGAGGCTCGAAGTTGGTTCACTGGGCTCGTATACGATTCT
>Ga0247735_1000687_pt1 | contig 13176 bp, 7 predicted proteins | sample UWRJL178409R2_FD_180934 | JGI IMG/M metagenome (GOLD analysis project Ga0247735, IMG submission 180934) | Plant litter microbial communities from Arlington Agricultural Research Station in Wisconsin, United States - UWRJ-L178-409R-2 | ecosystem: Environmental > Terrestrial > Plant litter >...
GTACTCAGGGCATTTATACATAAGAACCTCCTGCTCTGCTCAGAGATTGCTGACAGTTGGAAACTTACGAATAAGCGCCGCTTCAGCCGAAGGATTCTGGGCTCGTCGATTTCGTGCCTTTTTTACTCCAGACATCTTTGACTGGAGTGAGTGGGATATGGCAGGAACAATATGCTACCTCCCCGGAGAGACCGAACACATCATGGGATACACCATTTGTTACGAGAGAGAGGCGATTGGATGGTGTTTGACCAATTATGGCCCCTGTGCTGTGCCCAGAAATCAGGAAGATGCATATTTAGCGGAGATTAGCTAGTGGCCATGTTAAAAGCAGAGCGAATCCGCGTGTGTCTCTGTAAAGAAGTATGATCGCCGTTTTCGGTGTAGAGAATTCGTGGATGCTAAATCGGATAGGCATCCGTTATTGATGATTTTTCTCAAGAGAAAGGCCTTTCGCAATCTAAATCAGCAGATGCACAGGAGCCGGATGAGTGGGTCTCACGATTTAAGGTGGAGTGGGTACTACGTTCTATATTATTTTTATTCAAGAGTGGCATGAGTAATTCACAGAGACACACCTGGAAACACGAAGCTCCAGTTCCACATGGTGACAGTATCTTTTCAAGATATAGGTAGCAGAATTTTACGACGTTGATTGCAGCTCAACGCACAACTTATAATTGGATACTAACAAGTGCCTTCGTTGTCCTTCTATTAAGACATCGAGGAAGGAGAGACTGGCAGATGGGTGTTGACCACTGAAGATCAGCTTCTACTGAGAAGTGATGTGACTTTTTCCTAGTAATCACCGACACACTCAATGTGAGCGCTTCTCACACTCCATCACGCCAAAACACAGTCCTGGTCTGATTGTCGGAGAAATGCAAGTTCTGCCACCAAGATATCAATTAAAAGTATGGTCCACCGCTGGAACAAACAAGCTTTTCTATTTAACTAGTATATTCCACTAGGATGGTCTTGGCAGACATTGGGTGGACGAGGAGAATGGCGCTGACGTTAGCCAATCGGCGGAGGCCGACGAGCCGACGAGCCGATCAGACTTGCCTTCTGCTTTCGGAAATCGGAATCACCAGTCCGCTTTTTGCCCGTCCTCCTCGCCATTTTAATCTCTCGCTCTCTCCACTTAGAAATTGCTCAGAATCTAGTGAGCTCGAAGACGAAATCTTTATCCCTGTTATAAGCCTGCGGGCTGTACCCTCTTAACAGCTTCATAAATGGTACTCACTTGAGTGGAAGACTCGAAAGCTTGAACTTTTAAAAGTTCATGTAATGTAATGGTGCGGAATTCTTGATGCAGGCTAATCTGAATCGGAAGGGTTTTTCAGTCTATTGGGCCCTCAAATACTCTCTGTATGATCCGCTGACCCCGATCCCTGTATAAACGAACGTGCCAGGTTTTACCATGACTCTCTGGATCTCGTTGACCACCTTCTCGTCCTCTCTTCAATATTCCAATCGGGTCTGAAGCATACTCTACCATATCCACGCCCGCTCCTGCATCGCGGATCCCGCCATTCGACATAACCGACAAAGAATCCTCTATTTGAGATATTTTTTCAATAAATGCCTATAGCTTGCAGTAAAGATGGACTTATATAAGGAGATCGTGCGCATGTATCTCATCCTCGTTAGTTTGTAATTCTTGCTGTGTGACCACACATGCTGGATATACAAGCCGAAGCCCTTCAAATGCGTATATGCATCATATTTGCTCACGAACGCCATATTCCGAACCCGCTGCAACACCTTCAGGTACACAATGAGCGGGCGGCGGATAGGTAGTGCGACCATAAGACTAGACAATAAAAACTATTCATTCAGCTATAGATCTCACTGACTCGTATGCCAATAACTATGCCCCAAAAAGATCATCGATACTTCCGAGTCATTATGTGTACATACTCAGGCAGTAGAAGCACTGTCACCACGCTCACTTCACCGCCGGACATTTGTCGTAATCATCAAACACCGCGTCATAGTTTTTGGACAGTGAGTATTAATCGGGACATGATTAATGATTCAAGATAAGGAGATGACGAATAGTAAAGAAAGAGCTGCGGCAATGTGCAACTAATGGTGGGAAATAAACGAAAAAGGACAAACGGGAGCACCGTACGTCAAATTATGGAATTAGTAGCGCATACACTGAATGTTAGGGACCTGAAACGAGGTGTTAACAACTTGTTACTCACTGAAGCCATCCACGTTCAGAATGCATTGCACCCATGTTCCGGCGTCTATCATGAAAACCTCAAACAGAGTATATCGACGGCCCACAGAGAGTTCCATCTGTGGGGCATAGATGTAGGATAATGACTAGCTCTCCCCAGTGGGGATGCATGACCAGTGGCGAAGGTGAAAGGAACTGAGTCACTGTAATCATTGCTATCGGATGACGCTGGGAAAGTGAAACGAAGAAAGAAAAACGGAAGCGCCATGCGTGAAATATGGAATGGTATTAAGCGCGCATCCACCCCAAATTCAGAGACGCGAAACAAGGTGTTAAAAAGAATTTACCCGGGGACTGCTTAGACTCCATGAAGTCTGAAAATACCAAGGCAATCACGAACTGAAGTCGGTCTCATCGGGACATGTATCTTAAAAATCGCCTCTAATTGGTGATTCTCCACCGCTGACGCCGAATGCCCAATGATTTTGCGGACATGTGGCTCTGATAATGACAAGATTGGATTTATTAATAAAAGAGCTTAAAATAAATGAGAGGCAGAATGTGAAGACAGAGATGGCCGCGCTACCTTAACTCTTGTGTGTTGAGGAGTAGAATATAAGTGGCACGTGTCGGTCGAGCATGAAGACATCGATGGATCATGTTTGAACGTTTAACATGCACGCCGAAGTTGGTCAGTAAAATATTGCGAGCAAACTATCTATGGAGTTTCGTAAACGTAGATGAAAACTTCAATTTCCAAGAAACATCAATACACCCTTTTCCCAGGTTCTCGATGGCGCGAAATGGCATCTATATTATGCGAGGCATGTGGTAGGGTCCGGCATACGAGGGTGATAAAGAGAACGGGCGGGGGGAAGAGAGTTCAGAAGGGAAGCAACAAGAGGTCCACCGCCCGCAGATTGTGTACTTGGAGGTGTTGCAGCGGTTTCGGAATATGGCGTTCATGAGCAAATATGCATGCATATACGCATTTGAAGGGCCTCGGCTTGTACCGAATGCGAAGATCGAAAGACCATATGTGGAGAAGCAATCAACAAGTAGGAGCACATGCTGGAGTCTTCGATATTTCATGTCGTTCGGAATGCTAATATTTAGTTTCCATAGGTGGGATATAAAAACCTCCACAGGGGTATGGCAGTAGGTCCAATGAGCAATCTGAGAATTATTGACTGCTCCATGCCATCGGAGTACCCACGGTAACCGCAAAGCGACTTGATCATCGGTTCTTTCGGTCCGTGTTGCGGTCCTGGGGTGTGCAGCGGTTATGCAATGTAGGTCCAAGTTAGTACTGCATGCCGTAATAGTCAGCGACAGTCAGGCAAATAACTAGTAGAGTAGTAGACTCGTCCATGCCTGGAAAGAGATTTGTAGTGCTCATGGAGTCAGTTTTTGAAATCTACTTGATGACTCGTTTACAACCTTGTAGCCTGATTATACCCATGATGCCCATGACGTGCCGTTTATACCCAATAACTCCCCCAAATATTCCAGCGGGAACGGATAATTAGGTTTAATATTCTACCTCACAGAACATGTTATTCCATATCGGTAGCGAATGACTCAATTCACTGACCCGTGGAATGCAACCCGCGCTTACGCTGTGCGTCTAATGTGCGTTTTTCCTTCCCGTTATACAGATGAAGCAGCCAGGAAATATGGAGTGCACACACCCTACCCCGCATGTAGGTGAAAGAGAAAGTATAAAATCTTATCAATCGATGTATCTCTCCACCAAAAATATCTCCCAGTGATCCTCCGGTCAACGTCGCAAAAAAATGTCTGCTGCTGAAGATCCCAACAAACGTCAGTTTGCTTTCCAACGACGTTATGTGGCAGTAATGCTCACTTATTTTAAAATAGACTTCATAAACTCCTTTCACAACGCCTGTGCGAGCGCGAGTCTGCCAAAGCCAGTCTATGAAAATTCCTTCGATGAAGCGCTAAATGGAGGCACATGGACCAGTATTGTCTATGGTAAGAGATGCTTCTACCTGTGAAATTTGAGGACAGTGTTCATATCTATGTGTAGTAAATAAAGGGCCCGTAACTGGAAATGTGGAGTATGGAAGGGGAACTGGGAAACAGAAGAAAGACGCTCAACATGCTGCAGCCAAGGAAGCGCTTCAATCTGTGAAGAATGATTCTAAGTTCGCAGCTTATTTCCCGAACCCCACCGAATAGGTCGTGCAGCCACTATTCTTTAGGTCCTGCGTCTTTCATGTTAGTGAAACCATATAAGAATTTATTGCTACCATAATATCTTACATTACGACGACATCAACTAATTCCGATTTCCAACCTGCAGTTTCTTTACATCTCCTATTGACGTATGATACTATTACAAGAACAATTATCTTTACACATCTAGTTATGCATTATGTAATCAAATATTTCTGAACAACATCACGATGAGACGCTCCGAGTCAGTCCAACACAAAATGGAGATACACTGTTACTTTGAATAATTCCAAATCTGAATAGGATTTCTTTGTTATATATTCCCCATGAACGCATGCTGAAATATTGAGTGCAACTACAATGACCCTCGAAGCGAGTATGGGCGAGCTGGTAGTTATAGCGTGTTGCGTTAAAGGTCAATTAATGAGAGTTGCTTTATGTAGCAGCTCTTTCCGCAAAAAGGACCAATTAACACGACTGAAGACCCCTGCAATTCTCCAAGGCCATTACGACTGGAAATAGACGAAATATACAATATTTCGCGTTCTGAAGAGGTTGGATGAGATGTCTTATTTGAGATATGGAAGGGGTCATCATGTAAGGTACCGGTCCGAGCCTCATGTCTAGCTTTCATGATTTTACAATATCACGCATGTTTACCGCTCGTGGCTTACTCGTGACGTCGCCACTCACTTTTGAGCATCATATTGCCTCGTTGCAGCCTCGAGGCGATATTAACGAGTGGTAAGTCTCATACGCACCTTATTAGTTAGTTAGTAGCTTACTTCATTTAATTTCATTATGCAGTATAAGTAGATTATAGTTTCGTAGGTAGAACTTGAGCATTTTTGAATACGAGTACTTTGAATATGCAATCCTCGCGCACTCTAAGCTACTCTTGGAATTCTCTAGTGTATTTCCATCTTTCGAAATCGACATCGACAAACTCGGCAAATCGCACACATCAGTTCTTACAACATCGGAACACCTCACCTTCGTGAGTTGTGAATGATGTTTATTGCTTTTTAGACGTGGAAGTAGGGCGCGACATGGGCTAAAGGTTATTAGACGAATAATCAGCGTGCAATATTAATCAACGGGTACGTTTTATTTGGCGTTGTGGGTTACGTGTCTTCCTAGATCACTCGAAAGCTAAGCGCGCAATAGAATCTAAAAATAGAACTTCGCGCTTGACAGGCCTAACAGCCCCTCGATCCAGCCCTCACAGATGGTGCTCTGATGATGGAGGAGGACGTAGTCCGAGGGAAGGAGGAAAGAACGAAGTCTTCGTGTAACAGAACCGACTTGTCACAAACGGTGACCAATCCTCGTTCCTTTTCCTCCACGACAATCGTTCCGCCAATTCCCTCCTCTCAGCCGTTTTCCTTTCGGCCAGGCCCTCAAGTTTTCTTTTGTGGCACCAGGAGTAATATTGGATAACGTGTGGTGATCATACGGGCAACGAGGATGAGATTGGAGTTCAGTGACTGGGATTTGGGGTATCCGGTGACAGTCTTGGATGCGTTTCCCTCTCTCAATCTCAGTTTTAGAGCCACTGACATTTTTATTTTCCCTGCCAGGATAGAATCTACTCCCAGATGACCTCCGACAATTTTCACCCCCCCAATATGAGGCTGTGCGCTGAAAACTACCAACATTTGCGCCCAAACTGTTTTGCTCGGAGACCACCACTGCCGCTTCCAACTGCGCTGGAGCTCATGCTCGCGCACTACCGCTATGGCCGCTATCAAACTATGCTGGAGCCCATACTCTCGCATTGTCGACGCAAATGCATGCACAAGCAGTCCCTCAATCACGCACGTTTTTCGTTGCTAACACGGATAAAACGTTGGAGTCTACGCTCGCGTAACGCCATGCCGATTGCGCTGGAGTCAATCCTCTCGTATTGCCATAGCCTTCTCGATTCGGCGACAGGGATTATGGGGATCCGGGACTGGATGCGTCATCGTCTTCAAAACTCCACAAGAATAACTGACATACTGATTTACTAACCTACTAACCCGCAAGAGCATACTGACCCCAACAGGACCCTAGCTCTGCCGATACGGATGCACGCAGGAGTCCATACTCTCGTGCTGCCGTTGTTGCCCATTACACTGGAGCTCACGCTCGTGTATAGCTGATACGGGTGTACGCAGGAGTTTCATTCTCTCGTACTGCCGTCGCCGTTTTGCACTTGAGCCTAGCTCGTGCATGGCCGATACGGATGCATACAGGAGTTCACACTCTTGTGCTGCCGTCGCCGTTTGCACTGGAGCCTAGCTCGTGCACTGCTGATACGGATGCACGTAGGAGTTCACACTCTCGTGCTGCCGTCGCCGTTCGCACTGGAGCCTAGCTCGTGCACTGCCGATATGGGTGTACGCAGGAGTTTTATACTCTCGTACTGCCATTGCCATTCGCACTGGACCCTAGCTCGTGTACTGCTGATACAGATATATGCAACTCTTCAAATCTCACATACCACTGCTGAGTGATTTCACTACTATCTTTTTTCTGTCATACTCCTAAAGGGTTATGGGTGTTTGGCTCTACCAGGTCTGGCTTTACCGCACGCGTCGTATGACGCCTAAATATTGGGAGTGGCGTCTCAGCTCAGACCAGAGATCTCGGAATATATTTCTCGCCTGAAAAGTTGCCAACCAACGGCGGCTTTTTCACCCAAACCCACTTGTCCATGTTTAGCCCTCTTCTAATCTGTCTCCAGAACCATGTGACTAATGGTGTCGGCAACTACGAAGATGGCTATTTAGAGTATATATACACGTGATATCGGGTGGGGACATAAAATTTGTTCCGTATGCAAATCATCACCTAGTTCGAAACCTCGATTGGCTTCAAGCTTCGATCTGAGAAATATCCGACTCGGGTGATACAGGGATGGTGTCCTATCTATCACCCACGTTCCAAACGCTTGATACTAATGGATCTTTTTCAAAAGGCGAATAGTCACGGTGTGTTGACCCAAAGGATGATCTTTCAACCGCCTGTGTCGCCTGCGGATCAGCTTCGGTAGATGCTTTCTCAAGAAGCTAGCAGTTGAGCCAAGCTGATGATCGTACCAATAGAATTAGGGCACGGAAGATGCATTACTATGTTTTATCTAGCTCGAGTTCTCTGAAAAACACAGTTATGATAAGTTCGAGATCACATTTAATTTCTAAGCGAGCTGGCAAAACTCATAACACTAATACCAACATCTTGTGAAACCCGTTTTATCACATCGCCCGCGGCTTGCTTGAGAAGGACCTTGATGAATTTTCAGTACGAAATGTCGGGATAATGGCCGCATCAACCATGAGTCTCGCTACATCATGTATCATAATGAATAACCCCATGACTCCCCGACTCGCACAAATATAAAATATCATTCCGTACTGATCAAATGCAACCCATTCTCACCGCCTTCTATCTGGGGTACTAGCTTTCACCGTGGCACTACCGTGCGCCTCGTGAGAGCCGTGCCTACTGTGCCACGGGATACTTGTTTATTCCAAGATTTTTCACGGTTTCCACGGCTCGAGCTCGGTCTGGGTGCCTCGTACCTTTTTATCTCTGCAGATATAATTCTCTTCATGTAGCTCAGATATTGTGATTCACGCCAAGGAGCTCACTGAGGTGATCAACTTGAGATTCAGTTACATAGAACGACAAATGGTTCAAATATCTAAATTAATATCAAATATTCAATGCCAGAAAAGTGGAGACCTCTGATCCATTTCTATGAATTTCAAATTTCAACGAGCCTATCAGAATAACATAACCAATATATTTCAAATTCTCCTGGTTCATCGACTATGTTTGCCTTTATATTCTCAAAAGTAATGCAAGACATGGCAACTACACGGCTTTACAGAGTAACACCACGGCTTAATACACGGCTCAACACTGCAGTATCACGGTCCAACACGTTAGCAGCACGACTCAACGCGCCAGCGCCATGACTCATGCACTACCGTCATGGTTCAAGTTACTAGCTGCACGGCTACGCATGACCAGTAGCATTACATGCACGGCACCAGGTTAAAGTACGCACCAGGAGAGTTTAGGCACGGCTGGGTGCATCACGTACACACCAGCTTCACGTTCCACACAAGGCAGGTGCGCCATGACCAATGGCCCAACTAAGCCAATTTACGCGCTCTTCTTCTCATGGGTCCCATGAAAGTGTTGATTTCTTTTATTTCCGATTAAGTTTTGTATATCGCTTTTTCGCTGGAGATAGGGACACGATGGGACCAGGACCTCTGAATCCTATCACCCTCGTGTTGCATTTGGCTCAAAAACCAGGCGAGTTTTGCCATATTGTAATAAATATGTAATCTATACTTAGTTTTCTAAGCTTCTAGCCTCACAGTTTCGTTGCACCGTTCTATACAACCTTCTCGTTCGCCGGTTTATGCTTCACAGATAAATAATTCGGTAAATGGGTGTGAAATGGTTGCAAAAGGTACAAATTTGGTGACGTTCGGGGGCAGGGATAGCATTGGGACTCGCCGCCGACTCAGGAACAGTCCCAACTCGTATCGTCACTCTCAAACTCGCCTCTAGCTGAATCTTACGCCCTGAAGAGACACGGTTCACACCGTCTGCTCTTCACGCCCAAACACTCACTACCACATATATCGACAGACAGGGATGAAGCCACCGTCGAGATACTTTCTTTTCCGCCTCAGATGCAGCTCGAATGGAATTTGGGCATTTCTATTTTTAATAAATATGTGTATGATGTACTTGGCCTCACTAACAAGCACCATCTTCCTCACCAGAATAAGCTTTACTAATTCGCTAATGAGCGAGACGGTGTTACGAATTTCATTTCTTTCTTTACTGTACAACACTTCTCGTGCACGTGACACACGTGCACTGCCTCGTTTCTCTTATCTTGCTTCTCTCTGACTCGACTCGCTTCTATATGACTTGCTCTGACTCACATGGCTGCGCCACCATTATGCATGACTTGTATGGACTCTTAGTGACTCGATCCTTATCTTGCACGGACCAATGACTGCAGTATAAATACGGTAGAATACTCAAGCATGTTCTTTAGTTAATTCTTAACTGGAAACATTCTACTTGCACTTCAAAGACAATACTGCTTCCAGCAGCACTCTTTAAGTCAGCTACAGAACTTGGACGATTTGACTGTCGTTAATACTTTGTCTTTGACTTAGTATTTAACTCAAGTCATAACAGACGGTGAGCATGGCAACGCAGATTACCCGGGCCGTGTCACGGCACTGTACATGAATGACACGGCCCAATGCCAGTCTTGAACGGTCACGGTTCAGCACGACATACTCGTCTTGGCCATGGCACTGCGCACGGTTGCTCATGGCACAACAGCACCATGCATGTCTCTGCACGGCTCTTCACAGTACTGCCACAGTGAAAACCAGTGCCCTCTTCTATTATCCAACATGAACAGTGCTTCCAAGCTTACAATGATAATCATGACTTGCATCCTTGTTGCGCTCGTTGGCGCACAGACGGGTATATTCCCACCATTCATTCATTCGTGACCTTATAAAAATTCAATTTTCAGAATCGGCGTCCACATCAGCACCGAGTAAAACACCCAAACCAGGAGACCCAGGACAGCTATGGGGACAATGTGAGGATTTTAGTCGTGGTGATCCTCCAATGTCCCCTGAGATAGATGGCCACTTGGAATTTAGGCGGAGGGTTCTCCTACACAGGACCAACAGTTTGCGTTGACAGGTTGGTTGCAATCTTTTAGGCATACGTATACAGAACTAACGTTTATCTCACATCTATACTGTCCAAAATCAATCAATTTGTCAGTCACAGGTCACAGCCATCTCAGAATCAACGAAATGTCATTGAGGTCACACCAAATTTCAAAAAAATCGCACCAAAAACCCTCAAGAGTGGCTTGTGGGACCCAAAATAGCTTACAAATACTTCCCGATATAGTAATTTGACGAAATCAAAATTTCGTCAAACGTGTCACAGGTCACTTAGCCTGATGAATTGATTGATTTCGGACAGTAGTATATGTATACCACTGACTTACGGTAAATTTATTCTGACCCTCATCTTCTTTTCACTCACAAAGTCAATGTTCGCAGGCTATAGTATGTGTATGCCAGTCATGACCACAGCTTAAGTTGAAGATCTCAGATGTAGGGAGTCCAGAAGGACGGGAAATTGAAGGACGGGAAATTCGAGGTACCGCGGCAACTCCTGGAAAGCTACTTAGAGTCTGTCCAGCACCAGAATATGGGTGTATTCTCAAATTGTTGGCAGCTCGTATTCTTCCCACAGTCCAAAAGCGGCTGACCGTGGCATTAGTCGCACGACCGTCCATCCGCATTCAGACGTGGGATGTTCGCTCGCTGCCACATTTGATGCGAGCTCGTCGTCGGAAACAGCGAGCTCGCATATCTCTGGTTAAAACTAAATTTTTTCTTCAAAAAAACTTATAGTACTTAATAGTATGTGCACAGCTGCTTTTTTTAACTTAAATTTTAATCAAAGACTCATTCCACCACTATATCTAAGACATGAACTATAGAAATGGCAGCACGTCTTTCTGTCGTATTTTTTAGTCTAACCTACTTTTTTGTATATATAAATCTATTATAAACCCATTATAATACTTCAGCCAAATTTTAGGAAAGATGAGGCCATAACTGCTGAGATACGCGAGCTCGCTGTTTCCGACGACGAGCTCGCATCAAACGTGGCGGCGAGCGAACATCCCACGTCTGAATGCGGATGGACGGTCGTGCGACTAATGCCACGGTCAGCCGCTTTTGGACTGTGGGAAGAATACGAACTGCCAACAATTTGAGAATACACCCGTATTCTGGTTGCCGGACAGACTCTTACTCGCAGTAGACAGATCAGAATTGTGATAAACATCCGGCGAGGCCAATAGTAATTCGCACTTTTTTTATCAACGTAAGTCTTTAGCCCTTTGCATAAGTTCGTGAAAGTTGAACATTTCTGGATTTTGTCACGTGACAACGTGCCTGAACCAACAAAGGCGCGGCACTGCCGCCTCAGATTACGGATGACTTCAACCGGAAGGAAGTATTGAGATACTTAGGAAATAATCGATGAGATACAAGAGATTCCACGCTGCTCCTCGCGTGGTTGATAATTTCATTAACAACCACTGAGAAGTTAAATTTAAGGAAGTTTCATTACCTGCCTATCCTGTCGAACAAGACGACTTTATTCCTCACTACACTCCCGGAAAGAATCCTCTCCCTTAATGAGCCCCAGAAATGGTACTGTGATGTCCGTGATGTTGATATATCGGACCCATCATCAGTTGAGCGCTTCATTATGTTTGAAGAATGAGTTTCTTGAGAGCAACGTAGCGAATAATGGTTCGTGCCTCTGGTGTTCTCAGGCGAGGGTAGAACAATAAAAGCGAAGATATGCGCGGCCATAGGCAAGGCAGGGTAAGTCTCTCGTTCACCTGGGGTGGGACTCCAAAGTAGCGAGCGGCGAGCGCAGGATCTCTTTTGTTTGGTTCAGGCACATCATCACGTGAGAAATTTCGGAGATGTTTGACTTTCACGAACTTATGCAAAGGGCTGTAATGAAGTAACGAGTCAGTACTCTTTAGCTGGTGAATCATTAGCGAGCCGAAAAGCCCGGATAGTCTCACAAGAAAAGTTGGGAAATACCGACATTGTATGAATCTTAGAACTTAGGTTAGAATACTAACCATGAGCGCATGCACATAGTGCCTACCGTTCTGGGCTTCGAAACAAGATGACAGGAACCCACTCAAGAGTTTTTTAAATTGGCGGCCTCTCATTTTTCTGCCTTATAACTGCACCTGACCTCGATCGATGTAAAGAACTTTTGACTAAGAAGAGTACTCTGCGGACGGTATACATGAATTCAATTGAGCCCTCAATACTCAAGTACTCAATGTTCGTGAGTACCGTAATAAAGAAGTTGCCAGGTGGGACGAGGTGGCATATGTTGTGTAACTGGGATGAATTTCATGGACACCTATTATTCAGGATTAGCTTTAGCCCTCTTCATTAGGAAGTAAACTACTCACATGTCCGTGGGTAGCATCCAAACACGGTTGAGCGCCAGCGAACCCAGGTGGGGTAGGCACTGTAATTCTGATGGAGGGAACACATCCAGTCAACTTGACCGATACGATAAATTTAACGGACACTAACACATAAGTGATATCACCGTCCTTTCCGTCGTTGGCTGGATGGATGTAGAATTCCTTCAAGCTGGCCGTCAATAAAATAGCCTGGTCACCCTCGAACCTGTCGTATCCAAAGCCTGGCACAACGGGTCCATGACCTCCCGCTCCAGGTGGAGTGCTCAGACCAGGCGCAGTGATAGTGTATTTTCCATCCGAAGGTGACGAGTCTAGTGCAGGTTTGATGTGCCACTGTATATGAAGGCGAGATAAGCAACCCATTCGTGGACGACACATAGACAGCGAGCAATGATCACCTTCTGGAATCCCTTCACAACCGCGGGGTTGTGCGCCTGAGCTAGGACTGGGTGGTTTGGCTGGTCACCAGTCGCATATACCCCACCAGCGAATGGGAGTTTCGCGCCTGGTGGGACGTAATGTAGGGCATAGATACCATCCTTGAGGGGTGTTGACATTTTGTGTTCGTAGCAGTTTCTTTGGGGAAGGTTGGATACTGAGACTTGAGGTATTAGCTCCCTTTATATTTCGCACTATGGTTTATCTGAAAGATCGATTATCTAAATTCAAAACAGCGCTTCCATTGCTGGCGTACGGA
>Ga0247735_1000689_pt1 | contig 13160 bp, 16 predicted proteins | sample UWRJL178409R2_FD_180934 | JGI IMG/M metagenome (GOLD analysis project Ga0247735, IMG submission 180934) | Plant litter microbial communities from Arlington Agricultural Research Station in Wisconsin, United States - UWRJ-L178-409R-2 | ecosystem: Environmental > Terrestrial > Plant litter >...
ATCACGCATGGGGCGGACAGGTGGAGGTGATACTGGTGGCTTTGCCGGAAGGCCTAGGTTGGCCATGCTGTCGACGCGTCGAGCAATGGAGGTTGTCACAGACAGAGGAGCGGGCCGTGCGAATAAGGCAATTATAATAAACCGACTCCGCGTATTTGGCCTCTACTCTTCACATCCATCCCATTCCCTGTCATGCTTGACCATTGCTCCATTTCACACAAAGGCTGGTGCTAACACTGTTAAAATAAACTTTTTACTGACACCTTCCTAGGAGGAATTGTTCTCTGGTCTCGGTCTTTCACTCCTGACGCTGCGCAACTTGCATCGTCTGCATCGTCACCTGTCAATTCTCTTATCCGCGAGGCTCTAATTGAAGGCCGAACTGCAGACGAGAAGTACGAAAAAGACGGATATGCTGTCAAATGGACATTTGTCAATGACCTCGAGCTTATCTTCGTGGTATGTGAAATTCAAGAGGACCACAAACAAATCTGACACATATCTTCAGGTTGCCTATCAACGAATTCTTCAGCTCACATACGTCGATGACCTTCTTGCTGCTATGAAGCGCCTGTTCGTGCAGTATTTCGACTCGTTTGTCGCTGCATTTGTTGCGTCTTTGCACAGTGCTAGTAGTGCAAAAGCAGCCGCTAGCCAAGCTATATCATGGGACTTTGCAAAGGCTTTCGAACGATGGGATGTACTTTTCGACAAATTACTAAAAGGTCTTGAAGAAAAGGCTGCTCTGGTGTGTCTCATAGGTCCTTCGTTTCATAACTAGTATTCACTCGCCTTTAGGACCGCAAATCGCGTTTGCGTAGCACTGCTCGTCCACAGCCCGAATCTATTAGTCCTCCCTCTGACGACGCAGAAACAGGTAGGGCCATTTTTTTTTACATTCTCACACCCCAATCAATGTACCTTTATTACAGCTCCTACCATCAGCTCAGATACCCCAACGGACGAGCAACAGATCGCTCGAAACGTTCAGGCACTCAAGAGTAGGCTGCGTGGTCGTGGAGGTAGGCGGGGTGGGAGAGGAGGGGGAAGGGTCGAGACGGGGAGTGGGAGGGAGAGTAACGCTGAATCTGAGTAAGTTCCCTTCCAGATGTCCCAATCCCTTTGAAACTGAAAATCTATTTTCAGTTCAGATGTTCAACCAAAACGCAAATCCAAGGCTAAAGCTGGGCGTAAATGGGGGGATGAGGCACCGACAGAGTCTGATATGGCGTCTTTGGACTTCAGCGTGGACAAACCAGGTACCATGGGTGGGGCAGATATTGGGTCTCATGACCTTCAGGCGCTGGTCGACCAATCGTCTCTGGGAACGAGGACGCGAGACGGGATGTATGAAGTCAAGGATTGGGACTTTTCGAGAGATAAAGACGGCACGGATGACGCCATTGCTAATGCCCTGAAGCCGTTGGACTCGAAGTTATCCGGATCGGATGGGACTCTTGGCACTTTTGGCTCTCTGTTCGCACGTTTGACTGGTTCTAAGGTATTGACTGAAGCAGACTTAAAACCCGTTCTCGAGGCCATGAAGCAGCATCTCATGAAGAAGAACGTCGCCATGGAGATTTCTGAGAAAGTCTGCGAAGGCGTTGGAGAGACCCTTGTAGGCCAAAAAGTTGGAAGTTTTCAGAGTACGTGTGCTTTCTATGACATTTCAGCTAGCTCTCTGACACCATGCTCTTTTACCAGCTATTAATAACGCTGTCAAGGCGGCATTGTCAACTTCGTTGACCCGTATACTGACGCCAAAGACGTCGACTGACCTTCTTCTGTCAATCCGAACAAAGTTAACTGCACCGCTCCCTTCAAGCCAGCAACGGTCACCCTACAGCATCACATTCGTTGGTGTTAATGGGGTCGGAAAAAGCACCAACTTATCAAAAGTTTGCTTCTGGCTCATTCAAAACGGACTGCGAGTTCTGATCGCAGCATGTGATACATTCCGGTTCGTACTCAGACTGTTACTTCTATATTGATTGGTACTAATTTGTTTCTGAACTGGGGTATAGGAGCGGAGCTGTTGAACAACTCCGTGTACATGTTCGTAATTTGAGCATGTTGGGCGTCAATGGCGCCACTGATAGCAAAGGCCGCGTTGAGCTCTTCGAGAGAGGCTATGGGAAAGATGCGGCTGGGATCGCCCGTGAGGCCATAAACTACGGTTAGCCACCTTGTGTCTCGCAATCTCTGTAAACTGACCCCCAGTTATTCTTAGCCCGCGACAAAGACTTCGACGTTGTTCTCATTGATACCGCTGGTCGAATGCAAGATAACGAAGTATGTAATTACCGCCCTTACAAAAAATTCTTTGGATTCGACTGATCATGATGTCTTACTATTTTTATTAGCCCTTGATGCGCGCTCTAGCTAAACTTGTCTCTGTAAACAACCCGGACAAAATCATATTTGTCGGCGAAGCTCTGGTCGGCAATGAGGCTGTGGATCAGTTAACCAAGTTTGACCGTGCTCTTCGCGACTTTTCATCTGCATCAGGAGCGGGTAAAGGCCGTGGTATAGACGGTATGCTTGTCACGAAATGGGATACAGTCGATGATAAGGTACGCCCTTCCATCGTATACTTACACTCCCTATTGACCGTGTTTACTTGTGCTGTAGGTTGGGGCCGCTTTGTCGATGACTTACGTCACTGGGCAACCTATCATCTTCGTAGGGTGTGGTCAAGTGAGTGACATTCATTTATTTTGGGGGATGTCATGATGCTAACGCCTTCCCGCAAGACCTACACAGATTTAAGGCAACTGAGGGTCGCCAACGTTGTTCAGGCAATCCTGAAAGACTAATTCCTGCGTAAATATTGCGCAACGGACTAAATAGGCCTTAACTGTTTCTATTTGTTGTATCATGGAAGGCCTATGGGCTTTTTAAATACCTCGGACCTGGATGTTGTGGAACACAAATATATTCTCTTTATCCAAGTACTGAAGAATTCCATCCATGAGGTGAAAGATGTGCCTATTGAACACAAGGCAATATTGAAAGCAGCAACTGTCAGAAATAAAAGCGAATGGGTATTTGAAGGCTATGTACATGTAGATAAAGGTCGTGTCTTCGCGTCTGTAGCTTGTACAAACAAACAAACAAAAAATACTACATGTTAAAGAGCAACGGAGGTCGCGAGTTGTGTAAGGAAATTCCTAGGCGAATAAATAAAAAATAATCATCTGCTATTACTGCTTAGGTGATGTTCAAAGGGCGTTCTTGAAGGAGAACCAGAGATTGCCATAAGATCTGGCTCTTGACTGAGAAGGCTATGGTTCGAGCCTTGCCTCTGCGACGTGACACTACTTGGTGCGCCGAATGGATAAGGAACATTGACCATAAACTCTGCTGAAGGAGCAGTGCGCTTCCTCCGCTTTCGGTGTCGGTACAAGAGGATACCGTAGACGAGGAGAAGGATCAACGCAAGCAGGCCAATGACGGTGCCCACAATAGCACCTACGGGGGCGCCTTTGGATGTCGCGCCGCTAGCATTAGGGATGCCGTTGGAGGTTGAGTCTGCACCTCCGGAGTTGGGATTTAAATTGGAGCTGCCATTGGGTGATGCAGTGATCGATGGGTCTTTACCGAACGGAGAACCTGAGTTCGGTCCGTTAGGTGAAGTTGTGGTGGGATCCTGATTCAGTGTCGCGTCAGTTGCCGAGCTCGACGGTGATGAATCTGAGTTGGTCTGGATTGAAGATGATTGCGTGGTGACAGTGCCGACCTTCGTTGTAGTGGTGCCAGTTGTAGGTTGATTCGCTGGGTTTGGCTGATTTGGTAGAGGGTTAGGGGTGGTACCAGGAGGATTTGGAGTCGGATTTGGATTTGGATTTTGGTTGGACGGCGTGGTCGTAGGGTTGGAAGGAGGATCTGGAGGAGGCTGGGGCTGAGGAGGCTGAGGTTGAGGAGGTTGAGGTTGAGGAGGCTGAGGTTGAGGAGGCCGAGGTTGAGGGGGCTGAGGATGCCAGTGACTGCCATCCCCTCCGCCACCATTCCCGAATCCCAAACCGCCATTGTTGCCTCCAGCATTCCCCCCTCCATTTCCGGGAGATTTCATACCACCACCATTACCTCCAAAGAGATCGAAAAGACCTCTTCGTCCAAGAGCCTGGAATTCTTATTAAAATCATAGACTCCAAGAAGGTAAAGGGAATAATTACCGCCGGCTCGCTTGCTGACGCGCGTATCACAGTACCAAAAGTCCTAGATCTCCTCTGGACATTTTGCAAGGTGCCTAGGTGCATGTATAGATGAACCACAAGAGAAGGGACGAGAAGCCTCAGAAAAGAGTGACAGAGAACCAGTCAAAATTCAAAAGAGTGTGGTGAAGAGGCCAAAATACAGCGAGACGAGGATGAAGAGACGGTGAGTGCATGGGAAGGAAGGAAACAAGTGTACAGTGGATCTGATAGATATACACTTTGTTACTGTAGATGCCTACCTCGCTTGACAACGATCCCCATATGGCAAGTTGGATCAGCATCAGAAGCACGTGGGCAAGCATCCACAGAATCAGTCAGCGCTGTTGTCTATGTAAGTATGATCGCTCTTCGCCCACTGCGTCTTCCCCGCCTCCCCTTCCAGTACCGCACAATGAAGGTCGTACCTGTCCCGGTTCGCGACGATAACTATGCATATTTACTCATCGACGAGCACACAAACACAGCAGCAGCCGTCGATCCATATGATGTTGCCAAAGTCTCGACAGCGGCTGAAACTCATGGCGTTCAAATTGTTGCTGCCATCACCACTCATCATCACTTCGACCACAGCGGGGGAAATAAAGTGAGCGCCCTGGGATATATAATTGAAAATTTCTGAGCCACTGACGATCACTAGGACTTTGTAAGCGCTCCTAGTGTGGCTCTGAATCAGCCTTCCCGAGTCCTGACCCTCCTCAGGCAGCCAAATATCCACACGCTACGATTTATGCTGGAAGCGACAAAGCCCCCGCCATGACGAAGCTCGTCAAGGATAAAGACGAATTCACTATAGGAGATGGCATTCACGTCAAGTGAATTATTATGCCTGCTTTTCTGACCGACATTACGTTTATATCACGAGATTTCAGGTGTCTGGCAACACCATGCCATACTCAAGACTCCATCTGCTATCATGTCACTGACACCAAATCAAGCCATCCAGGAGGAGTATTCACCGGCGATACGTTGTTTATTGCTGGCTGTGGGCGCTTCTTCGAAGGTGTCGGTGCAGAAATGATTGCCGCACTTGATTATCTTGGAACTTTGCCAGATGAGACGATTGTGTACAACGGACATGAGTACACTGGAGGTAGCTTGGCCTTTGGCAAGCATGTCGATCCCTCGAATGTGGGACTAGCCAGACTGGCTGAAATAGCCAAGAAGAACAAGATCACAACAGGCCTAACCACCATAAGAGACGAGAAAGAATGGAACGTCTTCATGCGCCTCGAAAGCGAAGCAGTGAAGTACGTCCTATCTTCTTAGTAAATTCAAAAGTGCTCCAGAAGTTGACGTTGTCTCACAGGACAGCAACGGAGGCGACAGCTGACACCCCTAAGAGTGTAGTAATGGACAAACTGAGAGAGCAGAAGAATAACTACAGGGGGTGAGTGCCGTGTTTGACTCCAAGCACCAGAGAACACTTTCGAATGTTTGTATCATCCAATTAGACCCCTATTGTAGTGGCATTCACGAACAAACAGTACAATAAATACAAAGCGTTATCAGCGTAGAACAGAGATTCATCAATATTTACTGTGTCGTAGTCATTCAGCAGAAAGGCGAAACTTTGTAGTGTGCTTCGTCTTTTGTACTTTTCAAGGTGCATGTATTACTTCGCCACAAGATAGTTAAGTTCAACCCATACCAAAGAAACTCTTGACAGCCGTGCGAGCGTATGGGATGTATGAGAGGGTGTACCAAGTGTAGGCCAGGAATTCGACGAAGACGAAAACTGGAAAAGAAGATTAGCGAATACGGCGTACAGAGACCGATACAGAGACGAACCCAGACACAGAATCTAGGTTGGGACATGAGCAACTCGAAAGCGTGGCAAGAAAGAAAAGACATACTCCTTGGTTCAGAACAAACGCACCCACGAATACAAGACCTATAGATGCGAGCATAATGATTGAAGCGAGAACTCGGACGGGTTTGAACATCTAACTGGAGTTAGCAAAACCCTACTACGCGTATGCCGACCATGCTTACCAACTTGATTTGTTTGAAGAACTTTGGATCAAAAACTTCATTGGTACCAGCATGCAATTGAAATATGAAGCGAGTACTCACTCCGATGAGGAATCCTGTACCAACGAGTGATACAATCGTTCCCAATCCATACAAGACTACAAGCGGCAAGGTCAGAATTGATCACAGTGAACGCACGATGGCAAGTGCGTACATGCGAATGTGACCAGTTGACCGAAGGTGAGGAGAACTGTTCCTAACAGACTGAGCACAAATCCCGCGATAAAACTGTGTCGCAGGCAAGAGTGAGTAACGCCGCATAGAAGTCTCAGCTGGCGCTCATGCCCACTTACCATCCAGCGAAACCGTACAGCCGTGCTGTTCTCGACAGACCCAGAAACTTGAAAGCAGAGTCTCCTTCAAAGAACGACGTGTCGGGCAGCTGGGCTCCATTCCCAGCCTCCAGATTGAACCATCCTTTGCTCGGCATGTTTGATTATGTGTGATTCGGTGTTGTTGGTATTTAGTGGAGGTTACAAGAAAACTGCTTGAGATTATTGATACTGGCACTGTGAGTGTCTTTCAGGCTGTTGAATTCGGAGTGCTGTGCCAGCAGCGCGCAGTCGAAAGTCAAGGACGAGGCCACAGGTCAATGAGGATGTGACGAGAAACCCAGCTACCGCGCATGTTGCGGCAGTGGGAAGACGTTCGGCATTTGCCGTGATTGTGCTTTGGGCGTCTCGGCGCCTACCGTAGTACTAGACTGGTGACCAGCTGGACGAACGACGACGTTGCACGTCTTACTACAAGGAAACCTTGCGTTCTCCCTGCTCTAGCTCGTTACTTCCTGAACGTGCAACGCGGCAATAATCCCGCTCTTTTCAAATGACTTGGTGAACATAATTGGTTTTTCTTTTGTGTTTTTAGAACGTAAATGTACAGGACGCTGGTTCTCAGTAATATTAGTTAATCACAATCGACTGTCAAATTCCGAAGTGAACATAGGGGGCCCATGTCATCAACGCCATCTCTGAATCTCCTAGCCTTTCTCTCAGACGCTTGACGGTATGGTGAAGTGCTTTTGCCGCTCTAGCACTGCCATAGCTCCGGCTTTCGTCGTCGCCTCTCCTTTGCAGTAAATATCCGTAGAAATCGTCTGCCACGTCTGGACCATAATCATCTTGGATGGACCACATGGTCGCTATCACGCCCCGATACCCAGCCGCCAACATTCCAGCAGCGAGATGAACAGCCTCTTCGGAAAGCTTTTCGTCACCTGCGCTCGTTTGGCAAGCAGATAGAAAAGCGAGATCGGCGTTTGCAATTTGTTGTTTCATGATTTCTGCCAGCTCTAGTCGTTCATTATGGAGGTAGAAGCCGCTCTTGAGAGGGGTTGCTGTATCCTGAACGGCATGGCATGCAAGGTGTACCCAGTCGTATGAAGGTAACTCCTCTTTGACTCTCGTGGTCGTCGCATTTTCTGCGGTTATATGCTTTCCGTGAAAGCTGCATGCCTTCGTTCTGTTGCGGATGGCCTGTACCTCTCTTTTTACGCTAGGCAGCCGACCAAGGCCCGGTGTATTGGGCTGGCTAATTAACAAGATCTTGCTGGGTGCACGGTCAACTTCTGTTGAAGTCTGTATCTTCTCGACCAAGGCGCTGACATTCGGCGTGTACGAAGATACTGCAAAGTCCGCGACACATGGACCCCGTTGCTCGGGATCGTCACTATAAATTCCTGCGGCATGGAGGGGGAGGAACGCCAGAGGACCAGTCAAACACCACCAAATTCGAAGAGGATTTTCTGTCGGGCGCTGCATTCCAATCAGTAATCTGGATCTACTGAACGGAGGATCATAGTGCTCACATTGAGTGCAAGGGCTTCAAATATAGGCACCACAATACGAGTCCAGAGTTCCCCCAGGATCTCGCGAATCGAACTATTTTCGTGGTCAGGCACTCGGGATTCTACACCTATATGCGCATCCCGCATACGAATACCATGAGATAATAGATTGGTGCGCATCCGGTCGCGGAGTTGTAAGGCTCGCTCGAAGGTAAATTCCCTTAGATATACATGGAGAGGCGCATCACTGCCCGATATAAGAGCTAGCGCATCGCACCGTTCTTGAGTAACGTTGATAATTATGACGGGGCCACCGTCAGGAAGACGTTCCAAAAGGTCCGAAGCCTGAGGAGATCGCAGGAAGTCGTGGAATTGGGGAATTGTCCGAATTTCTTTTAAATGCAGTTCCCATTCTTGCGCGATTTTGACGTGCTTCGCTGCCTCCACCTCCACTGCAATCTTTTGTGGTGCTTCTGGAATGTTTCCCATTTCTGAGAGGTCTTGGCGAGATCCTGAGGCCTCCAGCGCTTTGGAGGCTTGTAAAAAGCGATCAGCAAGAGCTGGATCTTGAGAGCGTAGATTGTCAAGGGGGGTGCGGAGCTTGTTGATTTGATTCCAGACGAGGCAGCGAGCTTGTTCTAGCCATTCCAGCGCCTTTCCAAAATCTCCTTGACTACAAGCCAAACTGGCTGCCTTACCGCCCAAGTGAGAAATTTGACCCAAACTTGTATGGCGTCTCTGGATTGTATTTTCCATCCCAGCAACCTGCGAAATCAGATCGACCATAACATCACAAGCTTCCATTGCCTGTCTGCGGTCGTATTTGCGTGAATTCTTAGCCCACAGGGTTGCACCGGTTAAGCGAACGGAAGGCGCCCCAAAACGCGTAGTTGCAGACTGTCGAAAACTGGATAGTGCAGCGAGACTGTCGGCGACGTCCTGCGTGACAGTAAAGCGTTGGAGGAACGAATTCCCCAAAGCTCTCAGTATAATCGTTAGAGAAGGATGTTCTTCAGGGGTGATGTCGATTGCATTTTGTAGAGCAGATATTGCATCTGCGATGTCGGTGGGTTCCGAGGTGTTTTCGAAGCGTAACTGTAGCGAGCTCCCAAGGTTAGATAAGTATCTTCGCATGGATACCTGTCCCACCGGAGCCACGTTTACTGCTCTTCGAAAGATTGAAATTGCATCGTTGATGTCGTGAACATCCCTGGAACATTTGAAGCGTAGACCGTATGCCACACCGAGGTTGCTGAGTCGTTCGGGGAAGCCAGGATCATTCTCTGATGTGAGCTCAACTGCCTTTTGAATGGTATCCACTGCTTCGTTGACGCAATGGGAGTCGCCGACCCCGTGGCTGATGCTGCACTGAAGTGTTATGCTCAAGTTGTTCAGGTACTGGGCCATTTGCCCGTGACCTTCCGGGGTGAGCTCTACAGCTCTCCTGAGAGCCGCAATTGCATCAACGATGTCGCTTGGATCATCAGAGTATTGGAAGCGACTCTGAAGTGAAGTGGCGAGGCCGCTAAGACATAAAGGCAATTTCGCATGGCCATCTGAAGTCACTTGAACTGATCTCCGTCCTGCAGAAATTGCTTCGGATATGTCTGCAAGATCTCCTGTGTGATTGAATCGAGACGAGTAAGAGTTCCCAAAGTTCGTGAGAATCATCGACAACTCCCGATGACCGGAAGGGATTATGTGCAATGCTCTCTCCTGGATCTCTATCGCCTCAGAGATATCAGAGATATTGCCAGTGTAGTTGAAACGCTTCGTGAGTGATACGCCAAGGCTACTTAGCATTGTAGCCATGTGTAAGTGGTCACCCCCAGAGATCTGAATAGCTTTCCGATGTGCTGAAATAGCGTTGGATATGTCGGTGATATTTCCTGATTGTCGGAACTGGAACTCATAAGAAGCGCCTAAGTTTGTCAAGTAATCTGGCAGGGCGGTGTGGTCCTGGGGTGTAAGCCGGACTGATTTAAGGAGAATAGAGATGGATTCGGAGATGTCGGATGGACTGCCTCGTTCCTCAAAGCGACTGGCAAGTGATATACCCAAGTTGTTAAGCATGTGAGGTTTATTTGGGTGATCATGTGGAGTGAGATGAACGGCTTTTCGCTGGGAATTAATCGCTTCGGAAATGTCACTAGGAAGACCGGTGTGTTCAAACCGATGTAGGTAGGATTTCCCAAGATTATTGAGGACAAGAGGCAAATTGGAATGTCCGTCGGGAATGAGCTGTACAGCTCGCATGTGTGCCGATATTGCCTCTTCAATGTCGGGGAGGTTCCCGTGAAATTGAAAGCGGGCCTGGAAGGAGTTCCCGAGGTTGTTCAACCATCCGGGCAATTGTGGATCACCATCCGTTGTGAGTTTGACCGCCCTCTGGTGCGCTGAAATGGCATTGGAAATATCCTCGTTATTTCCTGCGAATTGGAAGCGAGACATCAACGAGTTTCCTAGGGTACTGATCCATCCAGGTAGACGGGGATCGTCGTTCGGAGTAAGTTGGATGGCCTTTTGCTGGGCAAATATTGCATCGGTGAGGTCAGCGGGTTTTCCAAAGTGTTCAAATCGTTCCATGAACGAATTTCCGAGGGCAACTAGATGGCGTGCGAGATTTGGACTTGTCTCGGGGAGTAGCTGGATAAGTTTTTGCTGAGTAGAAATTGCCGCAGAATTATCCTTGAGGTCGCTGGTGCGCTGGAATCGGCTCGTATAGCAGGTGGAAAGGTCGTCCAAGCGGCCAGGTAGATCAGGATGATCATCCTCAGCCCCGTCTACGGTAATTTCTAGCATCGATGTTGCCTGTTGTATGTCTGACAATTGGCCTGTTATGGTATACCGCTTCAGATAGGCACTCGCGGTATTATGCATGTAGTCCCGTAGCCTTGCATCGCCCGCCGGTAAATAATCTACCGCCAGGGCATAGGCACCGATAGATTTGTCAAGGTCTTCTTTTTGTCCACCTCCCAGATATCGCTGAAGAAAGCGTCTGCCACATGAATTCAGCAGAGCAGGTATTTCAGGTGTCTGAGAATGCCTGGGTATAGAAAGCTCTGCGAAAAGAATATCGAGCCCGTTCGCCACATGATCAGCAGCAGCAATGGCTGAACACACGTTCAAAACCAACGTCCTTCTAGATGAACAGCAGAACGCACCTTTACGTAAAGGCTGATCATTGTGATCTCCATCGTCCAGTTCATGGGGCGCGGCTGTTGAGACCCGAAAGGACATCATCAACTGTGGGTTTTCTCCCTCATTGTCAAAATTTCGCGACACTAATACGAGTCAGAGGTCCTGGCTAATCAGAAGTAGTTCAAAAACAGAGTGCCTAAAGACACACATCGTTTATTAGTATCTATCCACTCGACCAATTCGTCGTTTGTGAGGGACAGATACCCAACATCGCCAGAAGTCTCTGATTGAGCGATGATCATAAGTTCCGTGATGTTGGGAGGCCTAGAGGTATCGAGTCAAAGACAGGACATGTGCTTAATTTCTGTGGACATACATTGCAACATGACCCATGTACTCCCATCTCGTAGGCGATACAGGTTTCAATGGCGAGTTGAAGATCTTGTCCTCCAGACCGGTGGGTATGATGCTGACTGCATCGACGAAGGCATCGCCATTTGAGTCGGACCCATGGGTACACTCGACAATCACATCTTGTTCTTTTCGTCAATAATTGTTGGCAGAAAGCTTGCCACGATGTTCGCACCTGTAAGATTTAATGCTCGGGAGGTAGTATTTGCTAAAGCACTTGTTGGCCTTGTACTCTCCTGTTCGGTGAGCGAATTCGACTTCGGCGCATTAGTTGACTGTCTCTTGCTTTCTGTCGTCATTAAGATGATAGGTCAGATAAAGTAATATTCGCGGATTAGTTTCCATCTTACATGGTGCAGAAAATTGGAGTCCACGTCAGAATGTAAGCCTTTGCTCCACACCCTGCATTGAGAAATCCTACAGATGGTCATTTCTGCTTGCATTGTGACTTGTCACAAGAGGTCACGGAGTCTCGTCAGACTAGAGAAATCCTGTTCCTGTAGAAGAATTGAAGAATTCGCACGATGCTTATATACTTAATAGTTGCAAGGGCTTCCAGGCCAGTGTTTTGCACCGCAGGTTTAAAGCTCTGAAGTTGGAGTACGCGCCAAAAGAAAAGGTAGTCGTATTATGTGGACATACGCAGTAGCCTAAAGAATGCAACACTGTAGAAAGAAAGCAAGATACAAACATGAGAGAGCGGAGGCTAGCACCGTAGCAGAAATTGTAAAAGTGTACACATTGTACCAGTCTCGGAAGGATGTAGTGAAAAAATTGTCGTTATAGGTCATAAGGAAATCGATGTGTAGGTTATGTGACTGAATTCGAGCCCAGGATGAACGCTTCTCAAGTGAGTGTGAAATTACAAAATTTCAACTTTTCAGACAGGGACCTTGCGCCGGAGAGATTCCTGGACATCAGACAATTGGCGAGCAGCCTCAATAGTCGACCCGCCAGGAAGGATGGTCAGGCGTTGCTTCGTGGCGTTAAGAGATTGCTGAACAGTGGGAATGACGCGGGGAATGAAGTCAGCGATGAGTTTATCCTGTGGACAAGAAATAGTCAGTATCCAGCAAGAAAGCAGTGAGCTATAGACACGAACATCAGGACGGAGGAGACTCGACACGCGTTGAAGCCACCAGAGGAGAGTCTTGAATGAGTCATCATTGGGAGCGGTATCACTGACAATTGCAGAGAGCTACAGATAACGCGTCAGAAATGAACATGACTTTATAAAAGACTGTTGGTTTACCCTGTGAATGAGAGTCAAGATAACAGCCTGGGATACGAGAGGTGGTGTCCCATTGATGGGCAGCACAAGATCGGGGTTTGTGATCGACAGCAAATCCCTCAACCTGCCTGCATCCTGCGAGTGAAGTACGCTCAGATATTTCTCATCCCATTGATCTGACTTGGCTGGCGGGGTTGCAGATCGCTCCGACTGAGGAGGTGGAGCAGGTGGCAGCTGGGGAATTGTGGCAGGGTGGGACGCCTGTGGTGCAGGAATACCATTGTACCAGTGTTGCTGCATAGTCGGCTGTGGTTGGGGCTGTGGTTGCTGGAAGGGCTGCTGC
>Ga0247735_1000690_pt1 | contig 13160 bp, 11 predicted proteins | sample UWRJL178409R2_FD_180934 | JGI IMG/M metagenome (GOLD analysis project Ga0247735, IMG submission 180934) | Plant litter microbial communities from Arlington Agricultural Research Station in Wisconsin, United States - UWRJ-L178-409R-2 | ecosystem: Environmental > Terrestrial > Plant litter >...
TCAGTGGCCCAAATCAGTGGCCCAGAATCAGGGGAAGCGTGCTGTTGGACAGCATGCGTTTGGTCACGCCGCCGAACGTTTCCCGCAGCCTGCCGTGCCCATAGGCGCCCATCAGCACATAGTCGGCATGCCAGCGCGTGGCTTCGTCCTCGATAAGCCGGTCCGGCGCGTGATGCCGTTCATCGACGATGCGGACTGTGGCGTGGACATCGTGGCGCGACAGATATTCGGCCGCCTCCATCGGTTCGGCGCCGTCGCCGCCCCGTCGGGCCATGAAAATCTCGATATCCTTCGCGTGTTTCAGCAGCGGCAGGCAGGCACGCATGGTCGCGGCCGCGGACCCCCGGCCATCCCAGGCGACGAGCGCACGGTCGAGACGCATGCTCTTGAGCGTTTCGGGAACCGCGAGGATGGGGGCGCGCGCGTGCATGACGAGATCGCTCACGATGTCGCGCATGTCGGGGCCGGCGACGTCCAGCTTGCGGTTGAGCACGATGAGATCGGCGAGCGTCGCCTTGTCCTGCAGACATTTTCCGATCGACCCGGTGGAATCGCACCAGTCCCACGGCACGTCCTCATTCGCCAGCCGGGCTTCGAGCGCGGCCTTGTTATGGGTTTCGCGCTCGCGTTCGTCGGCGAGGAGGATCGCTTCGGCTTCGGCACCGCCGTAATAATCGCCGACGAGGACAGGGAGCACCGCCACGTCGACGCAGGACAGATGCCCCTCGATCGCACGGGTGACGTCGAGCGCCGCCTGCAGGCGCGCCTCCTGTCCGCTGTCGTCATGCACCAGCAAGAGAATGTTCTTCATGGCCACCTCCAATGTTCCGGCGGTGACGATAGGAAAGCCGACGGGGGCGCCGATATTCGGGATGATACGGATACGAAAGCGGCCGCCCGCGACGGACGGCCGCGTGAGGGAATTTCGCGGCATGGTGCTGGCCGTCGGTCTCATCGCCCTGGGCATCGCGTTGCTAGCGGCGGGATTTTCGATCAAGACCCTGCGCACGGTTTGACGCGCCGGGCCTCGACGCCAGCCAACCGCACCGCCTCTCATGCCGGGATCTTCGACCATGTCCTCTGATGCCGCACTCTATCGTTCGCGGATCATGACCGCCGATCAGGCGGTGGCGTTGATTCCGTCGGGCGCGAAGATCGCGATGGGCCTGGGGGTTTCGCAGCCGCCGGCCATTCTGCGCGCACTGGCCGATCGCGCGGCGGCGGGTGCGGTCTCGGATTTGCGCCTCTATTACCTGCTCTCGACCGCGATCGCCGGGGAGACGGTGCTACGCTACGAGTTGCGCGAGCGAATCCGGCCGGTCTCCCTGTTCCACAGCGCGATCGAACGCGCGCTCGATGCCCGCGCCACCGCCGAGGGCCTGCCGCCGGTCGAGGTGATCCCGACCGCGTTCAGCCAGGTGCCGCGCCTGTTGTGCGAGCAGGTGGGGGTGGACACGCTGCTGATCACCGTCTCGCCGATGGGCGAGGACGGCACTTTCAGCTTCGGCACCAATACCGATTATGCGCTGGCGGTCTCGCGCACCGCCGCGCGCGTGATCCTCGAGGTCAATCCCCGCATGCCGCGCGTGCGGGGGGACTGCACGGTGCATGTCTCCAGCGTGAGCGCGCTGGTCGAGCATGAGGCGCGGCTGGTCGAAGTGCCGCGCGCATCGCTCCGACCCCAGGACATCGCGATCGGGGAGATCATCGCCGGGCTCGTCGAGGATGGCGCCTGCCTCCAGATGGGGATCGGCGCACTGCCGGATGCGGTATGCGCGGCGCTGCGGGGCCATCGTCATCTTGGCATCCATACCGAACTGATGACGCCTGGACTCGCCGAACTGATGCGGCGCGGCGTGGTCGACAACAGCCGCAAGCAGATCGACGTGGGGCAGACCGTCTTCACCTTCGCGATGGGTGACCGGGCGCTCTACGATTTCATCGACGGCAATCCGCTGATGAGCGCCTACCCGGTCGATCATGTCAACGATCCGGCGGTGATCGCCCGCAACGCACGCATGGTTTCGGTGAATGCCACGCTCCAGATCGATCTCGATGGCGCGTGCAATTCCGAATGCATGAGCGGGCGGCAATATAGCGCCGCCGGTGGCCAGCTCGATTTCGTGCGCGGCGCCTATGCGTCCAAAGGCGGGCGCTCGATCATCGCTTGCCATTCCACGGCGGCAAACGGCACCGTCTCACGCATCGTCCCGGCGCTCGATGGCCCGGTCACGACCCCGCGCAACGATACGCATATCGTCGTCACCGAACATGGCTGGGCCGATCTCAAGGGGAAAACTGCGGACGAGCGCGCCCGCGCGCTGATCGATCTCGCGCATCCGGCGTTTCGCGAGATGCTGGAGCGCGCTGCCCACGCGAAGGGCCTGCTCGTCCCTAGAGGCGCGGCTTGATGATGAGAATGTCCAGATCGCGCGTCGGCCGCCAGTTGCTGTGTCGCACCTCGAATCGCGTGGGTGAGATCTTGCGGACACCATCAGCGCAAAAGCTGACCAGATTCTCCGGCGCGGCCTTGTCGACGACCAGCCTGAAACTGCCAATCGGCGCTCGCCAATTGGCGCCTGTTGTCAGCACATATTGGACGCGGACTTCCGGAAGGGTCGCATCGGCAGATCCGGCGGCGCGCGCGAACCTGTCGACACCGGCCAGGAAAGCCGCGTCGGTGCAATAGCGGGCGCGGTACCCCTTGCCTGCCGGATCGTTGCGGAAACCCGGCGTGGTGAGCTGCGTGCCGATACTGCCTCCGGCGCCGGGCGCGTAGCTATGCTCGACGGGCAGGTCGCGCCTCGCAGGAAAAAGTTGCGTCCAGTGATAGGTCCGGCGCACGGTCCAAGCCGCCATGAGGTGGCGCGGGGCGCTCGCGCTGTCCTCGCCATCCAGCGTTACCAGCCCGAGCGCGAGCAATCTGTCCTGATCCGCGCGGTCCAGTTGATCGAGGCGCGTGTCCGGCTCTTCGGCGAGCGGTACCTTCAGCGCCGTGAGCGTCGCCGTATGGTCCTTGCCGTTCAGCATGGCTTTCACCTCGAGCGTCATCGTGATGGTCTTGCCCGCGACGCGGGTCACGAAGTCGTGAGGATACGCGACGTCACCATAGTCCCGGTTGGCGAGATCGTCGTCGGGCATGGGGAAGGCCACGACGGTCCGAACATCCTTGTCGGTGCGATTGTGAAAGACATAGCTGACCCGAACCTGGTCCGGGGACACATAGAGATCCTCCGAGACCATATCGATCGCATCGGTCTTGAGCAGGACAAGTCCCCCCGCGCCCATCTCCGCAGTGCTGTCATTGGCGAATGCCGGCGTCACGAGCAGCGCGCCGAGCGCCATGGCCACAAGCTTGTTCATGGCCGGCTGATGACACAGGTGGATGCCGGCAGCCAGGAAGAAGCGGCGCGGCAAGCTCGCCGCCAGCGTTAAGCGCCGGTCACGAATCGCCTCCGTTCGGCATTGCCGGACAGCCCGCGCCCGGTCTTCGGCGCGTCTGGCAGCTTGCCCGACGGATGCCGTTCGTTCACATGGGCTTACCCGCAGGAGTGCGCTGGCGCGGAAGGCGCACACCTGCCTCAATCAACCTGTCGAACGACAATGGAGGGGTGATGAGTTTCCTGAAACGTCTGTTGGGAAAGGTCGAGCCGGAGCATGGCGCATCTTCTCCCGCCGAGCCGCTCCTCATCAACGCTTATGCTTCGGTGCGCGATCTGCCGCCGCTCGACTTCGCACACACTCTCACGGGTCAGCGAGACCTGTCCGATCCGGAACTCGGCACCCATCTGCAAGGCTTCATCGGCTATGTATTGGGGCGGGGCGACGGCCAGATGACGGCGGGGCGCTACCATCTGTGGCGCCACCTCCAACGCGTTCGCAACCATGTCAGCTTCCAAGTCGCCGAAGGGGAGCTTGACGGGGTCGAGCGTTGGGCCGCTGCTGCCAACGCCGTTTTCTTCCTCCCGGACGGATCGGTGCGAGCGCCCGACATGGCGGTCCTCCTATCCGCCGACGGCGAAAGCGATCCCGCGGCGGTGCTGCCGTACCCGGCCGATGCCGTCGCACGCCGCCAGCGTACCCGCGCGGGGCTAACGAGCGTGGAGCCGCAACCTCCGGTCAGCATGCCCCCCGCGATCGGAGCGGCGGAGCTTGTTCTACCCCCTTCGGCCGAGGTGCTGCGACGTGCCCTCGCGCTGTTCTACGTGGCGGCTCAGGGTCAGGCGCGTGGAGCCGGCATGATGCCGATCCCGGCAGGGCAGCGCGAGCGCAATCCGGCTGGATTCGCGGCGATCACGCCGGAGGAAAGCATGTTTCTGGAGGGCGGTGTGGCCGATCAGGCTGTTGCGATGACGTGGCGTTACGAGGCGGCGAACACCTTGTTATGGGCGCTCGGCGTCGATGCGGCGGACATCGCCGACAGCGACCGGATGATCGATGTCGACCTGCTCTGGGCGTCCGTCGATAGCTTGGCGCGCGACGGCGAAGGGGCGGACGTGCAACTGCGCGCGCCCGGCGAGATCCTGGACGCATTGGACCGCACCTGGCTTGAACATTGGATCGTACGTCAGGCTCGTCAAAAGGATGTTCCGCTCAAGGGCCTCAACGGCGACGTCGTGATGGAGCGCCATCACGCGCTGAACTGGCTCACCAGCTTCCAGAACGATTTTGGCACCACCTGGGACGATATCGACACCCCGACCTGACAGCGCCACTTCGTCACCCGGCGCGTCTTGCGGCAGACGCCACGGCACCAACGCGATGGACCCTGTGATCCATTCGTCATAGAGATTCTCACGCAATCCAACGGGGGACTGGAGCGTCGTGAGCTGGTTCGAAACATTGCGCGGTCGGCGCACGGGTACGGGAAATCCGACCCTCGTCCTCTCGCATGGCTTCGGCACCGATCAAGATGCCTGGACTTCACTGCGGCCGTGGTTCGAGGCGCGGTTCGACGTCGTGTCCTTCGATCTTGCCGGCTGCGGTCCAATGGGCGCCGAGAGCTACGACTTCGAACGGCACGGATCGATGTTCGGCTATGCCGACGATCTTGTCGAACTCATGGACGAACTGGGCCTGCAACGATGCACCTATGTCGGCCATTCGATGAGCTGCATGATCGGCGCGGCCGCGGCCAGCGCGAGGCCGGATCTGTTCGAGCGGATGGTGATGATCGGCGCGTCACCGCGCTACCTCAACGATGCGGACTATGTGGGCGGTTTCGAGCAGGAGAATCTGGACCAATTGTTCGAGAGCATGGCCGCCAACTACCAGGCATGGGTCGCCGGATTCGCCCCGATCGTCGTCGGCGTCGATGATCGTGAGGCCATCGCCGACTTTTCGCGGACGCTGTTCCAGATGCGGCCCGACATCGCCCTCAACACGTCACGCACCATCTTCGAATCCGACATGCGGCAGGCGGTGCTGCGCGTCACCACGCCGGTACACCTGATCCAGACGTCTGCGGACATCGCGGTCCCGATCCAGGTCGGCGAATGGCTTGCCGGTGCGATCCCGAACGCAAGCCTAGACATCATCGATGCCGCCGGTCACCTCCCGCATATGACGGCGCCGGCCGAAGTGATCCGCATTCTCGAACGCCATCTGGGCTGACACCGCATCATGATCCCGACCTTCAGCGAAGCCCTGTACGAACTGTGCGGCTTCGCGCGCGTGGCGTGCGACGCCGCGTTGGTGATGGCATTGGAAGTGGACGAGGAGGGGCGGGCGATCCCGGTAGCCTCCTCGCCGCCGCATCATTTCACCGGTTTCAACCTGGACAAAAGCGGCATCTTCGAGACAGGCTGGTCGTACCTGCCGCTTGCCGCCGACAGCTTTCGATTGCCGACAGCGGTGGTCCACGCACTCCCCGACCGGCCCGCCAGCCTGCTGTTCGTGCCGGCACCTGTGGATCATGCGCCCAACAGCGGTCTTCTGCTGTTCTGGACCACGATCCCCGCGCCGGCACCGCTGGTCCAGCATATCCCGCTGCTCGCCAGCAGTGTCGCCAATACGCTGATGACACGCCGCGAGGCCGCCAGGCAAATGGCCATGCGCGATCAGTTCAACGATCTTCTCGATAGCGTTCCATCCGGCATCGTCCTGTTCGACGGCGATGGGCAAAGTGCCGTGATCAACAAACGCGCCGCGGACTTGCTGGCCGCCGTGCCCGGCCCCCATCGGGCGAGAGATCTGGCCGCACCGATGCGGGCGCTGCGCGCGCGGTGTGACAACCACGCCGCGCTCGACACCGCCTATGCGGCGCATGTCGGAAACGTCGATTATGCCGTGAGCATGCACTGGATCGTGGGGGAGCGGACATATGACGTGGATACCCACCCGGTTAGCGGCGACGGGCAACATGGCCGTATCTGGCTGTTCACCGATGTCACGGCCGAATTGCAATTGTCGGCGAGGTTGCGCGGTCTTGCCGATTCGGATTCGCTGACCGGGCTGTCGAACCGCCGCTATTTCGAACAGCGCTCGGCCCAGATCATAACCGCTGCCCATAGTGATGGACGGGGCATCGCGGTTCTCATGGTCGATGTGGACCATTTCAAGCAGATCAACGACACCTATGGGCATCCGGTTGGCGACGAGGTGCTCAAGGCGGTGGCGACACGCTGCCGGGGCGCGTTGCGTGAGCAGGATCTCCTTGCGCGCTTCGGCGGTGAGGAGTTCGTCGTTCTGCTGGCGACTTCAGGCGATGACGAGGCCGGTCTGGTGGCGGAGCGCCTGCGTCAGGCGATCGCCCGCGTGCCGATTACGGTGGGCGACGTCGACATAAGCGTCAGCGTGAGCATCGGTGCCGCTACACGAAACGCGCTGGACGGCGATGGTCGCGACGTGGTGCAGGCGCTGGTGACGCGCGCCGACAGCGCATTGTACGATGCGAAGCGTGCCGGCAGAAACCGCGTGCGACTGTCAGCCAGCGCCTGACCGTCACCCCGGGGTGGGCGATCCGCTTGGCGCCCGGAAAGCGACCGCTCACGCGCCGTCCCGATGGGCTGTTACCACTTCGGTGTGGACGACATAGCGCAGCGGCCCGCGCCGGATGGCATCGAAGGGAAAGCACGTCACGAGGTCCAGCCGTTCACCCATTACGGCGTCAGGCGCGGCGTAGCGATCCCAGCGCACGACGCTGGTGCCGGTCACGCGGTAGCGCCGGTTTAGACCCTGGCGTGTCCGTACGGTGACGATATCGCCGGCGTGCAGGTCGCGCAGGAAGCGAAAATGGGTGTCGCGATGCGCGGCGATGACGGCGGTTCCGCGCGCTCCGATCGGTGCCGCACCGGGCAGCAGCGTCGGGCCGAATGCGAGGGCCTGACCCGAACCGCTGTCCAATATGACCCGCGACACGCCCAGACGCGGCACCGAGAGCCGGGCGAGCGGGGTCATGTCCACCCACGGCCACGGCTTGAGCGGTCGGTGGGCCGCAAGGCTGCGGTCAAATGCCCGCTCCAGCAGCACTTGCGCGACGGCGGCCTTGGCCGGGACATACAGCCCTCGGCCGATCTCCACCACGCCGGCGAGGCACACCGCCAACAGCAGCAGCATCGGGAGGCCGCGTCCCCGCGCGGCCTCCTTCATGCGTGCGGGCGAAAGCGCCCGGATCATGCTGCCCTCCGGCGCAGCAGGAGCGCCAGACCGGTCATCCCGACCAGCAGCAGCGCCAGCCCCTCAGCGACCAAGCCAACGAAGCCGGTGGCGGTCTGCGGAAGGTCGAGGCCCTGGCTCTGCATCGCGGCGCCGCCATCGGCCGCATCGGCGCCCCGCCCGACGGTCGCGGCACTTTGCCCGAACAAGGTGGCGAAGTCCCAGCCGGCGGGCAGATTGATCGGCAAGTCCTCTTTGGTGAGGGGCGTGCCTTGCGGGCGCGACGGCGTCTGGTCCACGGCGACGAGGCTGGTGCGGCTGGTGACAATCCCGCTCTCCATCCCGATCCGCTCGACTTCGGCATCGGCCTTGGCATCGTCCAGCTTGCCAAGCGCCCGATCCGCCTCGACATCGGTAATCAGCCGGCGCGCCCAGAGCTTTTCCACTGCCGGGCTGGGCTGGGCGCGCGTCAGATCGACCCGCTTTTCCCAGCGCTTGCTGCCGATCATGCCGCTGACGGTGAGGGTTCCGGCGAGATGCGCGGTCCGCCCGACCAGCACCAGCGGGCGACCGGCGTAGACGTCTGGCAGGCGCGAGGGCGTAAGGTCGAGCGAGCCGCCCTCGACCCGTACCGACATGTTCCGCACCGCCGGATGGCTGAGCACGTCGAGCAGCGGCATCATCTTGGCCGCGACTTCGCCCGGCGCACCGACATGGGTGTAGACCCCGCCGCCGATGGTGGACATCCGCTCCATCAGATAGTCGTTGGGGGCGGAGCCGATGCCGACCATGAAGACATGGCTGCGCCCGCCATCCGCGTCGATCGCGGCCATCATCTCGCGCTCGTTCGAGATTTCGCCATCGGTCAGGAAGACGATCTGGCGCAGCGTATCGGGATCGTTGCCGCCCCCGATCGCGGCGTCAGCCAAAGCGGCTTTGAGCGCGGGCAGCATCTCAGTGCCGCCTTGCGCCTCGAGAGACTCGGCGAAGCGCCGGGCGAGGCCGACTTGGTCTGGTGTGGCGGCGACGCTGTGATCGAACAAGCGGGTCATGGTGTTGTCGAAGCGGATCACGTTGAAGTGATCCTGCGGCCGCAGGGTGCCGAGCGCGTGGACCAGGCTGGCCTTGGCTTCTTCCATCGACGCCCCGCCCATCGATCCGCTGTTGTCGATCACGAACACCATCTCGCGCGGCGGCGTCGGCAGGCGGGACAGATCGACGGGTGGGGTCACCGATGCCATGACGTAGTCGCCTTTGTCGGTGTGCTGGGCGAACAGCCCCAGCGTCGGGTCGGCGGCGGCGGAGCGCCATTCCAGCACGAAGTCGCGGTCCGCCGGCACGCTTTCGTCCAGCCGGATGGTACGGTCGTTGAGCGGGCCGGAAACGTTCACCTTGTGGTAGCGGCTGACGAGGTTGGCGACATCGAAGCCGGGGGCGAGCCGCACCGCGATAGACGTGGGGTTGAGCTTCACCCCGAGCGCGGGATCGAGAACGGGGGCTGACGTGACCGCTTGAGCATCGACGGCCGCGCCTTGGCCGGTCAATGTGTGGGGCGGAACGTAGCGCGGGCCGACCACCAGCGGCAGGCGTAGCGAGAAGGTGCCGTTGGCTTGAGCCACCGGCGCCTGATACTCGATCGAGATCAGGACCGTCTCTCCGGGGGCGACGTTGGCAACGAGCGTCGAGAACATGTTGGGGCGCTGTTGCTCCACCAACGACGCCTTGGTGCCACTTTTCTTCGCCGCCTCGTACGTCGCGAGCGCTTTCTCGCGGGGCTGGATCTCGCCCACGATCACGCGCTGGCCCACCACCATCTTGAGCGAATCCACCGCACCATCCTGGGGCAAAGGATACAGATAGCTGGCCTCCACCCACGCGTTCGAGGTGTTGCGGAACGCCTGCGTCACGCGCACGCGCGCCACTTGGCCGGTCACCGTTACCGCCATGTCGGTGCCGAGCCGAACGGCGGGCAACGCCTGAGAAACACCCTTGGCTTTCAACAACAAGACCCCGGAGGCAGGGCCATCGTCGGGCGCCGCCTCGTCAGCGGCGGCCGCGGAACTGGCGTTGAGCGCCAACGTGGCGGGAGCGCCCAAAGCCAGCACGATGGCGGGGATCAGGGCACGGCGGATAGCGAGGGGGTGCTGCATGTCAGGGCTCCATCGAAAGATCGGAGCCATCCCTCTATGCGCACGACGGCACGCACAGCCACGAGCAGTTTCGGCCTGTTACCGCCAGTCGATGTGCGCAACCCCGCACGCCGATGCGGCGATTGACGCAATGTCCGCATTTGTGCGCATATGTGCGGATGACCACGATCCTGCGCGACAACACGCCCGACACCGACGTAACCGAGTCCGGGCTTGAAAGCGGCGAGATCGCCCGCCACGTCCGCGAGGAAATCGCCCGCCGCCGTATCTCGCGTCAGGCTTTGGCGGACATGGCCCGCATCAGCTTGTCGACTCTGGAGAAGGCGCTGGCCGGCAAGCGCGCGTTCACGCTGGCGACGCTTCTGCGCATCGAGGAGGCGTTGGGCGTGAGCCTGCGCGGCGATACGATCAGCGCGCCGCCCGCCGGAGGAGACGTAGCGCCCGATGCGCTGGGCGCCTATTCGCGCTCGGCCGTGACCTGGCTGGAGGGTCGCTATCTGACCGTCAGGCCCAGCTTCGCCACACCCGGCGGCGTGTTCGCTTACCTGACGACGATCCGCTGGGTGCCTGAGAAAGCCTGCCTTGGCTTCGCCGAAACGGGCCGCGCCGATCCCCGTTTCGAACAGATCGGGCAGGTTTCGATGCCCAACCTCTCCGGCCACATCTATTTGGTGACCAACGAGCAAGGCCAATACCGCCTCGCGATCCTGTCACGCCCGACGATCGACGGCGCCCTGTTCGGCATATTGACCACGCTGGAGGTCGGAAAGGGATCGCAGCTCATGCCGGCAGCAGCCCCTCTGGCTTTGCGCAAACTGGCGGAGGGAGAGACCGCAGACCTCGGCCTCGTTACCGCCGACATGCCGCCCTACGCGGCATATCGGGCGATGTTGAACCGCTCGATCGAAGGCGATTTCGCAAAGCTGCATGTCTTGGCCTAGACGTCGCTGACAGAAGGGGGGCGACAGCGGTGGCTACGCGCTTGCGGCATGGGCCAGCCAAGTGGATGCCTATACCGGGTAATCGGCGTCGCCACGCCGTCTCAGCTCGGCGCTGGCGGGATCGAAAATCCTGTTGAGGATGAGGCCCGCCGCCAGGGCGGCTGCGAACGCCGTAGCTAGATAGAAGCCGTATATCGCATCACCCAGATATTCGCCGATCAACCCCATCGCCAGCGGGGCGAGTACGGCGCTGACGCAGGTGAAGAACAGGATGACGCCCGAGATCGCGCCATGCTGCGGCTTGGGGAAGCAACTGATGCCCTTCGAGTTCAAGGTGGGATACATGATCGACATGAACAGGCCCGACAGCGGCAGGGCGACGACGGCGCAGGGCCGGCCGCCGATGATCGCGCAGCCGAAGCACAGCAGGATGGCGACGCCGCAGAGTGCCATGACACTGGTCCAGTCATAGCGCTCCAGCAGCCAGAAACCGCCAAACCGGCCGATGACGCGCAGGATGAAGAAGATCGACAGCGCATAGACGGCCCATTGCCAGCCGGGGCCGCTATAGCCCGCGAGCAAAGTGGGCATCCAGACATAGATGGCGGTTTCGATCCCGACATAGAGCATGATCCCCATGCTGAACGCGAGAGCGTAGCGATTGTGCAGCATCGCGAGCATGTCCGCGAGCGGCGCGCCATCCGCGGCGGCGGCGCGCGTTTGCGGATACGGGACGCGCCAGGCGACAATCATGAGCAGACCGCAGAAGATCGCCGCGATCAGATAAAGCCATTTCCACGACGCATCATGCGAGAGGAGATAGGCGACGATAGCCGGGCCGATGATCGCGCCGATGCCGAAAAAACCCTCCACCACGTTCATCGTCGCGGTATGCGCGCGGGTCGATGTCGATATGTCGCCGATCAGCGCCAGCGCGGCGGTCTTGAATATGCCGACGGCGATGCCGCCGATGAACAGCAGGACGAGGAGGAGCCCGAAACTGCTGATCCAGGCGAACATCGCGGCGCTGATGCCGAACAGCCCGAGGCCGATCAGGATCGTCACCTTGCGTCCAGCGCGATCGGCCAGCGAACCGAGCAACACGCCGCCCAGCGCGATGCCGCTCATCGTCGCATAGTGGAATGCGCCGCCAGCGGTCATGCCGAGGTGGAATTCGCGGATCACCGACGGGATGATGACGCCGACCGATTCCGACGTCATCGCGAACATCAGGAACATGAGGTACGTGAGCCAGCGAATGCGCGCCATCGTCCTGCGGTCCTAAACCAGCTTGTACATGCGAATGCGGACGGCGGGCGTCGTCATTTGGGGAGCGGGGCCGACGGTGCCGGTGAACACGGCTTCATTGAGCCAGCCATGCGGACCGCTCGGCACTTCGAACGTCGCGGTCGTCTTGGCATAGCCTTTTCCGGCCAGCCCCCGGTTCTGGATATGGATGACGGTGCCGTCGGTCTCGCGCATCAGATAGGAGGCTTCGAGTTCGGTGAATCCATCGGCGCGGACGAGTTGCCAGTCCATGCCTTCGGGGAAGATCGTGCCGCTGATGCGCGGCCCCTTGAACGTGCCGCCGGTGATGGGGATGCGGACGCGCTTGCCGTGCGGGGTCATGCCCACATCCTCGGGCGGCCCCAGCGTGACGATCGCTTCGTAGACGAACTCCGCCCGTGGCGCGTCGTCGGGTTTTGGCTCGGCCGCCATGCCCGGCGCGTCGATCAGGCCGGTCGCCAATGTGCCCGCCGCCAGCAGCAGCCCCCTGCGCGATGGCAGAGTGTCATGTCGTTCGCCCGCCATACCGATACCTTTTCCAGAGGATGGAGCGCGCCTGTCTTGCGGAGGCGCGCTCCATCCGTGTTACGTGTCAGAACTGCATGCCCAGGCGCACGCCATAGGTGCGCGGCGGATCATAATTGGCCGTGGTCGAACTCCACACCGTGACCAGATTGTTGGCCACCCGCTTGTTTTCCAGATTGTTGACGAAGCCGGTGACGGACAGGTGCGCGTCATTGGTGTCGTACCGCAGGTTGAGATCGGTCTTAGTGTAGGATGCCCGGCGGCTCTGCGCGTAATTCTGGATGTCGCTGAACGTGCGCGACTGGACATAGACGTCCACGCTCGGCGTCAGGCTGCCCGCGCCGCCCAGATCGAAGATATGCGCATAGCTGGCGCGCGCGCTCCATTTGGGGGCGTTGGGCAGTTCGTTGCCGGACACATCGCGGATGACGGTGCCGGGCAGCGGCCGGTTCCCGAATGCGGTCGTGAGCGCATTGTAGTTGCCGCTGGCCGAGTTGAGATTGTCCGAGGCGGTCGGGAAGGAGCGGATCTTCGCGTCAAGATAGGAGACGAAGCCGCTGATCCGGTCGGCGCGTGTCGGGCGGAAGACGGTTTCCAGCTCGATACCACGCAGGCGCGCGGTTGCGGCATTGGTCGTCACCGCCGACACCTGGTTGGTCAG
>Ga0247735_1000693_pt1 | contig 13149 bp, 14 predicted proteins | sample UWRJL178409R2_FD_180934 | JGI IMG/M metagenome (GOLD analysis project Ga0247735, IMG submission 180934) | Plant litter microbial communities from Arlington Agricultural Research Station in Wisconsin, United States - UWRJ-L178-409R-2 | ecosystem: Environmental > Terrestrial > Plant litter >...
ATTAAAAATATTCAGGTGCCTATATCGGCGGTGTCTACCTCTTCCCATTCCGAACAGAGAAGTCAAGCCCGCCAGAGCCAATGGTACTGCGGTAACACGTGGGAGAGTAGGTCGGCGCCTAATCTTACAACGAGCCCCTTCATCTTAATGATGTAAGGGGCTTTTTGCGTTTAAAATCTATCTGCCTCACGGCCAAATGTCCGGGCGATGAGCACGGACAAGCTGTATTTGTGGCTCCAGCTTGGTTTAGTCATACGATATAGGTTTAAGTGCTGTCTTTGTCCAAGCGAGTCTTTCCTGTTTGTGTCGTCCGTCATATTTTTATTTATAAACTATAACTGCCTCCTAACTGCCGCACAAAAGCAAGCAAACTTTGTTAATTTTGAGACCATGACTATCCTCATTAACATCATTACAGTCTTGCTTACTATTGCTGCCATGGAAGCTTTTTCGTGGTTCATTCATAAGTATTTGTTTCATGGGCCTTTATGGTTCATCCACAAAACCCACCACCAGGAGCGGCATGGATGGTTGGAATTTAATGACGTATTTAGTCTTGGATTTGCGGCCTTATCTATGTGGTTAATGTGGCAAGGGCACCAAAACCTAAATACAGGATTTTGGATAGGGGTAGGCATCAGCGTATATGGCTTTATCTATTTCATTTTTCATGACTGGTTTATCCACAACCGGTTTAAAGCTTTTAAAACTAAGAACAGTTATTTGCTCAGCATCCGCAGGGCTCATAAAATACACCATAAATCTACAGAGAAAAAGCCATCAGAAGAATTTGGGTTGTTGGTAGCCAGTAAGAAATATTTTAAGCAGTAAAATCTTAATGTAAAATGATTGTACTGGCGAACTAGTTGAACCATCCATGTGCGCCTAATCTTCGATAAGTTCGAACTTATAAGCTAAGCAAAATTGCTGCAATAGGAAATTTCATCATATATTGCCTGAAAGGATTTGAATTACTGGTGGACAACAAAGAAGTGAAATGTTCATTTAAAAAGAAATAGTGATCTTCTTTTTGTTATTTTCTGAATGTTTTACTTCAGCTTTTTTAAAAGTTAAAGCGCCTGTTTTAGTAATTGCCCTAAAAAAACCGTCATCAGCTACAGCAATTCCATTAGTATCAAGTTGAAAGTTTTTCATTATAGTCGACACATTCTCTTTTGTTATTGCCTTCCATGTTGACCGGTTAATTTCTTTTATTTTCTTTTTAAAACGCTTAAATGCATATGCCTTGGTGTAAATAATAAAAGCTCCGTTTTTGTGTGCAGCACTTTTATTAAGTACATTAATATCGGCAACAACATCAGCAGCTTTTTGAGATAAAATATTTTGGGGTTCGGACATAAGTAATTTTTTATCGTCAACATATATATCGGGCAGCTTATTTAAATATGCCTGATAGGAGCTTTTAACAGTTTCGTATTTTATATCAATGTCTTCATTTAATGAGGGTTCCAGGTTGGTAAAATTCCAAATAAGTTTTTGCCTGGTTCGTTTTAGGTGCTTACTTGGCGAAACACCGATTATTTGGTCGGCTGGTATATCTTTTAAATTTACAATTACACTGGCATTTGTTATAGGTCCTGCCCAGGCAGCACCAGTGCTCAACAAATAATTAAAAAAACGATTGCTTTTTAAGCTGCCACAAGGTAAACGATATTTTACCACAATACTTAAACCCTCATTTTTGTTAAAATGAACCTTCCACAAGTACCAGGGTTTGTTTTGATTGGTATAATTACGTAATAAGTCATAACGTTGGTTACTGTAACTTTGAGAAATTATTGATGTTAAGTTTTGAGGTATGTATATGTTTACCTTATTTATACGGTTACCTTTCACCATAACTTCAAAGCTGTTTTTGGTTTTCGGGTTAACAAATTCAGTGTCATCGCCCCATAAATAAAAGTTAATCAGTGGGAAACCGATCTCAACATCTTGTGCTTTATCTAAATTACGCATGTTGAACACACATGCTACAAATGAGCTGTCTTTATACAAGTCGACAGTTACGACTTCCGATTCCATTTGAATATTAACTGCATGTGCAGCTACAATGCCTTTTACCCTAATAGGGTTAGGAATAATATCAGCCTTTACTAAAAAGCCAGTATAGCAAATTAATAAGGTTGAAATAATTTGTCGCATTATGAATATCTTTTGCAGAGCAATCTATGTATAAATTATGAAATGTTATTGCTGATAATTTAATACAATTAACAGCCATTTGATAATTGCTTGGTAATAGGGAAGGTGGTGATAAATAAAATTCCGAAATTCGCCCTTCCATACACTATCCCCATGCTGCAAATAGAAGAAAACGTATCGCTTAAAAATTTTAACACTTTCGGTATTGAAGCAAAAGCCCGGTACTTTGTAGAGATCAATAACGAAGAAGAATTGGCCGAACTGTTCATGGACCCGCAATGGCATCAAATAGAGCGGTTAATTATAGGTGGGGGCAGCAACCTGTTGCTGGTAAAAGATTTTGAGGGATTGGTGATCCGAATGAGCGTACGTGGCATTGCACACCGCATAAACCATGATGAAGTGCTGGTAGAAGCAGGCGGCGGCGAAAACTGGAACCAACTGGTGAACTACTGTGTTGACCATGGCTTTGCCGGTATGGAGAACTTAACGCTGATACCCGGCTCGGTAGGTGCATCGCCCATACAAAACATAGGCGCTTATGGGGTTGAATTGAAAGATGTATTTGAGAGCTGCCGGGCATTTGAAATTGCTACGGGGAAGGTAAAAGGTTTTAGTAAAGCAGATTGCCATTTTGGCTACCGCGAAAGCGTGTTTAAATCGGCCTTAAAAGGAAAGTACATCATCACTTCGGTAAAGTTCAGGCTATCGGTCACTCCCCGGCTTAATTTGAGCTATGGCGTTATTGAGCAGGAGTTGAATAACAGGAGGATCAGTAATCCAACCATAAAAGATGTATCGCAGGTGGTGGCCGCCATACGGGTATCTAAACTGCCCGATCCTTCTACTATTGGCAATTCGGGTAGTTTCTTTAAAAACCCGGTTATAGCTGCCGGGCAATTTCAATCCATTATAGAACAGTATCCGGCTGTTTCGCACTATCCGGCAGGCGAGGGGCAGGTAAAACTTGCCGCAGGTTGGCTCATTGAACAATGCGGCTGGAAAGGTAAAATAGTGGGGCATACCGGTACCTGGAAAAATCAGGCGCTGGTATTGGTAAACCATGGAGGAGCTACGGGGCAGGAAATTTATGATCTTTCGTCGCAAATCATAGACAGCGTATACCAGAAGTTTGGTGTAACACTGGAGCGCGAAGTGAACATTATTCAGTAATAGTTGACACTTTAGCTATGAAAATCCAAAAATGTGAACAATGCGTACGTTATTGTATTCAAAAAAGAGCTTTCGGTTTTATAATCGGCAGTTAAATTATTATCCTAATGTTTAATCTGTATTAAATTATTGGTGTACAGAATATTAACAAAGTTGTTTTTGTTTTAAATTAAGGTGTTTTTTTCATTTAAGGTGCTAATGTCACTGCTTCAACAGAGGCAATGGCACAAAACGGTACCATGTTTGTAAACGTATCTGTACAAAACTTTAACAGATAACAAATGACAAAGATTGAGTTTAACACCATGGTTCTGCGCCAAGCCAGTTCACTACGTTCATACGCACTGCACTTCACTCACGACGCAGACGATGCTAACGACCTTGTTCAGGACACAATGTTGAAGGCCATAACTTATTACAATAAGTTTAAAGAAGGTACTAATTTAAAAGGATGGTTGTATACCATCATGAAAAACACCTTTATCAACAACTACCGCCGCTTTGTAAAAATGAGCACCTTCGTAACCAAATCAGAAGAGATCTCATCGGCTAACTTAGTATTCAGTTCTACCAAAAACCAAGGCGAATCTAAATTCGTGATGGATGATATACGCCGCGCTTTAGACCGTTTACCAGAAGATTATTACGTACCCTTCACCATGTACTTTGAAGGTCACAAATACCACGAAATTGCCGATCATTTAACAATTCCAATCGGTACCGTTAAAACCCGCATTCACGTAGCTCGTAAGCTATTGAAGAAAAACCTGAAAGCTTATGATAACGGTGTTAAAAAACCAATATTTGCCGAAGAAGAATAATTTTTAGCTTTTAAACTCAACATATATAAGAGGCCTGCTCAACGAGCGGGCCTTTTTTGTTTACAGCATTTTTGCAGATAATGAGTAATTTGCGCGGTATGAGTTCTGCTGGTTTTATTATTCAGGTTTTGGCCATAGTAACTGGGCTATTGGCCATTGCCTTGTTCGCCAAAAGCAACCTCAACATCATGAAGTTTAGGCAGCTAACCTCCCTGGGCTTGCTGGCCTTATGGACGGGGAGTATAGACACCTCTAAACTCATCATCGTAGATGGCAGGAACAATAAGGTTGTTGAAAAAGAACTGATCAAAGCCATCATACTACACAAGCGTGCCCGCATAGTTGTCTACGCAGCTATAGTACTTAATATCCTTGCATTGGTAATCGGGCATGGTGTGTCTTAATCTTGAGCAGTAACTAATCAATAACTCACCAATCAACCACTAAACTAATAGGGGCGTTACCCTTACGGGCCAGGCTTTCCGCTCATACGCCTGCAAGCCTTAACCACGGGCCGGTATCCGCTTCAATCCTTAACGCAAATTTTTCGTGGAATAGGATTGTCGAAATTTTAGAATAATAGAATTTGTAGAATAGTGCCTATTGGTTGGTAAATCCTAAGTCGGTAATCAATCTTCTTTAGTGGCACAATCATGTCACCATGCATTGGAATGTTAGGCCATAACCGCAGTATTACCGCAGTTGAGGACGAATGCGAGTGCGCCAATTTCAAAAAGTAAATTTTTGAAGAAAAATGAAGTTTTATGAAGATTTTATGAAATATGCTGAACTTTTTTAAACCTGTTTCTTGAGCATTTTAATAGCCTCTATTGCCGCTACCTGGCCCGATATTAAGGCTGGTGGCACGCCCGGTCCAGGTACGGTTAGCTGACCGGTGTATAGCATATTGCTGATCTTTTTAGCCCGCATGGCCGGTTTCCAAAAGGCGGTTTGTCTTAGGGTGTTGGCCAGTCCGTAAGCATTGCCTTTAAAGGAGTGATAATCGGCCTTAAAATCGTTCATGGCATAACTACGCTTCACTACAATGTTATCCCGTATACTTTGCCCGGTAACTCCCTCAAAGCGGTCGAGCATAATGTTAAAGTACTTCTCTCTCAGTACCTCACTGTCCTCTAAATCAGGAGCTAAAGGCATTAGAAAAAACATATTCTCACAGCCTTGGGGCGCTGCACTGCTATCGGTTTTAGAAGTGCACGATACATAAAACAGCGGCTTGGTGGGCCAGGCAGGGTTGGTGTATATTTCTTTGGCATGCAGCTCAAAATCCTCATCGAAAAACAGGTTATGGTGCTCTATGTTATCCACCCGCTTATTTACCCCAATATAGTACAACAAACTCGACGGCGACATGGTGCGCTTATCCCAGTACCGGGGTGTGTAATTTCTGTTTGGCGCCTCTACCAGATGCTGATCTACATGCTCGTAATCGGCCCCGGCTATTATAAAATCGGCTTTGTAATTGCCGTTAATAGTTTCTACAGTAGTTGCTGTATGGTTTTCGGTGTTGATTTTGGTTACTTCTGTATTTAGCTTTATATCAACTCCGTAGCTTTCAGCAACCTGCACCATAGCCTTAACAATTTCGTTCATTCCGCCTTGTGGGTACCAGGTGCCCAGTACCAAATCGGCATAGTTCATCATGCTGTACATAGCCGGTGTATTTTGCGGAGTTGCACCCAGAAATAATACAGGAAATTCGAGCAGTTTAATGAGCTTAGGGTTTTTAAAATACTGCCTTACATGCTTGCTCATACTGGTAAGCAGCTGTATGCCCAGGCTTTTTTTAACTAGGTTAAAGTCGAAATATTCGGTAATGGAGTGGGAGGGCTTAAACACGTATTCGCCCATACCTACGCGATATTTATATTCGGCCTGATCTAAACTCTTGCAAGCCTTTGCTGCTACCGGGCTCTATTTGCTCAAATAAAGCCTTCAGTGCGTTTAAATCAGCCGGGACATCCAATGTGTCGCCTTTGCCATAATAAACGCGATAGCCGGGATCTAAACGGGTGAGGGTGTAAAAATCTGATGGCTTTCTACCAAAAAGCGCAAAATAGTTTTCAAAAACATCGGGCATCCAGTACCAGCTTGGGCCCATGTCAAAGGTGTAACCATCTTGCTTCCAGATACGGGCACGGCCTCCGGGTTGATCGTTTTTTTCTAAAATGGTGACCTCATAGCCCTCTTTTGCCAGTACCGTAGCGGCTGCCAAACCGGCAAAACCAGCGCCTATTACAATAACCTTTTGTTTGCCCATGCGTGTTTACAAGGCCAAAGTAAGCAAAATGTTTTAGAGGGTAGCCAAACAATTACGCGCCAAATTATGTACATTTGAGAGTAAACACCCGCTACCTACATGAATTTATTTGATGAGACCTGTTTTGAATGCAGTAAAATTATCACCCAAAAGTACAGCACCTCATTCAGCAAGGGTATCATGGCTTTCGACGAGCGTTTTCGCTACCCTATTTATGCCATTTATGGCTTTGTAAGGTATGCCGATGAAATTGTAGACACTTTTCATGACTACGATAAACAAAAGCTTATAGCCGATTTTAGAGCGCAAACATTCATTGCCATCCGCGAAAAAATAAGCCTGAACCCTGTTTTGCAGTCTTTTCAGCAAGTGGTAAATCATTATGGTATCGAAGATGAACTGATCGACTCTTTCCTGCGATCTATGGAGATGGACCTTGATCAAACCGTTTACGATACCGAAACTTACCAGAAATATATTTACGGTTCGGCCGAGGTGGTGGGCCTGATGTGTTTGCGTGTATTCTGCGAAAATACAACCACCCTTTACGAACAACTGGTACCTATGGCCCGTAGTTTAGGTGCAGCTTTTCAAAAGATCAACTTCCTGCGGGATGTAAAATCTGACTTTGAAGAGCGTGGCCGCACGTACTTTCCTACTATTGATTTTAGCCGCTTTACAGAGCAGAATAAAAAGGATATTGAAGAAGATATTAAGAATGACTTCGACGATGCTTTTAAAGGCATTAAGCTCCTGCCCAATGGCACTCGTTTAGGTGTATACATCGCTTACATTTATTATCGTCAGTTATTTAAGAAAATTACCCATACACCGGCAAGCACCATTTTACAAAAGCGCATACGTATATCTGATACGCAGAAAACAGCGTTATATTTCAAAGCGCTATTGCATCAAAAATTAAAAGTAATTTAATGAGGATAAGTTTTGCAGGTTTGTTATGCATGGTTTTTGGTGTCATGTTCCTGAGTTTTGCAGAGGCCAATGTACCGGCTCCTAAAATTGTTCGTAAGCAATTATTGTTAGCCCTCGAAAACCGCAAACTTACCGACTCCTTAGATAAGGTTTTTGCTGCAGCTCCTAATAAATCGCCCCTCAATGTATGCTATTTTGGGGTCATCCAAGCGCTGAAGGCCAAACATGCCTGGAACCCGTACTACAAGGTAAAATACCTTAATGATGCAGAAAAGATATTGCAAACAGCCGTAAATCATGAGCCGGATAATATAGAGATCAGGTTTATGCGCTTTTCGATAGAACATAACGTGCCCGGTTTTTTGGGTTATACCAAACACTTGGTGGCCGATAGGGAAGAGATGATTAAACAACTGGAACGCAAATATTATGCAACCGCCGATCAGGATGTGGTCATCACCATTATCAAGTTCCTGCTCGAATCAAAGCGTTGTACCCCACACGAAAACGATTTTCTTCATAAACAGTTAGCCGCTATCAAGTGAAATACGCTTACCTGCTCATCAACTTTTTAACCATCATTTTCCCGGTATTATTATCCTTTGATAAGCGGGTGGCTTTTCATAAAAGCTGGAGATTTATCTGGCCGGGTATGGCTATTACAGGTTTGGTCTTCTTGTTTTGGGATGTGTTGTTTACCATTAAAGGTGTATGGTCTTTTAACAACGAATACATCACTGGTATCAGGTTTTTTGAGCTTCCACTTGAAGAGATCTTGTTTTTTTTGACAGTCCCCTTCTCCTGCATATTTATCTACGCTTGCCTTAATCACTACATAAAGTGGTCACTGTCAGAAAGTATAAGCAAGTGGATCTCTGTCTTTCTGATATTGTTAAGTGTATTGATGGTAGGCTTCTACCCTAACCGTATCTACACTGTAGTTACTTTTAGTTTGCTGTTGGTACTGCTAATTTTATTACAATATGTTTTTAAATCGGCCTGGCTTAAGCGGTTTTATATGGCTTACATTGTATCGCTCTTACCATTCTATATCGTGAATGGCGTGTTAACAGCTATTCCTATAGTGCTTTATAACAACGCCGAGAATATGAGTAAAAGGGTTGGTACTATCCCGGTAGAAGATCATTTTTATTCTATGGCGCTGCTGGTTATGAATGTTGGCTTTTTCGAATATTTTAAAAGTAAGAAGGAGGCTGCAACATTATGAACGGCTTACCCGCCTATACCCGCTCGCAATTAGCCCTGCGTAACGGACAAGACAAACCCGAAATATGGATAGCTTACCTGGGCATCATCTATGATGTGAGCGAAAGCCGCCTGTGGCTCAATGGCAAGCATTACGAACACTGGGCCGGTCAGGATTTAACCGAGGAGCTATCAGAAGCGCCACACACCCACGAAGTATTTGAGCGTTTTATTGCCGTTGGTACATTAAAGTAACAGCAAGTGCTGCCATTTTAAACGGCAGCACTTGCTGTTTAGTTATAAAACAATTTCAAACTGTGCCAGGCTTATAAATTGCTGCACACGCTCGGCAACCTCTTCTTGGGTTAAGTTCTTAATTTTTTCTGTTCCAAATTTCTCTACACAAAAAGAAGCCAGGGCCGAACCGAAAATAATGGCGTTTTTCATGTTGTTGAAATTGATAGTGCCTACTTTAGCCAAATAACCAATAAATCCGCCTGCAAAAGTATCGCCGGCACCTGTTGGGTCAAATACTTCTGCTAATGGCAATGCCGGAGCCGAAAACACCTTATCTTCATGAAACAACAAGGCACCATGCTCGCCTTTTTTTATGATAAGATATTTAGGACCCATCTCTAAAATTTTGCGGGCAGCTTTTACCAGTGAGTATTCACCGCTTAACTGGCGTGCTTCGGCATCGTTGATGGTAAGCACATCTACCATTTTGATAGTTTCTAACAAATCATCCATGGCGATGTCCATCCAGAAGTTCATGGTATCCATTACAATGAGCTTAGGGCGGCTTTTAAGGCGTTTAATTACCGTTTGCTGTACTTCGGGCGTAAGATTGCCCAGCATAAGGTAGTCGCAGTCCTGATAGCTTTCAGGGATGATGGGGTCAAATTCGGCCAGTACGTTTAATTCGGTAGCCAATGTATCGCGGCTGTTCATATCGTTATGGTAGCGGCCGCTCCAAAAGAAAGACTTTTCGCCTTCTTTAATTTGAAGGCCTTCGGTATTGATATGGTGTTGTTCGAAATCTGCAATTTCACTTTGAGGGAAGTCATCGCCTACTACGGCCACGATTTTTACATCGTTATAAAAGTAAGATGCGGCCAAACTTGCGTAAGTAGCAGCCCCGCCAACAATTTTATCGGTCTTACCAAAGGGGGTTTCAATAGCGTCAAATGCCACAGTACCAATCACTAATAAACTCATGAGAAAAAAAGTTAAAATATTTTGCTACAAATATTGTGAAATTAGCGCAGACTTTATACTTTTGCACCACTCCAAACAGAGAAACACTCCTGAGTAGCTCAGCTGGTTAGAGCATCTGACTGTTAATCAGAGGGTCGCTGGTTCGAGCCCAGCCTCAGGAGCCTCAAAATCAATGATTTAACCCCACTCTGGCGAGTGGGGTTTTTTTATTTGCATAAAATTTGCATAATTTTAGTTAAACGCACTTTAAGCAGATTTTGGATTTAACCAGAATATAAGAGGTTTTACCATTGCCAGCTTTGCAATGTCCATCTTATTTGAAGCAGGTGCTTACGCCTACGCCACTAAACAGCTAGTTGATTCAAGTCAAAATTTAAAAGTACTTGCGGCTACGGCTTTTACTTTGTTTGTAAATATTGAATATGTTGGCTACATATCGGCCTTAGTGCGGAATGAGCCAGTTTGAAACCATCTGCAATATCTGTGATGCGTATTTGGTATGTATTTCGGGCGGACCTGTTCCAAGCCGACTTAAATTTTGTATTATGTCCTAGCTTTAAAAATTCTGTACAGCACCATAGAAATAAGAATAGGGTATTAGAATAGTTAATTAAGGTTGGCTCAATCTTATTTGTGGCCTAATAGTAAGGTATATTAAAATTAAAAAAACTTTGAAGCAAGAAAATAGTATTTGGTTACATTGATATTGCTGCCCTATGTTAAATTTATTTGATATTATGCCTAATTTAATCCTTAATCATATTGTTAACAGAGCTTAGCTAACTTTGTATTTGGGCGGCAATAATAGTATCCGAGAAACGCTCCATCTCCTCTAACTGCGGACTACATTGCAATAAGAAAAAATTGACACCTACTTTTTCAAATTCAGCAATGCGGTCTTGTACCTGCCATGGTGTACCGATTAATCCCGAACGCAAGCCGCGGTTAGAGACAGAATAGTCCTGTAACGATACATGCTGATCCAGTTGGGTACCCGACAACCATTGCTGGTAATTTTTGTATCCAGACGAACCTTCTTTAACATTAGTGATCCGGTCAATCTCGCGTTTCACTTGGGCATCGCTATCCCGAATGATGCTATATGCTGCTACACCAAATTTCATGGGCGTCAGGCCTTTTTTTTCCCGGCGTTCGCTAAGGTCGGCAATACGGCGACCGATCAGTTCTGGCGAATCTCCATGCATTACGTAGCCATCACAAGTTGAGGATATCAATTCTTTTGCCGCTTCCGACTCGCCACCAGCGTAGATTTTTGGGCGTGGCCGGTTAGGAATCGGTTTAGGCTGCAATATATTGTCTTTTACTTTATAATATTTGCCTTCAAAACTAAAGTGGTCCTGCTTCCAAACCTTATCTACTACCTCCAGCCATTCGGACGTACGTGCGTACCGGTCATCGTGCTGTTCAAATTGGATACCATATTTTTCGGCCTCATCTTTCCACCACGAAGACACCACGTTGAGAGATATGCGTCCGCCACTGATATGATCGATGTTAGCCGCCTGTTTGGCCAACTGGGCCGGGTTATGAAAGGTTGGCCTTACGGCCACCATCAGTTCCTGTTTATGAGTAACGGCGGCTAATGCCGCAGCGGTAGACCATGCATCAAGCGAAGGCTCTTCTTCTCCTTTAATATCGTTCAGGTAAAGTTCGGCAATCAGGGCCAGGTCAAAACCTATTTCCTCGCTTCTGGTGGCCAGCTTTTTCACATAATCCCAGGTTGGGGTCATGTTCTCATCTTCTACATTGCGAAGCCAGCCGCCAAATACCGGCAGCCAATATCCATATTCCATACTTGGTTATTTAGGTTTAGCTGATCTTAAACAACAGCAATATTCTCACTTTCCGGCACAGCTTCCTTCTCCAGGAAATCAACCAGGCGTTCGTGCGGGTTAAAACCGATCACATTTACGGCATCAGCCACAAAATTCGACAAGGCATTTATATCATAATAAAGTACTTCGCCGTCACGATCATCTATAATATATTCTATTCCACCTACATCAATATCACTTTGCTCCATTATAGTCTCAATATTCTTAATAACCTCAGCAGGTGGGGTGTAGGCCTCTACTTTAAGTCCGTTCTTCGGTGCGTCCACTGCGCAGGCATTACGCACCAGGTCTTGGCCTGTAGTAGTCTGGCATATGTCGGCAGGGCAAAGGTTAAAGCTTTCGCCTGAGGTGTATACCCTGATGGCATACAAATACTTGCCCCCAAGCGTTTCTACACGCGTAATATAGCTGCCACGTGCCGGAATAAATTCCTGCACCAATGCCGTATGATCTATTCCTAGGTCTATCTGCTCATTCTTTATGGCTTCACGCACCGCTTCGATGGAATCAAATTTTTCGATGCCGGCACCACTGCCACCAATGTTAGCCTTAACCACAATCGGAAACCGTAAGCCCTCGGTAGCGGCTTCTATTTGCGACGGATGGTTGATTACTCTCGACTTAGGATATTTAATACCCAGTTTTTGCAGCAACTGGAGTTGTAATGCCTTTGACGTTTCGTAAACAAATGCCTTATAGCCATTGATCACACGTATGCCATGCTCTTCCAAATGCTTTAAATAATTCAATGTATAAAAGGTGCCCTGTACACCACCGCGCAGATAGGCAGACGGACTCATGCGGTTAAAGAAAAGTGCAATATCGGGTGTGCTTTCTTCAATGGCGTAGTAATGCTGCGTAGGGTTTACTGTTTCGTAGAGTATTCCCCTTTTTTCTAATTCGGCGAACAATGGTTTAAACCAATCGGGGTGCTCGTGTGAAATGACGATCTTGCTCATAATATATTAATCTACATATTTGGTAGACATTCAAATGTATGGAATTATATAAATAAATCGTACTACCTGCCAAGTATATTCAGGTTTTTACAAACAGTTGATTTTTTGATAATAACGAGAGGCGTGAGGACGGATTCGAACCGTCGTAAAAGGTTTTGCAGACCCTTGCCTAACCCCTCGGCCACTCCGCCTTATAAGCGTCATCTGTAACAGCAGACGACGCTTTAATGAAATTATTCGCCGCCAAATCCGCCGCCGCCGTTAAGCAGGTTGGCAAAAAAGATGGCATTTAAAAATAGCCGGTTTGTACCTAACCAGTACCCACGATAAGTAGGATCGTCAGCAAAAAGGACCACCTCACCGTTACCACTTGCTGTCGCAATAATAGCCGCAGAGTTGGCTACTCTGTTGATGTTAACCTTTGAAGAATAACCATTTATAAATGGTTTGCTATTGTATTGAGCAATAGTGGTGTATTTATTAGTACTGGGTGCTAATATGGTTGGCCCATTTTTATTAATAAACAGTTTGCGGCTGGTTAC